>ENA-OSEO01000203-OSEO01000203.1-sediment-metagenome-genome-assembly--contig:-NODE-203-length-168868-cov-6.169346_pt1 | contig 168868 bp, 157 predicted proteins | sample MGYA00237883_ERZ534232 | MGnify/ENA metagenome assembly ERZ534232
TCTCGTCCCGCTCCATCTCTTCCACCAGCGCTTCATTCAACGCTTCAATGTACAATATCTCTCGCATACTGAATCCTTTTCGCGTGGCCTAACCGGCGCTTTTCCACCGGATTGAAGATTGTGAATGGTGAAGACCGCCGGAGAGAGCGCCTGTTAACGATTCCCGCTGCGATTTCTCGATTTAACGGGAACCTGAGCGCAGTCCTCTCCCTGCGAAGCGCAACAGGTTTCGCCGATTCGTATCCTAAGGGTTTTGAGTTTTGGGTATATCTATATCTTATTATCACGCTGAAGCCGGCCCATGGCCGCCTTCGCCGCGACTCAATAGCGTATGACGGGACTTGAAAAAGAAGTAATACAAGGTCACGCTAGTAAAAAATTTTCTCCCAGTCAAGAGAAAAACGTAAAATATTTTTATGGCGATATTCTTATTTTTCGCCCCCCATGGAAACCGTTTGAGAACGCCTATTGCGGAGGAAAAGCAGGTCATTTGATACGGAGCCGAAGCGCCTGAAACGGATTTCATGACTTGACTTATGCCTTAAGATGAGCGCATGAGGATTTTATTGCGCAGGGGAAAATCCTGGAACGACTGGCGCGTGGAAAGGAAACCGGACAAACGAACGCAGAAAAGGAGAGCGGAATGACGGTGAATCTCGGAGGCTCCGTGGCGCTGGTAACCGGCTCCGGCAGGGGCATCGGTAAAAGCATCAGCATAGCGCTGGCCGAGGCTGGGGCGCGCGTGATACTTTGCGCGAGAACGTTTGAAGAAATAAAAGCGCTGGAAACGGAAATCGTCGGGAATGGCCATAAAGCCACCGCGATAAAAGCGGATATTTCCGAAGAGGACGACGTAAAAAAATTATTCGGATCGGTCCGAAGCGAATTCGGCAGATTGGATATTCTCGTGAACAACGCCGGTATAGGGATATTCGGCGAGGTGGTCGATTTTCCCATAGACCAGCTGGACAAAATCCTGAAAACCAATGTTCGGGGAACGTTCCTGTGCTGCCAGCACGCGGTGAAAATAATGATACCGCAGAAAAGCGGCTACATTTTCAACATCTCCAGTGTGGCGGGCGTAAAAGGCTACCCAAACCACGCCGCGTACGCGGCAAGCAAACACGCGGTCATGGGAATTACCAAGACCTTGGCCAATGAAGTAAACGATCACGGAATAAGGGTTTCGGCAATTCTTCCGGGCGGGGTGGACACGGAACTTATCCGTTCGGCCAGACCGGATATCGATCATTCGAATCTTATAAAGCCCGAGGATGTCTCCCTTACCGTGCTGTACCTTCTTTCTCTTTCCGAATCCTCCGCGGTGGATCAAATTCAAATCAGGAGACGTTCCAAGGATCCCTTTCAATAAAGGGAACTATGAAATTGAAACCGCGGAATACTCAGAATGATTTTCCGCGGCGCTCATAGGCGGTATCCAAATAAGCCATGATGTTCTCGGGGGGTGTTCCGTCCTGCACATTATGCACCGCGGAAACCACATAGCCACCCCCCTTGGCCATTACGTCAATCATTCTGCCGGTTTCCTCGCGCACTTCATCGCTTGTCCCGCCGGGCAGCAATTTTTGGGTATCGATTCCTCCCCAAAAGGTAACCCTGTCGCCGTACCGCTCCTTAAGGAGCACAGGATCCATTCCCTCCGCCGTAACCTGGACCGGATTGAGGATATCGACGCCGATCTCGATGAAATCATCTATTAACGGTTCAATTCCACCACAACAATGATAAAACAACTTGGCGTCGGTTTTACTCTTGATGAACGAGAAATATTCCTTATGGTACGGTTTTATCAATTCCCTATAGGTATCGGGGGCCATTATGGGTCCGGTCTGCATGGCGACATCGTCAGCGACATAAATAATGTCCAGGTATTCTCCCGCCCGGTCCAGAAAGTTACCGTACATCGCCTTCCTTATGTCCAGTATCTTGCGGAGAAGAGCCTGCACAAATTCCTTGTTAATGACAAGATCCATGAGAAATGTTTCAAACCCTCGCAGATACCAGCACAGCTCAAACATATGACAGGACAACCCGGGCCCCAGAAGCGCATACCGGGTCTTTTCGCGCATATAACGAGCCTCTTCCCGTACGCCGTCGAACAAATCCTTATCGTGAGGATCGGGCCATTTGTATCTGTCCAGATCATCAATAGTAGCTTCGGACAAAGGTTTATTTATTATGTTGTAATAGAGACCGTCGAAAACGTATTCCAATCCCCATTCATCCCGGAACCTTGTCTGGTCGGAGTCCAAAAACGTCACTTTACGGGACGGACGGTAGGTGATGGGACGAACGTCGAAGTGTAATCGTTGTTGTAAATCCTCATCCACAAAAACGGTTTGAAAGCGGCGGGAAAAAATCCTGGTCTGCCCCTTGAAGCCCAAGTATTCCTTTAGCTTCTCGTACGGCTTGCGGGTTATGGTCGTGCAGTCCGATCCACCCAAATCGATCGGGGGACGGTCGGTTTCCTTATGGGCCAGCGCAAGGCCGACCCTTTCTCGCGACGTCAGTTCTTCCTGGCTTTTCATGTTTGCCCTTTTGCCCTTGATACATTGATAGCGATAGGTATGTGAACAGCGCCAAGAACAGGAGGAACGTCCTTCAAGGCCAGCAGAGCGTCCAAGCGCGGCGGGGCGCCTGGAAGATCGTCACGCCGTCGCGCCTCCGTCGATAATCATGGAATGGCCGACCACATAGGACGCCGCGTCCGAACAGAGCCATATCACGGCCTCGGCCACCTCCTCGGGACTTCCGATTCTTCCCAGCGAGCCGCGAGACTTGAGCCGCTCTTCGAACTGAGGATTCCCGTCCGACACCCGGTCGACCATCTCGGTTCGAGTCCATCCGGGACACACGGCGTTTATCCGAATTCCCTTACCGCCATATTCCCGGGAGGCGCATTTTGTAAGACCCAAAACGCCGTGCTTGCTCGCCGCATAGGCGGAAATTCCTCTCGAAGAACCTACCACCCCGGAGATGGACGAATTGTTTACAATGGCCCCTCCCCCTTGTTTCAGCATCTGGTTAATCTCATATTTCATGCACAACCAGACGCCCTTGAGGTTGATGTTCATTACCCTATCCCATTCTTCTTCTGGATAATCGGCGGTGGGGATCGAGGGGCCTTCTATTCCGGCGTTGTTGAACGCCACATCCAGACGGCCATACCTATCGACGGCGCCTTGGATGAGGGCTTCCGCTTCCGCCGGCTGGGAGACGTCGGTCCTGATAAACGCGCCTTCCCCTCCGTCTTTCCGAATGAGTTCGAGCGTCGTCCGGGATTTGTCTTCCCGTCTGGCGGCGATTATCACTTTTGCCCCTTCGCGGGCGAAGGCGAGCGCGCTTGCCTTGCCAATCCCGGAGCTGGCCCCGGTGACGAGGGCCACCTTGTTTTCAAAAAGCCTCTTCATCCTTTACCCTCCGTAACGAGCGCAGGGAGAACCGGGGTAAAGAAAAAATCGAAAAGTATTAACGGCAAGCGTACGGCTTGCGTTAATACTGTTTCCCCAGAGCTGCGTTCCAAATCAGGGAATGATTTTTCTCGGCCTTTTCGGGGTCTCTGACCGCCAGAAGCGTGTACAGCACATCCACTACCGCTATGTACTCTATCCTTGACGCCAGTATATCATCCCTGAAACGAGTATCCTTAGAACGGACGATAAGTGAAATATCAACCGACTTGGCGAAGTATGAACGTTTGTTGCACGTTACTCCGATAATCTTTGCGTTTTTTTCTTTGGCAATGAGAAGGGCCTCTATAACGTCTCGTGAATTCCCTGAACGGGAAAAGGCCAGCAGCACATCGTCCTTTGTAAGCTGGGAGGCTCTCATCGCCTGGTAATGCACGTCGGTAACCGCCTCCGCCCACAGTCCGAAATGTTCCAGTTTATCCGCGGCGAATCTCGCAATGTGCGCTGAAGTGGATACGCCAATGACCAGTATCCTGCGGGCATTCTTGATTAACGTGTACGCTTCTTCCAATTCCTTATAGTTCAACAACTTGAGTGTTGAATGAAGATTTTCTATGGTATTGCCGAATACTTTATGCGCTATGGTTCTGGTATCGTCGGTATCCTTTATTTTATCAAGCTGGTTCTTGGTAGTAGAATCTACCAGGTCCTGAGCAAGCGATATTCTAAAATCCTGAAAACCTTTGTAATCAATAGCCCGGCAAAATCTGAAAACGGTCGTTTCGCTGACCTGACTTGCGCTGGCTACTTCCGAAATGGTCATATCTATGACTTTTTTGGCGTTTTTCAGCACAAAATACGCCACCTTCTTCTCCGCCTCGTTCAAAGAGGCAAGGAGAGACTCCACTCTTACCAGACATCCGTCACTCATTCTGCTTCACAAGCCTTTCGGGAAGATTATTTTCCTGTCTAAAATGATAAATCAAAAGACGACAAACCGCTGATCGACAACGAACAGCGGATAGAGAGGATAGGGATTATCAAAAAATGTATAGAAATTTCAAATATAATTGTTCCGACAGGGAAATTATTTTCTCCTTCCTCGAAGTGAGCGCGCCCCGTCCTTGACCATGAAGCTTGCGCGCCGGCGCCAAATGATATTTTTACGGGAGTATCACATAAATACACGAAAATATATTTTACGTCAATATATTTATGACAAAATATTTTTACATTCCATGTCTTTTTATGATATTGGTTTTCGTCGAGAGGTGTCCTGATAGTGGTTTAATACGTGTAAGAAATAAAGAATGGAGGGGCAAATGAAAGCGGTACATATTGAAAAAGCCGGAGGTCCGGAAGTTTTAAAGCCTGTGGAGCTTAACGATCCGCGTCCTGACGATTACGGGCTTCTCGTGAAACTGCAGGCCGCCGGAATCAACCCTGTCGATACGAAGCTCCGCGCCAGGGGAAGCTACTACCCTGATCGTTTGCCGGCTATTCTTGGTTGCGACGGAGCCGGGATCGTTCAGGAAGTGGGAAAAAAGGTAACACGATTCAAGAAGGGAGACGAGGTGTATTTCTGCTATGGAGGACTTGGGGCTCACCCCGGTACCTACGCGCAATTTGCCGTCGTTCCCGAGATCGCCGCAGCCCGAAAGCCATCTTCGCTCAGCTTCACTGAAGCCGCGGCTGTCCCCCTGGTTTTGCTGACCGCGTGGGAAGCGCTTCATGATCGCGCCAGGATAGAAAAAGGGCGGCATGTGTTGATTCACGCCGGAGCCGGGGGCGTGGGCCATGTGGCGATTCAGCTGGCAAAACTGGCGGGCTGCAAGGTGGCCACCACCGTGAGTTCGGAAGATAAGGCTGAGTTTGTCGCGCAATTGGGGGCCGAGAAGGCAATTTTCTATAAAAAAGAGGATTTTGTGAAGGAAGCCGTGGCGTGGAGCGGCGGCCAGGGCGTCGACGCGTTATTTGATACGGTGGGCGGCGAGACGTACAAGAAATCCTTTCCCGCCGTAAAGTTCTATGGCGATATTGTTACGATCGTGGGCGCCGAAACGGACCTCGATTGGAAAGAAATAAAACGGAAAAATCTGCGCGTGAGCGTGGAATACATGTTAACGCCAATGATTGAGGGGCTGCAAAACGCTCTCCAGCGTCAGGCGCATATACTGGAACAGGGAGCCGAACTGCTCGACGCCGGAAAGCTTCGTATTCACGTCAGAACCACGATGCCGCTGGAAAAAGCGGGAGAAGCGCATCGCCTTCTCGAGGAAGGATCTTCCAAGGGCAAGATAGTTCTCGAAATTCATTGAATACATTGAGTGGAGGAAACGATTCATGTCGAACAAGAGTGTAGTGGAGCGGCTTTGGGAAGTGAACCCCAAGGCGGAGATATGGTGGGATTCGTCGCCCCTGGTGTTTCCCAACTGGCGGGAGAAGATGATTAAGGAAGCCGGTGGGGAGATGGCGGGATGGATCAAACGGATGTACGATGAGAAGAACGCGCCGGAAGAGAACCTTTTCCGGGGGGTGACCACCAATCCGCCCCTGTCGTACGCGGCCATAAAGGACAACCCTGAATACTGGGCCCAGTGGATCGACGGATTGATCAAGAAGGACCGGTGCACGGACGTGGAAGTGGTTTTCTGGCAGACGTACAAGGAGATCGTCAAACGGGGGGCGGAGACGTACCTGCCGATCTTCGAGGCCTCGGGATACAAATTCGGGTACATATCGGGTCAGACAGACCCGCGTGTGCGGCACGACGTGGAGAAGATGGAAGCCCAGGGTGTGGAAATTCACTCCATTGCGCCCAACGTCATGGTGAAGGTGCCGGGGACGGCCGAGGGGTACGAGGTGATCAAACGGCTGACGGCCCGGGGAATCCCCACCAACAACACGTTGAGTTTTATAATACCCCAGTTCGTGGCGTGCATGAAGGCGGTGGTTGAGGGTCTTGCCGAGGCCAGGAAGAACGGCGTGGATCTGACCAGGTGGCGCTCGGTGATCACGGCCATGAGCGCCCGGTACGGAACGTTGGGGGATCTGAAGAAAGAAGCCCAGGATCGCGACATGGAGTTGTCGGAAGCGGACGTGCGCTGGGCGGAGATCGCCATATTCAAGAAGGCCTGCCGGCTGGTGGAGGATAACGAAGACTATCCGGGCAAGATGCTGCTGTGCTCCATGCGCATGAGCCCGACGGTGAACGGGGAGCTCAGGAGCTGGCACGTGGAAAAGGTGGCCGGCGCGGACATCGTGTACACCTGCCCCCCACCCTATCTGGAGGGGCTGTTGAAGGACGGCGGCCATCTGACCTTCAGAGACCAGGTGTTCGAACCGGCGCCGGACGAAGTGATGGACAAGCTCATGAAGCTGCCCTACTTCGAACGCGGCATGGCCGAGAACGGCTACACCGCGGAGGAGTTCAACAGCCACCCCGCGCTGGTGGAGACGGCTAAACAGTTCAGCGGGGCCACCCAGGAGTTTGTGGACTTCGTGGCCAAACGCGTCGCCGCCTATTGCGGGTAGCGCATATCCCGCCGCCCGGAAAGGCGGCGGGGATAGACGTTTCCCCGGGGAGTTGTAAAACGGCCGTATCGGGAGTGTGGGGATTACGGACCGTACCAAGGACGGCGATTTTTGCGAAAGCGGCGCCGCGGAATCGGGCAAAGGCTAAAATCTTGACGAATGTTTTAAAGAAGACGGCGATACTCTTCGACATGGACGGCACGCTTTTGGACACCCAACAGGCGTTCGGCGATTCAATGAACGATTTCCTACGCGCCGAGGGCTTCCCCGTTTTTAGCATGGAGGCGTACCGGCGTCTTTTGGGCGATACGCTGGTGAACATCCTGCGGGCGGTGCTTCCCGAACACAAGCGAACCGATGACATGATTGAAAAGGGAATGAGGATCTTTCAGCAAAAATACCGCCTCAGCTGTGAAAATGGCGCCAGGCCCTACGACGGCGTGAAGGAAATGCTTCGTTCCCTGCAGGCGGCGGGAATCAAACTGACGATCCTCTCCAATAGCCTGGACAATTTTGTAAAATTTCTGGTGAATCGCTTCTTCCCTGAAATCGCCTTTTCAGCCGTTTTGGGCATACGGCCCGGACTTCCCAAAAAACCCGACCCCTATGGCGCCCTGGAGATCGCCGATCTTCTGGCGATCGATCCGGGGCGGTTTCTCTGCGTGGGAGATTCGGAAACGGACATAGAAACCGCGCTGGCGGCGGGGATGACGCCCATCAGCGTATCCTGGGGCTACAGGTCCGTCGAGGAGCTCAAACAAAACGGCGCCGGAATCATCATCGATTCGCCGGACGAGCTTCTAGACTACGCCGTGGGCGCTTGATCCCCGGATCGGCTATAACGACGTCCGCGCTCGATTCGTAAGAACGCGTCGCGGGGAAAATTTTTTTCTCGTTATTGCAAATGAAAAAAATTTTTGCTATAAAAACCGTCCTGACTCGGACATTTTTTCCGTACCCTAATCCAGCAATTCAGAAAAACCATAAAGCCCAACCAGGCTGTTGAAAAGCCGTACGGTCGGCTTGAGCTTCAACAAGGAGTTCCGGATGCGCGATGTAATAGTCATAGGTGGAGGTCCCGGCGGCTATGCGGCGGCCATACGAGCAAGCCAAGTGGGTGGCGCGGTGACGTTGGTGGAGAGTGGAGAGCTCGGCGGCACGTGCGTCAACAGAGGATGCATTCCCAGCAAGGTATGGCTGCGCGCCGCCAAATTGATCAGGAACATTCAGGGCGCCAAGGATTTCGGAGTGCACGCGTCCATTGAGAAGGTGGACCATAGCGTCCTGGTGACCCGCAAGAACGGGGTGGCCGGCGGCATACGCATGGGCATGGAAGGGCTTCTCAAGAACAACAGCGTGGAGGTGGTCCGGGGACGCGGGATGATCAAGAACCCCGGCGAAGTGGACGTGGACGGGAAGACGCTGGAGGGGAAAAGCATTATCATCGCCACCGGGAGCCGGGTGAGCGTTCCGGAGATCCCGGGACTCAAAGAGGCGGCCCTCACCACGGACGAACTGTTCGACCTGACCGACCTCCCCTCCTCGGCGCTGGTGCTGGGCGGCGGGCCCATCGAAGTTGAAGTGGCCACGCTGCTCCAGACGTTGGGATGCGCGGTCACCCTGGCCACGGACGCGCCCCGCATACTCCCCAGGGAAGACCCTGACGCGGGGCAGAGAATCGGCGCCGCCCTGCGGGCGCAGGGTGTGGAACTGCTTACCCGAACGAGCCTCATCGGAATAAAAAAGTCCGGTTCAGGATTTGCGGCCTCTCTTTCCGGAGACAAGAGCGTGAACGTGGACCGGGTGGTGGTCTGTTCGCGGCGGCCCAACTCGGAGAACATGGGTCTGGAAAATCTGGGGATAACAACCGGCGATGACGGTTCGATTGCGGTGAACGAGCGGCTGGAGACTTCCAAGCCGGGCGTTTACGCCATCGGAGACGTGACCGGGGGCTGGATGCTGAGCCACGCCGCTTCATCCATGGCGGTTGTCGCGGCGGAAAACGCCATGGGCGCGGACGAGCCGTTTCCCTTCCACCTGATACCCCGCGGCATTTGGACCACCCCGGAACTGGGGGCGGTGGGGCTCACCGAGGAAGAGGCCGAAGCCCAGGGTTACGAGGTAAAAGTCGGAGATTTTCCCTATTCCATCAACGCCATGGCTATGCTGCGCGGCGAGGTGGACGGATCGGTGAAGATCATCGCCGACGCCCAGTACGAGGAAATCCTGGGGGCGCACATCGTGGGAGCGCACGCCACGGAAGTGATCGGCGAAGCGGTGACGGCCATGCAGATGGAGTCCACGCTGACCGAGTTGGCCCGCTCCATCCGGGTGCACCCGACCTTTTCGGAACCGGTGGTGGACGCGGCCCGGGCCGCCCAAGGTTGGGCCCTCTATCTGCCCAAACGATAGCCGCCGGACGCGCAACAGTCTTTTAAACGCCCCTGGTATCTGTACGCCGGGCCGCATGGCTATGATCGTTTCGTCCGCTCCATGCGCGCCCCGCGTCTTCTTGTTCAGGAAACTCATTGCCCAACCGGCGGGCAAGCAGAAGATGAACCGACCCATAGCGCCAACTATCGTCCGAGTGTAATCATGCACGACCTGCTCATAAAATCCGGAAAACTGGTGGACCCCGGCCTCGGGATTTACGACAAGAGGGACATAGGGATCTCCAACGGCAGGATTGTATCCGTCGCTGCGAATTTGCATGAACCCGATTACAAGGAGGTCATAGACGCCCAAGACAAGATAGTCACTCCGGGCCTCATCGACCTACATACGCACGTGGCGCACGGGATAAACGAGCTGTTCCTCCTGCCCGACACGTGCGGGATCCAAACCGGCGTCACGACCGTGTGCGACATGGGGAGCACGGGTTTTGCGAACTTCAAGGTATTGAAGGAGAACATCATACCAAAGGCCGCCACCGACGTGTTCTGCTTCCTCAACCTCCTGGCAAACGGCCTGGAAACCATGCCCGAGGAGTGGAGCTGGAGCAATGTCCGCATCGACGAGACCATAAGAACCATCGAAGAGAACAAGGACCTCATCAAAGGGGTCAAAATCCGGGCCATCAGCGGCATGGTGCGCAACCTGGGAATAGAGGGGATAAAAACGGCCAAACTCATAGCGCGCGAAACCAAGCTTCCGCTCATGACGCACGTGGGGTTTGAAGAGGAAGGCCTGATGCCCGCCGATCAGGTGGACCGATTCACCCGCGAGATGCTTGGACTCCTGGAAAAAGGCGACATAATCACCCATATATACACCTGGAGACAGGGCCGCGTCATAAACCCCGACGGAACCGTCCTGCCCGAACTGAAGGAAGCGATCCAACGGGGAGCGCTGCTTGACGTGGCCAACGCGCGGTCCCAGCACAGCATCGAGACGGCCCGGCGCGCCATTGACCAGGGAATTGTCCCCACCACCCTCAGCACCGACCTCGTCTCCGCAAGCAAGTCCGATTCCGTTTTCAGCCTGTCGGTCACCATGTCCAAATTTCTCGCTATTGGATTGAGTCTGCCTGACGTGGTGAAAATGACCACTGTCAACCCCGCGCGAATCCTCACGCTTGAAAACAGCAAAGGATCATTGGCGCCCGGAAGGCCGGCCGACCTGTCCATCCTGGAGTTGAAGGAAGGGAATTACACCTTTAACGACGGCGTGGAAGGCAAAACCTACCAGGGCAGGTTGCTGCTGGAACCGGTGATGACCGTAAAATCGGGTATCGCGATGAACGCCGCGTCCGGATTTTTTCATTCCAAAAGCGCCTGCTCCCAATAGCGGCCCCGTTTACAACCCGATCTCCCCTATCAGGCGCCGCTCGCCAGATATTTCCTGGGAATCTCCGCCCCGGCCACAAAACTGAGATTAGGGATCTTGCACATCTGATACACGTTGACCCGAAGATCGGGGCAAACGCTCATCATGCAATACGCGTCCCGGGGAGTGAATCCGTAGTCCTGAACCAGCCAGGCCATAAGGTTTTCTATGGCTTTTTCCACCGCGGTTTCCAGCGGGCGGGACGCGTAAACGGAGACGACCGATTGGGGCTTCTCGATTCTCATCCAGGGTACGGTTCGACCCTTTATCAGGTCCAGGCTCAACCGGACCGTGGACTTTGTTTCGGCGGCGTTGCCGGTAAACTCGGTATCCCCCTGGCTGGCGTGCGCGTCTCCCAGGTAGAACAGGGCCCCGCTGTGGAAAACGGGCAGATAAATACGGTTTCCCGCCGCCACGTCGCGAATATCCAAATTCCCGCCCCATTCCCCCTGGCCGTCCAGGCTGGTTTTTACCTCCCGGTCGGGCGCCACGCCCAGGGTCCCGATGAAGGGAGTGATGGGCCACGAGATGCGGTCATTGAAGTGAAGCGTTCCATCCCGCATGGTTCCGCTCGGACCGGCTGAATGGCGGAAAATCTTGGTCGTGTACTCGCCGGACAGGTCCGGCCAGCGGGTCGAATCGCCCAAAGGGCCTCTTCCGGGCCCGATAGCGATCCAGGAGTACTCGTCGACCACGATCTCCTCCAGGCTTACGACCAGGGTGTCGCCCCGCTCCGCGCCTTCCAGCCAGACCGGTCCGCCGATGGGGTTGGAAAGAGGCGGGCGCCGGTCGTAACCCGGCCGGATGGAAGGATCGGATTTATCGGCCGGGGATTTGAAATACCCCGTGCTGGCGTCATAGGTCTCGATCTCGAAGCTCTCCCCCGGCTTCACCCGCAGGAGAGGCTCGTCTCTCCAATCAAAGGCGTATTTCCTGGACTGTTCCCGATTGATTTGCTGCATGGCAGGTTCCCTTCGGATTCGTGGGTGGTTGGAATCACCACGAAGGTAGTGGTCACATGGCCCGCTGGAGCGCGTCCGTCAGTTCGTCGTCGGTCAGGGCAATGGGGTTTCCCTTCATGCTGCCCGCCTTCTGGCCGTTTTGCACGATAAGGGGGAGATCATCCGTTTTCAGACCGAGCGCGGCCAAACCCTGGGTGTCCAATTTTGCGCAAAGCTCTTGAATCCAGGCGACCCCATCCATGGCGCGGGCTGAATCCTTACCGGTGAGAATCCGCGCCAGCTTGTCAAATCGTTCGATATAGGATGAAGAGGGATTCCGCTGCCGCAACGCCCGCACATTGGTTTCCACGATATACGGCAACAGCCGGGCGCAGATGACCCCGTGCGGAGCGTTGATCATGCCTCCCAGCGGGGCCGCGAGGCCATGGACCGCGCCCAGTTTGGCGTTCGCCAGAGCCATACCGCTGAGCAGACTGGCCAGAGCCATGTGTTCCCGGGCGGCTTCATTTGCTCCGTCCTCATACGCCTGACTCAACGAACAAGCCGCCAGCTTCAGCCCTTGCTCGCATAAACCGTCCACTACGGGGTTGGCGGCGTTGGAAACGTACACTTCCAGAAGCTGCGTCAGCGCGTCCAACCCCGTGCTGGCGGTCGTGGCCGGCGGCATGGAGTAGGTCAACCGGGGATCGACCACCGCCAGGGCGGGCAGCATCAGCGGACTGCGCATGCTCACTTTGACTTTATGTTCCGGGGATCCCAGGACGGCGTTGCGCGTGACTTCCGCGCCGGTGCCGGATGTGGTGGGAACGGCAATGTACGGAACAGGCGACTTTTCCAGTTTTTTCCCTCGGCCGATAACTTCGAGATAATCGAACAGATCGCCGTCGTTGGTGAGAAGCGCCGCAATGACCTTGCCCAGATCGACCACGCTTCCGCCGCCGATTCCGATGACCACGTCGCTCCCGGCCCGGCGGGCGCTTTGGACTCCTTCCAGCGCGCCCGGGACGGTGGGTTCTCCGGAAACGCTGAAGCTGGAAACCGCCTTGCCCCGCTTTTTCAGGTCCGCGATAAAGGGCTCAACCCGTTCAGGGCTTCGCCCTGTAACCACAAATATGCGGTTCCCCATTTCGGCCGCAATCGAGGTGGCTTCCGAGGCTGTGCCCGGTCCGAAAATGACGCGTGTGGCGGTGGCGAATTCGAATCGCATGGGACCCTCCCTTGATGTTGAACCAGTCCGAAAAGTTTGTACAGAGTGAACAGCGTATAGACTCCGGCGTCATACTAAGAATTTGACCAAAAAGGAACGCGCGGTATCAGTCTTCCACGATGGCCACCGGCCTGACCCAACCGGCCGAGGCCGATTTGATTTTTACCGGGAAACACACCACCTTGAAACCATGCGGCCGCGGGATGGCGTTCAGGTTGGTCATTTTCTCCATGTGGCAGTACCCTTTTTCAATACCGGCGAAATGAGCCTCCCATATGACCGACGGGTCGCCGGATTTCTGGAATTCCCTTGCCAGATACGGCAGGGGACGATCCCAGGACCAGGCGTCAATGCCCACCACCTTCACCCCCCGGTCCAGGAGGTAGAGCGTGGATTCGCGGGTCATTCCCGCCCCTTTCAACAGATATTCCGGTTTGCCCCAATAAGCGTCCGCCCCGGTCCGTACCAGGACGATGTCCAGCGGTTTGATTTCGTAGCCAATCCGTTTAAGCTCCGCCTCCACATCGGCCGCCGTGACTCGGGCGCCGTCGGCCTTGGCTGAAAAATCCAATACCACGCCGTCCGAGAAACACCACTCCAGCGGTATCCGGTCGATGGTCAAGGCGGGTTGGCCCCGGTCCATGGTGGGATGGTAATGATAGGGGGCGTCCAGATGCGTGCCCGAATGCGTGGTGAGCGTGATCTTTTCCACCGCCCACCCCAGTCCCTCGGGCAGCTGATCCACGCTCAGGCCGGGGAAGAATTCCTTCATCTGCTCCGCCCCGAGCCGATGCTCGAGGTAGTCGATCCGGGGGATCATCATTTCAGGGTCGGAGGGAAGGTCTCTTTCAATACTTATGGAAAGGTCGATAAATCGGGCCGCCATAACACGCTCCTTCCACACGAAAGTGGTTACTGCTCTTACTCCGAAATAGTGTTTCCCACCTGCGAGATGATGTCAATCTTGCTTGGTCGCATTTGTCTGCGCTGTCATCCATGCGCGCTCAGGCGCCGCCTCTCATTTCGAGCGCAGCGAGAAATCGCTTACGGGGGGCGCGGGGGGAGAGATTCCCCCGCTGTATGTATCAACCCTCATCCCGGCCTTCTCCCAGAGGGAGAAGGAGACCATGTACGCCTTTTCGGAGTTAACGACATAGCAACATTAGGGAAAAGTTCCCTCCCACACCCAGCTTCAAAACCTTAAGTTATTGAAAACACAACCATTAAGGCAAGTGTGTTCTCATTTTGAGCGGAGCGGGAAATCTCCCGCACGATTTCTTTTTCATGCTTTTATCGACAGCCTCGCAGGGAGAAGGAGACCGTCTTTCGATCTTGTGGGCGTCACCTTATTCGGCCGGGGCCCAGAAGCAGCGTTTGGGCGACATGACCTTGCCCTGTTTTTTCAGGGAATTGATGAGCTTTGAAACTTCCTTGGAATCGATGCCGGTGGCCTTGGCCACGTCGCCGGGACGAACGGGCTTGCCGGCTTTTTTCATCGCGTCGAGAACCGCCAGTTCATTGTTTTCCATATTGTTTTTCCTTTCCTTAACGCTGAAAGTCAAATCCACTCATATTATCTAGTCGGCGTCGTCAAAAACCCGTTTCGGGTTGCTTCTGAGCCGGTCGAGTTTGGCTTCGAACGACGACCCTAAATCCACTCCCATGGCTTGAGCGCGTTTCTTGGCGCTCAACCCGATATTGCGGGTATCGCGGTAAAATGAATCCGGCTGACTGGCGCCGGGGTTGTAGCCGCTCAACCGGTCGGCCTCGGAAGCGTGATAGCTCACCCTAGAGATGAGCCTCTTGAGGTCCCTGGCGCCGCAGTTCTCGCAGGCCACCTCGCTCTCTTGGTCTCTTTTCATCACCAGCGCGGAGAACTCGGCCCCACACCGCTCACACTGATATTCGTATATGGGCATGCCCGTGCGCCTCTCTCAAATTTGCTGGCCTTATTGTAAGTACGCAAAAAACGATGGTCAAGGCAATTTCCCTGAAACATTAGGCGGATGTGGGAGCGCGGGGATTTTGACAGTCCCGGAGAAAGTCATTACACTGGCCCGAACTGGAGGTGAAATATGTTCTTTTTTGTCGGCGGCGTTCAGCCCAGGAAAGTTACCGTTGACGACACTCCGCGAATGTGTCCCCGATGCGGCCTGGCTCTTGCGCGGCTGAAAAGAATCGATCATTATATAAGCCTGTTTTTTATCCCTCTGATTCCCGTCAAACGGGGCGCTCCCTTTGTGGAATGCCAGCGGTGCCACGGAATTTTCACCGAGGCGGGGAAGGAATTCCAGGATACGTATGACATGGAGGAGGGGCCCGGAAGGCGTTGTCCCTCCTGCGGAAAACAGGTAGAATCGGACTACGCATTCTGCCCGTTTTGCGGAAGAAAAATGTAAATGAGGCCGCTCGATCCTTGCGGCCAAGGAGCTCGACCATGGCTTTGCAGAGGTTAAGATACGTGTTGCTCGTTCCGGCGTTGTTGCTGTTGCTGGCGCCTTTGTCCGCCTGGGGTCAAAAGGAAGCCGCCAAGCCTCCCAAAGCGACGGCCGACCAGGGCGAGGTCGTGAAACGGCTGCAAGACGAAAACGCGCGGCTCAAGCAGCGCGTCATGACGCTGATCGAGCAGAATAACATGCTGACCGAAAACCTCATGAACTGCATCGAAGATCTTCAAGGGTGTGAATCGGGCCAAGGCGCACAGCCGCAGGATCAACCCAAGGAATCGCAGTAAGACTGACGGGGCGCACGCCGCTCAGGATGTCCCTACTCAAGGATTTGATGTTTCCCCTGAGGCGCTAAGACGGGGAACCAGGCTTGCCGCTGAGTTCATTAACAATGTACTCGTAGAGATCCTTGACCTGAGCGTCGGAAATTCTCGATTCGGAGAATGGGGGCATAGGCGCCTTGGGCTGACGAACCCATTGCAAAAAGAGCTTAAAGTCCTTCAGCTCGGGAGAATCGATCACCGGCTTGCCATGCTGTATAAGGTTGCCTCCGCCCGGATGGCACGCGTGGCAATTAACCGAATAGATCGTATGGCCCGCCGCGTATTCCTTGGTTAAGGGCCTTTCCTTTGCGCCATAGACAAGCTGGCCGCCGAAATACCCCAGGACCACCACCGCGCAGAAGCACAGGAAGTAGACCGGAATTACCCTGATGGAGGCGGCCCCGTATTTTCGTCCCAGATATATGGCGGCGGCCAGAAGCACGGTCAGGGAAGGAGCCGCCACCAGTTTCACCTTGATGGGCTGTATCCATGCCCCACCGTAGAAATGCCGCCAATCCATGTAGCCGAGAAGCATGGTGGGAAAGACCCATATGAAGGCCAGGATGACGCAGTGGCGGGGCGTAAAGAGGAGCTTTTGCCGGCGGAAGAAAAATGAGATGAGCGCAAAGATGAGAGCGCCTACCACGAGGCCGATGGGCATGTGCACTTCCGTGGGATGAATCGGGTGATGATATCCTATCGCGTTCAGGAAAGCATAGAAGCCGTCAATCATCGCGCGTTCTCCTTCCGGGCAGAGCTTTTTCCCGGCGGTTCGGATGCAAAAACCACCTTCACGCAAAAAGTCTCAGAACATGAGCCACACGAGCAGATAGAGCGTGTTATTGTCGGACGCGTCCCGCCCTGATCCGTCATAATTTGAGTCAGCGCCGTTGAACTTGGTGTAGATCGTGTACTGGGCCGAGAACTTGTATTTTTCCTTGAAGAGCCAGTCCAGTTCCAGAATGAATCCCTTGCTGTCCGGTTTTCCCGTACGGCTGCCGTCTACCGGATCAGGCGAATAAAGGGTGGTATCGGTGTCGCCGGTGGTGGAAAAATAACCGGCGTATCCGCCGAAAACGCCGTAACGGCTCGAATAAAAATAGCTGGCGTTTATCTTGAGTGTTTTCAGCGTGTCATCGGGGTTTCCGGTCAACCCCAATCCGTAGCTCGCGTCCCAATCCTGATCCTCATGTATCCAGGTGGCGCGGAGCGTGAAGAGGTGGGGATTCAAATGGAATTGATACTGGGCGTCGAAGGCGTAATCCGTAAAAGAGTCGGTAGGCCCTGAATCGGCGCCTCCCGCGTAGACGTCCGCCGTGAGACCATATGTGCCGATTTCAAAGGAATGTTCACTCCAGTCGTGATACAAGGCCAATCGCCAGTAGGGAACCGCCCCATCGGTGACGGTATCGGGATCGGTCCCCGCGCCCAATGGTCTGGTAACGCCGTCGTTGGTGGTTCTGTAAACGGATACCGCCCCGTAGACATAATTGGCCAAGGCGGCGTAGACCCCTATGCCCCCCACCTGCTGGCCCAGCGTTCCGTCGATGAGAGTCGCCGGGGTAGGCGCGGGAGCCACGGCGGAAGAGGCGAAGGGAAAACCCCAAACCGGGGTCGAATTCCACACATCTTCCACGGTGGGGGAATTGTTGATGGTCGCGCCAAGAGTCAGATGTTTACCGCCTACGTTGAACGTCCTGGCGTACCTGATATCAGTGTTGTCAAGGGCGATCTCATTGGCCGTGCCGTCGTAGGTAAGTTGGACAAAGGCGCCGAGTTTGTTATAAATTTTTCCGCCGTAAAATACGGAGGCCTGCTGAGGCAGGTTGAATTTGTCGGTCATTGAATCTTCCGAGTCGTCAAAAGGCGCCACGCCGTCCGAAAGGATTCCGTCGTTCTTGTCAAGGTTGGTGTAGGAGCCCTGAAACATGCCCGCCAGAGGAGGATACCACCGTCCGGATTCGCTTCCTACGCTGAACGTGTAGGCGTCCAGTTTAAACACTCGTCCGAAGCTGTTCAATTGGGGCCAGACGGTGTGACAGGAGGCGCATGAAAGCCCGGTCTGGCGCTTAAAACTGGGAAGGGCGTGGCATGGCTTCGAGGTCAACATTATAGCCAGCGCAGCGGCGCAGAAAGCGATGCAAGCTTTTTTCATGGTTTCCACGGACATATTTTATCCTCCCTTGTCAAATACCCGGCGCGGATGTTTGATCCCGAGCAAAAGCTGCGCGGTTACGGCCTTTTCCCTGGCTGACAGCAAGGAATGTATGGCCTGTGGAAGCCATGCTGTTGTGAGATTTCAAAGACCATTTCGCCGGCGCATCCTAGCCCGAAGTTCAGCCGCGTTCTTGCGCTGTCCGGGATACGGGGCTGCGAGCAGCCCTAGCCTTTGAACGCATGAGACATGTAGTCGATAATCTCCTTGATCTCTTCCTCCTTGAGTTTGAAGGCGGGCATAGAGCCCTTTCCGTTTTTCACCTGGTTCATTATGGTTTGGTCCACATCCTTTTGATTCCAGAACTCAGGTCTGTGAAAATCCTTGGGCGCCGGGGACAACGCCGCGGCGGCGGGGCCGTCTCCTTTTCCATCCGCTCCGTGGCAGATCATGCAATTCTCATTGTAGAGCGCTTTTCCTTTGTCGTATTCGCCTGCGCATACCGCGCCGCTTGCAAGCAGGATTAAGGAGAGGAGCGTCGCTACCATTACGTACTGAGGTCGCCTAACCATGGGGTCCTCCTTTGGGTATTAGTTGGGATTTTCTACAGGGTATTCAGTTAGTTCCAGTTACATGGCTCCGTCGGGGCGCGATCAAGAGAGGGTCACGGGAGCTCAGCGGTCAATGAGATAGAAATGGAGAAAAGGGGTCGGCGCTTAACGGTTCCCCCCATGAATCGAAAACCTAAATTAATTATAAGACCGATCTACTGAAAATCATAGGAATAATGCGGATAAATTTAAAACTGTCAGCCTATTAAGAATAGTTACTAATTACTGAAATATTCCGTTAGTCAGCCGGTATGATGGGGGGAACCGCGCCGCCTTGGCAGCCTTTTCGATGAGAAAGCGCTATACGCCGCTGTCAAATGCCGAAATTGCGGAGTTCGATGGTTCGCGGTCTGATCGCCGCCGGCCGTGACCGCGTTCAGGCCGCCTCTTGTATCCTCTTCTCGGCTTCCCGCTTATCGGATTGGTCCGCTCTTTCACGCTCTTTTTGCGCCTGACGGTCGGGGTCGTACGTCAACTCGATATAGATGGGGAAATGATCCGATCCGAAGTAGGGCAGCCGTTTGAATGCGCCCAAGGTAAAGTGGAACGAGTGAAAAACGTGGTCGAGCGGCCATCGCAGAAAGGGGTATTTGGCGTGAAACGTGTTGTAGATCCCCCGCCCGACTCTGGGGTCGAGGAGCCCGCTTATCTTTTGAAACAATTTCGTGGTTCGCGACCAGGCCACGTCATTCAAATCACCCGCCACGATAACCGGCTTTGGGGAATCTTCCAGCTCGGAGGCCAGCAACAGCAGTTCGGCGTCCCGTTTGTCCGTGTCCCGGTTCTTTGACGGGCGGGGAGGCCGCGGGTGAACGCAATGCAGTTCCACCGGGGGCGACGATTCCATTTCCAGCAGCGCATGAATGGAAGGCACGTCGTCTTCCACCTCATACCGCACTTGGGCGTTCAGAAGCCTGAATCTTGAAAACAGCAGCATGCCGTAGGTGTTGGGCAGCGGAACCTTTACGGAGTACGGATAACGCTCGTCCAACGGCCTCAGCGCTTCCTCCCACCAGTCATCCGTTTCGACCGCCAGCAGGATATCCGGGTCGCGGTCATCGACAATGCGCAGGAACGCGGCCGCGTTTCTGTTGTCCATCAAAACGTTGGAGGTTATCATTTTGATGGTTTCCCCGGAATCGCGGTCATTCCGGTTTTTCACCTGTTTCTTGTGCAGTACGGTATACTGTTGGATAAGAGCGATCTGATACACGCAAGCAAGGGAAATCGCGGCCATTATCGCCACGTCGACCGGCGTCGGCGCGTTAAGGAAGAACGGAAAGGCCGCCACGGTCAACAGGGAAAGCGCCAGTATCTGAAGCCGCGGAAAATCGAAAATTCTGATCCACCAGTCGCTCTTTCGTATGAGGGGGAGAGCGGTGAAGAGAACCAGAATAACTGCCAGCAAGCGTATGATTATTCTTATGGTCATGGCGTTGTACCCCGGCGCCGCGAGAGCATGAGGCGGCTCTGAATGTTCTCCGTCGACAGCGCGTGCCGCCGGATATTCTACCTTGGATGGGGCGCGGCGTTCAATCCCCGTAAAACAGGGGGTCCGCAAAGCCCGAAAGACAGGCCCAAACCGTGAAGCGCGAAGACGGCGCCGCAAAAACGACTCATGAGGACATTATTTATTCCCTTCTTTACAAATTCCATAATCTCTGTATAAAAATTTAGTAAGGCTTCTTTTTTTATGCGACGTTCGAATTCGTTAATCCAAAAACAAGCGAGGCGTCGTTAAGAACATGGATATACATGACATGGTTTCCACTGCTATATCGGGATTGAGCGCCTTTTTGAGATTCGTGCAACTGCTTCCGGGCGCCGTCATTGTCGCGATCATAGCGCTGGCGCTCACGCTGCTCGGTATTCTGCTGATCGATTCGGGCCACACCAAACGATTGACGGCCTGGATGGCGCATGAGTCCAAACAAAGAGACCGGGAACGGGAAACCGCTCTGCGCAGGGATGTGTACCTGGCCGTGGCCGACTATCTGGCGAATTTGCGGAATTCCCTACTGAACCTGCCGGCCATGGACCTGCGGGATAACGGCTTCATAGCCAGGGTGAAAGGCGCGGAAAGCGTATACTATAAAGTTCATATGGTCGGATCGAACGAGACCATAGAAAAGCTTGAGGAAGTGACCATCGCGTTCGCCGACATGGCGCGATCGCTCATGCCCTATAAAACGAAATTATCGCTTTTTGAGCGAGAGTCGGCCCGGCTGGACGCCGAAATGGAAACGCTGGCGACGGAGAAAAGCGACCTTCTGGTGGCGCTGAAGTCGTTGGATCAGACCGGGCGCCTTGGCGCGGGTAAGTTGGACGCCCTGATCGGGCGCTTTGAGGAACTGAAAGCGCGTTCCCGCGACGCTCAAAACCAACGCGCGGAATTGGGCCATAAAATATACCGGCTGAAAGAGAGCCTGTCCCTGGAATGCGCCGCCGCCGCCATAAAGCTTGACGAACTTATAATCCCGGTCAATCGCTCCATAAGGGCCGAATTCAGGATACCCATCGATTCCGACCGCTACGAAGACATGACCCGGGAATCTCAAAACAGGGCGCGGGAAGCCTATGAAAAGCTTTTTATTGAAACCAGGAAACTTCTCAACGAGCAATCCGACGCTGATCCGTGAAAACGGAAGAAAGAACATGGGCGGCGCAATGGGCGACAAAGCGGACTACGGGAACTGGGTACCCAAAAAACTCATCTATATACCGGGGGCCATAGCCCTCTTTTTTCTGGCCTTGGCCGCGCTCTTTCCGCTTTCCCTGATCGGGGCGGTCTTGTTCCTTATACCGGCGGCGTACTTCGCGTACGCGCGTCATCTTTTTTCCTCCGGAGGAGGGGATTTTCAATCCCGCGTCCGGGATATGGTATCCGCCCGGCTGGATTGGAACGGGCAAGGAACGGCGCTGGATATCGGATGCGGAAACGGGCCGCTGGCCATCGAGATCGCCAGGAAATTCCCCAACGCCCGGGTCTTCGGGATAGACTATTGGGGGAAGGGCTGGGAGTATTCGAAGCAGGCGTGCCAAAGGAACGCGGAGTTGGAACGAGTGGCGGACAGGATGACCTTTCAAAAGGCCAGCGCCTCCCAGCTTCCCTTTCAGGATGAATTTTTCGACGCCGCGGTGAGCAACCTGGCCTTTCATGAAGTGAGCGACACCAGGGACAAGCGCGAAGTCCTGCGGGAGGCGCTCAGGGTGGTCAAAAAGGGCGGGGTCTTTTCCTTTCAGGATTTATTCCTGTGGAAGGGCAGGTATCCTGAAATCGACGTGACGCTTGAAACCATCAGAAGCTGGGGCGTGGAACGCGTGGAATTTGCGCGGACGGGGGATTCTGACTTCATTCCCTGGGCGCTGAAGCTCCCCTTTATGATCGGGACCATAGGCGTTATTTACGGCAGGAAATGATCGGCGGCGGGCCGCTCGCCCGGTGTCAGGGGTTCGCCTGCGGGAGCGGGAAGCGGATGGTAAACCGGGCGCCGTTGTCCGATTCCGCGGCGACCGATCCGCCTAACTGGCCTTCCACCAGACGGTAAATCAATTTCATGCCCAGCGAGTCCGTGTTCCGGAGATCCAGGCCGTCGGGCAGCCCCTTGCCGTTGTCGGCGACCACGATTTCCGCGTGCTCATCCTGGTTCAGACAAGCCTTTATTTCCACCTTTCCGGACTGAGCGTCCTGAAAGGCGTGTTTTAAGGAGTTGGAAATCAATTCGTTGAGAACCAGACCGCACGGGACCGAATGGTCGATGCCGATGCTGAACGGATCTATGTCAATGGAAAAGGATATGTTTCCGGCGCCGGTATCGTACATCCGGCTCATTTCCGAAACCAGCCTCCTGACATAGGCGTTCAGGTCTATTTCCGAGAACGAATCCGATTTGTAAAGAGTCTCATGAATCATGGACATGGCGCTGATGCGGTTACGCGCTTCATGAAACGGTTTTTTCAGGTTCACGTCCTGCAGACTGGCGGCCTGCAGGTTCATCAGACTGCGGATAACCTGAAGATTGTTTTTGACCCGATGATGAACTTCCTTGAGGAGAACTTCTTTTTCCTCGAGCGACGCTTTTATGCGCTTTTCGGCCAGCTTGCGTTCGGTGGCGTCCTTTACGCTGGTCCGGCAGAAAACGCCCTTGGTCGAATCGGAAACGGCGGCGACGCTCTCGATTTCCACCGGGACGATGAGACCGCTCTGGTGGACCATGCAGATTTCGTCAGAGGCGGCGCCACCGTTCATCAAACGATCCACGTGGGCGGAAAACGCTTCCTGTGACTCTTTCGCGACATAACCCTTGAAGGATCTCCCTTCCAGCAGCCGTCTATGGTAACCCAGAAGGCCGGCCGCGCTCAGGTTGGCGTCCATGATCGTTCCGGAATGGTCCAGGTTGAAGTAGCCGACGGGAGCGAAATCATAGAGTTCCCGGTATTTCTGGTTGGACGTTTCAATGCGCTCCTGGGAAACTAACAGCTCCTCCTGCTGGGCCTGTAATTCTTCGTTCTGGGCCTGCAATTCTTCCTGTTGAGCCTGTAGCTCCTCCTGCTGATCCTGTAATATCCGTTTTTGCGTGGTCAGTTCGTCCAACGCTTGATTGAGCATATCACGCTCGTGAAGCAGGTTTTCCTCGCTCATCTTCAGATTCCGGAAAAGAAGAGCGTAGGGATGTTCGAATCCGGTTTGGACGATGGCCTTGTAGATCAGATAAAACGATATGAGCTTGAAATAATGGCCGACGAGATTGGACAGACCGTACACGCTGACATAAAAGGTGAAGGCGATTTCAGCCACGACCGTAAGGAGGATGGAGGCCACGAGCATGCGGTAGACGGTGGGGTCAAAATTCGAACGCCGGCTTCGCAAGAGCAAAAGAGAGACTATAAATATGGCCGATATGATATATTCACTGACTATTTTAAAGGGTGTCAGTCCCGACCCCTCTCTGTAGCAATCGGGAAAGACTCTCCCAAAAATCATGAACGCTATGAAGGTGGTGACCAGGGCGCAGAGCCAGAGCGTCCGTTCGGGATCCAATGCCCGGCCGAGCAGAAACGGGGCTATCAGAAGCGCGAGGGCCTGATAATACCGGGCGGCTATCCAGAGTTGGGTGGGCAGGTTCGAGTCATACCCCGGAAAGATGTTCATGCCTTTGTAGGAGAGCGCATGAAGCATGTCGAAAACGCCGATAAAGAGAAAGACAATGCCGATGAATAACAAGTAGGTGTTGTCAATATACTTGCGTGAGTTCCAGGTAACAACGAAAACGCACGCCGCCACAATAACGGCGAAGAACTCGATTACCGTGTGGAACAGCAGATAACTGCGAAGACTTGTCAGGTAGAACCCGAATAGAATCGGAATTCCCAAGACAAGGAATACGCTATATTTCTTTAAATTAGACAGAGAATCCAATGGCGATTTAGCAAATTCCATATAATGAAGGACAGTAAATGATTTGACTTACATGCTGACAAACATGTTGAAAACGCCAAGACTAAAGAATTTACGGCGCCTCGGACTCCAAATATGATAATGAAACGCAGTGGCAAAGACAAGTTATTTATAGGTCCGCCCCGCTTGCCGGGAGAGCCCGCGTCAACCCTTGTAGTATTCCGGATATAATTTTTTAGCGCATTCGGGACAGATACTGTGGCTGAACTCGGCCTCCGAATGCGCCTTTATATACGACTCTATTTCGTTCCAGTATCCCGCGTCGTCCCGTATTTTTTTACAATTCGCGCAAATGGGGATCAGACCCTGGAGGGCCTTGATCTCGCCCAACGCCGCGGTAAGCTCGTTTTCCACCCTCTGAGCGCTGATCAGGATGAGGCCAATGGCCACCACTACGCTGAACGAGCCCGACAGGAGCATGGAGAGTCCTTGCAGCATGCCGCCGGCCATGAAATCATGCAGGCGCGTTTCATACAAAATCGTCAGCAGGCTGCGCAGAAGATAGAGAGCGCTCCCCGCATAAAAGACCAGGGCCAGCATCCAGCAGGATCTCCCGAGAACGGAGGCGACTTGCTTTTGAGTCAGCGTCGCGCAGCGCAGGCTGAAAAAGCTCGCGACAATGGAGACAATCACGATACGCGCGGCGACGTTAGATTCATAGTAGGTCAGATAGATAAAAGCGCAGACAACAATAAGCAACGGGGCCACGTCGAGCCAGTTCCGGTGTTCGGCCCCGGAAAAGTCGACCAGACCTCTGGCCAGGAAGAAAAAAAACAGGATTACCAGAAGGTTGGCCACAACCACGGTAAGGAGATCGGGCAGAAATCCCCTCATGCCGACCAGCGACATGCCCAGGCTGCCGCAGACAAAGCCGAAGGTCCACTGATGAAAACCGGGATAGGTTTTTCTGGTTAGCGACATATAGGTCATGGCCACGGCAAGGAGGATGCATATCGTCCCCACCATAAGGTTCGCTGTGCGGATATCGATTCCGGGCACTGTCACTCGATCCTCCTATACCTGTTAACAGCCGTTCGCATGAACAGATGGATTTTCGATTTTGGCGATAAGGCTCGCGAGGGCTATGACGCCGCCCATTGGCGGCAAACGCCTGCGCGGTATGGGGTCTTGATTGGCTCTCCCCTGGATTCGGGGGAACTATAAAATGACGCGCGTAAAACGGCGAACAGGTTTCCCGTGGGCGCCGCGGACGCGGTCGCTTTAAAACTGCGCGCTGACATTAAACATCAGCGCTCCGTCTTCATAGGAAGGTCCGCCGATAAGAACGCTGCCTCGGTTGACAAGCTGCAGAATGGTGTGAAAGGTTTCGCGTCCGCCGTCCTTGATGCTTACGGAAAGACGGGCTCGTTTGCCATCGATTCCAAGCGGGGTAAGCTCCAAAACCTGACCCTTGGGGAGTCCCACCTTGCCGGACTGGTTAACGGCCAGGTTCAGATTGGAGCGTTTGATAAGCGAAAAGCTGGAATAATTCAGAATGGATGACAACTCACGCGCTATGCTGCGGAGTTGCGGATCAACCGATTTTGGCCCCTTGGTGGCCTTGACGGTTTGAACGGTGATCCTGAGGGGACCCTGCGCCAGGGCCGGAAGGTGTAACAGCAGGAGCGCGGGAAGCGAAACGCATATGATTGCGGCCATGACAACCCGTGCGTGGTTCATGAAGAAGCCTCCGAGGAGGGTTCGCTTTTGGGCAAGATCCAGATGAGAGTCGTTCCAGTTTCAGGCGTTTTCATGACCAGGACGTTCCCTGTGCCGCAATAGACTGATTCCACCACCGCAGCTTCCGCTTGAGGCGTGGGAAATACTCTGGGATAAATAACCACGGCCAGCAGGACGGCGGCGGCCAGCGCGGCCGGCGCCCACAACAGCTTGGAACCCAGCGCGCTCCTTATTCTTTCCCACAAAGATGGGGCGCGCGTCAACTCCGAATCGATATGTTCCCAAACGCCGTCCAAATCCACCACAGGGCCTTCGTCGGCCGCGAACGCCAAGCGAGTCAGATCGATAGCGCGGGTCAGACCGGCCAGCGTTTGCGCGCAATACTCGCACCCGGCCACATGCGCTTCCACCTGCAACCGCTCGGTTTCGTCCAGCTCCCTGTCGATGTAGGCGCTGAGACGGGGTTCAATTTTTTTGCACAGCGCGTTCATTCTTTACTCGATTCCAGCGTGTATGGCTCCAAAAGCTCCCGCAACCGTTTTCTGGCGTAATGGACCCGGGTGCCCACGGTCGCGGCCGGTATCCCCAGCGCCTCGGCGGCTTCGCCGTACGAAAAGCCTTCAATGTCGCACAACAGAACAGCCGCTTTTTGCTCGGGAGAAAGCTCATTTATGGCTTCGCGCACCTTCATCCGCGTTTCCTTGCGCAACATCTGGTCGCCGGGGTCGGTTGTCTTTATTTTCAAGGAATCTTCCCGGATTTCCTCCCATGGATCGTGGCGATCTTCCTGGCGCGTTTTACTTTTTCGTATGTGGTCGATGCACTGGTTAATGGTAATACGATACAGCCATGTCTTTAAAGACGAATCCGCTTTGAATTTCTTCAACCCCTTGAAAACCCTTAGAAACGTCTCCTGTGTTATATCCCGCGCCGCCTCCCGGTCGTGAACCATGCGGTACGCCAGCGCGGACACATAGCCCTTGTAACGTTCGAAAATTTTGTTACAGTAGGCTCGGACCCCTTTGAGACACGATTGAATCAAATTTTCGTCAGACAGAAAATCCAAAGTCTCTCAAACTGTTTATAATGTTAGACGCAACCTCGGCCCGATAATTCACCGGAAACAACGTCCGGCGCAAAATATTGGCCGCGAGGAGTAAAATAGTTCATCCACGTTTGTTCCCTAGCTTGTAATTGATGTGAGAGCAGGATGCAAGCCTTAGCGGGAAACCCGTATGGAAGCGGCGAATGATCCCATTCGAACATGCGTACGATATAAGCGTCGCCTTGGGCGGCGAATCCATCGACTATCCCGGAGACGTTCCCTTTTCCCGTCAGGTCACGCGCGCGGCTGAGGAAAGCGGCTCATGCGAGGTGTCGAGTCTGAGCATGAGCGCCCACGCGGGCGCCCATATCGACACACCGTCCCATTTCATCGAAGGCGGCTTGCGGCTTGACGATTACGCTCCCGAGCGGTTCATTCTGCCCGCCGTGGTGGTCGCCGTTACGGGGGAAAAGGTCATTACGGCGGACGATGTCGAGCGGTGCGGCGCGCGGGAAGGGGAGGCGATTCTGTTCCGCACGCGGAACTCGGATTCGGGCCTCATAGTCTCCGGGGTTTTCCGTAAAGACTACGTGTACCTGGAACCCCAGGCCGCGGCGCTGCTGGCGGAGCGTAAACGGACTCCGCTGGTGGGGATCGACGCGGTCTCGGTGGACCCTCCCGACCATACAACCCATCCTGCCCATAGGGCGCTCCTGAGCCGGGGCGTCCTGATTTTGGAGAATATCAACCTGGCCCGGATAACGCCGGACCGCTACACGCTCCTCTGTTTACCGCTTAAAATACGCGCCGGTGAGGCGTCTCCCGTGCGAGCGGTTTTACTGAAATAGCCCACTCCGCGCCCCTGCGCCCTGGAGCGAGCGACCTGCGTCCGGAGATTGTCCTTATGCCAGCCGGCGAGACACAAAAGCTTTATACCCGCGCCTACGCGCTTCTGATGCTCTCTTATTTTTTTCTGACATCGGGGTTCGGAGCGTTTTTTCTGTTTCCCCTGTTCATTTCCGAGCATGGCGGGTCCAAGGCGGATATCGGAATTTTGATGGGGGCGTTCGCGCTGTCGCGTATCTTATGCCGTCCCTGGATATCGGAGATAATCGACCGCGCCGGAAGGAAAAAGGGGATCGCGCTGGGGGGCGTGGCGATGACGCTTACGCCGTTGCTCTATCTGTTTTTTCATGGCGATCTGGACCAGTATTATCTTCCGCTCCTGTTGCTTCGACTGATCCACGGCGTCGGGCTGGCGTTCTGTTTTACCGCCCCGTTCACCTTCGTCAGCGATATCACGCCGGTGGAGCGGTTGAATGAAGGCATGGGAATGTTCGGCGTGGCCGGTCTGGCGGGCATGGCTTTCGGACCGCTTTTGGGGGAGATTGTCTGGGAGCGGTTTGGATCCGCGAGCTACTTTTGCCTTGCTTCGCTCTTCGGGCTGTTAGGCCTCCTCACGATCATCCCGCTGCGGGAAAGCTACTCCAACCGTTCGTCCGGAAAGACGGGGTCTTTCTTCTCGGCGCTCAAAAGCGGAAAGATGGTATTGGTGACCTTTATCTCGGCGCTCTTCGGCATCGGCATAACGGCCTCCAATAACTTCGTGACGCCCTTCGCCAGCTTCCTTGGCGTTCAGCTCATTTCCCTGTATTTTATCTCCTATTCCGCGATCGCGTGCCTGACCAGATTATTCGGAGGCAAGATCGCGGACCGGATCGGGGAACGCAAAGTCATCCCCTATGCGATTATCCTGATGGTCGCGGGTATGCTGGCGCTGTCCTTTTTGAACGGGATCACGCTTTTATGCGTGGCCGGGGCGCTCGCCGGATGCGGACACGGGTTCCTGTTTCCCTGCCTGAACACGCTGGCCATACGCGGCGAGGCCCCTTCCAATCGCGGAAAGGTCACCGGACTCTTCACGGGATCGATCGACCTGGGCGATTTTGTGGGGGCGGTTTCCCTGGGCTATCTGGGGGAAGCCATGGGGTTTCGCCCCATATTTTCCACCGCGGCCGCGGCGCTGCTGATCGCCCTGGTGGTCTACCTGGCGCGGGTAAAAAGACTGCGATAGGGCTTGTTTTGCGGCCGGATTCCCGCCAACTGACGCGCCGCCGTCCGGTTTGACGCCTCCCTGGCGCCTTCGCGGCCATCCTTGTTCCCGCCTGTTCTTGCCGGCTGCTTCATATGGTGGCGGCGCTCTTTACGCCGTCCGGTACGGCTGGGGCGCGGCGCCTGTCCCGAATCAGGAACGATTTTTGCAACATCTGTGATCGCTTATACCGTGGGGTCCCAGGCGTTCGGAACCCTCCTTAAACCTGCTGCGAATCAAGATGCGCGTATGGCAGGCGTTCACATTTCGAAGAGGATGGCATTGTGGAAAAACTGGGTGATTTGCTGTTAAAGGAAGGGCTTATAAGTCAGGATCAATTATCGCAAGCGCTTGAAATTCAAAAGAAAGAACGTGACCTCGCGCGTAAGAAACTCGCCAAATCCCTGCTCGACGAAAATTTTCTCACCCTCCGGGACATCGCCGAAATAGCCCGGGCGGTCGGGTACGAATCCCAACTGCTGCCGCGGCTGGCGGAGGAAAAAACGTCTGGATAAGGGGACCTACCTGGCGATAAGGGAAACCCAAAACGGCCACTACCTGGAGGAGCTTTTAAGGCGCGGCGTGGTTTCCCTGGAAACCCTGATCCAGCAGCACGGACTGGCGGACGCCATACAGGCGGGCATCAACAAGGGGCTGGGGCCGGCCAAGGCCCGGTACGCGGCCCAGAGAATCCAGACCGAACGGCTGCTCGGCGAGGTCCTGGTTTCCCTGGGGCATATCAAACCCCTTGAACTCAATTATATACTGGACCGCTACCAGAAGAGAAAGCGTATCGGCGACATGCTTATCGAGGCCGGCTATATCAGCCCCGGCCGGTTCTCGGAGCTGCTCAAGCAGCGCGGACGAAGCAGCGTTCCCATCGGCGAGTATCTTGTCCTGAGCGGGGCCGTCAAGGACGCGGAGCTGTTGGATGTCCTTTCCAGGCAGTTCAACATTCCCATCGTCTCACGCAACGCCCTGATCCTGGGTCAGGCGGAAAAGAACCGCCTGCAATCGATCATCAGTTCCGTGTACGCCAAGAGACACCGGATTCTGCCCATTCAAATAGAAGGTTCCGACCTCACCATAGCCCTGCGCGATCCGCGCATTGTCAAGGATCTGTCACTGGCCATGCTGGGGCAGTTCAACGTCACCTACGCCCTGATGCTGGATTCGGAATACCGGCTGCTCTTCAGGGAGATCTATAACGAAGAGCTGGATCCCAAAAAGGAATCCATGCCCGGAGCGATTCAAGCCACGGAACATCTGGAACTCAATCTGGATGAGCGCCCCGATGACGGCTTCGCGGGAGACGCGGCGGCCGTTATGCACGATATCGAAGCTCACGAGCTGGTCAACCGTATTCTGGCCGTGGGTATGGACATGGGGGCGAGCGATATCCACATCGAACAGGATTTTGGCGGGCTGAAGCTCAGATACCGCGTCGACGGCGTTCTGATAAACGCTCCCGAAGACTGGATGATACGCAAACTGAGAGAAAAAGTGGGCGCGGTGGTTTCGCGCATCAAGATTATGTCCGATCTGGATATAGCCGAACGGCGGCTGCCGCAAGACGGCGCGTTCCGTATGTCCTACCGGGAAAAAACCTCGGGGCAGAAAGCGACGCTCGATTTCCGCGTGGCCACCTGCAAAGCCACCGTGGGCGAAAATGTGGTCATCCGTATCCTCGACTCCCGAAAAGCGGGCCGCAGTCTGAAGGAACTCAACTTTGAACCGTCGCTGCTGACCGCGTTTGAAAAGGCCCTGCGAAATCCGGCCGGCATGATTCTGGTCACCGGGCCCACGGGAAGCGGAAAATCGACCACCCTGTACGCCGCCCTGCAGCATGTCAGTCATCCCGGCATCAAAGTGATCACGGCGGAAGATCCGGTGGAATACAATTTCCCGGGAATTATGCAGACCCAGATTCATCCCAAAATCGGGCTTACGTTCCCCCGCCTGCTGCGTTCGTTTCTCCGTCTGGACCCGGACGTGATCCTGGTGGGAGAAATCCGCGACCGCGATACGGCTCAAATCGCCTTTGACGCCGCCCAGACCGGACACCTGCTGCTGAGCACGCTGCACACCAACGACAGCTTCGGGACGCTGGTGCGTCTGCGCGACCTGGAGGTCGATTACGGCCAGATGGCGGAGTCGCTCAAAGCCGTGCTGGCGCAGAGACTGGTGCGCAAGGTTTGCCCCAAATGCTCCGAGGAATACGAACCCGAGGAATCGGAGTGGGCGCCCATATTTGTGCGGTTCCCCGAAAAAATGCGGTTCGTCCGCGGCGTGGGCTGCGAGGAGTGCCACTATACCGGGTACAAGGGCCGGATGATGGTGTCCGAACTGTTTATGGTCGAAGACAAGGCGCAAGGACTCATCGCCAGACGATCGGACCTGGACAGCATCCGCCGCGCGGCGTACGAACAGGGCATGAAAACCATGGTCGAAGACGCGGTCAGCAAGCTGAATCTGACGACCTTGCAGGAAATTATCCGCACCGTGCCGGGCGACCTGATCGATCAATACCGCATGCGGCAGCAGGAAATGGGGCTGGAAGCGGTCCTTCCTTCCCTGCCCGCCAAAGAACCCGGAACCCTGCGCGCCTTCGGCCGGTAAAATCGAAACGGGAAGTAAAGCGAATCCTGAAAAACAAGGACAGGGCGGGGGATTTCTCCCCCGCGCCCCCTGACTTGCGCCCGCGACGGCGTGGTTCCGAAGAAACCGGCGGCTTTCGCGGCAGGCGCGTCTACGCTTCCGATTTCTTCTTGGGCTTGGTCATAAGCAGGCCCACGCCCTCACAAAGGAAGTATATGGAAAAGCCCCACCATATGGTGTAAGCCACATAGAACAGGATGAAACCCGCAATGCCCAGCGCGTAATCCGATACGGCCGAGGCGCTTATCCCATAAAAATTAAACGCCGGTTCAAGCGCCTTAACCCTTACGTCACTCAATATCTCTATCTGATTAAATTTCTTGGCCTTTTCAAAGACCTTTTCCATGGCCTTCAGAGAAGCCCACCAGGAACGGACGGCCTCCTTACCCGTAAAGCCGTACTTTTCCTGGAGTTGCCGGTCCTCCCCTTTAAAGAGCAGATCGGCGTCCTTGAGAGCGGCGCCCAGTATCTGACCCAGGTCGCCCTTTATGGCCAGCTTGCCGTCTTTTCGCTCAACGTTTGCGCCGGCTTTTTCAAAGAGCAGGGCCGCCTTTTCGTCCCCTTTTATAGTGACATCGAGCGGTTTTCCAACCTGCCGGTCAATCTCTTTGGTTATCGCGGGTATGAAATAGACCGAGCCCTTGGATACGGATACAAACATCTCGTCGATGTAGTTTACCACCGACTTTCCCCCGATACTGATGAAGGCGCGGCTATAGATCAGCAGCAGGAGGATGAGGAACGTGACCGCCAGGACGACCCCCGCCGTGAATTGCTTTTTATGCATAACGATCGCCATCTCTCACCCCTCCTTTCTCTTGGTTTCCTGTCTCAAGGTTTTCACGTTGCTCAGGAAACGGTAGAAGACCCATCCCGCAAAGAAAATCACAATGCCGAACAGCACGATGATTCCGGCCGCTCTCAGGATATCGGCTAAGGATTTGGAGATCTGGATAACCCCCATGGATGAAAGTTTGGAGGGCAGGGCGAACAGCCTGTTCATGAAACCGGCCAGCATTACCAGACCGTAAAACGCCCTGATGTGCATGCCCTGCACCACCTTGGTCGTGAGCGCGCCCAGCTGAACCCCGATGAGGGACCCCAGCAGAAGACCCATGGCCAGTGAAACGAACACGAACCCGTATATGGCGTACTGGGTGATGGACGCGAAACCGGTGGTGAAGACGATCTGGAAAATGTCCGTTCCCACGGTGGTGAACGAGGAGATGCCGAGCACGAATACAAAGGAAGGGAAGGTCAGAAATCCTCCGCCCACGCCCATGATGGCGGCGAACGCGCCCACGAGGAAGCCCACGCCGGTTACCAGGATGAAGGATATCCTTCTCCCGCCTTCAACAGCGTCTTCGTCGAACTTTATCATTGGGGGGAGCTTAAGGGATTGCATGGCCCGGGCGGCCCTGGTTAAATCGGCTTGCATTTCCCGCTTTTCAACCTGGACGGCGTTCATGGATCTGAGCCTGAAGTAATCCCTTAGAGCGTAGAAACTCAGAAACCCGAGCATCCCCACGTAGACGACGCTTATGAAGGCGTCGCTCAGAACGGGGTTCATGGCGTAAATGGTTCTGTTTATATATCCTCCGAAACTGACCCCGATAAAAGAACCGATAACAAACGCTACGGCTAGCCTGTAGTTCACGTTTCCCAGCTTCTTGTGCACCACGGTTCCCATGATGGCCTTGGCGAACATATGCAGGAGATCGGTGCCCACCACAACGATGCCCCGGATTCCCACGCTCATGAGGGCCGGAGTGATGACCACGCCGCCGCCAACCCCGATGGCGCCAGTCATCAAGCCCGCCGCAAAACCCACGCCTATGGCCACGATAAAGGCGCCCAAGGCAAAGCCCAGCGGAGGAGCGTACGCCTTGCCTCCGCCCAGTAGCTCGGGATCGGCGTAGACCAGACTCGCTCCCAGGACCAGAACGCCGCCGCACAGTATGGAGAGAACAATCAACCGTCTTTTGTTCCTGATGATCGACATGCTGGTTTCATATTCCCATTTCGCATGAGCGTAGGCGCCGTACATCATCATGTCGTACAATTTCCTTGTCAGACCCATATGTTACCTCCCTTCTACCGCGCAGACGGAGTCAGGCGCTCCTCTTTGCGACAGGTGTCGGATGACGATCCCGGCAAGAAACTCCTTGCAGCCTTGATTTTTCCGCGTCGCCGATACGCTGTTCCGTTTTTTTATCCAATTATCTGTCTACAACGGTGCGCAAAATCCGTGCCATGCGTAAAATGCGCGCCATTTCTTTGATTATCTGAAAAAGTTGAGTAATCGCTTTAGGTTATCTTGTTTGTGAACGCTTTTGATTCTTGCGGGCCCGCTCACGCTCCCGGTTCAAACTGTCAGGCGATTTTACAAACTGTAAAGGCCCACGGTTGATGACACGGGAGCAAATACGCGCTATGGCGGAGTCGCGGCAGGCGCCCCCGCAACGCCTTTCCTTTCCCGACTAAAGCCAGGGCCCTTGAACGCTGTTGAGGCGCCGGGGCTTTAGTGCTATTCTGCTTTTGTTTTCCTGGCTTGAGTATCCCCATTCCATAATGTCCGGCGCCGATTTGCCAACAGAAGAGAGTAGGGGGACCGCATGAGTCTCGATCAGGTAAGGGGCATGAACATCGCCCAGGTCATTGATTTCTACGGCCTGAACCCCCATACCCGCGACAGGGCCTTTATCATGAGCCGCGATGAACAGGGCGCGTTGCGGGAGATTTCCTTTGGCGAATTCCGGGAGCGGTCGTTAGGCTACGGCCGCATGATCAAGCGGTTCAGATGGGAAAAATCCAGACCTGACGCTTCCCGGTTTCATGTGGGCTTCTTCATGCAAAACACTCCCGAGGTCGTGTACCTGCTGGGCGGATGCGCCTATTCCAACTCCACGCTGGTGGGCGTCAACAACGCCCAGGTGGGGGAGCGGCTGGCTCACGACATCAACAGCATGGACGTCGACGTCCTGTTCGCCGACGAAGCCGAACAGCCCAAAACCGGCGGGAGTTTTCTGGAAAACCTGCTGGCGGCCAGGCGGCGCTTCTCCATGGATGGGCTTGAAACGCGCCACATCATCGCCCGCCGCCCTCTGGCGTCCGGTCATCCGCCGGAGATCGCGACCATTGAACAAAAGCTGACGGAAACCGAAAACGACGCGTTTATTCCCACTCCCCTGGACGGCGAGATGACCGGGGTCATCATCTTCACTTCGGGCACTACCGGCGCGCCCAAGGGGATCGAGGTGTCCTGGAAGAAGGTGTTCGACGTGGGCGCGGTGTCCACGGCCCTGCTGAGCTATACGGAGCGGGACGTGGGCTATATCTGCATGCCGTTGAACCATTCCAATTCCCTGTATCTCAATCTGGTTCCCGCCCTGCTGAACGGGGCCAGGGTCATGCTCCGGCGGAGGTTCAGCGTCAGCAATTTCGTCAGGGACCTCACCGATTCGGGGGCCACGGTGTTCAACTGCGTGGGCGATCCCATCCAGTACGTGTTGGCGGCCGTGGGGCCGGACGCCGATTATGCGAATCTGCCGCTCAGGGTGGTGATAAGCACCGGCACCAACGCGGCCAACCGGGCGGCGTTCAGCCGTATATTCGGATTGGACAATTTCGCGGAAGCCTACGGCTCCACCGAAGTGGGCGCCTTGGCGCTGGTTTCCCCGGACACGCCTTCCTACAGCGTGGGTACCATTGTTCCGGGAAAGGACGTGCGGGTCTTGGATGAGGTCAGCGGGGAGGTTTGCGCTCCGGCTCTGATGGGAGACGACGGAACCATCCGCAATTTCACGGAAGCGGTGGGCGAGCTGGTGGTGAGCCAGGAATCGCTGGGCGCGTCGGCCTTCACCGGATACTATAATTTGCCCGGCGAGAGCGCCGCTCGGGTTGACGCGCAGAATTTCTACCACATGGGGGATCTGGGGGCCATTGAAGAAAAGGACGGCCGGCGCCACGTTATCTTTCTGGGCCGCACGGGGACGGACCGGCTGCGCAACAAGGGGGAGAACTTTTCCACCACCTTTGTCGAGGAAATCCTTACGCGGTATCCGCAGGCGCAAAACTGCGCCGTTATCGGCATACCGTATGTGGACAGCACGGAGAACGATAACCCCATCTTTGTGATCGAGACGCCCGATCCGCCCGGTTTCGACGTGGCGGGATTCCTGGAATTCTGCCGCAGGGAGCTTCCGGCGTACGCCCAGCCGGGTTTTCTGCGTCTGGTCGCCGAATTGCCCCGCACCAGCACCCACAAACTCAGGAAAGCGGTCCTGATGGGCGAATTCATCGAACGTACGCCTCAAAACGAGAGATGCCGGGAAGACATCGTCTACCGGCTGTCCGCTGATGGGCCGAAGATCTTTACCAGCCGCGAGTACAGGGAACTCATGGACGCCTGCCACGATCCGGCGGTGCGGGCGCGGTTTGCCGCGGTCACCAAACGCCGGGACTTGTTCTGAAGAAGGAAATAAAGGATGCGGATACTCATTTGCGCGGATATGTTCCCGTCCATGATCGAGACGGTGACCCGGTTGCTGCCTTCCGATGAAGTCAGAGTCTGCCGGGCCGAGGACGTGGAACGCGAGGCTCCCTGGGCCGAGGTGCTGATACCGGCCATGACCCGGTTGACCGCCGAAATAATCGCTTCGGCGCCGGACCTGAAACTGATCCAGCAGTTTGGCGTGGGGCTGGAAGGCGTGGATATCCCGGCCGCCGCGGCGCGGGGAATCCCCGTGGCCAACGTGCCCGGCTGGGAAGTCCCCGTGCACGCCGAATGCACGGCTGAAGGCGGTGTGTTTCTGATGATGGCCTGCGCCCGGCGCTACAAGTTTTGCCAGCAGACCCTGGCGCGGGGAGAATGGGGGCGGCCCCAGGGGACCGCGCTCATCGACCGCGGCGCCCTGATTATCGGTTTGGGAGCGGTGGGCAGGGCCCTGGCGCGCCGGCTGGTTCCCATGGACATGAGGGTTTCGGCCTGCGACGTGGCTGTGGAGCCCGGACTCGCCGAGAAGCTGGGGCTGGAACGCATAGCGCCGCCCGAAAGTCTCTACGAGATGCTGCCTCAGGCGGATTTTGTCATATCAACGGTGACCCTCACCGAACAGACCGCCGGGCTGTTGAGCCTGCCCGTGTTCGAGCGCATGAAGCCGACCGCGTTTGTGATCAACATCAGCCGGGGGCCGGTGGTCAATGAAGCGGACCTGCTGGAAGCGCTCAACCGGGGGCTCATCGCCGGGGCCGGTCTGGACGTGCTCAACCGGGAGCCTCCCGGGCCCGACCATCCCCTGCTTGTGCACGATAAAGTGATCGTCACCCCGCATACCGCCGGGGTTACCGAGCAATCCTTCGACGCCCTGGGCCGCGCCGTGGCCGAGAATGTGGAGCGGATAAAACGGGGGGAACCGGCGTCGCATACCGTGTAGCCGGTTGCGAGGAGGGTGGATTCATCGGCGGCGCTTTGGATAAAAAAGACTTGCGGGGGAATTTCTTCCCCCGCGCCCCCTGCGGGAGATTTCTCGCTACGCTCGAAATGAGAACACTTTTACCTTAAACATGCCTGATTTCAATAGCTTAAAGTTTTAAAGGTGGGCGTGGGAAGGAACTTTTTTCAAAAAGTTCCTTCCCACAAAGTTCAAAATCGACAGCCTCAAAGGGAGAAGGAATCCATTTACCGCCTTTCGGAGCTAACGACATAACCACATTTCCAAAAAGTTCCCTCCCGCAAACTAAAAAAATGATGGCCCGATGGCGGGTGTCCAAAGTTTATTTAGCTTCCGCCGTCTTGAGCGACACCTTTTGCCAGGTGTCGTCCGGGTCAAAGAGCTTCATGGCCAGGGCGGTCTTTTCGGTGTTCTCGCCGAGATCCTTTTGATAGACCACCCCCTCATAATTGACGATGAACGTCATGACGCCGGTAGAGCCATAGGTGGCCGGGAAGGCCACCAGGGCGAACCCTCCGATCATCCTGCCATTCAGGATATAGTTCTGCGCGCCGCCATCCGCGTGCTTTCCCTGGCCGTCCAGAATACGATAGTAGTAGCCATGATAGGGCGCCGGCTCCGCGTCCGGCGTTCCCATGCGGTAGCCCTTTTCATGAGCCGCCGCCACCAACGGACCCAGCGGACTCTGCTCCTCGCCCGCGGCTGTCTTCCAATAGAGGCCGTTTTTCTTGCCCGGATCGCTCATGAGCTTGCTCGCGTATACCAGGATTCCGTCACCGTCGTGATCCTGGAGCGCGTATTCCCGTTGGGCGTCCACATAGGCCAGGCACGTCTGGATTGCGCTCAGCTCGTTCCTTCCGATCCTGCGGGCCAGGATCTCGTCCTTCCCGCTTGCGGTGTCATAGCGCCAGGTTTCCTCTTCCCTGACGAGCGGAATAGGGAAGGGCCAGTCGTCATTTCCTATGTAGAAGATCATTCGATCGGGCGATGTCTTCTCCAGGCTGTTTTTCTCTTCATAACGAGTTATGAAGCGTTCGCGCACAGCCTTATCCATTTCCGGGTCCCCCGAGGTTATGATTTCCTCGCTGCCCGGCCCGAAAATGGCCAATAAGGTCAGTGTGTCGTTCGCTTTCACCGCCTCCACCAGCGCCGTAACGGCCTCTTCGGGAGTGGCGAACGTCCATTGATCCTGCGTCTGCGCCGGAGCCGCGTGGAAAGCCGTGATGACAAACACAACGGCCATAAAGAGAGAACCGTAGCGCCCAACGCCAGGGAGTTTCCTTTTTATATTCGTGAAAAGCCTCATGCTTTTTCCTCCATTCGAGTGTGGCTCTCTGTTTCCGGCCCGGGTTTAACGACGTCCGCCGCCGCCACGACTCCCGCCGCCACCGCCGCCGCGACTCGTACCGCCGCTCTGGCTCCTGCCGCTCGAACTCCGCGACGATGACATGCTTTCACGCCCGCGGCTGCTGTAGTTTTTTGTCTGGGCGCCGCGATCATAGCCGCTGAAGGCGCTCTTGTCGGTTCGCGATTGGCTCCCCGTTCGTGATTGGGCGGCCGTCCTGTCGGAAGAGCCGGTTCGAGCCTGGGACGCTCCCGCGCGGTTGGTAGAGCCGCTCGCGCCTGTCTGGGTTCCGGCCGTGGGCTTTTTCTGTTGAACCCCGCCGCGCTGATTGGAGCCGCTCGCGCGTGTCTGGGTGCCGCTCGCAGGCGTTTTCTGCTGAGCCCCGCCGCGCTGAAAGGAATCGGTCTTGCGGCCGCCCTGGCCGCTCTGCTGTCCGGTATTGGTCCGGCCCCGGTATTGATCAGCGCTTCCCTGCGCAAGATTTTGCCGGCCGGTTTCGGCGCGGCCGCGGTAGGATTCCCGCGCCTGCGCGTCCTTGGAAACGCCCCTGTTGTATTTCTGAGCGGTGGACGAATTCCTGTAGGGGGCGCCTTTGCGATGGTTCGGGTCGTGCTTCCATTCCCCGCGCCCGCCTTGTCCGGTGGTGACTCTGTTGCTGTATCTGCTTCTATCAATATGATTGTTGATGTTGACGTTCCGGTTGATGTTGATGTCCACGTCGTGACGCCCCCAGTTGCAGCCTCCCCAGGCGTAGCCCCAGGCGGCGCCCACCGCGACGCCTACTCCAAAGGAAAACAACGCCGCTCCCGCGACATAGCCGGGCGGATAGTAATAGCGGGGCGGATAAGCCGGATACCACCACGGGCCGTAGACGACCGTCGGGTTATAAACCGGCACATAGACGACCTGCGGGTTCGCCGGCTGTATAATGATTGTTTGCGTCTCCTTCTGGACAATGACTTTCTGTTCCGAGGTTGTTTGCAGGTTGCCCGCCTCGTCGGCCTTGACTCGAAGTTTCTGGACCGTCTCCATCACCTGGGCTTGCTGGGAAAGAAACGCGTCTCCGAGCCTTTGGGTCCAGTCCAGCTGTTGGTTCATCATGTCCAGGACCTGGGGGAAGTTCACCAGGGATTTGACGCTGGGGTCCCAGTTCTGCTGTTCGAGCGCCGCGGCCAGGGCGTCTCCTTTGAGGTTCTCGTTCTCTTTGACCCACCGGTCGGCCTGAACCACTTCAAGCGGGTAGGTGGACGCCATAAATATCTGCGCCAGAAGGTCGTCAGGGTAGAGCGCGACGGGGGCGAGCATCTGGTCCAGTTCTTCCTGAGTGAAAGCCGGGCCGCTCGCTTGATCCTGAGCGAATACTCCCGTCGGCGCCGCCAGCAAAAAAGCCAGAATAACGGCCCATGCCCGTATCGTTGGTCCTTGCAGCTTCATATTCAGCCTCTCTTTCCCATGCCGAAACCTACAATTCGTCGGCGCAAAACCTTGCGGAGAAGGGGGCGCTGACGATTCGTAACAAACCAGAGTTTCCGCGCGCCCCAGCGCCGGTCAACCAACTTTATTATAGGTTATTTCGCCGAATTTGGCGCGGTATTTATATAGTAATCTGATAGAGGCGGACGGTTACAATCCAGGGGGACGTTTTTTCATGCGGCATGAACGCAATGGGACCGGCTTCCGGCCGGATGGGCGCCGCCGGGGAGAACTTCGGTTAATTTGCGAAAGCGAGGAGGGATACGCGGAGGAGTCCCGCGCGGGACGGTGTCCGTAAATTACGGGAGCCTAAACCATTCGTTCCTGAATCCAGCGCATGATAAATTCCACAACATAGTCGATCTCGCCGGTGGTGAGTTCCCGCCAGCGGGGGATGTGGTGCCAATTGGCCAGACATTTACGGCAGCAGGTGGCCGTGGCGTGCTGGGCCACAAAAACCGGGTGCCCTTTCCACGGCGTCTGATGTCCGTCATTGGAGGGATTGGCGGGCGCCAGACGCTTGCTTACGAAATCCCTGGCGTGGCTGCGAATCGTTTCCAGGCCTTTGGTTTCCACCTGCGCGCGTTCGGCCGCGCCGAGCTTGAAACGGGTTCGGAAGCTGGAACTCTGAAGTCTTTCCCGTACCTCGTCCTCCCTGGCCTTGAGCGCGGGGGGGATGGAATCTGTGGAGCCCGAAGCGGGCATTGATCGTCACTCCATGGTCTTGGCGATATATCTCATCATCTGACCAGCCACCAGGGACAGCACTTCACGGGGCAGAAAGTAATCGGGTCTTCCCTGCGCAAAGTATTCGGTCAGCTCCTTGGCGCTCTTTTGTACATCCCTGGTGCGCGCGTAGGATTCTTCCATGAATTTCCGTGTTTTTTGGGCGGCCTCTATGGAGAAGGGAATAAAGGATTTGGCGTCCTCGCCCAATGACGCTCCGTAATGTTCGCTAATCACCACATCCACATCGTATCGGGCCAGCTTTTCCAGGCTTTGCTGGTAGAGATCGAAGTTGGAATTACCCGAAGCCAGGAACTCGCCCTTGAAGCGAATCCCCACGGCGTCCGACGCGAACAGCGCTTTTTCCCGAGGCAGATAGGCCGCGATGGAGCAGGAAGAATGGCCGGGAACTTCGATGATTTCCAGGTCCAGATCGCCGACCCGCAGGATATCCCCTTGGCCCACCACGTGTTCCACTTCCACTCCGCTGTAGCCGTATTCCCGGCGGTCGCTTTCCCTGTCCAGCCCCTCCCGCGCCAGAGCCGCGTCGTTCATTTGGCCGATGGTTTTCGATATTTTGGGATCGGACAGTATTTTCCTGGCCTGTCTGGAAGCGGTCACCACCGCCCGGGGCCATTGCTTTTTGAAGAAGGGGACCGCGCCGCAATGGTCGAAGTGGGAATGCAGGATGATGATTCGCCTGATTTTCCCGGGATCGATGGAAAAGTCTTGTATCTGACGCATGACATCCGGGGCGATATAGGCCAGCCCGCCTCCCACGATGGCGCTTTCACTCGTTCCGTCGACCAGGCACACGCACGATTCGAGTTTGCCCAGAAGCGTTATCCGTTCGGTTATCTTGCCTGGTTCCGTTACTATCATTATCCGGTTTCCTCCAAAGAGCGTGATTCAATCAGCCGATTTTATGAAGCGCCCGATCCAGATCGTCGCGCAGGTCTTCGAAATCCTCGCACCCGACGGACAGCCTGACCAGATCGTCGGTTATGCCGGAAGCTACACGCTCGTCCACCGGCACGGCGAGATGAGTCATGGACGCGGGATGCTCGATCAGGGATTCCACGCCGCCCAGGGAGACGGCCAGGGTTATCAGCCTGACATTGTCCAGCAGCGTTTTTCCGCCCTCCAGTCCACCTTGTACACCAAAACAGAGCATGGCGCCAAATCCATCCATCTGCTTTTTGGCCAGTCCGTGCTGGGGGTGGGACGTCAGCCCGGGATAACGCGTCCAGGTCACGCGCGGATGACGGTTGAGGAATTCGGCCAGCTTCATGGCGTTGTCCTGAGCCTTTTCCATGCGCAGCGGCAGCGTTCGCGCTCCCCGCAGGATGAGCCAGGCCTGATGCGGGTCCATGACCGGCCCGAAGGTGGTCATGACCGTTTTGAGCCGCTGGTAGATTGCGTCGCTGTTCACCACCAGAGCGCCTCCGACCACGTCGCTGTGGCCGTTGATGTATTTGGTGAGGCTGTGCGCGACAATGTCGGCCCCCAGGTCGAGCGGCCTTTGCAGATACGGGCTGGCAAAGGTGTTGTCCACGGCCAGCAGCGCCCCGCGCCGGTGAGCCAGCCGGGCAACGGCGTCGATGTCGGTCAGAATCATGGTGGGATTGGTGGGCGTTTCAACGAACACCAGCCGGGTTTCCGGCTCCATGGCCTGTTCCAGCGCGTCCAGATCGGAAGTGTCCACAAAGGTCGTGCGCACGCCGAAGCGCGACAGGTGGTTTTCCAGCGCCAGACGGGAGTACCCGTACAGCGCGTCCGTGGCCACCACGTGAGAACCGGCGTCCAGCGCGGTCAGGAACATGGTTCCTATGGCCGCCATTCCCGTGGCCGCGGTCAGCGCCCGGCCCCCGTTTTCCAGAGCCGCCAGGAGTTCTTCCAGGGCAAGGGTGGTGGGGTTTTTCAACCGGCTGTAGATAAACCCCTCGGTTTTGCCGCTAAACCGGTCCGCGCCGGCGGCGACCGAGGGAAACGAAAAGGTCGCGGATTGAAAGATGGGGGGCGACACCTCTCCGTAGATGGGGTTATCAAGACCGCCGCTGTGGATGGCCTTGGAAAATTTGCCCAGCTTTTTAATCGGTTTGTCCTCGCTCATGACAGGGCTCCTCCGCGCAACGCGACGTTCATGGTCAGATTTGCCCCTTCAGCATATAATAATTATAACTAAAATACGAATATTCAGTTATGGTTAGGAGTAAAGCTTTTTAAACGAGGTGAGGATTTCCCTCGGTGAGGCGAAAGGAAGAGCGCATGGATTTTTCGATTCCGGTTGAACTGCAGAATGAGGTGAACCGTTTCAAAACCTTTCTCAAGGAGCGCATGACCCCCGATCTGTCGCAGTGGTACGAGCAACGGGAGGTTCCTCGAAGCTTTCATCAGGCCATGGGCGCGGAAGGCTGGTACAACTTTTATCTGAAAGACGGCGTTCTGACCCGCCGCCCGATTCTGCGGTCGGTCTTGCTGGGCGCCGAGATCGCGTTTCTTTCGCCCGGCGTGGCCGTGGCCACCCTGGCGCACAGCGACCTGGGGATGATGGGGCTGTGGCTGTTCGGGTCCGATACCTTGAAGGAGAAATACGGTCCGCCGGCCGTCAAGGCGCAAACGCTGATGTGCCTGGGAAACACCGAGACGCGCGCGGGAAGCGACGTGGCCAATATCGACGCCAAAGCCGAAAAAGCGCCCGGCGGATGGCGTATAACCGGAACAAAGGCCTACGTCACCGGCGGCCATATCGCGGACATGGCCATCATCACCGCGGTTTCCGATCCCGACCGGGAACGGACCAAACGCATGTCCATGTTTCTGGTGGACCTGCGCGCTCCAGGCGTAACCCGCAAAAAGCTGAACAAACAGGTGTGGATTCCTTCGGACCTCACGCGAGTGAAGATGGAGGACGTGTTTGTCCCGGACGATCATCTGCTGGGCGTGCGCGGAGAAGGCATGAAGCAGGTGTTGACCATATTCACGCACAGCCGGGTGGGCATCGCGGCGTTGACCCTGGGCACGGCGGCGGGGGCCTTTGAGCTGGCTCTGGAGCACGCCCAGAAAAGGGATATTTTCGGCCGTAAGATCGTGGATTTTCAGGCCAAGGCCTTTGAAATAGCCGATCTGTACGCCAAGATCGAAGCGTCGCGGCTCATGCTGTACAAGGCCGTATGGACGGCGGAGCAGGGCCGGGATTTCCGCATGGAAGCCAGCCTGGCCAAGTATCTCAGCGTCGGCGTGGCGCGGGAAGTGGCGGTATGGGCGGCCGATCTGTTCGGCGCGGCGTCGGTCATGCTGGAACATCCCGTCCATAAGTTTCCCATGGACGTGTGGGCTTCTTCCCTGGGGGAGGGGACGCAGGATGTGCAGAAGCTGGTTATCTTTCGCGAACTCATGCGGACGCGCGCCGAAGCGAATGATTGATCGCCCTTAACGATTTTAAACAAAACAATAACTTTATAAAAACATATAAAGTTATACTTGAGGCGCGCGCGCGCTCATGACGAGTTATTTTGTCAATAAAGGCGGTCGGTGAAAGCATGAAAACAAGGATACTGTTCCTGTGCACGGGTAATTCCTGCCGCAGCCAGATGGCCGAGGGCTGGGCCCGGAGTTTGAAAAGCGGCGCAGTCGAGGCCTATTCCGCCGGTGTGGCCCCCAAGGGCGTGGACCCGCGGGCGGTCAGGGTAATGGAGGAGGCGGGGGTGGATATCTCCGGCCAGCGGTCCAAAAGCGTGGAGGAGTTCATGGACCGGCAATTCGATTACGTGGTGACCCTGTGCGGCCACGCGCAGGAATCCTGCCCCGTATTTCCCGGCAATACCAAAGTCGTCCACGTGGGGTTTGACGATCCGCCCCAGCTGGCCCAAGACGCGGCCGGCGAGGAAGAGGCCTTGAACGCCTACCGTCGGGTGCGCGACGAGATAAAAGCCTTTGTGGAAACGCTGCCCGCTGGATTAGAAAAGGCTTAGCAAGTGTTGAAAAAACGCGCTTAGCGCTGATTTGTGTTCCAATGAATAAATTTCAGGCGCCTCCTTTGCCGCGAAAACGTTCCGGCAAAAGGGACGCCGATATCCTTATCCCGCCCTGAAATGTCAGCTCGACACGATCCCCCCGCATATCTTCGCGTTTCATCCTCGCATGTTTTTGACTCAATATGGGCGCTCCGGGAAAAATGCGCGCAACGCTGCCTAACCTGCGAAAACAATGGTTCGAAATGAACATAATCGATATATATTCAGTATTTTTCCTTGAATGGACGATAAGGTTTCATATATGCGCGGCGCCGAGCGTAAGTTATAATATGTAATTTTTTTACTAATATATGTAAATGATAAACTTCTTTTCCTATGTTATGTTCATGGGCTGATCATCGAAAGTTTGCCGGCCCGCGCTAAAGAATAGGGAGCGTGATACTCACCAAAAGAGTAAGGACCAATCAGCGAAGTTCCGGAGTTGTTTTTCGAAGGGAGAGTGTGATGAGAAGGATTTCAGCCGTTCTGTTTCTATCGCTTTTGGCTTTATTTGTTTTTCACGGCAACAGTGTGGCCCAGATTACCGCTTTGCACGAGTTCGCCGGCGCCCCGACCGACGGGGCGAATCCGTACTCCAACGGACTGGTCAGCGACGGTTCGGTTTTCTATGGCATGACCCCCGTTGGCGGCGCCAACTCTGTCGGCGTGATATTCAGTATCAACCCCGATGGTTCGGACTATGAACTGCTGTATGAGTTTGGCGGCTCGCCAGGTGACGGTACCCTTCCGTACGGTTCGCTGATTCTTCATGGCGCCATGCTCTATGGTATGACATGCTACGGCGGCGCCGGCGGCGGCGGGATAATATTCAGGATCAATACCGACGGTACCGGCTATGAACTGCTGCATGAATTTGCCGGCGCCGCCGATGGCGCCAACCCGCTTGGCTCCCTGGTCAGCGACGGTTCGGTTTTCTATGGCATGACCTCCAGTGGCGGCGCCGGCAATGTCGGCGTGATGTTCAAGATCAACCCTGACGGATCGGGCTTCGAGCTGCTGCATGAGTTTGCCGGCTCCCCAAGCGACGGGGGGACCCCCTATGGATCCTTGATCCTTGTCGGCTCCACGCTCTACGGTATGGCCACGTATGGAGGCGCTAGTGATGCGGGCGTGATATTCAGGATCAATACCGACGGTACCGCTTATGAGCTGCTGTATGAATTTGCCGGGGGAGCCAGCGACGGCGCCGTTCCGAGCGGCGACCTTTTTGCTGTCGGCTCGAGTCTCTACGGCATGACTATAAATGGCGGCGACGCCGATTACGGGGTGATATTCAGCGTCAATATGGACGGTTCCGGCTTCGCCCTGCTGCACGAATTTGCCGGTGGAGCGGATGACGGAAGATATCCCGGAGTGGCGCTGGTCGGCGACGGCTCCACGCTCTACGGCGCGACCTCGAATGGCGGCGAAACTGATGAAGGGGCGCTGTTCAAAATTAATCCCGATGGGTCGGGTTTTGAACTGCTGCATAGTTTTATTTCCGGTTCGGACGGCGGGTACGACCCGAATGGTCCCCTCACGCTTTTCTCCTCCGCCCTCTATGGCATGACGGCAGAAGGCGGCGCCAGTGGTAACGGCGTGGTTTTTTCTCTGGAACTGGCTCAGACAACAAGCGCCCGGCCCATACCCACCCTGAGCGAGTGGGGCGTAATTGTCCTGGCCGTGTTGTTGGCTCTGGCCGCGTTGGCGTTGATCAAGCGTAAAGCGTTGAACCCCACACGGCCCGCCTGATGATTTCTTATTGGTTGAACCGCGTTTGAATAAGCGGATATGAACACCACCCCTTTGCCGGACGAATTCTCCGGCAAAGGGGCGTGTATATTTCCCCCGCCCAGCGTCGGAGGTTGTCGATTTTGGATTTTGTGTGAGGGAACTTTTTGGAAAAAGTTCCCTCACACGCCCACCCTCCAAACCTTAAATTATTGAAAACATAACTATTTCAGGCGCCAGTGTTCTTATTCGAGCGTAGCGAGAAATCTCCCGCGCGATTCCTTTTCATGCTTTTATCGACAGCCCAGCCTCGGGGACGCAGGGAAAGAGTTTCCCCGGCGTCGCTTTTTGTACCCGCAGGCATGTTTCCCGTCTCTATGCTCCTTTTCCCGTCTATGCGGGACGATCCGGTTAATATGGGCAAAAAAATGGTCCCAAACGATCATTTTCGCGCTATGTTCGATATTTTCGAACTATGGAACAATAAAGCTCCTTATACTCATGAGATCAAGCGCCAGTAAAGGTATATAAATTATTAACTAATATACGTAAATGATAATCTCTTGCCTTTATGATATGGTTCCTCTGTAATCGCCGGATTTCCGGCGGCTTTCGTTCAATAAGGGGTGGGGGCGGACGCTCGCTAAAAAAGCGGAAAACACACACCGCGGTAAACTCGCGTCGATCCGGAGGGGGATGTTATGAGAAGGGTTGCGGTTGTCCTGGTTCTGTCGGTTTTGGCTCTGACTGCGCTGTGCGGGAGCAGTCTGGCCCAGGTTTCTATTTTGCGCGATTTTGCCGGCGCCCCCAACGACGGCGGGGAGCCGCTGTATAATTCTCTGGTCCGCGTTGGCTCCGGTTTTTATGGAATGACTACGTATGGCGGCGCCAATGACGCCGGTGTCATATTCAGGATCAACTCCGATGGATCGGGTTTTGAATTGCTCCACGAGTTCGCAGGCGGCGCTGATGACGGAGCGGAGCCATATGGGGGGCTCTTGCCTCGAGGAGCCACGTTCTACGGTATGACGGCGGGTGGCGGCGACTATGATATCGGCGTTATATTCAAGATTAATAGTGATGGCTCCGGTTTTGAGCTGCTTCATGAGTTCTCCGGAGGAGCGGGCGACGGCGACACTCCGTATGGCTCCTTGATCAGCGACGGTTCAGCGCTTTACGGCGTGACGGCCTACGGCGGCGCCTATGACGAGGGCGCGATCTTCAAGATCAACCCCGATGGATCGGGTTTTGAATTGCTCCATGAGTTTGCCGGAGGAGCGGGCGACGGCGCGATCCCGCTTGATTCCCTCATCCTGGTCGGCTCCGCGCTTTACGGCATGACGGCCAATGGCGGCGACATTGACGGCGGGACTATATTCGCCGTCAATACCGACGGGACGGGCTATGAGCTGCTGCACGAGTTCACCAGCGTGGAAGGCGGAGTCGGGCCGGAAGGTTCGCTGGTCAGCGACGGCTCCAGGCTCTATGGCATGACCATGTACGGCGGGGCGGGCGAAGGCGGCGCGCTATTCAGGATTGACATCGACGGGTCCGGTTTTAGACTCTTGCATGAGTTCGTCATCGGAACGACAGGGACGGAAGACGGGTTCTGGCCGGACGGTTCCCTGACTCTGGACGGCGCCACGCTCTATGGCGTAACGCGTTTGGGCGGCGCCGACATTTATTTTGGCGTGATATTCAGCATCAACACCAACGGGACGGGTTACGAACTGCTGCACGAATTCGCAGGCCCGCCGAGCGATGGGGCTAACCCGAATACCGGCGTCATTGTTGACGGGTCCAAGCTCTATGGCATGGCCGCGATGGGCGGCGCCGATGATTACGGCGTGATTTACTCGCTGTCCCTGATAACTCCGCAGTCGATTCCCACCCTCAGCGGGTGGGGCGTTATTATCCTGGCCGGTCTGCTGGCCCTGGCAGCGCTGGCGCTGTTGAAACGCGGGACGCTGAAGCCCACGCGGTTGGTTTGATTTTTCCACTCGGTTGAACTGTCGCGTCGAGATTTTTCCTGGGGGTCGACATGAAAGGGGGCGCGGGGGAAGCAATTCCCCCGCATTGCTTTGTCTTACCTTGAAAACACGCCTTTCAAGGCGCCGCGGCTTTGGGCGTTCTTGCAATTCGTTCGTCGAGCCAGTCCTGCAGGTCGGAGACGGTCTGGTCGCGCCAGGAGCTCTTCTCGTTGTATATTTCGTGATAATAGCCTTCATAGACCCGGATGGTCTTGTCACCGTCCGGTAGTTCATTGAAAAAGTTTTGGGAAGCGGCGGGGCTCACCAGGTAGTCGTCGCCGGCTATCTGCATGAACAGGGGCGTGGAGATGCGGTCCGCGCCTTTATTGGCCAGGATCAAGGCTTCCACAAAAGCCGTGAACCAGCGCACGCTGATGCGGCCGTGCACGAGGGGATCGTCCTTATACGCCTGCACCACGGCCGGGTCGTGGCTGATTTTATCCACCATGAGTTCATTGGAAACCGCAAGCCGGGGCCACAGAAACGACATCAGCTTGCCGAAGGCCGCCTTGAGCGGAGGAGCGGCCCTGGGAAGTCCCAGCGCGGGAGACGACAGGACCATTCCGTCCACGGCCCGGGGGTATTTCAGCGCATACAACACCGCGACCAGGCCTCCCATGCTGTGCGCCAGCAGGAACAGGGGGCGGTCCGGCGGTTTGTCCTCGGCGGCCATGGTAACCATCTCGGCCAGATCGTACACATAGGAGTCAAAGGAGTCCGTATGCCCGCGAGGCCCGTCGCTCATGCCATGGCCGCGCTGATCGTATGACCAGACGCTGATCCCCCTCAGGACCAGATGATCGATGAGTTTTTGGTATCTCCCCGAGTGTTCCCCCAGCCCGTGAACGATTATCAAACGAGCTCTTTCCCCCTTGGCTTCACGCGTCTGATAATACAACGCGGCCTTATTTTTGCCGATGATCGCCCCCGATGTTCTCTCCGACCCGCACATGATTTTTTCTCCCTCCAACCGTCGCCTCGGTAAGGATCGTCTGAAACTCATTCGATTCGTTTATAGATGGTCACATTCTTATAGTCCACAATGACATCAAAGCCAACGCGTAACGCGTCCACGTAGGGGCTTTGGGCCGCCTGCTCGTTATTGATCTTCTCCACGGTTATGCGGCGCAGCGGCCGGAACTCCCTGGTCAGCAGATGGCGCAAACAACCGAAAAGTTCGGGCAGCAGCGGATCGTCGGCGGGCGGGACAAAGGTCAGATGTTTGCCGTTTCTGCGGGAAATCAAGACCGGCTCGGGTCCGCGAAACACCAGATGCGTCCCGGCGACCCGCTGGGGGAGTCCGGCTTTGAGCCCTTCGATCCGAATCCCGCAGAGAGACGCGGGGTCCGTGGCGTTCATCCAGTACACCGTATTTTTCGGCCCGCCCTGCAACAGCAGGCGCAAGGCCCATTGGGAAATGAATTGCGGTCCCGGAATACCTTCGAAGAAATAGCCGGAAACCAGTTCGCCGCTCAGTTCCATAAGCCTCATGGACCGGAACAGCGAAGACCAGGTGAAGGGCGGGCTTTCATACCGGAGGGCTTCCCGGAAAAGCGCGCCGTAACGGTCGAGCAGCAGCCTGACCCGGTCTTTTTTGCGCTCCTCGATCTCTATGAGCCCGTTTTCCTGATCCGGCTCCGGCGTACGGCTCCAGCTTCCGGCAAACGGCATGGCGCCTTTCCAGCGCGCAAACGCGCCGCGACCGCCGGGTCTGCGGCGGCTTCCCAAGGACGGAGTCTGCTCGGCCGTTTTGGGAAACTGGAAGTTGTGTTCCACGCCTTTTCGCAGCGCGGCGAAGGTATCGTTGGAGATTCTTCCCTTCCAGACGCCGTCCCACAGCCGTTTGGTCAGCTCAACGCCGCTCAGGTTTGACGTTCTGAGCAGGGTCGAAAAATCGTACCTTCCGTCAGGGTCGGGAAACAGGGCGTCGTATTTGCCTGGACGCGGGGTTTTGCGCGCTTCCCCGTAGTTATCCAACGCCTCGTCGGCCTCCTCCACGTTTTCGGGCGTGTCTTCCCGCAGCAGGTCCCAATCCTCTTCAAAAAAGAAGGCGATCCGTTTATTGGCGAAGCCGCGCCATTTGAGGTTTCCCTCCTGAATAATGGCGTCCAGCCAGGATTGATCGTATCCCCGTATGCGGGCCGGAAGAAATTCCTCTTCCCACGCCTCGGCCGGAGCCTGATAACAGGTCAGCCGTTCCAGCCGCTGAAAAAGATCGTCCCGGTTCTCGCCCTGGGGCGCAAGGCCCTGGATTTGGGCTCTGAAGGGCTGCAAGCGTTCGATGGGCAGGGGTTCGAAGGCCGGGGCGGCCGCGCGTCTGGCCATCCTCAGAAGGGTTTCGAAGTTTGCGCTGTCGCAGAAAAACGCGGCTTCGCTATCGGCGACCAACTGTCCGGCCACCAGCCGGCGGGAATCGGCCAGTTCTTCCAGAACCAGCAACGCGCGCTGCGCGGGAACTCCGAGCGTATGGGAAATGAACTCGAGGGTCCGGGGACCGTAGAAGGCGAGCCATTCTCCCAGGACTTCCCCGTATTGGCCTTCGGTCTCGTCGTCGGCCGCCGCGCCCGGAATTTCGGCCGCGTCCACGGGCCGGGAAGCGAAATCCCGGACGCTTACGAGCGGGTCGTTTTGGTAGATTTCCCGGAGGATTCGGGGAAGGTTTTCCAGAGCGCACACCAAGGCGCCGCCCTCCCCGGGAGGTTCGATCAGGGCCAGTTTGGCCCGGATGGGCTCCAGCGCCTCGTCCCCGGTCAGTTCGTGGTCGCGGGTAACGGCTTGCAGGAGCGATTTCCACTCCTCGCAAGGGATGATGGTCCGCTCCTTTACCCATTCCAGCAGTTCCAGGGACGTTTCCGGCGAGTAGCCCGGAAACAGACGCGCCCGTTTTTCCTCGAATCGCGCAATCAGTTCCGGACTGACGCTCGGCCGCAGTTCGGGGGAGAAAATCACGTCCCTGAATAAATCGTCCCTGAGCCGTGACGTCCGTTCCGTGGCCGGCTCGTCGCCCATGTACACGTATTTGTTGAGCTGCCTCCAGGATTCGCTCTGCGCCATGGGGCTGGGACGCGCGGTGTGGGTTTCCGACCATTGTATGGCGCCTGACTCCAGTTCGCTCAGGAGCCGCCGCAGGGATTCCAGGTCAAACTCGTCCTGCAGGCAGGAGCGCCACGCTTCCAGCAGGATGGGAAAATCCGAATAGCGGGCCACGCCTTCCATCAGTTTCTGGGACCGTAAACGGCTCATCCACAACGGCAGCCGTTCGTTGAACTTGTTGCGCGTTACCAGCAGGGCCCTTCCCGCGCACTCCCGGAAGCGGGCGCCGAAAAAGCCCGATCCTTCCAGGCGCTCCCGTAAAAGGACCTCGATATCCCCGCTGGGCGCGAGCGCCAGCAATTCCCCGGCGCGGACCTCGTGAGGCAGGATGACGACGACGCAGTCGTTTCCCGCGTATAGTTCGAGGCGCTGCCCGAAGCGCCGCTCCCACGCCGCGTCAAGGGCCATGGCGAATGGCCGGTTTACCCGGCTTCCCCACAGCGTATGAATCGCGATCTGATTGCCGGGAGAACCCCCCGGACTTGAACTGACATGCTCGATCAGTATATGCCGGCGATGGGGGAGGTCGGTTCCGGTCGCCTCTTTTTGGCGTTTCAGATAGTTGATGAGCTGATCCGCGGCCACCGCATCCATGTGATAGTCGCTTTGCAGGAAACCGGGGAATTCGGGATCGTTAAGGCGCTCGTTGGCCGTTTCCAGAAACAGACCGATCCGTTCGGAAAAATGAAAGTCACGGCCGAAGTCTTCAGCGCGCCAGAACGGCGCCGCCTGGATTTTGGGATTGGCCGGCGTGACGAACACATCGTTGTGGGTTATGCGTTCAATTTTCCAGTTCTGCGCCCCCATGGTGAACACCTGTCCGATCCTGGCTTCCCACACGAACTCTTCGTCCAGTTCGCCGATGCGGGCGTCGGTTCCGCCGTGCCGCAGACGATAGTATCCCCGGTCGGGAATGACGCCGCCGGACATATACAGGGCCATGAGCGCGCCCTTTCGGGCCTGCGCGGTGTTGTCCAGCCGATCGATGGATATGCGCGGCTTCAGTTCGCGTATGCGGGTGTCCGCGTAGCGTCCGGCCAGCATGTTCAGGACCAGATCGAAGCTGTTCCTGCTCAGGCGCCGATACGGATAGCTGGTCCGTATATGGGCGTACAGATCGTCCAGGTCCCAGGTCTCCACGCCGGTCATGGAAACGATGATTTGCGCCAGCACGTCCAGCGGCTGCCGGATGGGCGCGGTTTCTTCGATATCCTGCTGTTCAATGGCCGAAGCCAGGACCGCGGCTTCGAGGAAGTCATGCTCGTGGGTGGGAAAAATGGTCCCGCGGCTGACTTCTCCCACGTTATGTCCGGCTCTGCCAACCCGTTGAATGGCCGAGGATATGGACGGAGGCGACTGGATCAGCGCCACTTCGTCCAGCGACCCGATGTCGATGCCCAGTTCCAGGGAACTGGTGGCCACGATGGCGCGCAGCTCGCCCTGTTTCAGCTTTTGTTCCACTTCACTGCGGATCTCGCGCGAAAGCGAACCATGGTGGGTGTAGGCGATAGGATGGGGCTCACCGTTGTTGATCTTCATGGTTATTTTTTCGCACAGGCGTCTGCTGTTGGTGAACAGCAGGGTGGAGCGATGGCCGCCGATCAGTTTTTTCAGTTCCACGGTCAGCGGCTCCCACAGCGACTCCTGAGGGTCACGATGTACCGCGTCCGGCGGGAAGCGCACCCGCACGGCGTATTGCTTATGCGACTGCGACCGTACAACGGCCACCCGGCGCGGGATATAATCCGGATTTGCCGCGTCTCCGGCCATGACGTAGCCGCCCACAAACTCGGCCACCGTTTCCAGGGGCTTGACCGTGGCGGACAGGGCGATCCGTTGAAAGTCCCCCGACAGTTCCACCAGCCGGTCCACGCCGCTCATCAGCAGCGTTCCCCGTTTGCTTCCCAGCACGGCGTGTATCTCGTCCATGATAACCGTGGTAAGCCCGTACAGCATGGACCTGCCGCTCTGGGAGCTGAGGAGCAGATGAAGGCTTTCCGGCGTGGTAATGAGTATTTCGGGCGGGTGGCGCAGCATCTGGCGGCGGTCGGACTGGGGTGTGTCGCCGCTTCTGGTCAGGGCTCGTATGGGCGGGAAGGGAAGGCCTTCAGCCGCGAACAGGGATCGCAGTTCCCGCAGCGGAGTGAGCAGGTTTCTTTGAATGTCGTTGTTCAGGGCTTTGAGCGGAGACACATACAGCACGCCGGTTTGCCCGGCCGGCCAGGCGCCGGTTATGAGCTGATTGAGGGCCCAGAGAAAAGCGGTCATGGTTTTGCCGCTGCCGGTTGGAGCGGTTACCAGCACGTGCTCGCCGCGGGCGATTCTGGGCCAGCTTTGGGACTGGGCGTCCGTGGGTTCGCCCACGCGGTCGCGGAACCATTTCCCGATCAGGGGATGGAACAGCGAAACTATGGAATTGCCGGAGGCCATAGGCTCTGTGAAAAAACGCGGTCGCCAACACTGAAAATATTCACGTATTGACGCAAATTATAGGTGTAACCTGCTGCTGTGCAATGATTTTATTGCGCCATATAGAGCGGCGCCCCATCCATTGCGGCCCGGGCCGGTTTTCATTATGCGACGCGGCCGCGCCGAACCTCAAGATCGAACATAGAGATTAGCACATGGCCGCGCATGCGGCTACCGCATTCGCGGCGGCGAGAGGAACACCGGGAGCGCCGGCGCCGCAAGCCTGGCCGCTCGCGGATAATCCCTCTAATTATAGCGCTTGTAAAACGCTTTTTATGCCCGTACACTATCGCCGACTGTATACAATAGCGAGGAACGGCTCCTCCGGGGTGAAACACCGGGCTGCAGAAAAGGAGGATATTCGCTCATCGTGTCCATGGCAGACCACATAGTTCGCGCTCCGTCCGAATTCATTGCATGGTTGCGAACCCATCAACAGGAAATAGTCGAGAAGTGGATATCCAGGGCCCGGAGTCTCAGTCCTCATTATCAAGCCAGTTCGCAAGAGGAACTCCATACGACCATATCCAGGTCTTTTGAAGCCAACCGGCTGGCTCTGGAAAGCGGAAGCGCCGAGCCTCTGATCGCGTTTGTGGATTTTATTACCGAATTGAGGCTTCGCGCCGGTTTTCCGCTGTCCGCCGTGCAGAAAGCCTTTGATCTGTATAGAATCATTCTGACCGGCAGGGTTTTATCCCCCGAACCACCGCGCGCGAGCCTGGAAATCCTCGAAGCGGTCAACAGCTGCGTATCGTATCAGATTCACCGATTCTCCGACCAGTTTCAACTCATGCACGAAGAAGCCATACGCGCGTACGCCGAAAACCTGGAAGAGCAAGTCAGGGAACGCACAGAAGATCTGGCCGCCAGCGAGCGGCGGTACAAGACCCTGGTAGAGGAAATCAACGACGGATACTTCGTGTTGCGCAACGAGAAATTTATTTTCGCCAACCGGGCTTTTTGCAAAATGCATGGGGCCACGCCGAAGAGAATGCTGGGAGAGCGATTTGATACTTTTGTGGCGGAAAAAGACCGGCGGCGAGTGATGAACGCGTATCTGGAACTGCTCGACGGCCATCCCACCATCCGCCAGCTTGAATATAAACGGATCGGAGCCTCCGGATTGGATGAGGGCGATACGGAGATAAAAGCGAAAGTCGTGGATTTGGGCGCCAGCTCGGTCACGATCGGCATATGCCGTGATATCACCGAGCGGGTGGAAATGGAAAAGAAAGTGCGCGAACACGAACGAATGGCGTACGTGGGGCAATTGACCGCGTCTCTTTCCCATGAGATCCGAAACCCGCTTTCCGCGGTTAAAATGAATATGCAGATATTATCGCGCAAGCTTCCGGTCAATGGATTCGATCGCCGTCGCCTGGATATCGTGACGCATGAGGTGACACGGTTGGAGTCCATTTTGCGCCAATTGCTCGATCTGGCCAAAACGGTGTCGCCATCGCCCACCATGGAAAACATAAACGAAATTATAAACGCCTGTATGGAACTGCTGGACCCGAAACTGCGGGAAGCCGGAATCGAGGCGCGTCTGCGGCTGGACGCGTCCCTTCCCCCGGCGCAACTCGACCGGGGCATGATCGAACAGGCCTTGATGAATCTTCTGCTCAACGCCATCGAGGCCCTTTCCAACGGGGGAGTGATTTCCGTAAGCACGGGACCGGTATTCCTGAATGGCGAATCGGGATTTGAAATATGCATAGAGGACAATGGGATAGGTATAAAACCTGAATCCATGGATCGTATTTTTACGCCCTTTTTTTCAGAAAAGAGGCACGGTACCGGATTAGGGCTTACCAATGTAAAGCGGATAGTCGAGGCGCATAAGGGGCGGCTGCTTGTTCAGTCCGAGCCGGGTAACGGCGCCCGGTTCCGGGTTCAGGCGCCGATTTCAGCATGATACGAGTTCTGGTCATAGACGATGAAGTCTCCATCCGCGAGTCGCTGGACATGTTCTTGCGGGAAAAAGGGTACGATTCGCGTTGCGCCGGATCGGCCAACGAGGGTTTTGTTATCCTGGAACAGTGGCGGCCCCACATCCTGATTCTGGACATCCGCCTGCCGGATATCAGCGGTCTCGAAATGCTCAAACCCATAAAGGTCCGGTATCCGGAGGCCACCGTCATCATGATCACGGCGTATCATGATATGGAAACCACCATAGAGGCCATGCGCCAGGGCGCGTACGATTACATTCACAAACCATTGGATGTCGATGAGCTGGAAGAAAGCCTGCAGCGCGCGGTCCATCTCATCCAGGCCCACCAACAAACCGCGCCCATACCCAAAAACGCGCTCCCGGAACAGTCGCGCACGCAGCTGGTGGGCAAGTCCAAGGCCATGCAGCGCATCATAAAAACCATCGGGATGCTGACTGAAAACAGGGCCAGCGTCCTGCTGGAAGGCGAAACGGGAACCGGAAAGGAAGCGATCGCCCGGGTCATTCATGAACGGAGCGCCTGGGGAGGCTTTCCCTTTGTCACGGTGGATTGCACGACGCTGGTGGACACGCTGATGGAAAACGAGCTGTTCGGCCACGAACACGGCGCGTTTACCGGCGCGGTGAAGGACAAAAAGGGGCGGCTGGAGCTGGCCGGTCAGGGAACCATATTTTTTGACGAGATCGGCGAACTGCCCACCAAGCTTCAAGCCAAGCTGCTGCGGTTTCTGGAGTCCAGGGAATTCACTCGCGTGGGAGGGTCTGAGACCCTGTATTCCTCGGCGAGGATAATCGCGGCCACCAATCGAGACCTGGCTCAGATGTCCGGCGAGGGCCGCTTTCGCAAGGATTTATACTTTCGGTTGAAGGTCTTTACCATACACGTTCCGCCCCTGAGAGAGCGGGATAATGACCTCCATGACCTCGTGCCGTTCTTCCTGCAACGAATCAATCGGGAACTGAAGACCAATGTGAATAAGATCGAACAGGGCGCCATGGCTCTTTTAAAGAGGCATTCATGGCCGGGAAACGTGCGGGAGCTGATCAACGCGCTGACCCAGGTTGTGTTGGAGTCAAGAAGCGAAATCATTCTGGAGGAGACCGTGGCCGCCGCTCTGAACCTTCCGGACGCGCGGCCGGACCTCGCGCCTTCATCCCCCCTGAAACAGTCCGAACGGGAGCAGATTCTTAATGTCATGCGTCTGGCCGGCTGGAATATCTCGGCGGCTTCGCGAACACTCGGGCTCTCCAGGCCCACCCTCCGCAAGCGTCTGAAAGAATATCACATCAGGAAACCCGTTACCAAAACGGACCGGCGAATGTAGTGTTTTTACGCCATTCTGGAAAATATTTTTCCAGTTCCGGCAATGATTTTTCCAGTCTCCTTTTCTTCCTTTGCCAACCATTTTTCAAGTTGCCCTGAAATATCAAACGCTTAAAGTTTCCAGTGCTTACCGACGCGTTTGGCGCGCGAATTGCTGTATGCTGTATACAAACGTTCGCTATGGCATACGACTGTTTCTGGGGGAATAAGGCTACGTCTCAGCCGCCTGATTCTCCATTGGGGTGGAACGGGATTGTGAGTTCCCTGTTCGAGACGCTCCGCACATCGCTCATGGTGTTGTTCCTCATTGCGGGAGCGGTAATCTTCGGACACTTCCTGGCGCTGAGTCGTATTCCTTTCGCGGCGCCCAGCTGGGTTGCGGAGGTGAATCTGCCGTCATTTGCGGTTGTGGGACTAATTATCGCGGTTTATCTTCTAGGCGGTTGTTTCATAGACGCAATGGCCCTGATTATGTTAACTATACCAATATTCTATCCTATTATACTCGAACTCGGTTACGACCCCATCTGGTTTGGCGTTATTATCGCGCTCGTTACCCAGATGGGAGTTATTGCTCCCCCTGTCGGAATAAATGTCTATGTGGTCAATGGAATCTTCAAGGAAGCGCCCATTGAGAAAATCTTCATCGGAGTTCTTCCACTGCTCGTGGCGTTAATCGTGGGGACATGCATATTGGTGGCGTTCCCGCAAATTGTACTTTGGCTTCCAGGCTTGATGAATTAAAAAAGGAGTGAGGTTGCCCGTGGAATCGATCTATTGGAACCCTTTTCTGGAGACCATGGACAGGGAACAGCTCAGGTCTCTCCAACTGAAAAAATTCCGGGACATCGTATCGTGGGCGTACGAGCGTTCGCCGTTTTACCGTTCCCTTTACCGGGAGGCCGGGTTGGAGCCGGGCGATATAAAAACCTGGAAGGACGTGGCGCGCGTGCCCCAGGTGGACAAGGCCGGGCTCAAAACAGGCCAGGCGACCGAACCCTTTCCCTATGGGAGCCTCCTATGTGTGCCCGTGGAGGAGGTGGTGGAGTTCAGGCAGACCTCGGGAACCACGGGCAAGCCCATTTATCAGGCCGACTGCTGGGAAGACTGGGAATGGTGGTCCGAAGCGTGGTGCCACATCATGTGGGCGCAGGGCTACCGGCCGAGAGACCGGGTTTTCTTCCCCTTCGGCTATAATGTTTTCGTGGCCTTCTGGGCCGGTCATTACGCCGCCGAAAAGCTGGGGTGCGAGGTCGTTCCGGGGGGAGTGCTGGACACCGCCTCCCGCGTGCTCAAAATCCAGGAATTGCGGGCGACGGCCATGATGGGAACGCCGACCTATCTGCTCAACATGGCCGATGTGGCGCGCAACCGGCTGGGCATAGATCCTTCCCGGCTGACCATCGACAAGATAACCTGCGCGGGCGAACCCGGCGCGTCCATACCGTCCACCAAACGCCGTCTGGAAGACGCGTGGGGCGCGAAAGTCTACGATCACGCCGGGGCCACGGAGATAGGCGCGTGGAGTTACGAATGCGTGGAACAGTCCGGAGGGCTGCACGTCAATGAAGGGCTGTTCCTGGTGGAAATCGAGGACCTGGACACCGGAGAAATCATAACCGAGCCCGGCCAGGTGGGAAAGATGATTATCACCGCCCTGGACCGGGTGGCTCAGCCCTGCATCCGATTCGATTCCAAGGATCTTATCAAATGGCAGGAGGGACAGTGCGCTTGCGGGAGGACCTTCAGGCGGGTCGAAGGGGGCGTTCTGGGCCGGGCCGACGACATTACCAAGGTGAAAGGCGTTCTCCTGTCGCCCACGGCCATCGAAGAGGTGGTTCGCAAATTCGAAACGCTGGGCGATGAATACGAGGTGGTGGTGGATCGCGTGATGGATTCCGATCGTATTACCCTGAAAATCGAGTTCATGCCCGGAACGGAAAGCGGCCAGGAGGAAATCATCAGCCGCTTGAAAGACGAGCTTCGTCTGAACACCAACCTGGGCTATATCATCGAAGTCCATCCGTATGGCTCATTGACTCGCTATGAAGTGAAAGCCCGTCGATTCAAGGATACTCGAACCGGTCATTGACGAGGACATATCGTGAATTCCGATCAGACAAAGAACATGGTGGAGCGGGTGGAGCGGTTGCGCCGGGAACTGGAGTCGCTGGTAGAAGAGGCGGAAGCGTTTCCCGCCATAAGGCGCAACGCCCTGCGCGCCAAGGCGTCGGTCAGAATGATGGAAATAAACCTGGGTCTGGGTCTGAGGCCGACATCCGGCGCGGGCACGTAGAAATCCGTTTTGGACATGCTGGCCAAACCGGAGTCGTCCCCTGATTTCGGTTCCGCCGCTTCAGCGGCGGCGCGCTTACGGACCAACGCTGTCGGCTCTATCCGGTCCGGGTTTCGCGCCAGACGTTTTACCATGATAAATCTCCGTTTATTTTAAGTTCGACAAGACAAAAGCGGAAGAAAACCTAAAGCGGCCATTTCCTGCGCGATGCTTGCACATGAGGCGCGTCAGGACGGTCGCGAGACGGTTTTGTGGTTGACAGGTTTTGCGCTGTCGTTTACTATAAAATACATACGTTCTCCTAAGAGAACATAAGGGCGGGCCGAGCATGAAAACAAACTTCAAACGAGTGCCGGCGGTGGATAAATGCTTCGCTATCCTGGACCTCTTCGCCAGATCCAAACAGAGTCTGGGGATCAGCGATATCGCCAAAAAACTCCAGCTCAACAAAAGCACGGTCTTCAATATCGTGAATACCCTTACCGATCTGGGGATTCTCGAAAACGGGTCGGATTCCAAGTACCGCTTCGGGGCGCGGCTTTACACGCTGGGCAGAGCCGCCGGCTCGGGATCGGAATTGATACGGACCGTGCGCCCCTATCTGGCCAAAATCTCCGAACAGATAAAACTGTCCGCCTTTCTGGGCATACGCTCCGGCCTCAAAACCGTTATCCTCGATAAGGTGGATTCCAGCTACGACCTGAAAATTTCCTCCGAAGTGGGCATGCGGCTGCCGCTGCTGGCGGGTTCGACCGGGCCCGCGCTGCTCTCCCAGCTTCCCGACCATGAAATCGACGCGTTGCTTTCCTCGAACGAACTGAAGAAATTCACTCCGCGCTCCTGCGCGGATAAGGAAAAATATAAGGAAAATATCCTCAAGGTCCGCGAAGAGGGCGTGGCGGTGGATATGGAAGAATACCTGGAAGGGATTGTCGCTTTGGCGGCGCCTATCAATACGCGCAGAGACAATCTGCAGGCGGCCGTGTGGGCGGTCGGCCTGAAAAGGCAGATGACCGCTCCCAAAATACGGGAGTACTCCAAACTGCTAAAGGAAGTCGCTCAGGAAATAAACGTCCGCTTCTTCCTGGGTTAAATCCCCGGAGCGCGTGAGGCGGGGCGAGGATTCGAAATATTCCCGATAACCATTCATAAACGAGGAGTCGCGATATGTTGTTGCCGGATTTTGCCTATTACCGTCCTGACAGCATGGGCGAGGCGTTGGAGATCATGGGAAGATACGGCGGAAGCGCCAAGGCGCTGGCCGGTGGCACGGACCTGTTGGCCAACCTGAAAAGAAAGACGGTTAAGGCGGAGGCCGTGGTGTCGCTGGACGGGATTGACGGCTTGAACGGGCTCTCGGCGTCCAATGGAACCATAGAAATCGGACCCTTGACGCGCGCGGCGCGGCTGTCCAAGGACCCGCTGGTGACGCGGTTTTTGGCGGTATTGTCGCAAGGCGCCTCCGTGCTGGGATCTCCGCAGGTCCGCAACCGCGCGACCATCGGCGGGAACCTGTGCACCGCGCGGCCCGCGGGAGATTTGTTGGGGCCGCTGCTGGTATTGGACGCGAAACTGGTTTTGAAATCCGCCGCGGGCCAGCGTGAGGCGCCGGCGCATGAGTTTTTTACCGGTCCGGGCCAGACGGTGATAAAGCCGGAGGAGCTTTTGAGTAAGGTACTCGTCAAAAAGCTCGGATCGGGGCAGGGCGGAGCTTATGAAAAGCTGGGCCTCAGACGAGCCATGGAAATCTCCCTGGTAAACGTGGCCGCGTATGTGGAACTGGCCGCCGACGGAACTATCGCGCACGCGCGTGTGGCCTTGGGGGCGGTGGCGCCCACGCCCATGAGGGCGTTTCAGGCCGAGGAATCCCTGCGGGGCGCCAAGGCCGATGAGGAGAGCGTGCGGCGTGCGGCGGACTTGGCGTCGTCGGAGGCGCGGCCTATCGACGATCATCGCGGCACGGCGGCCTACCGTCGGGAAGTGGTAAAGGCGTTGACCAAACGCGCGTTGAATCGCGCCATCGCGGCGGCGCGGGGATAGGAGCGGATAATGAAAAAGCTGGCCATAACGGTGACGGTAAACGGCGTGGAGCGGGACGCGTTGGTGGCCCCCAACCGGACCCTGACGCAACTGCTGCGCGATGATTTGGGTCTGACGGGCGTAAAACAGGGCTGCGGCGTGGGAGACTGCGGATGCTGCACCGTGCTGATGAACGGCGCCGCGGTGAACTCGTGTCTGGTACTGGCGGCCCAGGCCGATGGGGCGGTTATCGAGACCATCGAGGGGCTGAGCGACGGCAATGGACTGCATCCCATTCAGGAGGCCTTTGTAAACAAAGGCGCCATCCAGTGCGGATTCTGCAGTCCGGGTATGATCCTTTCGGCCAAGGCGCTCCTGACGTCCAATCCCGACCCCTCGCGGATGGAGATCCGCCAGGGTCTCAGCGGTAACCTGTGCCGATGCACGGGCTACCAGAAGATCGTGGACGCGGTGGAATCGGCGGCGGCCAAATTGCGAGGGGAGGAATAGCCATGGGAAACGGATTTGATGTGATCGGTTCCAGGGCCCCGAGACTGGACGCCCCGGACAAGGCCACGGGCCGGGCGAAATACGTGGATGATCTGAGTTTTCCCAATATGCTGTACGGCGCCATTCTGCAGTCGCCGCTGCCCCATGCGCGGATTTTACATATAGACGTTTCCAGGGCCAAGGCTCTGCCCGGCGTCAAGGCGGTCATTACCGGGGCTGATACGGGAACGGTGAAATACGGGGTAAGCCCCGCGCGCTACGATGAAAACATACTGGCGCTGGACAAGGTCCGCTATGTGGGCGACGAAGTGGCCGCAGTGGCCGCGGTGGATCTGGAGACGGCGCTGGAGGCGCTGTCGCTCATAAAAGTGGACTACGAAGAGCTGCCGGCGGTGTTCGATCCCTTTGAAGCCATGGAGGACGGCGCTCCGCAACTGCACGAGGAATTCCCGAACAACGTCTGCGCGGAGGTGCGGCAGGATTTCGGCGATGTGGAGGCGGCCTTTGCGCGGTGCGACTACGTGCGGGAAGACCGGTTTGTCAACAAGCGGCAGGACGGCGCGTTTATCGAGCCGCATGTGTGTATCGCCGATTACGGCCTCGACGGAACGCTCACCCTGCACAGCGCCACCCAGGTGCCCCACTACGTGCAGCGGACGGTGGCCATGGTGACGGGCATGCCCGTGGGCAAGGTGCGGGTGATCAAACCCTACGTGGGCGGCGGTTTTGGCCCCAAGGCGGAGGCCACGCCTTGCGACATTCTGAGCGCTTTCATGTCCATCAGGACGGGCAGGCCGGTGAAGATCGGCTACACCCGTGAGCAGGTGTTTCTGCACAGCCGGGCGCGGCACCAGTTCTTTCACACCATGAAAACGGGCGTGAAAAAAGACGGGACACTGATGGCCCTGCATAACAGGTGCGTGCTGGACGGCGGCGCTTACTCCAGCTTCGGCATCGCTACGGTCTATTACGCCGGCTCTCTGCTGGGCGCGCCATACAAACTGGCCAACATGAAATACGACGGGCTGCGCGTGTACACCAACAAGCCCGCTTGCGGCGCGCAGCGCGGGCATGGCGGCGTGGCGGCTCGCGCCGGTTTCGAGCAGCAGCTTGATCTGATCGCGGAAGAGCTGGGTATGGACCCGATGGAACTGCGTTTGAAAAACATGATGGAAGCCGGGGACATCTCCTGCAACTCCTTCAACATGTCCTCGCTGGGCATGCGGGAATGCATCGAAGCGGTGCGGGACGGTTCCGGTTGGAACGAAAAGAAAGGCAAGCTGCCCAAGGGCAAGGGTGTGGGCATGGCCTGCGGCTTTTTTGTGTCCGGCGCGGGATATCCCATCTACCGCTCCGAAACGTACCACTGCACGGTGACCATCAAGGCGCAGGAAGACGGTGGAGGCGTGGTTATCTATTCGGGGTCCGCGGAAATCGGGCAGGGCTCGGATACGGCGTTCGCCATGATCGCCGCCGAAGCGCTCGGCATCCCCTTGAGCGATGTGCGGATGCAGTCGGGCTCCACCGATTACTCGGTGGACCTGGGCGCCTATTCGTCCCGCCAGACGCTCATGACCGGCCACGCCACCAAGGAAGCGGCGGAAGACCTCAAGGACAAGATTCTGAAAGCGGTGGCGGAGGAGTTGGAGATCGACCGCAATCGGATGGACGTCAAACGGGGCGAGGTGATTATACAAGGCGACGGCGTGGATATCGCCCCGTTGAGGACACGCTACATCAAGGAACACCGCGGGTGGACCGACCAGCCTCAGGGAGAGCGGCTGAGCTTCAAGGAGGCCGCGCGCATAGCCTATCTGAGGGAAGGCACGCTGGTGGGGACCGGCAAGTATAAGCCCCCGGCGCTGGGCGGGTCCTACAAGGGCGCCACGGTGGGCACCTCCCCGGCCTACGGATGCTCGGCGCAGGTGGCCGAGGTGAGCGTGGACATGGAAACGGGCCAGATTTTTGTGGATAATCTCACCGACGCCCACGACTGCGGACGGGCCATCAACATGACCTCGGTGGAAGGCCAGATGGAAGGCTCCCTGTCCATGGGACTGGGGGAGGCGCTGTTCGAGGAGGTCAAATTCGACGACAAGGGCCGGGTGATCAACGCTTCTTTGGGCGAATACCACATCCCCACGGCGGTGGACATGCCGGAAATGAACTGCATTGTGGTGGAGTCCAACGAGCCCAACGGACCGTTCGGCGCCAAAGAGGTGGGGGAGGGGGCCATCATGCCCACTATTCCGGCTATCCTCAACGCGGTCAGAAACGCCATCGGCGTGGCTATCCGGGAACTGCCCCTCACGCCGGAGCGGGTGCTCATGGCCATCAAGCAAAAGGAAAAAGAAGAAGGCGCCTGACGGGCGGACTTCATACCTTGAATCGTAGGGAAAGGGCGCCCAAAGCGCCCTTTCCGTTTTTCGAAGGCCTCGCCCGCATTGGCTGTTGATTTATGCGTGGCGAAACGATAGAAAATAAGCGCTGTACTGGGAACTCTTGAAGATAAGCTGACGTTATACATGAAAGGACTATCATGGCGGAAATTACCATAGTGACTCCCCAGCAGACCAAAGCCGAAACATTTCCGTGGGGAAGCATCACCTGGATGATAAGCGGACCTTTGGGGACTTCGGAAACCATGACCTTCGGCAAGGTCGTGATCAAGGCGGGAGAAAGCAATCCCTACCATACACACACCAACTGTGACGAAATCCTGTACCTGCTTTCCGGCTCATTGGAGCATACCATGGGAAGTGGAAAGGAGATCATGCGCGCCGGAGACACCATTTCCATCCCCAAGGGAATACCGCATAACGCGACCGCCCTGGGAGATACGGACGCGGTTATGGTGGTCGCTTATTCTTCCGCGTTTCGGGAGATGAAAAAGGAGGAGTAAAGCCGGCCATCGGGCCGGTCAACGCCGGGGCGATTCGAGGAGCCGGGATTTGACGGCTTCGAACAGGGCCGTAACCCGTTGGGGCAACGGCTTCTCCGGGACGCGGATCGCCAGGTCGGCCACTTCGCTTATCAGCGCCTGATCCTCGCTCAACAGGTCCGAATTCATCCGCCGCCACTGTTCTTCCACGCGGTGGGAAAAGGAGATGTTGCGGTTCGAAAGGGCGGCCAAGGGGAGGTATTCCACCAGCCGCTTGAGGACGAAAATGGAGCGGGTCCAGGAGTGGTCGGCTATCATGCGGTAGGTTTCGTGATCCTCCGGCTTGTCGTTGAGGAGATGGAAACGAAAAAAGACCTGGGACTCGCCATGACCCATGCGGACCGCCATCATGGTGGCGTCGAATTCCTTGAGCGAGGAAATAATCAGTTCGACCATATGGCGGAGGAAGTTGACGCCCGAGCCTGAGACGCGGAACAGGGGAAGAACGGTCCGGCTGAAATTGAACGACGCGTAGTCGGGCCGGAGTTCCACCAGGAATTTGCCGGTTTCGCGGTCCAGCCATCCCTGCAGGGCCCCGAGGGAGACGCCCTGCAACCGTTCCCCGTCCAGATAGAGGGTCAAGGCGCGGCCTCGTCTGACCGGCGCGACCGGTCCGGCGTGATTTCGCGGCGTGGCGGATTCGTATTCGGCGGTGGAATCAAAACATAGACACTGAACCCGCGGGAACGGAACTACGCCCGCCGCCTCCAGGTACTGGTCAACAAACCGCCGCGCCCAATCCGGCAGTTCATGCGGGGGAACCGGCGCGGCGTAATCGGCTGAGGCGGAAGGCGCGAACATAAGCTAATCGAGCAGAACCATGCTGTACCACGCGGGCAGCAATTTTCCCTCTTTATCGAACTCGACCTTGAAATTCAGCGTTTCCACGGTCTTTCCTATGTCCATCCCGTACGCGTCCATGGAAGGGCGGGCCAGATGAGGAAACCGGCAGGGGTCGGGATAGGCGCATTCCTCACATTGCACACAGAGCGCCAGGGCGAACGCATAGAGCGCGCCATGGTTGAACATGGCTTCCTTTTCAATGCCCACGGCGGCTTCCTGGCCTTTCAGGGGATCGTCGCTTTTGAGGACGATCGCTTTCCGGTACTTCTTGAACCCGTCCATGAACATTTCATAAGACATATGCATATTGGGCGGGCATGTCCAGAACTTTCCCCATCGGTTGCACCCGAAGCGGCATTTGAAAAATGAACGGGGATCGAACACGATCTTGTCCGTGTCCATGATCCTGGCTTCGCTGGCGCCCAGTTCGATGGCCTTTTCGATCAACCCTTCGTATGAGGTTTCCATAGTAGCCTCCCTTTAAGCTTATTAGGTCGTAAGCCGCTTATAAAGAGCCGGAAGCGCCACCGGCAGGTGTTCCACCCGGGGGACGATAATGCTCTGCGTTTGCGGACAAATCCACTTCATGTAATCCGATCCTTTTTTATCGGAGGTGATGATAAAGGGGTGTATCCGGCGTTGGCGGGCCTCCTGAAGCGACTTTTTGGTGTCGGCGATGGCGTAGTTGAGCGTCCCGTATTCCAGGTCGTAGGGGCGGCCGTCGGTGAGTATGACCATGAGCTTGATCAAGGCCTGGACATTTTCGAGCTTGTATACGCCGTGACGGATGACGGCGCCCAGGCGGGTCAGCTCCCTGGGTTCGAGGCTTCCCAGCCGGTATTGAACGCGTTCGTTATAAGGCTCCCCAAAATCCTTGACCACGAACAGGTCCACCCGGAATCTGCCCTCGGAGGTGAAGCCGTAAACGGCGAACGGATCGCCGATGGATTCCAGGGCTTCGGCCATGAGCGCCATGGCTTCCTTCTGAATGTCGATCACCCGCCGCCCCTTGACGCGTTCCTCGGTGGAGGCGCTCATGTCGATCAGAAACAGAACGGCCACGTCTCTCTGACGCTTGTCACGGCGGATATAGACCGAGTCGGACAGGTGGGCTCCGGCCAGCATTTCCACATACGCGGGAATAAGGGCGTCCAGGTCCAGGTCATCGCCGAATTCCTGCGCGCGATATTTCTTGAAAGCATCCGGTTTGAGTCTGATGAACTGGCGCCTGATCAGGTTGACGAGGCCGTGGACCCGTTCGCGTACATCCCGGACAAAGGTATTGGGATCGTCCCTGGCGAACCGCTGACGCACGAGACACCAGTCGACCTTGTAATCGGACAAATTGACGTCCCATTCCTTATAGAAAAAAGTCCGAAAAGGCTCTTCAAGGTCCTCCGCGTCGGGCGAAAGAAATTCCACGGAGTCGATGATTTCCTTTACCCGGCTCCAGAGTTCCTTGTGATCGCGGCTCCCTTCGGCCATCATGTAGGAGATCAGCGTTTTTATCATTTCCGGGGGCAGGTCGGCCCGCTCTTCCACCTTGAGCATGATCCTGTCGATGGTATCGCTGGTTTCGCGCATCAGATCGGGAAGCAGGTCACCCCACCAGGGCAGGGCCGTTCTGAAATCAGGGCAGTTATGCGGGTATTCGGGGGGGAGTTCCATGTCAACGGCTCGCCGCATTTGCGGCTGGAGCGCGGGCAGCCGTTCGACCAGCAGCCGGTCGATCCGCATATGGATCTTGAAGGGGTCGAAAGACCTCCGCATGGACGGCTTCCGCCATTCGTCCCAGAACAGCAGACCGGCCTGGTGCAGGGCCATCAATTTCAGCAGATGGAAGTCCGGCGCCATGTCGGGCAGGTACACGGTTCGTCCGTCCGTGGCCGCGCCCCCGGTAAACCCTTTGACGCCCGCAAGCGACTTGTTGGAACGAATTTTTACCGGCGTTCCCAGAAACGCTTCGCAGATGAGCGAGAGGGTGTTGGCGCGTTCCTCCAGCTTAACGCCCGAGGCCAGTCCATCTCTTTTTAGCATGGCCTGGGACAGCGAACCGCTGAAATAACCTATCAGCTCTTCCTCGGTAAAATAGTCGTTCAGACCCTGGGTTACCCATTCCTCGGTTTCCCGGTCGTTGAGAATCATGCAGGCGCGCGATCCCATCCGGATGAAGGCTTCGGCGGCCCGGGGAGAAACACTCGATACGCGCCGGGCCTGATTCAGAAGAAATTCCCAGTGATTAAGCGGCGTGGCGCAGCGGTCGAGCGCGGATTCTTCGAGATAAGCCTTTATGGCGCCGCTCAGACCGCCGCCGTTTCCGGCGGCCGCCAGCGCCTGGGCGCCCCAGGCCAGCGTCGCGTCGGGTCCGAAGGTTTTCAGGGCCTCGGGCGTTCGGCTCAGGAAGGTCACCGCGGCGTCGATGTCGCCGTTGGCCAGACGCAGCGCGGACACGGTCCACAAATACAGGTAGTGTTCGTCCTGGGGGATCGCCTGCGCGCCCGTAAAGTAGGGGGCGGTCATCATCCAGTTGGAGGCGGCTATAAGCCTGGCTCCCCTGAGGATGTTCCATTGCATGGGATGACCGTTCAGCTTTTCGATGTGATGAAAAACCTCGATAAAAAAGCTGGTCGCCCTGCGGGACTTCAGGTGGGAGACCGTTCCGCAAATGGTCACGTACGCGTCGTGCGTTCCCGCCGGCAGACGGTCGAACAGGCCGCGGTTAGAGGCCAGGAACTCGTAAACCCCTTGCAGCCGCCTGCGGGGTACGAGCGAGCAGGGTGTAAAGTAGGCCATGGTCTTAAAACAACCCCGACACGATCTCCGCTATGGCGTCCTGCATTTCGGGGTCGTCGCTCATGGGCCGGGTTATGGCCACCTCGCAGGCCAGCGCCGGCGCCAGACCCTTGGATATGAGCCTGGCGGCGTAAATAAGCAGACGCGTGCTGACGCCTTCCTCCAGTCCGTGCTGCCGGAGATTGCGCACCATGCCTCCGAGCTGCACCAGGCGCGACGCCGTTTCCTCCCCGATCGCGCCCTCGCTTTGGATAATGCTGCGCTCCTTTTCCGGCGGCGGGTAGGAAAATTCAAGCCCCACAAACCGCTGACGAGTGGAGTGCTTCAGGTCTTTCATGACGCTCTGATAGCCGGGATTGTAGGAAATGACCAGCAGGAAGCTTGGATGGGCTTCAAGCAGAATCCCTCTTTTTTCCTGGGGAAGTATTCTGCGGTCGTCGGTAAGCGGATGGATGACGACGGTGGTGTCTTTCCGGGCTTCCACCACTTCATCGAGGTAGCAGATGGCGCCGTGTTTCACCGCCAGGCTGAGCGGCCCGTCCGTCCAGGCGGTCTCCTGGCTCTTGAGGAGAAATCGTCCCACCAGGTCGGAGGCGGTGAGGTCCTCATGGCAGGCGATGGTGACCAGCGGACGGTCCAATCTCCAGGCCATGTGTTCGAGAAAGCGTGTCTTGCCGCATCCGGTGGGGCCTTTGAGCATGACCGGAAGCTTCAACTCATAGGCCTTCTCAAAAACTTCAACCTCATCTTTAACCGGCAGGTAAAAGGGCTCTTCGGCGATACGATATTCCTCGATCGCCTGTTCTCTTGACGTTGACAAGGGCTGCGCTACGCCTGTACGCACTCCGGGACCTCCTCACGGTCCCCGGCCTCATGGGTCGCAAGGCCGGGGAAAAACGGTAACTCAAAACCTTGTGGCTCCACGGAGGTCGATAGCCGTAACGCGCCGCGCCGGGTTTCCTACTTGTTCCGCATTTCCCGCAAGCGGCCGATCATTTTGATGCCTTCGGAAACCGCGTTACCGGCCGATTCCGCGTAGCCGTCCGCGCCGAACAGGGTGGCCACGTCCTGGGTCACCGGCGCTCCGCCCAACATGATGCCCACGTTGGGGTTTTTTTCCTTGATCATCTTGATGACCTTTTTCATGCCCAGCATGGTCGTGGTCATCATGGCCGACATGGCCACCACTTCGGAGTCGGTCCGCAACTGCTCTTCCACGAACTTCTCCAGAGGCACGTCGCGGCCCAGGTCGTGCACTTCCCAGCCCGCCACGTCGAACATCATCTTCACCAGGTTCTTGCCGATATCGTGCACGTCGCCCTGCACGGAACCGATAATCACCTGGGCGTTGACCTGGCCGCTCTTTTTAGGAACGTGCGGCCTCAGGATGCGCAGCCCCGCATACAGCGCGTCGGCGCACATCAGCACTTCCGGCACGAAATATTCGTTGCGGTCGTACAGATCGCCCACCACTTCCATGCCCGCGGCCAGACCGTCCATAATCAGCTCAAGCGGGGGATAGCCTTCGTCCAATCCGTTTTGAGCGGCGTCCGTAACGCGCTCGTCGTCGTAGTTGATGACTCCCTGTTTGAGTTCTTCCAGAATCTCCGCTTTTGTCGCCATCGTATTGTGTCTCCTCGTTAGCGCCTGTCCGTTCGCTTATGAACCGCCTGGCCGGACCTTCCACCCGAGTTCTGCGCGACTACCCTCTTGGCCGGATGTGTTCGACTGTTCCGGGGGCTCTACGAGGAAATCGACCTGACATTCAAATCAGCCACGCCGCGTTCTGCGGCGCCGGCTGAATCGAAACTCGGCGCGGCGGTCTTATGGCGTGTTGTGAAGCCCATGAAAGCCGCCGGCCGGGATACCGCGTTGCCGTTAGTATTTACCGTACAGTTCGGCCGCTTCCATCATGGCTATGGCGTTCATGAGCGAACCGTTGGGCGGGAATTCGCAGCCCGTAGCGAGAATGAATCCGCCTCCCGCCCCAAGTTCTTCAATTTGGCGTTTGCACTCTTGTTTAGCCTCTTCCGGCGTCCCCAGGAACATGTATTGAGCGGGACTAACATATCCGCAGAGGCAGGTTTTGTCACCCCATTTTTCCTTGGCCTCTTTCATGTCCTTGCAGTCGTCGGGGGTGTAGGCGAAGGAAATAGCCACGGGCTGCATGGTTTCCATCTGCACGTCGAAATAAATGCCGTTGCCGCAGTTGTGGACCATGACCATGGCGCCGCCTTCACGGACCGCGTCCGCGATGCGTTTGGCAAAGGGGCCTTCAACCTCCATCCACAGCTTCTTGTTCATGATGCACTGGGAAGCGAACAGGGTGTCCAGCACAACGGCGTGCACGCCCGTTTTGGTCATGGCCTTGATATAGTCCACCAGGACCTCGGTTATGACTTCTTCGGCCCTGATAACCATCTCCCGGTGTTTCATGCAATCGCGGAAGAGCTGTTCGGCCGAACGCATCATGGAGAGAATGCCCAACGGGCCGTACACGAATCCCATGACCGGCACGGTCGATCCGGTTTCGTTCATGAGAATGTCGCAATACTTGAGCATCTCGCTCATGCGCGTCGCCTTGGTGGGGTCGATCCGCTGGATTTTGAGATAGTCGTCGGGCGTTTTAATAAACGGGTTGTCGTAGTTGGGGTGGGGCGTGTCCTCGATAGGGAAGACCATTTCCTGGCCCAGGTCGGCCGCTTCCACCGACAGGTCCACGAGGGTCAATATTCCGTCAAAGCCGATAAGCTCCTGGGCCTGGAGCATGCACTTGGCGGCCAGTTCGCCGTCCTGAGCCCATTCGGCGTAGGTTACTCCATACACTCTTCGTGAAGCTCCGCATACCAAGGGGGCGGCCGGGACCCGGTCCGCCTCTTTGTGCTGCAGCGCAGCCGCGACTCTTTCCAATGATGTCATGGTTACCTCCTTCTGTGCGCCTCTCGGCCATTATCATGGTTTGCGTATCGTAATCGGCTGGCGGCTTTGCCGCCGTTTTCCCGAAATGACCTTTTGATCCGCCGGAGCTTCGTTCCGATCCGGACCGCCCGCGTTATCCGATTCTGCGCAGGATGTCTTCAACGCCTGGGGGATGACGGGAACTGATGGCCACTATCCCGTTCGCGTACGCGCCCACTATGGTTCGTATGCGCGCCTGCTGTTCGGGCGCCGTCAGATCGCTCCTACTCAGCGCCACGATGTCAGCGCCGGAGATCTGACCGATGAGCAACTGGGGCCGTTCTTCCCACCATGAGTCGAAACGGCCGCTGTCCACCAGGGTTACGAACGCTCCGATTTCGTAGTTCACATCACGAAGCGCCATCCGGGAAACGTCCCGGAGTTCGCTTGTCACCACCATGCTGGACGGTTCCACGAATAAATAGTCCGGATCTCTGGATTTTTTTATGGCCTTTAAGCGCGCCGTAAAACCGGCCGCCAGGGAGCACCCCAGTCACCCTCCCCGCAACCGTTCGATTTCAACGCCGTAGTCCCGCAGGAAATCATCTTCGTAGCGCTCGTCGCCTTCTTCGTTCACGATCACCGATGAAACCCGTTCCCTTTCGGCCGCGCGCCGGATCAGCTGTTTAATGAGCGTTGTCTTACCGCTCCCGTAGGTTCCCGATATCGTAACCACCTTCATGATCAGCCGTCCGTTTCCGGGCCCCCGGTCTCTTCACGCGCAAACTGCTCCTCAAGCTGTTTGATGTAGTCCTGTTTTGAGGCCCTGAAATCGAACTCGTCGAAGTAGGTGTGTTCGCGTTCCCTGTCAACGGCGAAGCCGTTTCCTTCGGCCACGTCATGAATGCCCTCCAGTGTGGCTTCCCGTACCAGCTCTTCCTTGATGCCCTGCACGATGCTGTTTACCGCCATATAGATGTCCTTCACGGGGCTTTTAATGGCGCCGTGAGAAAACGCGCCGTGCGTCACGCCGATGGTGTCGGCCTTGAGCGAACCCGTTTCGGTCAGCAGGTGGGATTTTATATGGCCGATGCACCGGGCGCCCTTGTTCATGCATTTAGTGGCGATGGACAGCATCATCTGTTCGGCCATCGTTTTAATGTCGGCTTCCCCCATGGGCTCGCCGCGGGAAAGCTTCACGGCCACTCCATAGCCGCTTACGCCATGTTCGGTGTAGCAGCCTTGCTCCACGGACGGCTTGTCGGCCATCGGATTTATCCTTTCCATTCCAGAATGATGTCCACGATCCTGTCTATACCCAGCCCGGTAAAGGAGGAGAGCCGGAGTATTTCGGCCCGATCATTGTGTTCGCGGACGTTTTCGATGGTTTCTTCCAGGGAGGTCTCCTCCACGGCGTCGACTTTGCTGATGGCGATTACATCCGCGTCCTTCACCTGGGTGATGACGAGCTGGCCGAGCTGGTCCATATCCAGCAGTTCCGCGGGTCTGGTGGCGTCGAACAACACCACCGCGGGCCCCAGGGACACCTTGGCGTCGCGGCCGCCCATGCGCGCCGCCAGTTTTACCTGGTGGGGAACGGCGACGCCGGTGGGTTCGACCAGCATATGATCGGGACGAAATTCGCGGTAGAGCGCGTACACGGTTTTGGCGAAGGTCGCGGCCACTTCACAGCAAATGCAGCCGCCGCCGATATCCTTGACCCTCATGCCGCTTTCTTCCATGACCTTGCCGTCGACCGGTATTTCGCCGATCTCGTTGACCAGCAGGGCGACCTTGCGTTGCCCGTCTCCCGCCAGCTGTTTGGAGAGCTTGAGCATCAGGGTCGTTTTTCCGCAGCCTAAAAATCCGGCGATCTGTGTAATCTTCATGAAGCGTTCCTGTTCCTAAGCAGCTCCGCCGCTTCTTCGATGGTTATGGGTGGCCGGTCCGTGGACGACGACGAGCCGGAAATCAGGCTGAAGAGTCTGGTCAAAAGGGGTGGCTCCAGCCGGGTTCGTTCGAGCAGTTCCATGTCGGTCAGTATGTCCCGCGCGTCGCCATCCGCCGCGACGCGGCCTCGATCCAGGATGATGATCCGGTTGGCGATCCGGGGCGCGAGGTCGATGTCATGGGTGACAATTAAAAAGGTGTAGCCGTGGGTTTTGTTGAGATGGCGGATCAGGTCGACCAGATGGCTCGCGGCGGCGGGGTCCAGCCCGACGGTGGGTTCGTCCAGCAGCAGGAGCGGCGGCCGCATGGCGATCAGACCGGCCAGGCCCACCCGTTTCATCTCTCCGTGGCTCAAGGTGTGCACGGGACGGTCGGCGAGATGGTTCACCTCCATGAGGTCCATGGCCGTATTGACCAGCCGCTCGACGGTCCGGTTATCCAGCCCCAGGTTTTTGGGCCCGTATTCGATATCTTCCCGCACGCTGGGGCAAAAGAGCTGGTTGTTGGGGTCTTCGAACAAAATGCCGATATTCCGGAACACGTCGTTTTTGGTTTTCCGGTCCAGCGGCCGGCCGGCGATGGTAATCTCCCCTTTTTGAGCCGGGAGTATGCCCGCAAGGGTTTTCAACAGCGTTGTTTTGCCCGCGCCGTTCGGTCCGCACAAAAGGGCCACATCGCCCCTGCGCAGTTGGAAGCTCACCCCGTTCAGGCTCATAGCGTCACGCGCCGGGTAGGAGAAGGCGACATCGGCGCAGGAGAGCAGCGGACCCGCTTCCCCGGCGGCGGGAGGCGTGACGTCGCATTTGTTCGGACACGCTTTTTCCGGCGGGGATGTCCGATCCGGCCGGTTTTGGCTTGCCGAGGAGCCGCGCGCGATCATGGCGGAGTGAATGTGGTCGGCGCGGTCATAAGCGCTCGATATGATCCGGGCCAGGATCATGGACGCCCCCTGGATGGCGGTTCTGAAAGTGCGGAAACCTCCCCTGGCGCGGAGCGCGTCTCGCATGGCGTAATACTGTTCGGAAAGCAGGGACGTATAACGGTAGGCCATGGAGATGGCTTCAACGAGCGGTTCCGGTATCTTGAACCATCGCAGGGCCTCCAGAATTCCGGGAAACGGGGTGGTAAGGAAAATGACCGCCATCCACGACATGTCGCTCGCTACCCGCGCCGCGGCGGACAACCCCATCAGCATGCCTTCCCGGTACACGGGATAAGGGCCGACATGAAACAGGGGAGTGGCGCCAAAGCCCATGGAAAAACCGACAAAGACCAGCGTCGTGGCCCACAGGGGCGCCATAAAGAACAGGAGAAACCGTTTCAGGGGTATTCTGGACCAGAGGGCGAGGGCCAGACCGCAGGACAGGAGCAGCGCCGAGAGCCAGCCCACGGCGACCAGCACGTTGACGGCGATGGCGGCGGCGAGCAGAGACAGCTTCAGCCGGGGGTCCCATTGGCGGATACCGCAGCTGAAATTAAGACCCGCGGCTTCGGAAACCCCTGGTTCGAGCAGCAAGGTATGATCGCGCATCAATCGTTCTCCGCCGGGACGGCGTGTCTGAACTTCATTCAGCCGTTCTCCGATGTTTGCGAAGTCTTCCGGGAACCCCACAGGTGATCCCACCGCCTTCCCAGAATGAAACCGCATACGCCCCCGGCCAACAGCAGAAGGGTGTTCCAGACTTCCCCCATGGACTCCAGGTCCAGGAAGGGCGATCTCGCGGGTAGCCCGGCGGCTTCGGCCATGCGCTCGTTCACCGCCTCGTCCATGCCGTTCATTGCCGGGGTAGACGAGGCCATGTTTTTTTCTCCCGCCTCCGTGAGGGCGGCCGGGAGGGGGGCCGGTCCCGCAAGCTTCCCGGCGTGGCTTCGTTCCGGCGTGAGAGCGGGCGACAGCAGCAGCGCCGCCAGAATGAGCGCCACCGGCGCCACGCTCCGGGACCGCGGCTCGTCGCCGATTATGTTCAGTTCGCGCAGAACGTCGGGCCGCTGCCTGAAAGCGTAATGGAGCGCCAGACCGGTCATGAGCGTTTCGCCTATGGCTATGGGCAGTTGTGTGGGAAGATAGGCGGCGTAGATGGCCGCGAGATAGCCTACCAGTGAAAACTGGGGGTGAGGGCCGGTGGAGAGCGTAACTCCCAGGATCATGCCGCTGGCCGCGTACACCATGATGTCGCCCACGAACCCGGCGGCGCAGCCGGCGGCCCAGAGCGGGAGTTTCAGCAAACGAGCCAGCCGGAAGGTGGCCCAGCCGAAAAAGGAACCGAAGAATCCCAGGGCGATCAGATTGGCTCCCCAGGTGGCGAACCCGCCGTGGGCAAAGAAAGCGGCCTGCAAAAGGAGGCTTACCCCGGCCAGCGCGGTCCCTATGGCCGGTCCGAGCAGAATACCGACAAAGGGCGTGCCGCAGGGATGGGTGGTGGTTCCGGTAAAGGCGGGTAGGGGGAGGAGCGACACAAAGAAAATGAGCGCGGCCGCCATACCGAGCAGCGGCTTTCTGCGGGGAGCTTCCCGCATGAATTTTTTCATGCGGGAGGTTCCCCACGCCATGAGCGCGATACCGGCTCCGGTGTACGCGAGAACCGGGGCGCCGGTTATGATTCCTTCAGCGATGTGCATAAACCACCTTGGTTACGCCATTTGCCAGAAGTGTATATAACCAAAATAATGTATATAAAAAATAAAGTAAAGCAAAAGAACAAATCGATCCGTCGCGGCGCCGCGCAAACCGCGCCTCACTTCCATGCGGGAGGCATGGATATAAAATCTTGTATACAATGAAGATACTAGGAAGTGTGAACAACGCGCAAGGGTAGTGTTCGGGTAATTATTGGGTAGTTTTATCTACCCAATCGGAGGGAAAAGCGTCACGTGACGTTACGGACGGGCGGATGGTTCCTGCGTTCTGGGAGCGATGAGATAGGTATAGAGGTTCACGTCACGCCCCTGCAAGCCCAGCTTCCTGCGGATGCTCTTGCGATGGGTTTGGATGGTTTCCACGGAAAGACACATGGATTCCGCGATGTCCTTGGTGGAGCTTCCAGCCTGAATAAACTGGCAGATTTTCATTTCAGTGGGCGTTAAACGGAGCAGACGCCCGTCCTGCTCCGGGTCCGCCCCGAGTGAAATGTTGATCAACTGGTCGCGAATGATGTCGATGTACCCCTTGCGCACCTGCGGGGTGGGTTCGTCCCGGACTTTGTCCAGGGCCGGCAAGAGCAGGTTCTCCACTTTTTGAGCCAGGCCTTTCTGCACGCTCTGCCGTTCGCGGTCGATGTTTTTCATGACATTGCGCAGGGTAATGTTCAATTCCTCCATTTGCGACTTTTCGCGCCGCAGACTGCTTTCGAGCGCCTTCTGCCTGGTGACGTCCCGGACCAGCACCAGGAAGATGGTCCCATGGTCCATGTCCAGCCGGTTGATGGTAACGGCCATGGGGAACGTCCGGCCGTCCCGGCGCCGGCCGGTCATTTCGCCTTCCCAGATCTTTCCTTCCTCAAGAGCGCCGATGGCCTTGACCAGATCCATGCGCTCGCCTTTCCCGCACAGCTTGTTGCAGGAAATGCCTCTGAACCGCTCGGGCTCGATTCCGAAAATATCCCCTGAACGCCGGTTGGCTTCCAGGACTTTGAAGTCCGCGCCGACCAGAAGAATGCTCTCCCCGGCCGCCTGGAACAGGGACCGGTATTGCTTTTCCGTGTCGGCCAGCGCCGTGGTCCGTTCCATCACGGTCTTTTCCAACGATTCCCGTTGCCCCACCAGACAACTGATGTTGGTCAGCAAGACCATATAGCCGCTGGTAAAGGCGACCAGACTGAGCGGCATGATGCGCAAATTGAAGTACGACCCCTCGTCAAAGAGATTTATTTCATACGCTTCGTTCGCCCCGTAATAGTGGATGACTTCCGTGATATCGCTTCCTTCCAGACCCAATACTTCCCAGAAATACCGGCCGATGATCTTGTCGTATCCCATATAGTTGCTGGCGGCTGTGTTGGCTTCCACAATCGCGCCCACGGAATCGGTCACCAGCACGATATCCGAGGTGACGGAGATGAGGCTTTCGTATTTGTTCTTTTCCATGGTGAGCTGACGGTTGGTGACGAAGAGGGTTTCTATGGCTTCCTGCTTGGACATGGCCGTCCAGTCGTTGATGACAATGGCCTCGACGGCGTCTCCGACGCTTCGGATGAGCGTAAGCGCGGCCAGCTTATCCTCCGCGGAATCATCCGTTTCCAGAACGAGTTCCTCGATGGCCTGCACAAGCGTCTTGAAGCAGCCGATAAACATGGAGGCGGTGAGACTCCCCGCGATCGATGCCGCCTTGCGATTCCCACCAGTTTATCGGCCCAGCCGGTCTTGTTTTTGAGCAGTTCGCCGAAACACGGCGCGTCCAGCCCGTTTTGAGCGAACACCGCCAAGGGCTCATGGAAGCGCCGGAACGATTCGATGAAGTCTTCCTTTCTGGCGGTGGCGTACTGCAGGTAGCCCGCCTTGTCCATGCGGTCCGTCCACTTTTGCAGGAACGGCTCGACGCGTTCGCTCAAATTCAGGATTAGCGGGTATTTCATAGAGCGGTCCTCCTCCTTTTCGTGCGCGCCGCAGCCAAGGAGAGGGTGTCGATTTTGAATTTTGTGGGAGGGAACTTTTTGGAAAAAGTTCCCTCCCACGCCCACCCTCAAAATCTTAAGTTATTGAAAGCAGATCTATTTCAGGCAATAGTGTTCTCAGTTCGAGCGTAGCGAGAAATCTCCCGCAGGGGGCGCGGGGGAAGAAATTCCCCCGCAATATTCCTTTTCACGCTTTTATCGACAGCCTCAAAGGGAGAAGGAAACCGTTTACTCATTTTCGGAGCTAAGGACATAACCACATTTGAAAAAAGTTCCTTCCCACACCCTTCCTCAAAACTTCAAGTTGTTGAAAACAGAAACATTTCAGCCGTTTTAACCTTCGATACCCCTGGATCTATCGGTCATATCGAAGAAAGAGAATGACGGAGTTGAAACATGTTTTTGGACGCCCAAAATTTTAGTTTTTAGAAGTGGGCATGGGAGAGACCCTTTTTGCCAAAAAGGGTCCTCCCATTTTCAATAAAGGTGGATGGAGCTCTTTTAAACCGCTTTTTCCCACCCTTGCCCAAAATCAACGATAGGCCTGACTTCAGCAACCTCGAATTGGACCGCCGCCTGAATCATCTTATTGGCGGTCTCCGCGCCTACTTTTTCGGCGATCTTGGCTCTCATTTCATCCAATTTTCGCCCCGACTGATTGCATTCGGTCATTTTCAGATAGACGCGCAGCCCTTTCCATTCGGGGAGGGTCTTGCCGGGTTCCATGATCATGAAGACGGCGTATGGATTTTCCTGGAGATTCTTTAGGGTGCGGTTGGAGCCAAGCCCCATGACGACGGTCTTGTCGTCGATCATCTGAATCGATCCGAAATACGCGGCGTTTACCTTTCCGCTCTTGTCGGCGGTGCTGAGGCTGCCGAGCCGGGGTTGCTTGTTAAAAAAATCGGTCAGCTTGGATGACATAACGAACCTCCTCATCTTTGGATGGTTTGAAACGGAACGTCCGCTGGATTTTGATCCCGTGCGCGGGATAAACTGGGTTCAGGTATTTCTCCGGCGTCGCTGGACGCCTTATTTAGAGTATCGCATTGCGGTTGAAACCACAATAGAATCTATGAAAGCTGGCAGGATAACAATATGTTATAAAGATATCCCGGACAATCGCCCCAACTAAGCCCGGTGCAGGAAACCCGCTTCGGCGTCTGGATTCATGTATGAAGGTGTGCTACGGTGTTCCCGATCGATACAGGGGGCGAGATTCATTCCGAGGCGGCTCCTGTTCATCCCTTACGCGGGTTCCCGGGGAGCGCTGGCGCGATGCCGATCACGGTCATTTGCTGCAAAAATTTGGAATGGGAAGTTCGGCGCCTCATTAAAGGAGCGGAAATTCCCGTGTCCCTTGAAGTCATGGAGTGGAGGCTCCATATCGAGCCGGATGAGCTTCTGGCCGCGGTCACGGAACGAGTGCTGAAGCTGCAGGGCAGGGTGGACGCCATCGCGCTGGGGTATGGCCGGCGCCAGGCCTTTGATCGTCTGCCGTCCGGTCTTCAAACACCGGTCTATTATCCCGAGGCCGAAGACTGCATCGGAGTTCTGCTGGGACAGGACCGGTATTACCAGGAACTCCTGCGCGAAGCGGGTACCTGGTTTTTTACTCCCGGATGGATCGAACTGGGGATGGAAGGGGTCTTTCAGAACCTTCAGCTAAGCCGGTTCGCCGAAAAGGGCGGCGACGTCATGACGGTGGCGCGCAAGGTCTTGAAGGATTTCACCAGAGGGCTCTATATTGACATGGGGGCCGAAGACCGTCCCCAATTGCTGCAAAAAGCGGAAGAAGTGGCCGATCTGCTGGGGTGGAGGCTGGAGCGGACGCAGGGGTCCTTCTCCCTGCTGGAAGATACGCTGCGGCGGGCTTTGGCCCGGGCGGGGTCGAGCTTGAAAACTTTTGGCCAGGCTGAAGATAACGGGATATAAAGCGGAGGTGGAGAGATGAAGGCGATCATCAGGATGGCGCCAGGTTGGGCGGGCGCGCTGGCGGCGTTCATAATGCTCAAAATTCTGGACTGGATGGGTTCCAACTCGTTGTTTCTGGATATTGTTCTGTTTTTCGCCGCCTATGTGGTTGTCCAGATCGCGGTGGACAGAGCGATGAAAGCGTACGGCGAGACGCATGGTTGACGGTATCAGCGGATTGCGCCGGAGACGGGGGGAGCGCCCCTATCCGGCGTCGGTCCGCTCCATTTCCCGCACTACCTTTTCCATCATTGCGCACGTTCTGCATTCGGCCATTTTTTTATCCCATCCCTGGCGCGTCCTCCCGCGGCAGTAGGCGCCGTTGATAAACCAGCAGAGCGTTCCTTCCTTGAGTTCCCACGCGATACAGTGATCCCTCCATTCCTGGGGGCACTCTATCAGTTCCCAACACGGTTTTCCGTCCGTGCGGTCCTTGAGGCCGCAGCTTACCAGATAGAGCAGATAACGCTCCACATGAGGCGGTATGTTCCGCCAGCCCTGATCGTAGCTATGCACGGCCTTGAGCGAGCAGCCGAGCAGGGAGGCCATCTGTCCCTGCGTTTTTTTCAGTTTTTTGCGTACCCGGGTAAATTCCTGTTTATCCATAAGCTGGTCCCTGAACGAGGTACAAAGGCGAACGCAATAACGCTTTGCTTTTGTGCCACATTGTGGTAGTAAAGTCAAAGCGCATATAGCATTGCACAGGAGGATGTACAAAGATGGTTAAAAACACGCTTATCATTCTGAGTGTGGCGGCCGTGGCGCTGGCCCTCGGCCTGGGCTTTCCCGCCACGAACCTGTGGAGCCAGATAACCGGCTCCCCGGCGCCCCAGTTGACGCGGCCCGGTCCGGCCGGATACGCGGGCGGATGCGGCGGATCGACCTGTTCCGTGGCCTACGGGACAAACCGTGCGGCGTCCTGCTGTTCCACGGGCGGCCCCGCCGGCGCCAACGCCGCAGGACCGCAGAACAAAATCGATTACATAAAAACCGAACTCTACAAGTATTACTCCAAAAAGCTCAACGATCCGAACATCACCGTGGAAGCACAGGATTTCGGATGCCACATGGAAGCGTCCATTCTCAAGGACGGCAAACCGATCAAACGGTTGTCCATCAGCGGCGGCCAGGTCAGCGAGATCGGTTAATCCGCTTCCTTTCTCTCTCAAACCGAAAATTTCCACAGTCCCGCGTAAGCAAGGCCGGGAGGAGCCTCTTGAGGCTCCTCCCTTTATAACCCGTTTGCGGTCACCCGATCCGGCGTTCGCGGAAAAAGCCGGTTACTTGCTTGCCCTTGCCTTCATCTCCGCGGCCAGGCTCCTTATTTCGGTCAAGTCCCGCGTCATTTCGCTCCATCCGTACCACAGCGCATAATCGGGGTTCATATGGAACGATCCCTGGAAGGTCCTCATGCGATGCTCCAGGAACATGATGAACAGCTTTTGTTCGATCACCGTGGGAGCGTCGTGAAAAGTCAGCAAATCGGGATAGTCGTAACGGTACGATTCGGGTTTTTTCAGAACGCCCGTGGAATACAGATCGGCCACCGTCACAATGGCCTCGGCCATGAGCCGGTCGGCCTGACGGATCATGTCGTCGCCTTTTTTCAGTTCGGATTGCGCAAAATTGATGGAGTGGCACTGGTTGCAGGTTTTGACCATCTTGTCGCGCTCTTTCCGCCAGGCTTCCTGGGTGAGCCGCGCCACGTCCCCGGCCTTCACCACCTCGAGACGGGCCGTGGGGGCGCCGTCGGGGGCCATCACGCCCAGCGCTTTCAGGATCGTGGCCCGGTCCGCCGCCCACTGCTTGTCTTCGGGCATGGGCAGCCGCACCGCCAGGAATCCCCACGCGGTCCGCACTTCATGGTTGCCCTCCTGCATATGACAGGTCTGACACGTGGGCGCCGCCACATCCTGATCGAGCACTCCCCTCTGCTTGAGATCGAACCGTACGCCGTGTTTGGAGGAGGAATACATTTCCCACTGGGGATGATCGATCCCCATGTGGCAGGTCCGGCAGGACTGGGGCTGCAGGGCTTCCTTGCGCGAAAACAGGTGCCGGGTATGACACACGTCGCAGGAGGCGTTCCCGTAGGTTCCCCCCTGCTCGCTGAGTTTTTTGATCTCCTCGTCCGATTTCAAACCCTGTTTGTGACAGCCGCCGCAGCCTTTCATACCTTCGGTGAGCGCCATGGGCTGCCAGTGCATGGTGGGCATGGCCTTCATGGCCACCCACGCCTTGGCGTGCTTTCCGGCGGTGAACTGATCCACCTGTTTCTCATGGCACGCGGCGCAGGTTTCCGGCGTGGCCAACTGAGCCTTGTCCACGTCGTCCTTGGACGTATGCCCGTCCCCGTGGCATTCCACGCAGGCGACATCGTTCTTGCTGTGCTCGCTCAATTGCCAATCGGCCACGATTTTCGGATGTATGGTCTTATGGCACTCGATGCAGGTGCCGGGCGGAGATGGCTTGTTTTCCGCCGAGGCCCCGCTGAAACAAAACAGGATGACGAGCGCGGAGAGAAGCGCGACTGATACCGGTTTCCGAACCATGTTTTCCTCCTGCGCCGGGGGGGGAATTGATCCCGCTTTTTATCCGTAAAACGGTCGAAATACTATTATTTATAATATAAAAAAGCGGCGTGAACCACACAAAATGAGGCGAGCGAGCGCGCCAGGGATAGGAAACTGCCTTTATCTCGATTATTTTTCGGACAATAAAGCGATTAGAGGATAGTATGGAATTCTCTTAATTCGAAGGAAGAGGCCGTCAGCCTTAGGAACCGCAACGGGTCTACTATGCAAGAGCTTGTCTGTTATTGCTTCGGCTACAACAGGAAGGACATTGAAGAGGACTACGCCGCTCACGGCAGATCCCTGATTATGGAACGGATCAAGGCGGCGAAAGCTCGTCAGGGCTGCGATTGCGCGGCCAAAAATCCCAAAGGGCGATGATGTCTGGGCGATGTCCGCCAGGTGGTGGAAGAGCTTCAAAGTCCGTCTCACACCATACCGCGTGTGTTCCTGTAACGCCCAAGTGGAGCGCCATGAAGGAAATCGCGTTCGAAATCCGCAATATGAGCTGAAAAAGCTGCGAATGGCGCGTGGTACGCGCCTTGATAGACCTTGAAGGAATCGAAAAAGTCAGGGTCTTTTGGCCGGAGGGAACCGTGAAGATCCTGTATGACCCGCGTCTGGCCCGGCCGGAAGGCATGGCGGACGCGCTGGAAAAGGCCGGGTTTCCGGCCGCGCTGACGGAATGCCGAAAAAACCCATGAAACAATCGCCGCCGAACATGTACATCGCTCACCCCTCCCCAAGCGGTTCAACCACAGCGCGCCCCGCCTTTCCTCAACAGCTCTATTGCCGTAGTTGATTATGCCTCTCGACAAATGGAAGCGAATAGCGGGAAAATTGAAGGGTGAGGCCCATGCGCTGTATCTGGCGATGAAGGATCCCCGCACACCGTGGTATGCGCGGGCGGTGGCGGTTATCGTTGTTGGATACGCTCTGAGCCCCATTGACCTGATACCCGACCCCATTCCGATTTTGGGCTACCTTGACGACCTGATTTTGATTCCGCTTGGAATCATGCTTGTAATCAAACTCATCCCACCTGAGGTTATTCGTGAGTGCCGCGAACGGGCGGCCGCTGATTTAAGCGGCAAGGGACCGACAAGCAGGGTCGCGGGGGGAGTTATCATCTGCGTTTGGATAGCGCTTTTCCTCCTGGTATGCGGCTATGCGCTCAAGTGGGTTAAAAAATGACTTCAAGCCGGTAATCAAGTCCTCCCCCTATCATTCGGCTCCAGGCCGTCATCCCGCATATATCGTATATGTATCTGAAACACCAATTTGCAAAATAGGATTGTTTGATCTATAGGAATAGGGAGTCGAAGCGCGCAATGGCCGCGTAACCGCGGGCCGCGTTTCGCATGCCGGCGCTCTCCGGCGCAAGCCTCAAGGACGGCGGGGGAAAAAGGTGAATATAGAAAGCTTTTCATATTTTGAACGATATTCGGAGCGAAGCCTCGCGGATCTGGACGAGTGCCGTGAAATGGGGACCAAAGTCGCGGGAATTTATTGTGTTTTTGCCCCCTCGGAATTGATCCGGGCGGCGGGCGCCGTTCCCGTGGGCCTGTGCGGCAAAAAGGAAGCGCCTATCGCCGAGGCCGAGAAGGTCCTCCCCGCCAATCTGTGCCCGCTCATCAAATCGAGCTACGGGTACGCGGCCAGCGGCGCGTGCCCGTTTTTCGCGTATTCCGATTTTGTGGTGGGCGAAACCACCTGTGACGGCAAAAAAAAGATGTATGAATTTCTCGGCCGTCTCAAGCCGCTCTATCTCCTGAATCTGCCTCATACGCAGACCGTTCCGGCGGCCAGGGATTTCTGGCGCGGCGAATTAAAACGGTTCGCCGGCTTCCTCTCCGAAACCACCGGGGTCAAGCTGACCGATGACAGGATCAGGGAGCAGATCGCGCTTTACAACCGCATGCGGGAAAGACTCTACAACATCGTCCGGCTTATGAGCGATCCCCGCATACCCTTGGGCGGTCTGGAAATGATGACCGTTTTGGAGAGCAGAGGCTTTGTGGTCGATCTGGAAAGCTATATCGATCGTCTCGGAGATTTTGAGACGGAGCTTGAGGCGGTTTTAAAAGCCGGAGCGTTGGGCCTTCCCCTGCCTCACGCGCGCGTCCTTCTGACCGGCTGTCCGGTGGGAAAGGGATCTGAAAAGGTCATCCGTCTTATCGAAGAGCTGGGCGCCACGGTCGTGGTCATGGAAAACTGTACGGGAATAAAGGGAATCGTAACGCCCGTACCCGAAGATGGGGACCCGCTCACCGCCCTCGCCGACCGGTATCTCGACATACCATGTTCCTGCATGACGCCCAACACGGGCCGCCTGCAATCGATTTCCCGCCTGGTTGAAGAATTTGACATTGACGCGGTGGTGGACCTCTCATGGCTGTACTGCCACACGTATGAAGTCGAAAACGGACTCATCCGTGAATTGTGCGAAACCACGCTGAACCTGCCGTACCTTCATCTGGCCACGGATTATTCCACATCCGACATAGAACAACTGAGAACGCGGATTGAGGCGTTTCTGGAAATTATCAGTGTATAAAAATGCTAATTTCGGAGGCAGGGAGTAATAATTTTCTGTAAGCAAAGGCACATGATTTAATAAAAGGAATTTTATTGACATTTTATCTATAACGGCGTCTCATGTGTATAGACCTAGACAGATCTCGTTAACCTTCAACCGGGAGGCGTGACATGGAGCGGCGCCGCAAGTTTCCAAATCCCCGCCCCCAATGGAGGCCCTATACCATTGGGGGATAGGAAGCGGAACAAGACAATCGTCTTGCGTGGAAGATCGAATCGCGCCGAGGGAGGTCAGGGCCCCCGCAAGGCGGAAAACGACAGATACACGCGCGTTCGGTTACCGAATCATGCTCCTTTCGGTTCAGAATCCATCCTGCCACACGTCTGATATTTCCTTTACGACTCTTTGAGCTGATCCTGCGTCAGAAAGATCATAAGACTCAGCGTCGCCGTTTTTTCATTATCACTGGACATGGTCAAGTGGCCCTTGGAGAGCCCGAATCGGCGAAATACGTCCCAAATCTTAACAACAGGGGAGGCGCAAAAATGATGAAGCTTATCCTTTGGGAAATGGAACGTTCCTTCACTTCCACTGATCCGGCTGAAAGAATGAAGCACACGCTGGCCATGTGCGAAATGGTAAAAAAAAGCATGGAAGCCGGACAGATGAAAGCGTGGGGCATAAATCCGGGCGGTCACAACGGTTTCGCCATAACCGACTCGGATGAAAAGGAGATTTTGATGAGAAACGCTCAGTATATTCCCTACGTCAAATTTAGGGTCGAGCCCATGCTTTCAATCGATGAGGTGATTCAAGCCTTGAAAGGCGCTCAGCCGTAGTTTGACTGGCGCTCCGAGCCTATTTTTCCCCGGCGGGCCCATGTTCTCCCCGTCGGGGAGCATTCAGCCAAAATGGTTTTCAACGCTTATGTCCACTGCGGCCAGAGGAAGATACGAAGGTCGCGGCTGCTGCGGAGTTTATTGCGCTTGCCCCGCTTTGCGATATAATATAAATAGTTATTGATATGATTGCGCGTATGATGGGATAGGACACGTGATGCGTAAACACGCGGCGCCAACAGAAGAATCAAAATCCGGGCAGGACAAGGACCCTCGGTCCCTGCGGAATTATGCTCAGCAGTTGGCGGGAATGGCCAAGGGGCTGGCTGATGAGAACCGGTTGCGCATACTGCTTGTGGTGGCGGATGGGCGTAAATCCGTGGGGCAGGTGGTGGATGAGGTCGACCTGTCCCAGCCGCTTGTTTCCCATCATTTGAAAGAGTTGAGGCTGAGCGGCCTGGTCACGGTGGAACGTGAGGGGCCGTTTGTATTTTATGAGATAGCCGGTCCGCAGGTCTTGAGCGCGTTATTCGATCTGGCCGGCCTGATCAGAGGATAAGCGGCGTGAAAGCAAATCTGGAAGTGCAGATACGGCGCGCGCTCGAGGTCGTGGCGGACCTGGAGCCGCTCGCGGCGGCGGAAGCCCTGCAGAAGGCGCTGGCGCAAATCATGGCCAATCTCGATGAAGAAGACACCGTGCGCGTGCTTATGGGGCTGACAGGGGCCTCCGACATGGACGAAGTGTCCAGCCTGGTTCACCGGTGACTGGCGCAATGCCTGGGCGAAGGTGTCGATCCCACGGAGATGTGCCAGAGTCTGGTTAATAAGGTTGCGCAATCGGAGCAGCTTCAGTCGGTGGCGAGTCCCGATGTCCTGATATTATTCGAAGACTGGATGGAAGAGCTGGAACGGGAAACGCTGGCTCTGATAGCGGAGAATACGGCCACTGACGCGGAGAAGCTGGCTTCGGCGCTGGGTATATCGAACGCGGGGGCGCAGTTTCTCATCACCAAGCTGCGCAAAGAGGGCAAGCTGGGGGAGGAGCAAGGCTAAAAAACCCTGGCGATGACAAAACTATAAAAGTGTTGCGCTGCTGTTGCTTGCGATAATAACATTACAATATGGATAAGGTATTGTCTCGCCATCCAAACCTCCGGAGACTCCTTTTATTTGTTCAAGCCAATCCACTTCATGGGCAATCAACCGGCGCGCGGCCAAAAGGATCGGGCCAAAAAAATTTGCATATAATATAAATACATGTTTATATATACATACAATCACAACCACCGTTTTTCCCGTGGCCCCGAAATGAGGAGCCGCGCCTGATCATCCATAAGGGGCGCATTGTTATGGGCGGAGCCAAACGTATAGTCTTTGCCGCGATCGCGGTCTTGCTCGTGATCGGCGCGCTCTGGTTTACCAACCGGGCCGTCACTCCCAAGAAAGCCACCTGGGAAGATATCGTGGCCGAAGCCAAGGCCGGGGGATATTCTCTGATCAACACGGATGAATTGCGCGAGCGTTACGCCGCAAATCCCGCCGCCTTGCTGTTGGTGGACACGCGGCAGGAATGGGAATACGACGCGGGCGCCATCAAAGGCGCGGTCAACTTTCCCATGGAGCCGACGTGGTGGTCCAGATGGCGCAAAAAAGACCAACTGGAGCGCTTTTTGGGGCCGGACAAGGATCGTTTCATCGTGTTCTACTGAGCGGGCCTCACCTGAGTCCGCAGCGACTCGGCGGCCCGGGTGGCCGTATCGTTAGGATACAAAAACGTTTACCGCGATCCCTATGGATACCCGGAGTGGAAAGCGCGGGGACTGCCCGTTGAAACCGTTGCGGCGTCGAACGCCGCGCCGGATCGTGACCGGGCTCCGGGCCCCCTGTACGGATGGGCCATGCTGTGGACGCTTCTGGGCGTATTCGCCGGAGGCATGGCGCTCAATCTGACGCCCTGCGTATACCCGCTCATTCCGATCACGGTCTCCTATTTCGGGGGGCGCGGCGCCCGGAAACAGGGAGGGCTGCTTGCGCATGGCCTTTTTTATATAGGCGGTCTGGCGCTCACCAACTCCCTGCTCGGCGTGTTCGCCGCGCTCACCGGCGGACTCATGGGAGCCATGCTGCAGAGTCCCATTGTTTTGATCGTGGTGGTGGCGGTCCTCCTGATTTTCGCGTCCAGCCTGTTCGGATTTTGGGAACTACGCCTGCCAACGGGGCTGACTCAGGCGGCTTCCCGAAGCTACACCGGTTATTTCGGCAGTCTCTTTATGGGCCTCACCTTGGGCGTGGTGGCCGCGCCCTGTATCGGGCCCTTTGTGCTGGGGCTGTTGACGTGGGTAGCGGGCATGGGCAGCCCCTGGCTGGGCTTCCTGATCTTTTTCACGCTCAGCCTGGGATTGGGCTTACCGCTGCTGGCGCTGGCGCTGTTCTCAGGCAAACTGGACAGGCTGCCGCGTTCCGGCGCCTGGATGGTGTGGGTACGCAAGCTCATGGGGTGGGTTCTGGTCGGCATGGCCGTCTATTTTGTGGAGCCTCTTTTACCCCACGGGTGGCGATCATGGTCGTTGGCCGTGGTCGCTTTGGCGGCGGGGCTTCATCTGGGCTGGCTGGAACGCTCCAAAGCCGATATCCGGGGTTTTCCCTGGATGAAGAGCGCGGCGGGAATAGGAGGGCTGGTCCTGGGAGCGTACTTGATCGGGGGCTGGCTTTTCATGGGCGCGGGCGTTTCCTGGCGGCCCTATTCGGACGAGCTCCTGATGGAGGCCAGGGAGTCGAAAAAGCCGGTGATCATAGATTTCTACGCCGATTGGTGCGCTCCCTGCCGGGAGTTGGAAGATATCACCTTTCACGACCCGAGCGTAGTCGGTCTGGCGGCCGGTTTCGTCATGGTTAAGGTAGATCTGACCAGGAAAGACGATTCGCTGAACCGGCTTCTCCTGGAGAAATATAAAATAAAAGGCGTTCCGACAGTCGTTTTTATAGACGGCGGCGGCCGGGAAAGGCGGGATCTGAGGCTGGTGGACTTCATAGCTCCGGATAAATTTCTGGGGCTCATGACCGACATCAGGAATACCAAGACCTGACCTTCGGCCAAGCCAAAACCAAACCGCGTCAGACGCCATGAGGTGAAATGAATGGCCTGTATTGAAAAATTTCTGGGAAGACAAGTGGGGATACCCGAGGACCGGCGATACTACGTCAAGCAAGGGCAATGGGGAAAACCGGACGGATCGCGCGTACGGTTCGGACTCAGTCAGCCGGCTTTGGCGCTCGTCGGCGGCGTAAAAGATTTTGATTGGCTGGTTGAAAACGGGACGCGCGTATCGCAGGGAGACAGCGTCATTTTTGCCATAACGGAGAAGATCTTGTATCTGGACGCGCCTCTTACGGGGCTTATCTTCTTTAACCCGGCGGCCAGGAATGACACGTCTCTTATAAACAGCGACCCTTATGAGGCCGGCTGGCTGTTCGCCATCAAGCCGGAAACGACCGTAGCGGTGTCCATGGGCGAATTGTCCGAAACAGGGGATTATATGAAAGCCCTTAAAACCTCCGAAGGGATCAGGAACCCGGAAGGAAAAAAAGGGGGAACATCGTCGATCTGCAAAGCCGTCTACAGCGGCATTCGGACCCAAAAGCTGGACTGAAATCCCGTAATACACGCGTAAAACTCGGGGGCGGCGCGGGCGCCAACCCTGAAAGGGGATGAGGAATGCTCAAAGTCATCTTTTTTCTCAACGAACCCAATGGCAAGCCGTGAAAGCATTTTCAAAAAATGATGCCCAGGTTGGGCGAAAAATATGATATCAGCATGGAAACGGTTTCAAAGCCCAAAGCGGAGTATCTGACCGATGAATATTTCGAGCTGGATCTCCCGGTGGCGCCGGCGGTGATGGTGGGCGACGAGATAATCGTTGAAGGCTCGGACATTTCCGAGCAGGAGCTTGAAAGCGCTCTATGCCGCCATCTTGGTCTGCAATCTCCAACAAAAAAAAAGAGAGGTCTCCTCAGCCGCTTCCTCGCAGAATAATAAAAACCGCGGACCATGCGCCGCATCTTTTCATTCGCTGGTATCGAACGGTCAAAATAGGAGGAACGATATGGCCAATTTTCTCTTCACGTTGAGTAAAAAGGATAACGAGGCGGCTACGCGATGCTTTCAATTCGCCAAAATTGCGCACTCCAAGGGGCATCACGTCAACATGTTCTTCATTGATGATGGTGTGTTTTGGGCCGATTCCACCCGTGATCTCACGCAGAAAACGGTGACCGGAGACTGCCCCAATGATTATTTGCCCTATCTGGTGGAAAATGAAGTTATAGCGGGCATCTGCACTCCCTGCGCCCGGTCGCGCAATATGGACGAGAGCAAGTTCTTTTCCAATATGGCGTTGGACGGAGGCCCCCACTTGATTGAAATGGCCGCTGAAGCCAAGGTGTTCAATTTCTAATTCAGCGGCTTTTTCGGGCAGCCGATGAGACTTCTCTTTTTGGTGAGGGCGCAGGCATGACACGCGGCGAGGAAAAAGTTTTCATTGAAATAGTGGCCAAGAAAAAAGGGTGTATGCTCTGCGATCTGGCCATAGCCATACTGGAAGAGATTGCGGAGGAACTGGAGCCGGAGACGCTTCGCTGGGAGGTCGTCGATATGGGTTCCAGGGAAGGAATTCTCCGCCACCAGGAGCTTAAAAAGATATGCGGCCGCGCACCGCTTACACCCTCTCTTGTCATCAACGAACAAATAGCGTTCGATCATATACCGGATATGGAAGCCCTTTCGACGGCGGTACATAACGCCATGGCGGTATGAACCATTTCAGGCGAGGCCGGTCAGACCGGTCTCGAAGGGAGTCGGCGATGGTTGAGGATCTGAACGAACAGGAACGTCGCCTTATACGGCAGGGAATCAGAGAGAAGTATGTCAAGGTGGCGGTGAGTCCCCAAGGTCTGTTCAAATACCCCACCGGTCGCGCCGGTTTGGAAGCGTTGGGCTACGACCCCGATTTGCTCCGCTCCCTGCCCGACGCTTCGATTGACTCCTACTGCGGCGTCGGGAACCCTTTCCCCCTGGGGACGATTCATAAAGGGGAAGCGGTCCTCGATATCGGGTGCGGCGCCGGGGTGGACAGTTTTATGGCCGCTCTCATGGTTGGCGCAACCGGTCGGGTGGTGGGAATTGACATGACGCCGGACATGGTGGATCGGGCGGCGTCCTCGGCCAAGGACTTTGAACTTCAAAACATCACCTTCCGGCTGGCCTCCGCGGAGGATCTCCCCTTTCCCGGCGAGAGTTTTGATGTGGTCGTATCCAACGGTGTTTTCAACCTGATTCCCGACAAGCCAAAAGCTCTTCGGGAGGTTTACAGGACGCTGAAGCCCGGAGGCAGATTGATGATGGCCGATCAGGTCCTGATCTCGGAACCGGATAAGGACAAGCGGAACCGAATAGATACCTGGGCCCAGTGAGAAGGCGGCGCCGTACCGGGAAAGGATTTCCTGGCCATGATCAAACGGGCTCAATTCGAGGACGTGGAATTGGTCGCGGGCGCGGCTTTTAGCAGTTCTCCCAAAACCAAAGGCGCTCTCTTGAGGGCGGTAAGACCGGTCGTAAGTTATCGGGGGACGGATACAGCCATGATCGAAGACGCTTTAGGCAGATATCGGGAATTCTTTGATCTTGCGTATGCGGACGGCGCTCTGGACCGCAAGACCAAGCATCTGATAGCCCTGGGCGCCTCCCTGGGCGCGGGGTGCGAGCCGTGAACCAGCTACTGCCTTGCGGTCGCAAGGGAATGCGGCGCGACGGATGAGGAACTCAAGGAGGTCATGGCGCTGGCGATGGGCGTCGGCGCCACAAGAATCCAACTGCTCCATGAAAAGGCCCTGGGAACGCTCGCTAAGCCGGGCTTTCCGGACCCCTTGCTGACGGGAGAGCCGACCGCCGCGCCCTTGGAATCCTGCGGGGCTTGACCGAGCTCAAGCGGCTCAGGATGAGCGGCGAAAGAATCGAGGGATTGCACGGCGGTGGGGAGGGGCGCCTGATTTGCGCGCTCCGGGAATGTCGATAAATTTATAGTTCGGCGCCCGCCACAAGGAGGTATTTCCTGCCCGTGGCGATAAAATTATTACGGCAAGTTGACAAAGGAGAAGATGTTTCTTTCAGCGGTATCTTCAACCGGTCGGATAAATTGCAGTCCAACGGTGTTCTCATATCGCCATTGAATCGAACCGCTGATTTCCAGGTCCATGCCCAGCAAGGAGAAGCCGACTCTAATTTCCGTATTGTTTCTGAAGTTTCTATCAGATCGAAGTCTCAAGCCATCGGCGCTGATATCCGTGACATAGCCCTCCAAAGGTTTCCCTTTTTTTGAAGCGATAAATGTTGCGGGTAGCAGACAGTCTTTCCGAGGCCACGCTCTCCTCTCATACTCGTAGCTCATATTTATCACTCGTCTTTTCATAGCGTCCCAACATTCCAGTGAACGACCGTCTCAGATCACATCTTGGATTTTGCAATATTCATACCTCCCGCGAGAGGCAATCAGGACATTTTAAAAAAATAGTAATATCAGTATGTTATATGAAAAGCTACGCAGGCGTTTCGTCAGGGTTATGATTTATATAAAATTTGGTGTAAAAGTTCCCGATAGGTTTGAGCGCCAGATGCGGCCTCGTAGCGACGGCGTCAATAAAGGGTGGCTCTAAGATACTGATAACATGCGTTAAATGAAGCTAGAGTCGAAAAATGCGCGTGTCAAAGCCCTCGACACCCCATCTGCGCTCCGGCGCCGTGCGCCGGCTTTCCGCGTTTAAATCAAGGGCGGTGGGTTACTCCGATACCAGGGTCCCTACCTGTTCGCCGCGAGCCAGGGCCGCCAGCGAGCCTTTTTTATGGATGTTGAGCACCACCAGGGGCAGGTTGTTGTCCTTCAGGAGGGTAAACGCGGTGAGGTCCATGACCCGCAAGTTTTTTTCCAGCGCCTCCTGGTAAGAAATACGCCGATACAAGGTCGCCGATTTGTCGACCACGGGGTCGGCGCTGTATACTCCGTCAACGTTGGTGGCCTTCACCAGGAGATCGCATCCCAGCTCCACGGCGGTCAGACTCGCGGCGGTATCGGTGGTGAAGAAGGGCCTCCCGGTTCCACCCGAGAAAATGAGGATTTTACCTTCGTCAAAGGAACGGAGGGCGTTACGGATGTTATAAGGCTCCGCCACGGAAATTACGCCCAGCGGCGAGTAGACCTCGGCCGGCTTTCCCATATGCTCGAACAGATCCCGAAGCGCGATCCCGTTCATAACCGTGGCCAGCATCCCCATGTAATCCGCGGAGACGCGCCGGATTTCCTTTGAGGCGAACGATCCCCGGAAGATGTTTCCGCCCCCGATGGTTATTCCCACTCGCAGACCCATGTCTTTCAATCCGCATATTTCACTGACAATGGAACGCATCGTTTCGTGATCGAACCCGGATTTAAGGGGACCGGCCAACGCTTCTCCACTCAGTTTTATTAAAACTTTTTTCCAACTCATGAGTTTATATTGCTCCTTGGGGCGTTCCGACTCATTCTCTTTGAAATTACCCGGATGAAATAGAAACCGCCGATCAGCAGAACGACGAAAATGATCGAGATGAGGTTAAACTGCTTTTCGAGAAACGGTTTTATAAGAGGGCCGAAAAGGGCGATAAATCCGGCCACCAGGAAGAACCGGGCGCTGCGGCTGACCGTGGAGGCGAAAAGAAAACGTTTGAAGTCCAGATTAAAGACGCCTGCCGAAATGGTAAATAGTTTGTAGGGAATGGGCGTAAAGCCGGCGATTCCCACAGCCCATACGTCGTATTTGCGGTAGAGCGCCGCCGCTGTCTCGATCTTTTCGACCGAAAAAAGTTTCAACAAAATGGGACGCCCGCCTTTCTGTCCGATCAGGAAGCCAAAAATACCGCCCAACAGGCTGCCGATGGAGCAGATGACCGCGTAAAAAATCGCTTTTTCCGGTACCGCGAGGGAAAGCGCGATAAGGAGAACGTCCGGTGGAATAGGAAAAAAGGAAGATTCGGCGAACGCGATGGCAAACAGGGCGAGAGGCCCGTACGGCGTGTGCGCCCAATGTTCAACCCATAAAGCCAGATCTCTTATCCAGGACATGGTGATTCAATCCGTTTGCTGAAGGCTCTAACCTGAGAAAAAGTACGCGCTTGCGACCGGGTATTACCTGTTCGCCGGATTCGAGTCAAGCTCAGTTCGAAGAAAAACGGCGCCGGCGCGCTAGATTTTGGGAGTCCCATCCGGCGCTTGACCGCGCTGACTAAAGCACGGTCAGAAGCGTTACGATTCCGACCGCCCAGCAATAGGGAGCGAATACCCACAACGAGCCGCGATTGACCAGCCACGCCAGAATTTTGAGGGCGAAAAAACCACTCAGCGCGGCGCAGAGCGTCCCAGCGAGTATGTTGGCGCTATTGAACTGCGCAATGTCCGCGTTAAATTGAAGGACCACGGCGCCCAATATGGCGGGTATGGAAAAAAGAAAGGAGAGACGCACCGCAAGCTCGCGCTCCAGCCCCAGGAAAAGCGCGCAGGATATGGTGGCGCCGGAGCGGGATATTCCGGGGGTTACCGCCACCGACTGCGCCACCCCGATCGCCAGGGCGCTCCACGCCCCTGTTCGGAGCGCGTCTTTCCGGGACGGCCGCGCCCATCTGGTCGCCCACAGAATGAAGCCCGTTACGATGAGCGCCGCCCCCACGGTCGCCACCGAGGCGAACATCTCTTCAATCCTCTTTTCGAACACCAGCACCAGAATAACCGTGACCACCGTGCCCAAAAAGGTAAGCGCAAGCAACCGGATGTACGCGTCATTGCGATAGGCGTCCTTGAACGCCGGGAAAGAGGGCGATTTGAGCGTTTTAAAGAGCGCTCGCAGGATTTCCAGCAAATCTTTTCGCAAAAACACGCAAACCGCCATCAGGGTTCCCACATGCAGGCAGGCGTCGAAAAAGATTTCCGGAGCGGTGAACCCGAGTATATTCTGTAGCAAGACCAGGTGGCCGGAACTGCTGATAGGCAGAAATTCGGTCAGTCCCTGTACAATTCCGAGCAGGGCGGATTCGGCGAGTGTCATAAGTCCATCTTCGGGAGCGCGCGTAAAGCTTCGCTAGAGTAAGAGGTCAAAGTACCAGTTTATTAAATCTTGTCCCGCAAAGAGATACAGCGTCGCCCCCAGCGACAGAAAGGGGCCGAAAGGGATCGCCAGCTTGGAGTCCTGCTTTCTGGCCACCATCAGAACGCCGCCGATAATCGCACCCATAAAGGAGCTGGCCAGAATAATGAACAACAGGGACCGCCATCCCAGGAACGCTCCGATCATCGCCAGCAGTTTTACGTCCCCCATGCCCATTCCCTCGCGTTTGGTCACCGCGTAATAACCGAAAAATATGAGCAGGAGAATTCCACCTCCCGCCACCGCGCCGATAAGGGAATCCATGACGCCTAAATCCGGCCGCAGAAAACTAGACCCGAAACCCACGATAATTCCCGGCAATGAAATGGAGTCCGGGATAATCTGAAACTCCAGATCGATGAAGGAAATGGCGACGAGCGACACGCAAAAGAGAAACAGGAACAAAAACGTCAACGATACGCCGAACTTAATGAAAAGCAGCACGGTAATTCCGCCGGTCAACAATTCCACCAGCGGATAGATCAGCGATATGCGTTCCCCGCATTGAGCGCATTTGCCCCCAAGCGCCAGATAACTGAACACCGGGATATTATGATACCACTTCAGGGTGAAACCGCAATTAGTGCAGTGGGAACCGGGAAAAACGATTGACTGGCGCCGAGGCAGCCTGTATATGACAACGTTCAAAAAACTACCGACGACCAGGCCGAGCGCAAGCGCGACTATGGACCCCATTGTTTCAGTGATGGGCATGTGCGTCTCCGGGATGAAATTCACGAAGTTGAGAGCGTCTTCGGACGCGTCGTCAGAGTGAGGTGCAAGGTCGGCGCCTTTTTACCAAATGATGTTTTGGGAGTCAATGTAACTGAATTCCCATCCTGTTGATTTTAACCAGAGCTCCCGATATACTCGGAACGATCATGGAAAAGAATCCGTTTGAAATACTCGGCATAACGCCGGAGCTAGTGAAAAAGCTTGATAACGAGCAGCTCTACAAGCTTGTCCAGTCCAACTACCGCCTGCTTCAGAAGATCTTTCATCCGGATGTGGCCTCCCCAAAGAGTTCCTCAAAAGCCAACTCCATGTCCGTTGAACTCAATAAGGCCTTTGAACAGCTGAATATCAAAAAGGACGGCGAGTCGTTCAAAACCTTCCGCAAGTCCTACGAACAGCGGCTGAAACGGGGTTTTCGCAGACAGATCGAGGACCAGAGAGAGCAGGTGCAGACGCTCTCCAACACCCTGAGCAGCCTTTCCACCCATTCGTTCAGATTCTTGCTTCACTACCTCGAGGATTGGAAATCTCGAAACGGGTCCGCCTCAAGCTCAGGCGCCAGCGTGTTCCATTTGAAGAATCTGACGCTGGGCATTTTTGATGTGGCGGTCGGCTATAACCTGAGGCAGAGTTCGTGGAATCTGGGCAAGAATTACAAAGAGATAAAATTCGACGAAAACGGAAGCATGAAGTATCGTTTTCTGAGCCGCAGCGAATTTTCCCAGGTTAATTTTATCCGGTTGCTGGGAGCGGTCAAGGCCGACGCCCTCGACATCATATCCGTGCTGGATAAGAAGCTCACAAAGGCGGCCACCCTTGAGGGAACCCGGTCCGCAAGCCAATTCGCCTACGGCGCGGGAATGTATGAAGTGCTCAACACCATCGATCTCGATGTGTTCCGTGAAGAACTGATGCCTTATCTGAGCCCCGATCTGGCCGAAAACAGCTATTTGTTTTCCATTCATCTCTGCAACGGTAAATCCGTGCTGAAAGATCTTCCCATGAAGGTGAGTTTGGAAGGGAAGATTATTAAGATCAGCCCCACAATCCCCGACAAATAAAATTATTCCTTGCTTCAATACACATTTGGCGTCATTGTTTTGTTAAGCGCGAGTGATCAAACGCGTGGGCGTTGTCGCGCGCTTTTCATAGGATCCTCTTTTCAGACTTCACGTACCGCCGCGGTTGGGGCGCGCTTGTTGGCGCGGAGGAGATTGTCCCGATGATTGTGGGTGTGCCAAAGGAAATCAAAGTAGAGGAGTACCGGGTTGGCATGACACCGTCCGGCGTAAACGAATTTGTCAAAGCCGGGCATATGGTTCTTACGCAAGAGAACGCCGGAACAGGCAGCGGCGTAACAGACGATGAGTTTCGCGCCGCCGGAGCCGGGATCGTGGAGAGCGCCTCCGAACTCTATGCGCGGGCTGATATGATCGTCAAAGTCAAGGAGCCGCAAAAATCCGAATATGAGATGCTCAGAGCCGGGCAAATCCTGTACGCGTATCTCCATTTGGCGCCTGCGCCCGAACTGACGGCCGCGCTGCTGGAGCGGAACGTCATCGGGGTGGCCTACGAAACCATCGAGCTTCCCGATGGTTCCCTGCCGCTGTTGGCGCCCATGAGTGAGGTGGCCGGTCGAATGGCGGTGCAGGCGGGCGCTCATTTTCTGGAAAAAACACAAGGGGGGCGCGGCGTGATGCTGGGCGGCGTTCCCGGGGTAAGCCCCGCCAATGTGGTGGCCCTTGGAACCGGTGTAGTCGGAAGCTCGGCCATCAAAATCGCGGTCGGCATGGGCGCCCGAGTGCTCGCGCTGGGCAGAAACCTGGCCCGGCTGACCTACCTCGACGATCTCTACCGCGGCCGGGTGACCACGTTGGCCCTCAACAGCCATACGGTGGCCGAATCCGTGGCCGAGGCGGACCTGGTTATCGGCGGCTTGCTGGCTCCGGGCGCGCTGGCGCCCAAAGTGGTCACTCGTGAGATGATAAGGGCTATGAAACCGGGATCGGTCATCGTCGATGTTTCCATCGACCAGGGGGGCTGCGTCGAAACCTCCCGTCCGACTTCCCACCGCGATCCGGTTTTTGTGGAGGAAGGAGTGATCCATTACTGCGTGACCAATATACCGGGAATAGTCTCCCGCACATCGACCTTTGCGCTGACCAACGCCACGGTTCCTTACGGGCTTAAACTGGCCGGCGGGTCGATGGAAAAAATCGTAACCTCCGATCCCGCGCTTGCGCTCGGCGTCAACGTGTATAAGGGCAAGGTGACGCATCCGGCCGTGGCCCGGGATTTAGGCTACCCCTACCATGATGTGGCTTCACTGGTTTAAAAGGGAAACGGTTAAAAGAAATCGAGCCGCCGGCGGCCGAATATGGCTGGGGGCTTGTCTGCTGGCGGCGCTGGCCCTGGTGGCCGGGTGCGCGAGCAAACCGCCGCCGGTTCCGGAACTGCGTCCCGTCGAGAAAGCGATCAGTTCCTACATGGGGGCGCCATACCGGTACGCCGGGAGTTCAAGGCGAGGCGTGGACTGCTCGGGACTGGTGATGGCCGTTTTCCAGGAGGCCGGCGTCAACCTGCCGCATAGCGTGAGAGGGCAGTACGATTTGGGACGGAGCGTAGGCAGGAACGGCTTACGGTACGGGGATGTGCTGTTTTTCAATTGTGATTCTTCGAGAACGCGGCGGGCGTCCGGCAGATATCGCGGTTCCGTCGCCGGCGCGCGTCACGCCGAGCCGTCCCATAACGGGGTGTACATAGGCGCCGGGAAATTCGTACACGCAAGCTCCAGCCGGGGCGTGGTGACCGATCGCCTGGAAGACGAGTATTGGGACGATCACTATATCGGCGCCAGAAGGTACTTGTAGCGTTCAGGGACGCTAAGCCTGAGGATGATTTCTATTGCCATACCAGACTACTGGAGACGTAGCCTACCTCACCGTCCGCATGTTTGACTTTTATCCAGCCTTTTTCCTGGGACAGCTTCCGCAAAACCACGCCGCGCTCGCATTTCATTACCACCGGATATTTGGTTCCGGGACCCTTGCGCACATTGAGGAGCTTGCCGGAAACCACCACGACGTCGGCTTTTTTGACCACGCTTTTATGTATCCAGCCTTTATCGCCCTCAAGGTCCTGAATTTGAATCCAATCCCCCTTGGCGCCGAGCAGCTTGAGCGGGTACCCTTCGGTGGCTTGCCATGCCGTGGTAAACTCCGCCCCCGGTCCGTTGCGAACCCTGGCTTTGGAAACGGAAACGAGCAGGAGTTCGGCGTTCGTCGCGCTCGCCGACACCAGAATGAAAAAAAGCGCGAACATGATAAAGGTCAAAAGGCGCGCGCTCACCTGACATCGATTTTTATGGCAAACAAGCATAATGGGTCTCGCGGGCTGGGTGGCGCGCCGGGAAGATAACGCGTCCACCGGTTTCGTTACACATGATTTCCTGTCCAGTTTGCATCATTGCCGGCCGAGATTCAAGCATTGAAAAAAGGGATCGAGGCAGAGCTTCATAAAAGAAGATTGACAGAGGCGGCGCCAGGTCTTAGGGTATCAAAGGGATTGTTTAAAAAATAAAGATATTGCAAGAGTCCATGAAAGCGCTTTCTCATACATGAATTGGCCCCGGATAAAATATAGTATTCCGCGGAGAATATTCCTTTTCAGAATCGTTGTTTTCGTCATGGTCATATATCTGGCCCTGGGATGCGCGTCCATGACTCAAAAAACAAGCCCGTCCTATAAGGTTGGAGATCTTGTGGAAGTCGAAACCGGCGGTGTGATCTCCAATGACCTCCTGAATGAAAAGCTTCTGCGCTCGCGCATAGTTTTTGTGGGCGAGAGCCATATTAATCCCGATCATCACGCGGCCCAGCTCGAAATCATCCGCTCCTTGCGGGCCAAGGGAGCCAAACTGGCCATTGGCATGGAAATGTTTCCCCGCGAAAAACAGCCTGTTCTGGATCAATGGGTAAAAGGCTCGCTGAGTGAAGATGAATTCCTGAAACAAGTGGAATGGGATGAGGTGTGGGGTTATCCGTTCGCCCTGTACCGGGATATACTGGTGTACGCCAGGGATAACAAAATTCCGGTCATTGCGCTGAACGCTCCGCGCGATGTGGTCAATAAAACGGCCGAACAAGGATTGGATAGCCTGGAACCCGCCGACCGCGAACGAATCGCCTCGGATATCCGTCTGGATAATCAGGCGCATCGTCAGGTCATAAAAGAGCGTTTTGCTGAGCATCCGCCCACCGAATCGGATTTCGAGCGCTTTTACGAGGCCCAGCGGGTATGGGATGAAACCATGGGCGAGACGGTGGTAAACGAGTTTCGGGAGATGGATTCGGCGCCCGACACCATGGTGGTCCTGGCCGGAACGGGCCACATGCTTTATCGCCTGGGGATTCCCGACGCGGTGGCCAGAAGGGCGGACTATTCCTTCGTGGTGATAGTTCCCGCGATTTCCGAAGACGTTCAGCTCTTGGTGGAAGAAAACGCCGCGGATTACATCCGGGCGAGCGCGCCGACGCCTCGCATGCCTCACCGGCCCATGATCGGCGTGGCGCTCGACCCAGAAGAACTGAAAGCGGGCAGGTTGGTAATTATTGGGGTTATGGACGATTCGCCCGCGAAATCCATGGGGCTGGCCAAGGGGGACGCGATTCTGAAAGTCAACGGCCAGGAAGTCGGATCGGCCAAGGACATTCATGACGCCTTGAAAGAAAGCGCGGACAAGCAGACCCATACCATGACCGTTCGGAGCAATGGAGTCCTGAAAACGCGCTCCTTCAAACTGCCGCCGGATTAAATCCCGGTCCAGGGATTTCCGGCTCCAATTCCACAAATTCGGCCGACAAGGAGATCGAACAATGGCCATTCTGAAAATAGCCCTGATGGGCAACCCTGTTCTGCAGCAGATTTGCGAACCGGTGGAAGACCCCACCGCGTCCCATATAGCCGCGCTGGCTGACCATATGCGTGACACCCTGACGGAAATCGGCGGAACCGGCCTGGCCGCGCCGCAGGTCTATGAATCCCTGCGGATGATCATGGTGCGTATGCCGGCCGAACGTATACCGCCGGGCTCCAACCTCAAGCCCTGGCCCTGGACCGTCATGATAAACCCGGTTCTGACGCCCCTGGTAAACGAAAAGACCACGGCATGGGAACGGTGTCTTTCCATTCCCGGACTGCACGGGCAGGTTCCCCGCTATCCTCGTGTCCGCGCCGAATACACTACCCTGGAAGGAGAAAAGGCCGCGCTGGAGGCCGAAGACGTCCAGGCCTTCCTGCTCCAGCACGAGTGCGACCATCTGGACGGTGTGATCTACCCCATGCGCATGACGGACCTGTCCTATCTGGCCTTTAATACCGATCCGGGAAGGCTGGCGGCGGAGATGGCCGCGGGCAGGGAACTGGATCCGGTGTTTGTAAAGCTGGTCGAAGCGTGGCCCGCTCGCGGGCGCTGGAACGGTTGATCGAATCCCCCCGGCGCCATGATTTTTAAAAGCCCTCTGTAGCGATGGACCATCCCCACTATCAGGTCACCGCCGCGCTGATCGTCGATGGCGGCCGGATTATGATCGCGCAACGCCGATCCGGCGCGAGCCACGGCGGCTTGTGGGAATTTCCCGGGGGCAAGCGGGAACCGGGTGAAACGCTCGAACAGTGTATCAGGCGTGAAATCAGGGAAGAGCTGGACATCGACATCGTGGTGGGCCAAAAATTCTGCGAAGTCGACCAGACCTACGCGTCGTTTTCCATAACGCTGATCGTCTTCCTGTGCCGCGCGTCCGACGAGTCTCCGAAACCGGTCGGAGTTGACGACATCCGGTGGGTGCCCCTGGATGAGCTGAACGGCTACCACTTTACGCCCGCCGATATCAAGGTTATCGAACTGCTGCGGGAACGCGGCCTGCCCTCGTTCTGAGCAAAACCGGAATACCGGAAGTCAGACGAAAAGGCTGGAAATCTTTAAATTATAACTTTAAGTTATTAATTTAAAGATTTGCCTGTTAGTCTTTAAATGGGGAAGTGCTTACAACCGTTTGCCGCGCTCCCGCCCACGGCCGAAATAAAAAGCCCAACAGACCGTAAAGCTCGGCCTGCTGGGCGTATAGTCGTTTTGCTCGCCTTGATAACCGGCGCGGTTCCGCTGTTTACAGATCGTGCGGGTTGATGGTCATGACCGGAACCGGGGCGTTTTTAACCACCTTGTCGGCCACGCTGCCGAAGAACAAGCGATCGACACCGGTCCTGCCATGCGTGCCCATAATGATTATATCGATCTTGGCGTCAGCGGCGTAGTTCAGGATCTCGTGCGCGGGGTCGCCGATCAACGTTGCGATGGTGATGTTCTTGATGTCCGAAAAGTTTTCGGCGCAGTAGTCGTTCAGCCTGCGGTCCGCTCCGTCCCTGGCGTTCTTTTGAAATTCCTGGATGGAAGGATAAGGCACGTTCATATACGCCAGATGGTCCAACGCGCGCACCACAAAGATAACATGCAGTTTGCCGTCAAACTTCTCCACCATTGTTTTTACGAGAGGGGCTAATTTTTCCGCATGTTCGGAAAGATCCACCGGGAATAGAATTCGCTTGATCTCTTTCATGACCTTTCTCCTGTTTGTGATCTGCCGGCGCTTACCGAAACCGCCCCGGACCGTGTACCGGCTGTTCTGCTAATATACTGTAATATATAGCAAACCGCTTTGTTTTGCCAGCATTAATCACGCCGGAGACGCGGGCCTGGCTTTTAGAGGTCCGTTCCCAACAACTTCTTGGCCGGTTCGGTCACCCGCGGATCGTCATACTCTACAAACTGCCCGCTCAGTTCATGCGGCGCCCGCAGGGCCAGCCAGGCGATGGATCGCCCGGGAACCTCTGGCGGCTCCAGCATGTTGTCGTCCTTGAGGCTTTGAAAGTGCGCGGCCATGTCCGGCGGCATGGATTTGGGCCCCTCGGCCCGGATCAGCTCCTGCATGGAAGTGTCCACCACGCCGGGCCGCAAGGAGATGGCAATAACGTTGGGTTCCTCGGCCGCGATCACCGCGGTCAGATGGGTCAGTCCCGCCTTGGACACGCAGTACGCGCTCCAGGAACGAAACGCTTTCACCGCCGCGCCTGAACTGACGTTGACGATCCTTCCGCCTGTTTTGCGAAGATGAGGCAGCGCCGCCCGCATGATGACGTACGGCCCGAACAGATTGACCTTCATAGTATACAGCCATTGCCGCGGGTCGGATTCCGCTACCGGGGCGATGGGTGTCAGGACGCCCGCGTTGTTCACCACCGCGTCGATTTTCCCGAACCGTTCCACCGTCAACCGGACGATCTTTTCGCATTCCTCCTGTTCGGCCACATCAGCGGGAATGGTCAGGACTTCGGCTCCCTTGGTTTCCAGTTCCCTGGAGGTTTGAGCCAGGGATTCGCTGCTCCGCGCCGCAAGCGTCAGCCGCGCTCCGGCTTTGGCCAGCCACGCCGCCGCGGCTTTTCCCATGCCGCGCGACGCTCCGGTTACAATGACTACAGGATGGTCGTTCATGATGTGCTTTCTCCTGGTTTCTGAATGCATGGCAAAAAGCGATGTCGAGAGAAACCCTTTCTGGAATGTGGTTATGTCGTTAGCTCCGAAAAGGAGTAAACGGTCTCCTCCTCACTCCGGGAGAAGGTCGGGATAAGGGTTGATAAATACAGCGGGGGAATCGCTTCCCCCGCGCCCCCGTGAGAGATTTCTCGCTGCGCTCGAAATGACCGGGCGCACGTGAGCGCGCATGAATGAGAGCGCCACAACATCCGTTCAGCGTTCGCAGTCATGCGCGAGCGAGCGCTATATGTTACGTGTCACCGAGTTATACTAAAATGATACCTAATAACGGGAAGTTTTGCGAGTGGGAAAAGGAGACAAGATTGAACGCTTTCTGAAAGGGGGCGCGGGGAAAATCTTTTTCTCGAAAAAGTTTTCCCCGCCAGGCATTCTCATCAAAGCTCAAGCGGAGGTGTGTCTCCGCCGCGGAGACCAACCGCTTACCACCTCTTTAAGGCGTTTCTGCTGATACGCATTTTTACCGACGTGTCCAGAAGTTCGCCGCCGCGGGCTTCAAAGGGCAGGTACACCAGTTCATGGGAACGGGGGGTAAGCCTGATTTCGCGCAGCTGCTCGAACACCCGCCCCTTGGCGCGGGCCAGATCGAACAGCAGCGCCTTGAGCCAGGAAGACACCGCATTGACGGACAGGCTGGCCGGGCTCAGGTTGGCTTTTCTGATGGCGTAGCCCGGCCGTCCCTCGTCGCTTCGGATGGTGGCCCGGCGGGCGATCTTGATATAGAGGGATGGAGGCAGGCGAAACGCCGGCGCCCAGAAGGACAATTCGCGGTCCTTCCAGGATGGTTGGCTCATGCGCGGCAGGTTGGCCAGGCGGGCCAGGTCCGCGTAGCTGTTCAACTCCATTCCTTCGATGTCCGGGGATATTTTCCAGAAGGGCAGATGCAGGGTATTGGCGCCGTTGGTGGGGGCCATGAGGGCGCAGTTCACCCGCTGCAAGCCCTGAAGACCCAGATACCAGGCCGAATCGCAGTTGCCGCAGGTCAGAATTTCCGAATCCTTACCGCCGTCCAGGTCGCCCCCGCAGTGAGGACAGATGGCTGGGAGAAAGGTTACCGGCGCTCCGGCCGAGGGCGGCGCGGAATTTAATTGCGTGAGCATTTCTTCGCTGGTTTCGGCCAGGACCGATTTGGTGACCGCGTCGTACAGATTTTTGTCGTCAAACACCACCGGGCTGTAGATGAGGCTGGTAACTTCGCCCAAAAAGGAGGTAAGCGGCTGCGGCTTTCCGGCCGAGTGAGCCAGCGAGTTCAGGGCGTTGTCCAGGGAGCGCTTTTTTTCTCCGCGCGCATTGGCGCTCACCGAGGTCATAATGTTCACGAACGACTGCCGCGTTTCAGCGGACATAGCCTCCATGACGCCGTCTTCGATGGATGACAGGGAACGCGACTTCACCTGGTCAATCAATTCTTCGGAATCCATTTCAGGGGTGAGGAATTTGCTCCTGGCCTGTGGATTCAGCGGCTTGAGGTTCAACGTCTGGGTTCGATAACCGAGCGAAACAGGCGCGGCGGAAAAGCCGGCTGCTCTGCGGGTGGCGTCGACAATGCGATGATTCACGCCCGTGGGTTCGCAGCTATACGCCAGCCCCCTGAAGCGCCAATAGGGGATAAAGGCCACGTTGCGCAGGTTTTTGGTTTTCGGGGCCAGATAGTAGGTCGGGTCGCCCGGAAACCGGAATACCAGTCTGGTCCGGCAGTATTCGCACGAAAGCGCGTGGTCGGTTTCTTCCAAGAAAACCGGCGCCGCGCATTGGGGGCACCGGTGTTCAATGCGCAGATTAGATTTTTTCACCGCACTGGTTGCAATAAACGGAATCGCTCAGGTTTTCCGAACCGCAGTGCGGGCATTGCCTGGCCGCTGGCTTTTGTTCAACCTCATGGCCGCAATGGGAACAGAACTTGGCCGTGGGGTGAAGGTTTTTTCCGCAACTGGGGCACTGGTTGTACACCACGAGCTGATGTCCGCAGGCCGCGCAGAACCGCGAATCCTCGGAAACGGGCTGTCCGCAGTCGGGGCATTTGAGCTTCATCGTGGAGTCGCCGCCATTGGGGCCCATGCCTCCCCGAAAATAGTCGGATAGCATGGCCGGCATCATGAAACCCAATCCCATTCCCAGTCCCGCTCCGGCTTCACCGCCTACTTCGGAGCTTTTTTCCAGGGCCATGGCCGCCTTCATCTTCATCAGGCGATTCAGATCGTCGAATACGCCCAGCCGGCTCTTGTCGTCGATGGCCTGCTGCACTTCCGGGGGGGGTGTGATGGAGTTTATATACAGCTTGGACAGACTCAACCCAAAGTGGCTGAGGTCTTCTCCGAGCCGTTGGGTAAGGCCGTGTGATAGTTCGTCGTACCGGCCGGGAAGGGTCAGAATGGAGTCGATGTTTTCGCCCAGATAATCGTTGAACCGGGAAACGATCACGCGGTTCAGGTATTCTTCGATATCCTGGGAGGTGTACACCCCCTGGGTACCCACGAGCCGGTTTATGAACAGGAGCGGCTGATACACCCGGATGTTGAAAACGCCGTGCGCCCGAAGCCGGATCAGCCCGAGCTGGGAATCCTTGAACGCCACCGGGTCCCTGGTTCCCCACTTCAGATTGGGAAACTCCTTGATATTGATGAAGTATACTTCGGCCCGCAGCGGACTGGTGAGTCCCCACGGGACGGACATGATCTTGTTGAGGATGGGGATGTTGCCCGTTTTCAGCGTATGGCGGCCCTGACGGAAGGCGTGGCAGGCTTTCCCGTTATAAAAGAAGACGGCGAGCTGGCTCGGCCTGACGATCAGTTGCGCGCCGTACTTTATTTCACCGGACCCCTCCTCGGGGATCCTGTGCAGCAATTCCTGACCGGATTCGTCGAACCATTCGATGACTTCCAGAAAAATGACATTGTTGGTACCCATGGCTCATTGCTCCATTCTCGCCGGAAGGACTCTCCTACGCGCGTCGGTCATGCCCGGCGCTTCCGTTTTCGAAAGACGATATTTACGGAATATGAATCAGCGGGACGTGGTTTTTCCGTCTTAAAAAGACGATTCGGCCGTTGTTGGTAATTTCTTAAGGAAAATTTTTCGAAAAACTTCTAATCGGAGGATTCTTCCAGATAGGCGTACGACGCGCCGCCGTAGGGGAATGTCCACACGGTGGCGTTTCTGGGGGCTTTTCCCTTGGCCCAGGCTATCATGGCTTCAAGGTCGTTGAACGTGCGCGCCATGCCCATTTTCGCGCCCGTGTCAGCGGGCAGGCTTTCGCTGAACAGGGCGAGATGATTTCTCCTGAGCATCTGCAGGCCGAAATGGCCGATGAACACTTCTTCCACCGGCTCATTTTTTTTGACCGCCCGCACAAAAGGCAAAATGCGTTCCTTTCCCATGACCTTGACCAGAGTCCGCAGCAGGGGATAGGGCAGGGTCTTTTTGGGTATGGGTATTTCACCGAGTCCGTTGTCGCATCGGACAAGGCCCATCATGACCCCGCCGGGCTTGGAGGCGTACAGGGAGTTGCCCACGCATTTTATGGATTGACGCAGGTCGGCGTCCATGGGGAATGAATTGGCCAGGACCACGTCGGCCTGTTCGGGAACCGCGATGCCGACAAGCTCCTGTATGAAATCCACTCCGGCGCGGTGAGCGGCGACGGCGTCGCCGCAGAAAAAGCGCGTGGGGCGGGCTTCCTCGTTCATGGCGGCGTTGACGATGAAGATATCCTTGTTCAGCAAACCGGCGGCTTCTTCCAGGTCCAGCCGCATGGGGGAATCTTCCGAGTCGGCCCCCACAAAATCGAAATGATCGGGATCGATGCCCTGGAGGTGGTTCTTCCCGATGGTTTCGGAGCCCGCGCAACCGGGCACGATCATTTTCAGTCCGCCTCCGAAACCAAGCAGCAGGTGCGGCTCTATGGCGCCGACGCACACGATCAGATCGGCCTGGACCAGCAACCTGTTTATAAAGACCCTGGTGCCCCGTGCGGTTGTTCCGATATCGGCGAGCTCTTCCTGCTGATGGGCGTTGTGGCAGCGCCAGGAAAACTGTGACAGCGCATCTGCGCCGAGCTTGGCTTCGACTTCCTCAATGCGGCTTTCACGGTGCACACCGTTGGCGAGCAGTATTTTGATACGGCCGGTTTCAGCGCCGGCAAGAAACAGGTGTTCCAGAACGGCGGGAAGAAAATCGCTCGTGGGCGTGGGCCGGGAATGATCGTCCACCACAATGACGACGTTCTTGCCCGATAATTTATGGTCGGAAAGCGGGGCCGCGTTTATGGGGTCGGCCAGCGCGGTCGCGAGCGCTTGTTCAACCCGATCCAGCGGAGGATGACTGTTGGGCTGCAGCTGACCCAGCAACTTCCAGGTCTCGGGTAAGCGCACGCGCAGCGTTTTGCCGCCCCAGGGAAGCTCAACGGTATTTTTCATGATCCGGCCCCAAAAGCTCGCATGGTAATCCTCATGTAAACGTTGAACGCCGGGCAGGTCAAGAAAAAATCATTCATAAAAACGTGAGGATAACGTTCAAGGCGAAAGATTGCGTGAGCATTAAGGAGGCGGAGCTATAAAGAAAAGCGAAAAAAAAAGGTGAAGACTTGTCAACGGCGAGGTGGACAACCACCTGGACTGCCGTTCGGGTTGCCATACGCGTTATCCAGATTGGAAACGACACTGCGTCGGCAGTTACGAGACCGTTTCGCATTACTGGAAATTTGGCCGATGATGCAAGTCTTCACCAAATACTAAGATAACAATTGCGGCGTGGTAATACAAGCCCTTATGGCGAATAATATGGAGCGCGGTTTTTGCTCCGGCGCGCGTTTTCCCTTGACGCGCCCCAAGGGTTTTCTTTATATTTTTCAAGTAGTCTCCTTACCGGCGCCCGCCGTCTGAAAGATGTGTCAGTTATGCGGGTTGGAAGCGGAACGCGTTTCCCGAACCCGCGCATGATCCCCAAACCCCAACCAAAGGAGACGCCGCCGTGCCATCCTCCGTAGAAACCGACAAGAAAAACGTTCAGATATTCTACGACCTCCTGATCAACAAAAAGGATTTCGATTCCGCCTCACAATATATCGGAAACAGCTATACCCAGCATAATCCGCTCGTGGCGGACGGCCCTGAAGGGCTCAGGGCCTTTGTGGAATTTCTGCGGACTGAGTTTCCGGAGGCTAAAAGCGAAATCAAGAAGGTCTTCGCGGACGACAACCACGTCATCCTTCACGTGCGCTCGCTGCGCATTCCAGGCACGCGAGGCCGGGCCATTATCGAGATATTCAGGCTGGAAGACGGCAAGATAGTCGAACACTGGGACACCATTCAGGAAATTCCCGAAACCTCGGCCAACCCCAACGGCATGTTCTGACCGCGCGATCTTCCGAGGATCGCCTCATTCCAATTGAAACGCGCAAGGACTGCGCCCGTAAGAGCGAACCTTTGCTGGTAAGTGTCTGTCATTTCGAGCGCAGCAAGAAATCACTTATGGGGGGCGCGCCCCGCGAATAGCGGGATCTGCGAGAGGTAGAAATTCCCCCGCAGTAAATGACCTGTCCACTAGCGCTAAGCCAGGTTCCCCTTCACAGGGTCGAACATCCATTCTTCCTTTCCCGCTTCATCAAGCCGGACCCGGAAATGCCCTTTCCAGCGCTTGTCGTTCTGCTGGGGAAAGTCCTCACGAAAATGAGCGCCCCGGCTTTCCTCACGCATGAGCGCGGCGGTGAGGATAAGGGCGGCCGTCCTGGCGCCGAGCTTCAGTTCTATCACGCTCTGCGGGCTCGAATGGCCCGACTTGGAGCCCGCGCCCGAAGCGGGTTCAAAAATCCGCGGCAGATCGGACAGGGCCCGGTTCAGGCCGTCGCGATTCCTGACAATACCGCCCCAATCCCACATGATTTGCCGCAGCCGCTGTTTGGCCTTGAACAGGTTGGTGTCTTTCATGGCTTCCATGTCGCGGACGGTTTCTTCCTTATATGATTCCAGCGCCTCGAACACGGGGTTGAACGCGGCTTTTTCGGCGCCGGAAGCCCAACGCGCGGCCGACGCTCCAGCGCGCCGGCCGAAGACGATGGTTTCGGTGAGCGCGTTGCCGCCTAGGCGGTTGGCCCCGTGGAGACCGCCGGTAACTTCTCCGGCGGCGAACAGGCCGGGCAGGGTAGTGGCGCACTGGGCGTCGATGACCGCCCCGCCCATAACGTGATGAGCGCCGGGAGCGATTTTTACGGGTTTGTCTTCCGCGCCGCTTTTGCGTCCCAAGGTTTCCCACAACGTCGCCACAAAGGGATCTCCGGACAAATCCCTGTTCTTCACGCTCGTCAGATCAAGCAGCGCTTTCCGATCTTCGCGGTATATTTCCAGGAAAAGACATCGGGACAGCTTGTCCCTGGCCCGCGAAGCCGCCGGCCGTTCGTGTATGCCGTATTTGTCGAGGATGTCTTCGCCCCGATCGTTTTTCAGCGTTCCCAGATCGGCCAAGGCCGGGGGGATGAGGTAGGCGGGCTGTTTTTCCTCGGCCAGCAGCACCGGATAAAACTGCGCGAACTCCATATCCTGCAACTGCGCCCCGGCTTCCAGGGCCAGCGCGTAGCCGTCTCCCACCATCCTGCCCGGATTGTCGTGCCGCAGATACAGAGCCGACGCGCCGCCGGTGGCCAGAATCACCGCTCGCGCGGCCACGGACACCCATTCGTTCCTTTTAAGCGAATAGGCCAGCAGGCCGCCCATGCCGTCCAGCATGACCAGACGGCTGACCAGAAGGCTTCCATGAAAGCGCGCGCCCGCTTCACGGGCCTTGTCCATGAGGCAGGCGATTATTTCCTTTCCCCATGAAGCCGCCGCGCCCATGACCACCAGCTTGTTGGCTCTGACCGCGCTGGGCATTCCCCACTGAACCAAGTCCTCAAGGTCGGAAGGAGCGTAATGGATCAACGCTTCCAGGAGGTCAGGCTGATTCAGGCCGCGCCCCGATTCAAGCGTCCAGGCGCGATGTTCGGTTGGATTTTCCTTTCCTGAAAATACCCCGGCGCTCATGACGGTGGAGGTTCCGATGCCGGGAGGGCTTTTGGTGATAACCAGGGTATCCAGCCCCGCCCGTCTGGCTTCGATGGCGGCGCGCAACCCCGCGCCGCCGCACCCGATCACGGCCACATCCACTGAAATCCGCTCCATAGCCATTCTCCTTTTCCGAATCAGCTCCAATCGCGCCAGGACGCCCGGATTAAAGCGCGTTTTGCGTCACTTCCCGCGTTACCTTCATGAACGTGGCAAGGCTGCGCGACATCCATTTGTCGCTGCGCCAGATCATGAGCAGCGCAACTTCCACCTCTTCTTCTTCCCAGGGCAGCGCGACCAATCTCCCCTGTTCCAATTCATCCCGCGCGACGCTTCGAGGAATGATGGCTATGCCGATTGCATCCCCCACGGCGCGCTTGATCGCCGCCACGCTGTTCATTTCCAGCACGGTCGACGGCGCAACGTCCGCCTCGGCCATCATACGTTCAAGCAGCCGCCGGTAGCTGCAATCGGCTCTCGAAAGCAGCAGAACGGCGCCGCTCAGATCGGACGTCTTTACTATCGCCTTGCGGGCCAGCTCATGTGCCGGCGCGGCCACCAGAATAAGACTTTCCACATCCAGCGCCTCCACTTCCAGTCCTGAGGAATGAAACGAGTCGGTCAGCAGAAAGGCCAGATCGGTGACGCCTTTATTGAGATCCTTGACCAGACCCTCATGGGCGCAGGTAATAAATCTAAGCGTCGTTTTAGGCATGATCCGCCGGTACCGGGCCGCGATCGGAGACAACAGGCGCACGCAAAACGATTCGGGCGCGCGTATGGTCAGCGACCCGGAGGCGTTGGCCTCTCCGATTATATCAGTTCGCGCCTCCTCTTCCAAATCGACCATCTTACGCGCGTACTTTTGCAGACGGGAACCGGCTTCGGTGAGAAACGTTTTTCTGCCGAGGCGGTCGAACAGGCGGGCGCCGAGCTCGTCCTCGAGATCCTGGATCTGAGTGGAAACGGTCGACTGGGCGTAATGAAGCTCCTCGGCGGCGCGATGAAAGTTCAGTGTTTTGACCACGGTTAAAAATGTTTTCAGGTTGCGAAGCTCCATAGGGCGCTCCCTTGATCGAAAGGAATGATCATGATGATCGAAACTAATCGTTGGACACGATTATAATTCATTTATAATCTATTTCTACGATCGATCGCCACTATTTTTTCATGAAGAGAAACCTAAACGTCAGAAGGGGAGCATATGAGTATACGACAGGATGTAGAGGAACGGGCTTTTTACTATCATCAAAATGGATTTCATTGCGCCGAGGCGGTAGCGAAAGCCGTAATGGAACACTATGCGAAACGCCAAAGCGCGGACATCCCGAGGGTGGCCACCGCGTTCGGGGGCGGTATCGGACGAACCAAGGCCGAGACATGCGGAGCGCTCACCGGCGGCGTTGTGGCGCTCGGCTATCTTTACGGACGATCCCAACCGGGCGAGGATTGGAGCGCCGTGGCGAGGATGGCCGAGGAGTTGCGCGCCCGCTTCCTCGATACCTACGGAGCTTCCGGCTGCTCAGCCATCCTCGATAGGCTGGGTCCGCAGGAAAATATGATGAAGTGCAAACGGTTGTCCGGCGTTGTGGCGGGCATGATTGCGGATATTCTGGAGTCTGAAGCCTGCCCGCGGCCGGAGGTTTGATACTCCGCCGCAAGCGGTTGACGGCGCGGGCTTCCCTTGATGTTGAAAGCGTCCTGGGGAAGCCTGCGCACAACTGTTTGCAATTCTCCTTTAATATGTATATACATGTTTCATCGGTACATCATACACAGACTCACAGAGTTCGTATTTGCGCCCGGGAAAAGGATATTCGCGTTGGAAAGAAGAAAAGCCGCCAAAGCGTCAGGATGTTTTTGCGCGCAGGTCCGCAAAGCCGCCAGAATCGCCACTCAGGTTTACAATGACCTGCTCAAGCCCAGCGGCCTCACGGTTACGCAATTCAGCGTCCTGAGCAATATCAACCGCAACGAGGACATATCCGTTACTTCCCTGGCTGAAGTGATGATCACGGATCAGACGACGCTGACCAGAAATCTGAAACTGCTGCATGACAAGAGCTTGATTGTGATCGAACCCGGTGAGGACCGGAGAATCAAGAAACTCAGTCTTACTCCTTGGGGAGTGGAGCGGCTGAATACCGCCCGGCCCTTATGGGAGGAGGCGCAACGCCATATGAAAAATGAATTGGGAACCGAGCGGTACGCAAGACTGTTTAATGATCTGGGCGAGGCTATCAATTTCCGGCGGGCTGAATGATTTTTACGCGACCGTAAACGACGGAAAAAACGAGGCGCCGTTAAGCGCGCGATAAAATTTCACGCCGATGTGGCGTTGAACCGACGGGTAAAAGGAGCTTTTATGAGCGAGGAGGCAATCCGAGTGGATACTGACAAGCGTAACGGGAACCTGACGGAGGATCTGGAGCGGTATCGCGAACAGGCCCTGGAGCTGGGCGCTAATCAGGCGGCGGTGGTCAATGTCAAGGATATACCCGTGGACAGCCGGATCCCCAACAAGTGCCGCATTCCGCGCTGTCACGGCTACGGCTCGAGCGTTCACTGTCCGCCCCACGCGCCGACAGCGGACGAATTCAAGGCATTGCTGCGCGACTATCACTGGGCGATTTTTTTCACCAGGGATATTCCTCCCGAAGTGCTGGCCCGAGGCTCGGAGGACAAGGAACGGATCGCGGCGTTTCAATCGATCTATAAAATCGTCAAGGGAATCGAATCCAAGGCCTTTTACGACGGCCACTATCTGGCCTTCGGACTGGGGGCAGGGTCCTGCAAGAGGAATTTCTGCGGCAAGGAGGAGTACTGTCAGGCCCTGCGGGGCGGAAGCTGCAGGTTCGCGCTTCTGGCCCGGCCCTCCATGGAGGCGGTGGGAATAGACGTCTACAACCTGGTGGCGTCAAGAGGTTGGGACATCTATCCGTTCGGAAAGGGCGCGGACGTGGCCACCCTGCCCAAGGGAACGCTCGCCGGGATCGTTATCGTGCAGTAAAAAACCGCCTCAACGGGTGGCGGCGTGACCGTCACAAGCTTTATGGATTATTTTGCATCAGGGAGAGAACAAACCATGAATCAGCCCGCTCTGTCATCGGCGAAACTGACGCAAGTCATCAAGGACTTTATCAACCTGTCCCCTGAAAATACGTTGCAGGGGCCGTTTCAGGAACCGGCGTTCGCGGAGCCTCTGGTGGCGTTTTGCAGCGGCGCCGACCCCCTTTATCAGCAGTATAAGGACGTGGTGGGGGAGTTTCACTGGACTCCGAACGAGGCCTTCGCGCTGGCCTTTCCCGATGAGCGGGTCGATCCGGAGGAGCTTACCATCATCTCCTGGGTTTTGCCTCAGACCGCGGCCACCAAGACCGATAACCGAGCCATGAAGGTGTATCCGGCCGAGCGATGGGCGCGGGCCAGAATTTTCGGTGAAGAGGTCAACGTCAAGCTGAGAAAAACGGTCCTGAACGCGCTCCAGGAGGCCGGTGTCAGCGCGTTGGCGCCGCTCCTCATGCCGCAATGGGAGCGTGTGCTTTCCGACAAGTACGTGTTCGCCTCCACCTGGTCCGAACGGCACGCCGCGTACGCGGCCGGTCTGGGCACATTCGGGTTGTGCGACGGGCTGATCACCCCCAAGGGCAAAGCCATGCGCGTGGGATCGGTGGTGGCCAGGATTCAGATCGAACCCACACAACGGCCCTACACCGATCATCATCAGTACTGCCTGTTCTATACCGAAGGTATCTGCGGCAAGTGCATTCCGCGCTGCCCGGTCAACGCCTTGAGCGAGAACGGGCACGATAAAAAGAAATGCGTGCGGCACATTCGTGACAACATCAAGGACTACGTGCGCGAGCATTACAAGTTTGAAGGATACGGCTGCGGCCTCTGCCAGACCGGTGTGCCCTGCGAATCCAAGATCCCCACCAGGGAAGACGTGGAAAAATCCGCGTGACCGAGGAAAAGCCGGGTTAGCCGCCGAAAAAATACCATAACCTCATGAAGAGGAGGAGTTATGCCCGAGATGACACCATACCAAAAGTTTGCCGCGAGCATGATGCAAAAGGATAGCAGGTACATTCCCGAAATCCTCAAGACCATGATCGATGACGATGGGGCCGAACTCCTGGTTTCCATGCCCGGCACGGCCGAGCAACTGGCGAAAAAGACCGGACGGCCGGTGGAGGAGATCGAAGCCGCGCTGCAGGACCTTTTCCACAAGGGGCTCGCCTTCAAGAAAACCAAGGACGGCGTAACGCTCTGGCGCGCTCCCATGCATATCGCCCAATTTCATGACGCGACATTACTTTGGCAGGAGGCGCCTCCGGTATTCTATGAGTTATGGCGCAAATACATGGAAGAGGAATGGCCGCAACTGGCCGGTATCTTCACCAAAGCGCTCAAGCGTCCGTTCACCAGGGTTATCCCGGTAAACAAATCGGTGGAAATCGGAAGGGTTCAGGTGCTGGCGCCGGAGAACATACGGGAGATCGTGCAAAGCGCCAGACGGGTGGCGGTAACCAAGTGCACCTGCCGGCTTTCCATGAAAAAATGTGATTCCCCACTCGAAGTGTGCCTCCAGATCAACAACGGCGCGGACTATACCCTGGAACGCGGGACCGGCAGGGAAATCAGCAGGGAAGAGGCCTTGGACATCCTCAAGCAGACCGAGGAGGCGGGACTGGTGCACGTGACCATGAACAAGGCCGGGGTCGGCCATTTCATCTGCAATTGCTGCGGGTGCTGCTGCCAGTCCTTTTCGTTGCTCATATCCGACGGCGCGCAGTTGTGCGATCCCAGCCGCTACCGCCCGGAAGTGGACGCCGACGCCTGTGTGGGGTGCGGCGCCTGCGAAGATCGCTGCTGGTTCCACGCCATCGCGCTGGGCGACGATGAGATTCCGGTCGTGGACGAAGCCAAATGTCTGGGCTGCGGCCAGTGCGCGGTGGGCTGTCCTGAAGAGGCGATTCACATGAAAGAAGCGCGCGAGCCCGGCTTTATCCCGAGCTGAGAGAGGCGCCCGGCGCCTGCGTAAGATCCGGTCGGGAAAAAAAGGAGCCGCTTGGAAAAAAAGGGAGGAAAACCAAGCGGCTCAACACCAAAGGAGGTATAGGCAACCGTAAATATTGCAACTACGGCGCCAATACTTGAGACGCTATGATTTTCGAGCCGGGAAGCCGATTTCCGGCTTTTTTAGGGTTTGGATCGCCTCCCATGGGGTCGATGGCGCTTATGGCGTCCATTGACGCGGTGTAAAAAAGACATATTTTTGGCTCACCGGCGCGGAAGCGTCAAAATTTATGAAATCCCTGGTAACCTGTTTGCCTGCAAAGCCGTATATCCTGCCGTTCGCGTATAAGTAAGAATTATCTCCGCCCATTGATCGGTAAACCGGGAAAGAGGTCAGTCGCGCACTTTTTCCACGCTCTCCAGTTTTACCCAGCCTCTTTTTTTATCCGGCAGGCTCACCAGGGCCCAGCCGTCTTCCGAGCGTTCGAAATCCGCCACCGCGCCTTCATGCAGTTTAAAAAGCAGGGTGTCCCCCTGGCTCGGACCCGCCAGGACGTCAACTTCCTTTTGCACTACAACCGCGCGCGCGTCGGTATGCGCCTGAAACCACTTCACCCCAAAGGAGGCGCCCGCCATGACCCACAGAATGAGGAGCGCCAGCAGCGCGTAATAGGTCCATTCGCGTTTGTTGAACAGACGGAGCGCCCATGCCAGCCAGAACAGGACGTTTATCACGGCGAAAACCCAGAACAGCTCCATCAGGGTAAAGGAATGCACCCAGAAAAAGGTGGAGGCCAGGATTCCCTGTTCCCCGGCGATGGCGTCCACCGCGCGATCCCTGGCGTACCTGAGGTTGTAGTCCAGATCGGCGTCGCGGGGCAGGGTCAGGCGGGCCCGTTCATAGTTCAGGATGGCCTTCCCCAGTTGATCGAGCCGGAAGTAGCAGTTGCCCAGGTTGAAATAGACGTGGCCGTTGGCGTGTCCCGAATGGATGAGCCGCGCATAGCCGTCGGCCGCTTGCTGATAATGGCCTTCGTTGTAGGCCTGATTGGCGGCTGCGAAAATATCCTCCGGACTGCCGGAATCAACCGCGCCGCCGGGCGCGGGAAGAAACAGAACCGTCAACAGGAGCGCCGCTGCGAGAATTCGTCCGATCACCGCGTTTCCTCTTCAATCCGCTTGATAACCTGAGCCATCTCCGCGCACAACGGGCAAGCTTCGTCGGCGTTTCCGGTGTACACGGCGTTTTCCAGCCGCTGGAGCAATGATTCCAGTTCCCGGACGGTTTCCTTTTTCGCGCCCCGCGCTTCCACAACGGCGCCCGCCTCCGATGGGGTCAGCGAACCGGCGTTCAAAACAAACCGCTCGTTCAAATAATCCCGCACGGCCAGGGTCATATCGCGGGAGGAGATATGGGACGATTTTGCCTTCCGGTAAAAATTTCCGGCCGCTTTTTTGCTCCTTTGCGCCACCACGGTCCGTCCCGACTGCTTGCGCAGCAGCGCCACGCCGAACAGGCCCAGAAAGATGACAAGAGGCGCCAGAAGGACCGGGATCATGAGCAGTTTCCGGCCATACCCCGGCGCGTCGGAACTGAGATAACTCAATGAGGCGTGGATGGGCAGTATGTCGCGCCCCAGTTGTTTGACTTCCTGTTTGGACCCATTCTTGGGAGGCGCGGCCGGGCCGGTGTTCACCGCTATTTTGATTTCCTTCTTTTCCCCCGGCGTTACGGTCATTTCGTAAGGATCGGTTTTGATCTGGCGATACGCCTTTTCCTTTGGGTCGAAATAGCTGAGGGCAAGTGGAGGTATCCGGTAGACGCCTTCCTTTTCAAACACCAGCGCCCATTTCATGGTTTTGGAGCCGTGGAACCCTTCGGAATCGGTTTTGGTTTCCAGAACGGGCTGATCGGTATAGATCTTGACGTTCTCGATCTTCGGCGGCGCCAGATCGGGGATGCTGTTCACGTTCCCCGAACCGCTGATGCGCGCGGTAAGGGTCGCCGATTCCCCGGTCTTGAGGGACAGGGGGGAACATTTCGAGGTCATGGAAAACGATCCCACCAGCCCGCTGAAATCGCCGGGCCGTCCGGTTTCGGGCAGGGGGGTGATTTTCAGCGTAAGCGGGTTGCTGGCCAGCTCTACCGGCCGGCCTTGCGCAAACGAGAAGAATCGCTCTTCAAAAAAACTGTCCCGGCCTCCCCGCTGCTGATCGTACAGGGTCATACTCATCCTGGCCGGAGGAATGGAGTAGTCGCCCTCCCGTTCTGGAATGACGGCGTACCTGAGTTCGAATATCCTGTAGGATTGTCCTTCGTAAACACCCTGGTATTCGGTCGGATCGCTCAGTTTCTTAAACGCCAGTCCGTCCACTTCCGGGAGGTTCAGGGATACGTCGCTTACCCTGGCTCGCAAGTAGAGTTTCAGCGTGTACACGGCCTGTTGCTCCAGGAACAAAGTGTCCGATGATACTTCGGCGCGCAGGAGCAGCGGGGCAGATTCGCCGTCGGACTTCTGGGAAGCCTTGACCACTTTCAGGGTGGCCTTGTTGCTGAGGTATGTTTTCCCTTTTATGTCCACACGAGCGGGACCGATTTCGAACAGCCCCATTTCCCTTGGTTGCAGGTAGTAGGTGTAGTCCACGGCGGAGTTATACTGGCCGTTTATGATTTCCATGCGGCTGGATGTTCCGCCGCTGGTTACCCGGAAGTTTTCCAAACCTTGAATATCCGGCTGGGAGCTTGTGTTTCTGGAACCGTTCACGCTCACCACCAGGTGGACGGAATCATTGAGCGTCGAGGTGTTGGCGCCGAGTGACAAGGTGACGGTTACGTCGGCGTGGACGCCGGCCGCCACGAACAGGAGGCTCAGGATTATGACCGGAAACAGAAAACGTTTCACCCTACCAGTCCTTTCCCGAGGGAGCGCCCTGTCTCTTGTCGGGCGGAACTTGTCTGAGCAGAAAACGGGTTCGATCTTCATGGATGTTGTCGAGTAAGGCTTCGGCTTTCTTTTTATCCAGTTGGGCCTCCTGGGAGGGCTGCTGTTGCTGTTCCATTTGTTCGGGAGGCGATTGCTGTTCGCGTGGTTTCAATTCGCCGGACAAATCGGGTTCCTTTTCCTTGTTCTTTTGAGATGACCGGTCTTGCGGGGCCGACTGCTGTTGGTTCCTCTGTTGCTGATCGCTGTCCTGTTTTTGGGGTTCTCCCTGTTCCTCCCGGCTCTTGTCCTGATTCTGTTGTTTCTCCTGGGATTGCTTCTGGTCTTTTTGCTTTTCCTGGTCTTCCTGTTTCTCCCGGTTATCGGTTTGCGAATCCTTTTTGTCCTGGCCCTGCTGGGAATTGTCCTTCTGCTGGCTCTTTTGCTGGTCTTTCTGTTGGTCGTTTTGCTGGTCCTTTTGCTCCTGCTTTTGCTTCTGTTCCTGCTCCTGTTTCTCCTTGATTTTCCTGAGAGTCAGCTCCAGGTTGTACTGCGCGTCCTCATTTTCAGGGTTCAGGGCCAGAGCCTGTTTGAAGAATTGGGCCGCGGACGCGAAATCCTCCAGCTTGTACGCGCTGTTTCCCAGGTTGTATTCCGCCTTGAATCTGACGTCCGTTTGCTCCGACCGTTTGGAGACACTGGTGAAGGCGGCCAGGGCGCCTTTATAGTCGCCTCCCTGGTAGGCGGCGCAGCCTCTGTTGTAGCGGTAGCGCAAATCCTTGGGATTATCCATGTCTTTTTGCGAATAAATCTTTTCCGCCTCGGCGTAGCGTCCCTGCTGATACAGTTCGTCGGGGTTTTCGGAAGCCGCCGCGTGAACCGGCAGGAGGAAAAGCAGGATCGCCGCGGGCAGCATTATCCCCGACAGCTTCGGCCAGCCGTCCCGGCGGCGCCGCACGGTGCGGTCACGCCGTTCTTTATGCAGGGTAGGGTATCTCATAATCGTTCGGGAATCAGCCGGTTCGCTTGCGTTCCATTAAAAAGCCTTCGATTAAAAGGAGGATGAAGGCCGCAAACACGAAAATGGCGAACCGTTCTTCATACACCTTTATTTTTCCGCTCTTCAGCGTTTCGTCCCGGGTGAGGGACTTGATGCCGTCAAAATAAAGCGTGTCCAGGTCAAAGTCTCCGGCGTCGGATCTGGTGTACACCCCGCCGGTAATGGAAGCGATTTCCTCCAGCCCTTTCTCGTCCAGTTTGGAAAGAACCAGATTCCCCTGCGCGTCCTTTTTGAAGCCGCCTTTTCCGTCCAGATGAGGCACCGGTCCGCCGGAGGGATCGCCGATACCGAATATAAATATTTTGACGCCCTTGGCGGCCGCCTCGCGGGCCGCTTCCAGTCCTTTTTGCTCGTTGTCCTCGCCGTCGGTAATGAGGATTATGGTCTTGTCGCTGTTGGCCTTGAAATCGAATCCGGCCAGACAGGTTTCGATCGCCGCTCCCAGATCGGTGCCGGGAACGGGTATCAGGTCAGGCGCCAGCGCGTTCAGGAACATGGTGACCGCCCCGTAATCGAGGGTCAGCGGACATTGGGTGAAGGCGGCGCCGGAAAAAGCCACCAGACCCACCCGATCGCCCCGGACGACTTTCACCAGATCCACGATTTCGCGCTTGGCCCGTTCCAGCCGGTCGGGTTTCACGTCCTGCACCAGCATGCTGGTGGAGACATCCACCGCCACCATGATGTCCACGCCCTTCTGGCTTACCTCCTGATAGTGGCTTCCCCATCGCGGTCCGGCCAGTCCCAGCAGAATCAGAGCCAGCGCGGCCAGGATCAGGATATTTTTCAGAAACACGGCCCCGTTCCGTTCCTGGCCGGTCAGGCGGGGCAGAAGCGGTTGATCCGCGAAACGCTCCAGGGCTTTTTTCTTTCTGCGCGTCCCGATCATCAAAAGGAGGGCCACCAGTGGGAGCAGCCAGAGAAAATGCAGAGCCCACCATCGCGCCATGGTCATGGCAGCAACCTCAGAATAGTGTTCCGGAACAGCAGTTCCAGCGCAAAGAGCAGCAGCGCGGGAATCAGGAAATAGGGATACAGCTCTTGAAAGTGAAAAAACTCCTTGACCTTCACTTCGGTCTTTTGTTCCCGGTCGATAATGTCATAGATCTCCTCGAGCTGCTTGCTGTCGGCGGCCCTGAAATATTTTCCGCCGCCCTTTTGCGCCACCCGGCGCAGGGTATCCTCATCCAGGTCCACCTTGCGCCGCACGATGCGCCTGCCAAAAGGCGTTTCCACCGGGAACGGGGCCGAACCGGTCCCTCCCACGCCGATGCTGTATATTTTCACGCCCAGCGCGTTTACCGCCTCGGCCGCCTGTTCGGGCCCCACGTCGCCGGCGTTTTGCCGTCCGTCCGTAAGCACGATCAGAATTTTCGATTTGGCCTGCAGGTCCTTGAGCCTTTTGCCGCCGATGGCGATGGCGGAGCCGATGGCGGTGCGGTCGCCGGCCATGCCTATTTCCATCTTCGAAACCAGTTCCAGGAGCAGCCCCTTATCCAGCGTGAGTGGCGATTGCGTAAAGGCCTCTTCCCCGAATACCACCAGACCGATACGGTCGGTTTCCCGTTTCTTGATGAAGTCGCTGACCACCTTCTTGACCGCGGTCAGGCGGGACACGGGCTCTCCGTTGAGTTCAAAATCCAGAGCCTGCATGGAGCCTGACGTGTCCAGGCAGAGCATGATGTCCACGCCGGGCGATTTGACTTCACGCGATACGTTGTAAAGCTGGGGACGCGCGGCGGTCACCACCAGCAAAACCAGACAGAGCGTCCTGAGGACCAGGGGCGCCTTGCTGATGAAATTGTGGGAGCCCCCGGCCAGGCGCGCGATTTGCGAGGTCATGGAATAGGTCAGGGCGGACGGTTTCTTCCAGATGCGGAAGGCCAGCCAACCGGCCACGGCTATGGCGAAAAAGAGCAGCGCGGGATAGGCGAACCGGAAACTCATCGCGCCTCCCCCTGGCTTTTCGCGGCCTCGGTTTCTTGTTCCTTTGGCGCGCCCGTTTCGCCGATATAGGCGTAGGCTTTCAGCATGTCGTCCTGTTTGCGCGCCCTGGTGGGCATGTCATCGGCGAATTTGACCACGTCGGCTTGACGGAGCAGGGAGAGCGCGGACCGGTCCACCTCCCGGTCGATGCGCGCCGCTATCTCTTCCGTGGTGTATTCCGCGGCGGGGAAACCGCGAGTCGCTTCAAGGTACTGCTTTAAAATGGCTGAAAACCGAAAATAGAATTCCTTGACCCGGCCCGTTTCGAACAATTCGGACCGGTCCAGCCGTTCCAGTTCCGCCCGCGCCACCACGTCGGCTGGTATGACCGGACCGGCCGCGGCGGCGACGTTTCGCCCGGCCCTTCTGCGCCACAAGAAGAAAAGCGCTCCCAGCAGAACCACCGCGAACGCGCTCAGGATAAGCATGAGGGCAAGCCGGGATCTGGTGGTAGGCGTAATGGATTGCAGCGGCTTCAACTCGGCTTTATCGTCCGCGCCGATACGCGGAATGACTTTTACCGAAAAACCGTCCGTTTCCAACTGCCGCGATTTTTTTTCAGGGTCCAGGTAGGATAATGAAATTTTGTCGGTTTTGAGCGTGTCGAGCCGGTCGATCAGAATTTTCAGATCGATCTGTCCCGGTTTTTGCGAGCTTCCCAGGGTAGTAAAACCCTCCAGCCCCTTGATCTCGGCCTGAGGGGGGAGGGAGCTGTTTTCAGGCAGGTCGTAGCGCAGGGTGAGTGTAACCACGCTCCCCACCGGGGCCGACTCGCGGTCCACGGCGGCGGAAAGCTTGCCTTCGTTCTTAGCGTAGAGCGGCGCCGCGATCATCAGAGTCAGCGTCAGGGCCGCCGCCATGATCGTCATGAGGAACGCGTTCTTCTTCGCCATGCCATCGCCGCGTTTCAACAAAATCTTTGGCTCTCCATCGAAAACAAGAACAACTCCGCTTGAAATCGAAACTAATGCAGTTTGCTTATTCGTCGTTCGAACAGTCTTGTCAGCGGCTCGACCACCGGGCCGTCGGTGACCAGATCAACCTTTTCGATCCCGGCCCGCTTCAGCGTCTCGGCTAGAGACGCCCGCCGTTCTTCCCAGAAATCGTTCCATTTGGAGCGCAGGCTTTTGCTGCGGGTGTTGACGATCACCGATTCCCCGGTTTCGGGGTCCCGCATGGCCATGTATCCCACGTCCGGCAGTTCCCGTTCGGTGGGATCGGAGATGGTTATCACCGTAAGGTCATGCTTGCGGGCGGTGAGCCGCAAGGCTTTCTCGAACCCGGAGTCGGCGCAATCGGAGATCAGAAAAACGATGGCGCGCCGCTTAACCACCCGGTTCAGATAGGAGAGCGCCGCCTCGATGTCGGTGCGCAGATCGGCGGGCTCATAGGTGAAAATTTCCTTGATCAGACGCCAGACGTGCGCCGCGCCCTTTTTGGCCGGGATATACTTTTCCACCTTGGAGCTGAACAGGATGGCCCCGACCTTGTCGTTGGTGCGGATGGCCAGGAAGGCCAGCATGCCGGAAACCTCGGCCAGCAGCTCGCGTTTGAATCTGCTTCTGGCCCCGTAGTGAAGAGAACCCGACAGATCCAACAGCAGAATGACGGTGAGTTCCCGTTCTTCATGGAAAACTTTTACAAAGGGGCGTCCGAACCGCGCCGAGACGTTCCAGTCGATGGTCCGTATGTCATCGCCCGGCTGGTAATCGCGCACTTCCGCGAATTCTATGCCCTGGCCTTTAAAGGCGCTGACATACTGGCCCGCGAACATGTCGTTGGCCAGCTTGCGCGTCCTGAAGTGGAATCGCTGAATTTTCTTCAGCAGCTCGTCGGGTATCACTTAGGGAACCTCGATCCGTTCCAGCAGCGCGCTTATCAGGTCGTCCGCGGTTTTTCCCTCCGCTTCCGCTTCGTAGCTCAGAATAACGCGATGCCGCAGCACGTCCGGGGCCATGGATTTGATGTCCTGTGGCGTGACATAGCCCCGACCGCTCAGGAAGGCGTGAGCCCGGGCGGCCATGCCCAGCCAGATGGAGGCTCTCGGCGACGCGCCATACGCGATCATGTGGCCGAAGTCCAGGCCGAAATCGCCCGGTTTCCTGGTGGCGCGGGAGATATGCACGATGTAGTCGATCAGCTTTTCCTCCATGTGGATGGCTCGCATGACCTCGCGCGCGGCTTCGATACGGGAGGGGTCGACCACGGCGTTGACGTTCTGGCCGAGACCGCCCGTGACCAGGCGCATGATCTGCTTTTCTTCCTCGGCTGAGGGATAATCGACTTTTATTTTGAGCATGAAACGGTCGATCTGGGCTTCAGGCAGGGGGTAGGTGCCTTCCTGTTCTATGGGGTTCTGGGTGGCCAGAACCAGAAACGGGCTCCGCAGCGCAAAGGTGGTCTGTCCGATAGTTACCTGCCGTTCCTGCATGGCTTCCAGCAAGGCGCTCTGCACCTTGGCCGGAGCCCGGTTGATTTCGTCGGCCAGGATGATGTTGTGGAAGATGGGCCCTTTTTTGATCTCGAACGAACCGTTGTCGGGTCTGTAGATTTGTGTGCCCAGGATATCCGCGGGAAGCAGGTCCGGCGTGAATTGTATGCGCTGGAAAGATGTGTGTATGGTTTCCGCCAGCGTTTTCACCGCCGTTGTTTTGGCCAGGCCGGGAAGGCCTTCCAGAAGGATGTGTCCGTCGCAGAGCAGTCCGATCAGCAATCGTTCGATCAGGTTGGTCTGGCCCACGATGGCCTTTCCCATTTCCGCCATGATCTGGCGCAAAGCGACGCTTTCCTTCTCAACATTCTGCGTAATGTCCTGTATATTCATCTGTTTTCTCCCTCGCGTTCCGGCGTCGGATATGAACGCGGGCGGTTATGGCGCATGAAAATAGAAACTGCCGTCATCCAGAGGCTTGGTTTGGGGAAACCGAAAACATTGATTGCCCACATCAGGATGGAGTTTAAGATTTTTTTACGATGGAGGCGGGATCGGCCCCCAGTGAGAGGCTTTATTGGAGGCGCGATGGGCCAATTTGTATGATGCGCGCATAATAGATCGATACGGCGGTTGATGTGTTATATGTTCGATGGTCCCAAAAATAATGGACCGGCTCGAAAAGTCAAGAACTAATGGGGCCGGCGCTGCGCGGCCCGGTTTGAAAACTTTCATTTCTTTGTTGACTAACGGAAAACAATGATTAATATCCGCTCACGATTGGGTGGATTTTCGGAGAGGATTCCTGCCGTGTGGCTTTGTAACTTTGGAATGAAGCTCAAAATGGATCATACTTTCCCACTCGCTGTAATTTCGCCATTATTGTAAAAAATGTAGCTTTGGGTGAGCGCCGTCGAGTACTTCCCGGCGCCCGTGCAAACATATATCATACCGGCAGGTATAGTCTGTTGAGGAGGTGGCAAACGATGAAATTGAAACCGTTGAACGATCGTGTGTTGGTCCTGCGCATCGAGGAAGAGGAAAAGACCGCGGGGGGCATCGTGATTCCCGACACGGCCAAGGAGAAGCCTCAGGAAGCCAAGGTTGTCGCCGTGGGTCCCGGCAAATTAAACGATGAAGGCAAAAGGATTCCCATGGAAGTGAAAGAGGGAGACCGCATTTTGATCAGCAAATACGGTGGAACTGAAATCAAGGTCGAAGCTGTCGAGCATGTCATCATTCGAGAAGAAGACATATTGGCGGTAGTCGAGAAATAGAAGGAGGCTGTGGGTATGACGGCAAAACAAATTTACTATGATCAGGCCGCTCGCGAAAGAATGATGAATGGTGTGAATACACTGGCGAACGCGGTCAAGGTTACGCTCGGTCCCAAGGGCCGCAATGTTATAATCGAAAAATCGTGGGGCGCTCCCACCATCACCAAGGATGGGGTCAGCGTAGCCAAAGAGATCGATCTGGAAGACAAGTTCGAAAACATGGGCGCCCAGATGGTCAAGGAAGTCGCTTCGAAAACGTCCGACGTGGCCGGAGACGGCACCACCACCGCGACGATCCTGGCCCAGGCCATTTTCCGCGAAGGCTCCAAACTGGTCGCCGCCGGTCATAATCCCATGGCTATAAAGCGCGGTGTGGACAAGGCTGTGGAGATCGTCACCGAAGAACTCAAAAAGATGTCCAAGCCCACCAAGGATAAAAAGGAGATCGCGCAGGTCGGCTCCATCTCGGCCAATAACGACTTCACCATCGGCGAGATCATTTCCGAGGCCATGGAAAAGGTTGGCAAAGAGGGCGTTATCACCGTGGAAGAGGCGAAAGGCATGGCCACCGAACTGGAAGTTGTGGAAGGCATGCAGTTCGACCGCGGCTACCTGTCACCCTATTTCGTCACCAACGCCGAAAAAATGGAAGCCGTGCTCGAAAACGCTTTTGTGCTGTGCCACGAAAAGAAAATCAGCTCCATGAAGGATCTGCTTCCCATACTGGAACAGATCGCCAAAACCGGCAGGCCGTTTGTCATCATCGCCGAAGACGTGGAAGGCGAAGCCCTGGCCACGCTGGTGGTCAACAAATTGCGCGGCGCGCTGAAGTGCTGCGCGGTCAAGGCGCCCGGTTTCGGCGACCGGAGAAAAGCCATGCTGGAAGATATCGCCATTCTTAGCGGCGGCAGGGTTATCTCCGAGGACTTGGGCATCAAGCTTGAAAACATCACGCTCAACGACCTGGGTACGGTCAAACGCGTTGTTATCGACAAGGACAACACCACCCTGGTGGACGGCGCCGGAGAAAAAGCCGCTCTGGACGGTCGCGTAAAACAGATCAGGACGCAGATTGAAGACACCACCTCGGACTATGATCGCGAGAAGCTGCAGGAACGGCTGGCCAAACTGGTGGGAGGCGTAGCCGTCATCCGTGTGGGCGCGGCCACCGAGACCGAAATGAAAGAAAAGAAGGCGCGCGTGGAAGACGCGCTCAATGCCACCCGCGCGGCGGTTGAGGAAGGCATAGTTCCCGGCGGCGGCGTGGCCCTTCTCCGCTGCGTGGACGCGCTCGAAGGCAAAAAGTTGCCCGGCGAGGAGCAGTTCGGTCTGGAAATCGTGAAGCGCGCGCTGGAAGAGCCGGTGCGGCAGATAGCGGCCAATGCGGGATACGAAGGGTCCGTGGTCGTGCAGAAAGTGAAGAGCGAAAAAGACGCCATGGGGTTCAACGCCGAAACCGAAGTGTATGAAGACCTGCTGCAGGCCGGCGTGATCGATCCCACCAAGGTGACCCGGTTCGCGCTGCAGAACGCGGCGTCGGTGGCCTCCCTTCTGCTGACAACCGAAGCCATGGTGGCCGAGAAGCCGAAGAAGAAGAAAGAAAAAGGCAAGGGCGGTTCGGATACGGAAGATTATGATTGATAGACTTCCACACATCTCTTGACTAAACAGGGCCCCCTATGGAACGCTTATCCATAGGGGGCTTTGTCTTGAAGGGGCGGAATAACGCGCTTTTGCAGGGGGCGTTTCCGCTGCGTCGATGGTAACGTGGGCTTGTCAAGGATTTCGGAGGCGTACATGAAAACCGAACGAGTGCGAGACATCATGATCCCGTTGGTGGAATACGCGACCGTAAGCGAGGACGATTCGCTTTACGACGCGGTTCTGGCTTTGGAAGAGGCGAACAAAAAATTCAAGGATCGTTTATACAAACATCGCGGCGTCCTGGTTAAGAACAAAAAGGGGGAAGTGATCGGCAAAATCAGCGAGCGCGACGTCCTTCAAGGTCTTGAACCCAAATACGCGGATATAATCGATGAGCGGGGGCTTTCCTATCACGGCTACACCGCCAGTTTCATTAAATCGATCATGCAAACGCACAAGCTTCTGCAGAAACCGCTCGAAGACCTCTGCGGCAAGGCGGCCAAATATAAAGTTTCCGACGTTATGTATATTCCTTCGGTCGGCGAATACGTCACCGCGGACGCCACGCTGGATGAAGCGATTCATCAGCTGATTATCGGTCACCACCAATCGCTTCTGGTCACCCGGGATGGAGCTGTGGTGGGAATTCTGCGGCTGAGCGACGTTTTTCATATCATTTGCGATAAGATCCAACAGTGCCCCCGATAGCGGCGGAACGAAGCAGCGGCGAATAAACGCTGGACTTTCCGGCGTTTGTCCGTTTACTATTATAGAGCTTTACGCTTCCCGGGTTTCGCCTCTTGAGCAATGAAAGCGTGGGAACCGTTCCGTTCAGGGCCGGCGATCCTTTACGGTCGCGGAGCGAACTGAACGCGGTTCCGCCTCCGGCTTCCGACGGTCCCTTATTTCATGCAGGAAACAATCAGCTTCACCCCTCAGATCGCCTATGTGTACGGCCTTATCTTTGTCCTGGTCGCGCTCTTCATAACGGAATGGGTCAGGGTCGACGTCGCCGCGCTGATAGTGGTCGCGGCCATAGCCCTGGCGGGAATCATTTCGCCGCAGCAAGTCTTTTCGGGGCTTTCCAGCAACGCCGTCATCTCCATCGGGGCCATCACGATTATCGGGACCGGTCTGGATAAGACGGAAATTATGTCGCGCGTGGTTTCTCCCATAGTCAGGCTCGCCGACGCCCGCCCCAACCGCCTGGTTTTATATCTTTCCTCGCTGGTGGCGCTTCTGAGCAGTTTCATCCAAAACATCGGCGCGCCAGCCCTGGTATTGCCGGCCGTACAGCGTATCAGCCGCGACGAAGGCATACCGATCTCCCGCCTGCTGATGCCCATCGGATTTTCCGCCATACTGGGGGGCGCATTGACCCTGATCGGCTCCAGCCCCCTTATTCTGCTGAACGACCTCATCGATCCTTTTGATATGCCGGATTTCACGCTTTTTTCGGCGCCGCCGCGTTTGTTGTGCAGAAAGCCATGCCTTTTTTAACGCGAATACCGCCGGTGGTGGCGTTTGTGGGGCTGGGCGCCCTGACCACGCTGTTCACGCTGCTGGTTTCCAACGTGGGCGTGGTTATACTCCTGACGCCTCTTGCGGTGTCCATGGCCAAGCAGATCGGAGTCGACCCTCGAACCGCGGCCCTGCTGGTGGCCCTGGCCACAAGCAACTCCTTCATGCTCCCCACCCATCAGGTGAACGCGTTGTACACGGGCGCCGGTCGTTACCACACGATGGATTTCATACGGGCCGGATCCATCATGTCAATAATCTTTCTAAGTGTATTGATCTTTGCGCTGCATTTGTTCTACGGTCTGCATTAATACGGCTTCACGCGCAATCGTTTCCAACAGGCAAAACAAGGATACGCGGCGGTTTCGCCTCCACGCTCATCCGTAGGCGGGAAAACGCGCTTATGCCGCCGCCGGTTTCTTTGCGGAGGTTCGGGAAAGCGGCTCAGCCGCCGCGGAGGCGGTTCTATCCCAAACGACTCATCCGGCCCAAACCACTCGTCAGGTTTGGAGGGAAAGAAGAGGGGCGAGGATAGGTTCGTAGAGAGCCGTCGCAGATCCGCTATTGGCGGCGTATTCAATGACGCTCGCCATGACGCCAATGAGAGCCGCATTAACCCAATGAGTGGAGACGCGCTTTGCGCGAATACAGGGGAAGCCCGGATTCGATCCTTTCCGCGCAAGCGTCCGACACATCGGACGCGCCGAGGAGGCCCGCCCGCGCCAACAGGGCGCCCCGGTTACCCTTGGAGCCTCGCTATGTTCAAGTTATCCCGCCTTTTCAGTGTCGTAATTTCTTATTGAGATCGAATTCCAACTACGTATCCGATTGCGTCTTTCTCTTATGTATAGGTCCGGCGAATAGTATTTCTTAATTTTGCAGCGGTTGGCCCCGCTATATTCAGGAGATTACAATCGTCATGAAGCAAAAAGCGTGTGTAATCTTACCCACCTATAACGAGGCCGAAAATATCCGGTATGTTGTAGAAGGTATTTTCAGCCAGGCTGATAAAATCAATTCCCACGAGCTTCATGTTCTTGTTGTGGACGATAACTCGCCGGATAATACGCAGGAAATTGTCCGCGAACTGATGACTGAATACGGCAACCTTCATTTAATCACCGGTGAAAAAAAAGGGCTCGGAGAAGCGTATAAGCGTGGAATAACGCACGCTCAGCAGTTGTTGTCTCCCGATCTTGTTTTTGAAATGGACGCCGACAGGCAGCATGATCCCGCGTTAATTCCATTGTTTATCATGCTGGCCAATAATGGCTTTGGTCTTGTGATCGGTTCGAGATTCGCTCCGGGCGGAGCGACTCCGGATTTTTCGCTGCGGCGAAAGACCATTAGTGTGATGGGAAATTTGTTGATCCGTTTTTTGGGAGGCATTCCCAGAATTCATGATTGCACCTCCGGCTATAGATGCATAAAGGCGGAATACCTCAGGAAATGCGATCTCTCCTTTCTTTCAACACGAGGCTACTCATTTCAATCATCGTTATTGTGCGAACTTCTTCGCAGTGGCGCGCGAGTAATTGAGGTTCCGATTATATTTCCCGACAGAGTGTATGGGGAATCAAAATTATCATTGAGAGATCAATTCGAATTCCTGCTGAATATCGGCAAGATACGTTTTCGCCAATCAGAGGAATTTTTCAAGTTCTGCCTGGTGGGCTCCTCCGGCGTTATTGTGAACCTTGCGCTATACATCGCGCTGACCCGTTTATTCGATATCAAGCTGGAAATTGCCTCCCCTATTGCGATTGAGACCTCGATCCTTACCAATTTTATTCTCAACCATATGTGGACCTTCAAAAAGCGTAAATCACATGGTCGTTTACTGGCAAAATTATTTAAATTTCATGTCATCGCGGGAATATCGGGCGCATTCAATTACGCCGTCTTTATGTCTGGTATATATTTGCTTTCCATACACGATATAATTGCAAATATGATTGGTATAGCGGTCGGCACGCTGATAAATTATTCTCTCAACTCGGTATGGACATGGCGTGAAGTAAAACAACAACAAAATCTTGCCAATTAACGGTAAATGGTAAGCTCGATAAAGAGACGGGATGGTTTGGCAACGTCGCATGTCTGAAAATACACAATACCAGGATTGTTCTCATAGAAATAACTTCTCAAAATATTGGTATTTCCTTTTGCTGTTGCTTATCTCGGCGTGTGTATGCGTATTTGGCGGCGAAATTCTCCTTTCAATTATAACGGGTCGGAGCCTTAACCATGTGGCGGGCTCCTGGACCTGTCTGGCCATGGATTTTAGCGAGGGCATTTTTTATCGGCCTCTCTTCTCGGAAGCTATCGGGTTTGGAGGAACCCGCTTTTTCCCCCTGTTTTTCTCTCTGCACGCGCTGGCAATCAAGCTTTGGGGTTTGCCTATACTATCAGGGCATGTGGTCAGTTTATTTTCAGGAGCGCTTTTGTTTGTCAGCTGTTTCTTTCTATTAAATCAATTGAAAGTAAAACCTATTTTTGCGATTGGGCTTATTTGCTTATTATCATCAGAATTGAGCGTTCAACATGGTTTTTCCACCATACGCGGAGATATACTGCCGGTCGCTCTCAATGTGTTGGGTATCGTATGTTACCTATCAAAAATGCCCTCAAAATATAAAATAATACTTGCCGCCGCATGTTTCGTGTTGGCGTTTTCAGCGAAAATAACGGCCGTCAGCGGAATACTGTCGTTGGAAATCTGGCTGATTCTAACGAAGAAGAGGAAGGAAGCGCTGTTGCTGGCGCTGGCCGGCGCTTTCGGTTATATAATAGTTTTTTGCATTCTTTATTTCGGAACGTCGGGAAGAATTATTGCAATATTTAAAAACTGCTCTTCTGCAGACGCTGACCTCCATACGCTCTTACGCGCTCCACGCGCCTTTGTAGGATATGTAAAAACTCTCGATAAAGAATTAATGATCTTTTTATGCTGGGCGCTTTTTCTTATCATTAGAAACTATAGAACCATTTTAACTAATCTGTTTTTCATATTCCTGTTAGTATCGGGATTAATTACGATAATCATATTAGGTTCTCCCGGAACCGATACTAATCATTTCGTCGATATTGCAACCGCGTCGATACTACTGATAGGATCGCTCGAATTCACGCCCAGGTCCAGAAGCATGGCTCCTTCTATTTGTGTATATTCAGCCGTGACTATTCTGATTCTCCTGTACAATGTCTCGTCTTTCGGGGATTTGATCATTCATCGCAATAGAACCCTGGCGGACCGTTATCCCACGGAGATTGTCAACATAGTAAAGCAAAGCGATTCGAAACTACTATCCGAAAATCCCATGTTTCCGATTCTTGCCGACAAAAGGCCGTACTTGCTGGATTCATTTATGCTGCGGTTAATAGTTAAAAACAACGCCGCCATCAAAGCCGTCGTCATGGAAAAGCTCGAAAAGAAGGAATACCCTGTCATTATTCTCATGCATGATCCGCTGGAAAGAATTGAGCGCTATTACAACGCTCACTTCGGCGCAGACGTAATTATGCAAATACTTTCTCATTACAGGGAGATTATGAGAAAAGGAGAGTCTGTCGTTTATGTTCCCAAATAACTGAGTGGCCTCTTTCCAGCCGTCGGACTCGGCGCCGTCCTGCGGGCGTCATCCTTCTCCGCCGGTCAGGGAGGTCAGAATTCTCCTGGAGGCGCGGTCGCTTTTTTGTCTGGCCAGCTCATCCACGTCGCCAAAACGCAGCGCCTTGGTCGGGCAGGCTCGAACACACGCCGGTTCCAGTTTGTTGTCCACCCGGCTCGCGCAGAGATTGCACTTGCTCATTTTTTTCCCGTCCGAAAATCTCGGAGCGCCGAAGGGGCACGCCATGGCGCAGCTATGGCATCCCACGCAAAGGGCTTGATTCACGTCGACGATACCGTCTTCGGGCCGTTTAAAAAGCGCGCCGGTGGGGCAGACCGTAACGCAGGGCGCGTCTCCGCAGTGCTGACAGGCCAGCGAAAAAAAAGACAGAGCCGCGGCCGGATAGTTTCCGTGTTCGATCCTGGCCACCTGCCTGAACGAAAGGCCGTCGCCGGGAATGTCGTTTTCGTCCATGCAGGCCACGACGCACGCGAAACAACCGCTGCAACGGGACACTTCAAAGGAAAACCCCAACTGCTTCATCTGTTTCGATCCCTCACCTGGTTTCTCTGGTCTTGGTTATTTGGCACAGGAGCGACTTGTATCCGGGATAGCCGGAAATGGGGTCGAGATAATCCGGGGCGATGAGGGAATTCACATCGGCTTCCGGATAGCCGTGGTACATGTTGACCACGCCGGGCGGTACGATTTCCGTCAGGTTCGCCCGCACCGAGATGGCGCCTCGGGGCGTGGACAGCTCCACGGGGTCCCCCTGGACGACTCCGCGCGCCCGCGCGTCCAGCGGATTCATATCCGCCATGGGATCGGGCCGGAGTCCTCTGGCCCACGGCAGGCGGAAGGTCCGGGAGTGGATGAACATGGGAAGCCGCGCCCCGGTGGTCAGGATGAGCGGGTAGTTCTTTGCGGTCTCGGGGTCCGACCGCGGGCTTAGTCCCGGCTCGCGGTACCGGGGAAGCGGGTCAAAACCCAATTCTTCGAGAACGCAGGAGCAGAACTCCATTTTGCCGCTCGGGGTGGCGAATCCCGTTTGCTCGTATTTTTTAAAAGGCGGCCGTTTTACCCCGCTCAACGCCTTGCCGCCGGGAAACCGCTTCAACTCCTCCACGGTGAGCCCGGTGGGTTGCAATATCCAATCCACGCATGATTCGTATCCCTGGCTCAAAAGCTGATCGTCGGGCGCTATCCGCCGCGCCAGCTCGAAGATGATGTCCGTGTCCGGCCGTGACTCGCCCAACGGCCGTATGGCCGGTTGCGTCCAGACAACGTGTTTTTCGGGGTAGAACTTCAGCTCCCTTCGTTCAAAAGAACTGCACGCGGGCAGAACCATGTCCGCCAACCGCGCGGAATCGGTCATGAACAGATCGATATCCACCAGAAAATCCAGCATGCTCAGGCTCTCGGCCACATAATCCGGAGCGGACCACATGCGGTGATTCAAACCGAACGCCACCATGGCGCGGAGCGGGTACGGCTTTGCGCCGCGGATCTGATCGGAGAGGTCCAGGGCCTGGCCTTCTTCCACCAGTCTGGTCCATACCGGGAACCGGTCGCCTCCCACGCGTGGCGGAAGATCCCGCCAATCGCGCGCGCGTTCGAATTCCACCTGTCGGGTTACCGCGCCGTTGACCACATAGAGATACGAGGGAGGAGCGACATGGTTTCCGCCTTGGACGTCGAAATTGCCGGTCAGTCCGATCAGCATGGTCAAGGCGCGATGGTTCTGAATCCCATTGGTATGGTGGACCGTGGCGCTGGGGCCGGTCAAAAGCCCCGCCGGTTTAGTCCCGCCATACAGCTTCGCGGCCTGAACGATTTTCGAGGCGGGAACTCCGGTTATGCGCTCCGCTTCGGAGGGTTCGAACTCACGAACATAATCGCGGTATTTCTGAAAGCCCACCGACCAGTTTTCAACAAACTCACGGTCGTACAGACCTTCTTCGATAATCACATGAGCCATGGACAACGCCAGCGCGCCCGATGTCCCCGGACGTATGCGCAGGTATATGTCCGCGTGGCGGGTCAGAGGGGTGATGAGCGGCCCCACTTCGATGATTTTCAGGCCCCCCTCGATGGCGTCGAGCAGTTTTCTGACCGCGGAAGTGTTGGAGTAAAAGGGGTTGGAGCTCCAGACCAAAAGCGCCTTGGCGGCGCCCAGGTCGGGCCGCGCGATCGCGCCGTAGTTTAATTTATAGGCCATGGCCGCTCCGGCGGAGCAGGTCGACGATTCGGTAAGATAATTGGGCGAGCCGAAGCTTAACGTCAATCGTTTCAGGAAAGGACGCATCCACTTGGGATAACCGGCGAAGAATACAACCGATTCCGGGCCTGATTCCTCTTTGAAGCGAAGAAGCCGCTCGGCCAGGATAGCCAGCGCCTCATCCCATGAAAGGGAATCGAACCGGCCTGATTTGGCGTCCTTTCGCCTGATAAGCGGGGTGAGGATGCGGTCGGGATGATAGACATATTGACGCCCCGCCGCCCCTTTGGAACAGAGCCCGCCGGCGTTGTGGGGATTGTCGGGGTCGCCTTCGATCTTGACGACAACCCCATCCTTGACATGGGCGTTGACGCCGCAATGGGAAATGGGATTGCAGATGGAACAAATGGTCTTCCTGATTTCCACGCCCGCGCCGCTTTCGGGTTGGCCGTTCCCGCGGGTTATATCGCCGCTCATGGGGAGGTTCCTCCGGCTCTTGGCCGCTTTGTTCTCTGGTTCAGCCCCGCACGCCCGCGACGGTTTGGCTCGCAGGCGCCGTTTCGGCGGGTAAGATCGTCGCTGCAAACCTTTTTACCTTACTCGCCTCGAACCTCTAAGGCAAGCGAATCCGCGCTCCCGCGCCGTTTGGCGGCGAGCCGGTCCGGGGCCCGGGCGCCGGATAAATGATTGAAACCGGAATGAGTTTATGTTTATTTATGTCATCAGTGACATAAATAGAGCGAACAAGGTTCCCGATCCGGTAAAGGTATCGTCAATCTTTTGTGGAGGAATCTCGATAATGAAGAAAGTCGAGTTGCGTGTTAACGGAACACGCCGTCAATTTTTGGTTCCCAGAGAAAAAGCGCTGCTGGATCTGCTGCGGGATGACCTGGACCTCACGGGGGCCAAGCAATCCTGCGACCGGAAAGGACAGTGCGGCGCCTGCATGGTCATCGTGAACGGACGCGCGGTCAGGTCATGCCTTACCAAAGTGGCCGATCTGGACGGCGCTGAAGTAATCACCGTGGAGGGGCTGGGCACGTCCGATAACCCCCATCTGATTCAGGAGGCCTTTATCCTGGCGGGCGCCGTGCAGTGCGGATATTGCACGCCCGGCATGATCATGGGGGCAAAGGCGCTTCTGGACGAGAACAACAATCCAACGGATGAAGAGATCAAAAACGCGTTACGCCGCAATCTTTGCCGCTGCACGGGTTATAAAACAATCATTGACGCCGTGCGGCTGGCTGGCCGGTTCATACGGGGAGAAATCACACCGGATGAGATTCGGCCCGACCCCTCGGGAAATCTGATCGGGTCCTCACAAGTGCGGCCGACCGCGTACATCAGGGCCTGCGGTGAGGCCAAGTTCACCGCGGACTACAAGGTCCATGGCGCGCTGGAGTTGTCGGCGACCCGTTCGCCGTACGCCCACGCCAGAATCGTTTCCATCGAAGCGTCCGAAGCCGAAAAAATGGCCGGTGTGGTGGGAGTCATGACCGCCAAGGATATAAAGGGAACGAACAGGCTCAAATACCTTGTGGACGATCAGCCGGTGCTCTGCGAGGATAGGGTACGCATGCTCGGCGACGCGGTGGCGCTGGTGGTGGCCAGGACCAAGGCCGAAGCCGACGCGGCCGCGGCCGCGGTCAACGTCACGTACGAAGAGCTTCCGGTGGTGTCCACAATTGAGGAGGCTTTGAAGGACGGGGCGCAGCGCGTTCACGAAAACAGCGACAACCTCTGCTTTACCGCGCCCTTGATCAAAGGCGACGCTCAAGCCGCGTTGGAAGGTTCGGCGGCGGTTGTGGAGATCGACGCGTCCACGCAGATGATTCATCAGGCGCCCCTGGAACCTGAAGCCACGGTGGCCTATATGGAAGGCGAAGGCGACGACGCGCGACTGGTGGTCATAGGCCGCAGCATTAACATCCATCACCATCGCATGCTGTTGCAGGAGGCCCTGGGCTGGGAGGATATCCGCTACGAAGAACCGTATGTCGGAGGACAGTTCGGCATAAAACTGGATATCACCTCCGAGGCGCTGGCGGCGGCGGCGGCGCTGCATTTTCGAAAACCGATCCGCTACGTGTGCAGCCTTACCGAGTCCATGTGGATCACCACCAAACGCCATCCCATGGAAGCCAGACTGCGGCTGGGCGCGGACGAGAACGGAAAGTTGACCGGCCTTGACGTGGAGTACGCGCTGGAAAACGGCGCCTACACCTCCTGGGGAAAGGGGGTGCTCCTGCGCATGTTGCAGATGCTGTCAGGCGCCTACAACATTCCCCACGTAAAGGCCTTTGGCAAACTGGTCTACACCAATGACGCCGTTGGAGGCGTGGCGCGTGGCGCGGGGCCGCCGCAGATGAATTTTGCCGTGGAATCCGCCATGGACATACTGGCCAAGAAGATCGGCGCCGACCCGCTGGAGTTCAGGCTGAAAAATTCGCTGAAGCCCGGCGAGACGACTTCCACCGGCCAGGCGGTCGAGGAATGGGCCATACCCGGTTGTATTGAGGCGTTGCGTCCTCACTACGAGCGCGCGGCGCGTGAGATGGGGTCTTTCAGGGACGGGCCCGTCAAGCGTGGTGTCGGCGTGGCCTGCGCAAGCTTTGGGATAGGCAAGGCCGGCCCGGGCGATAAATCGGCCGTGTCGGTGGAACTCGACGATGATGGCGGGCTCACCGTGTATGGCTCCGTGGCCGACCCCGGTGAAGGGAACGACGCCATGCTCACGCAGCTCGCGGCTCATCTGATGGGGCTCCACCCGAAAATGATCAGGCTGGTCACCAGGGACACCGATCGTACGCCGGATTCCAGCGCCGCCTCGGGCAGCCGGGCCACCTATATGTCCGGCGGGGCCATGGCGGAGGCCATCGGGAAGCTGAAAGAGGCCATGGAAGAAGTGGGCGCCACGACGGGAGTGGAGTTGCGAAACGCGGGCAAAGAGACTCGCTACACGGCGATCAGGGTTCAGCAGACAACGCCGCTCGATCCCGTAACGGGCCAGGGCATACCCTATGAATGCCGCGTGCACGGCGTTCAAATGGCCGAGGTTGAAGTCAATACCGAAAGCGGCGAGGTCAAGCTACTCCGCATGACCGCGGCGGTGGATCCGGGCAGGATCATCAACCCCATGCTGGTGAAAGGCCAGATGGAAGGCGGCCTGGACATGGGCGCCGGTATGGCCCTGCGGGAAAAGTATGTGCACGGCAAGACCAAGGATTGGGTGACGTTCAAGTTTCCCACCATGGCCACATCATTCGAAAGCGAACTGATCCTGCTCGAGACGCCTCGCCGGCTGGGCCCGCTGGGGGCGGTGGGTGTGGGTGAATTCGTGCTGCTCCCCACGGCGGCGGCTATAACCAACGCCATAGAAAACGCGACCGGAATTCGAATCACCCATTTACCGGTTACCAGAGAAGCGTTGACACAGCCCGCGGCCGGCTAGGAGCCCGTGTGTCCGATCGGGATGATGACCATGTATCCGCCTCCGGGCACATTGTGCGGTTCATCGGCGGCAAAAAGGTCGTTTTTGACGATGAAGGGTTTCTGATGGACGCCAACGCGTGGGACGAAACAGTAGCCCAAACGCTGGCGGCCGAAATGGGACTCACCGAGCTGAGCGACGCTCATTGGCGGGTGATCCGTTTTCTGCGGGATTACTACTCGCGGTGGGGAAAATCGCCGATGAGCCGTGAAATACGAAAGGGATCGAACCTCAGCATGATGGAGATAGAAAAGCTGTTTCCGGAAGGCGTCAAGCGCGGCGCGCGCCGCGTGTCCGGCCTTCCCAACCCGCGCGGCTGCGTATAGACGCGGGATCGAGTAACAAAATCCCTGCCGCGTAACGCGCGCAATAAAAAAGCCGGACGCGGAAGTTGTTCCGCGCCCGGCTTTTTTTCGATTGTTTGGATCCCGGCGGGTTGGATGAACCGGCCGGGTTGGCGCTAGTCGAGTTCGACGATGGTAGCGCCGCCCATGCCTCCGCCCACGCACAGCGTGGCGAGTCCGACCTGATTGTTGCGCCGCTTCATTTCGCCCACCAGGGAAATGATGATGCGCGCGCCGGTGCATCCCACGGGATGTCCGAGGCCGATTCCGCTGCCGTTGACATTGACGATATCCCGGTTGAGCCCCAGAGCCTTTTCACACGCCAGGTACTGAGCCGCGAACGCTTCGTTCAGCTCGATGAGTTCAATGTCGCTCAGGCTCATGCCCGCTTTCTTGAGCGCTTTTTCAGTGGCGGGCACCGGACCGTAACCCATGTAGCGCGGATCGACGCCCGCAATGGCGTAATTGATGATGGTGGCTATGGGGGACAAGCCCAGTTCCTTGGCTTTGGCCCGCGACATGATGACGACCGCCGACGCGCCGTCGTTCAGCCCGGAGGAGTTTCCGGCCGTGACCGAGCCGTCTTTCCTGAAGGCGGGTTTGAGGCGGGACAGGTCGTCCATGGTGAGACCGTACCGGACGTGCTCGTCGGTATCGACCATGATGGAGCCTTTCTTCTTGTCCTTGATTTCGACGGGGACGATTTCTTCCTTGAATTTTCCGGCCTTTATGGCGGCCTCGGCGTTATTGTGGCTTCTCAGCGACACTACGTCCTGTTCTTCCCGTGAGATATTGTATTTTTCGGCGAGGTTCTCCGCGGTCTGGCCCATGATCATGGCTTCGCCAAGAACGCGGCTGCCGGAGTGAAGCATTTCCCACATGGCGTCGGTCATTTCACCGTGCTGCAGGCGTTGTCCCCATCGGGCGGTGTTAAGCACGTAAGGCGCGTTGCTCATCGATTCCACGCCGCCGGCCAGAACGATTTCCGAATCGTTGGATTTGATCTGCTGAGTCCCGAAAATGACGGCCTGCATGGCTGACGAGCACTGCCGCTGAATGGTGACGGCGGGCACTTCATGGGGAATACCGGCTTTCAAGGCCGCGGTTCGGGCGGTATTGGCTTCAGCGGGTGTTTGAACGCAATCTCCCAGGATCACATCGTCCAGCATGCCTTTTTCTATACCGGCCCTCTTGACCGCCTCCTCCATTACCACGGCCGCAAGCTCAAACGCGCGCAAGGGGGCAAGTGATCCTCCGAACTTTGCAATGGGAGTTCTTACTCCTGAAACAATGACAACATCGGTGTCTTTTTTCACGTATTCCTCCTTTTGCTCTGACGATATCAATATCCTTCAAAGGCGTAAAAGGTATCGTCCCGATTTAGTAGTTCCACGCCGTTGGGTCTGATGACAACCATTTCCTCCAGTCTGACTCCGCCCCAGCCCTCCAGGTAAATTCCCGGCTCAACGGTGACCACCATGTTCTCCCTCAACTCCACGGGGTTGATGGACCGCAGCCTGGGAGCCTCATGGACAGCCAGTCCCACGCCATGCCCCAGGGAATGGAGAAAGTAGTCGCCAAAACCGGCGTCCCTGATCACGGCGCGAGCCAGCGCGTCCGCCTCGGCGGTGGACATGCCGGGCCGCATGCCTTGGATCGCCTTGAGTTGAGCCCGCCGCACCACGGAGTAAATCTCTTTTAATTTGTCGGGCGCGTCTCCCAGGATTATGGTCCGGGTCATATCCGAACAATAACCGTTGAGCAGGGAACCGATGTCCACGACGATCGGCTCGCCCTCGCGCAGTTCGCGGCTCGACGGCTCATGGTGCGCCTTGGCGGCGTTGGGGCCGGAAGCGACGATAAGGTCGAAGGAGACATTTTCGGCTCCCCCTTCACGGATGGCCGATTCGATCCACCAGGCCGCCTCACGCTCGGTAACGCCGGGTTTGAATTTCGGTACGGCCTGAGCCAGGGCCTGTTCCGTGAGCGCCAGGGATTTCCTGATTTTTTCGATCTCCGCTTCCTCTTTTATTTCGCGAAGCTCCTCGGCCAGTTCATCCAAGGGAATAATTTCGACCGAACCCAACTCCTCACGCAACTTGTGGTGCGTGTAGAGGTTCATGTGCTGGCTTTCCACTCCCACGCGTTTGGGGTTCGTCTCCAGCAGCGCTTGGGCGATGGTTTTGGTGGGATTGGTCGTATAGAGGACGATTTCAAAGGAAGGGCACTCTTCCCTGGCTTGGAAGATGTAACGGCCGTCGGTGAGAAGTTTCTGCTTGTCCCGGCTAATGGCCAGAACGCCGGAACTCTCGTTCATCGCCGTATCCCGCGCCGAGAATCCGCTGAGATACATTCTGTTCTCGGGCCATGAAACGAGAAAGGCGTCCAGGGACCGTCGCGCGAGCAGTTCCCGAAACCGATAAAGACGACTTTCAATAGTATTCATGGAGTTTCTTTATCGGGCGTCCGATGCAAAATCAAGCTTTTTGTACTTCTTCTATTGACAGTGTCGTGACCCGGCTTCTATTATGTCTCGATAGTTCTTCCCTGCGGTATCATTAAAATCTTATTCATTATGAGAGGTCGAGATAGAGCGCCATGGGCAGACGAGCCAGTGTTCAAAGAACAACAAAAGAGACTGACATAAAGGTTGAAATCGACCTGGACTCACCCTCGAAGATCGAGATTCAAACCGGGATCGGTTTCTTTGACCACATGTTGACGCTCATGTCGGCGCATGGCCAAATGGGTCTGGAAATCCTGGCCAAGGGCGATCTCGAAGTCGATTCGCATCATACCGTGGAGGACGTGGGGATCTGCGTCGGGCAGGCGCTGAAAAAAGCCTTGGGGGATATGAAGGGCATCAACCGGTACGGACAGGCCTCCATTCCCATGGACGAGGCTCTGGCTTCAGTCACATTGGATATATCAAATCGTCCCTATTTGGCGTATAATGTACCGGTAAGCGCAATTTCGTCGGAGTTCGACGCGCAGGTGTTCAAGGAGTTCTTTAGGGCCTTTGCGCAGCACGCGGGTATCACGCTGCACATTAATGTGGTTTATGGGGAAAATACACACCACATTCTGGAAGCGGTGTTTAAAGGCGTTGGGAGGGCTTTAAGCCAGGCCGCCGCGATAAACAACCGCATTGAGGGCGTTCCTTCCACCAAAGGCGTCCTCTAACCTCGGGGGTTACTATCCATGAAAAGCAGGATCGTTACGACAACGTGTGTTGTCGCGGCGTTCTGGTTCGTATTTATGTTCTACGGATGCCAGGCGGACCGCGCGGTGTACACTCGCACCTTCGAAAAAGACACCAACCTCAAGAAGGTGGCGGTCCTTCCCTATTATGTGGTGAAGCCTCCCATGGGAGAGGTCATGGTCCGTTCGCCGCTGAGCAACGATATGTTCCGGACCGGACCGGTGGACCCCGACGCCGAACAGATCATGACCGGTCTGCTGCGGGAACAGTTGGCGGGAAAACAAGGCTATACCTATGTAACCAGGGATGAGGTTCCCGATTTTGTAAGGGACGCGCTCACCCGGGAAACCGTGAGCTTTGAGGCCGCGCAAAGACCCAAACTGGGTCAGCAATTCGACGCCGACGGCGTGCTCATGGGATTTATTTACGCCTTTAAGGACCGTAAGGGGACCGCATATTCGGTGGAGTCGCCGGCGAGCGTCACGTTCGATCTTTACCTGCTGGACGCGGGTACGGGCGCCATCCTGTGGAAGGGCAATTATTCGAGGACCCAACAGGCGGTGTCGGATAACTTGCTGGATCTGAGTGAATACAAATCGGGCTTGCGCTGGATGAAGGCGTCGGACCTGGCGCTGTACGGCATGAAGACGATGTTTAAAACATTTCCCGGAACCGAAGGGCTTAAATAGTGATTGTTATTCCCGCGATAGATCTCAAGGGCGGAAGGTGTGTAAGGCTTTTTCAGGGCGACATGGACAAGGAGACCGTCTTTTCGGAATCGCCCGACAAGGTGGCCTCGATGTGGCAGTCAAAAGGCGCGCGTCTCATTCATGTGGTGGACCTTGACGGCGCGGTGCGCAAAAGCCCTCAGAATGTGGAGGCCATCAAGACCATTCTGGCCAACGTCCGGACCCCGGTACAATTGGGGGGCGGCGTGCGGGACCTGGCCACCATCGACTTCTACCTCGAACTCGGTGTTGAACGGATAATTCTTGGCACCGTGGCGCAGGAAAACCCCGATCTGCTCAAGGAGGCGTGCTCCAGGCGCCAGGGGGCCATCATAGCCGGTATAGACGCCCGAGGCGAAAAAGTGGCCGTGGACGGCTGGACCAGGGAAACCGAGGAAACGCCTCTGGACCTGGCGCGTAAAATGGAAGACGCGGGCGCGGCGGCGATCATCTATACGGATATCTCGCGAGACGGCATGAGAACGGGCCCCAACCTGGAGAACACTGCCAGGATGTGCCGGGCGGTGTCCATTCCGGTTATATGCGCCGGCGGCGTGACCACCCTGGAGGACATTAAAAATCTGCTCTGGTTGGGAGAGCCCAACCTGTGGGGCGCTATCACCGGTAGAGCCATTTACGAAGGCACACTGGATTTGGAGCAGGCCATAAAGCTGACCGAGCAGTCTGTCTGATTCCTGAGACGCCGTTCGCGGAAATTTTTTTTGCGGGCGTTTTTTTTCGCTTTCGGCGGGCTGGCTGGATGGGCCGGGGAAGGGGCCTGCCGCGAATGCGCAGTATTTCCGGGGCCTGAGCAAGGCAAGATCGCCGCGGCGCCGACCAAAAAGTATCGTAAAAGGCTTGACAATCGTAATTAATTAGTTATTGTAAGATGTTTAAATATAAAGTTGAGGGGAGTGATTGCTGAATGCCTGGCGTTCGCGTCAAAGAAGGCGAACCGTTCGAGTCCGCTTTGAAACGCTTCAAGAAACAGTGTGAAAAAGCGGGTATCTTATCCGAAGTTCGCAGGAGAGAGCATTACGAAAAGCCGAGCGTAAAACGAAAACGTAAAGCCTTGGCCGCTAAGAAGCGCGCTTTGAAACGTATGAAAAGGTCTCGAGGTTTCTAAAGCGTACTATGTCGCTTTACGAAAAAATCGATGTTGATTTTAAAACTGCGCTCAAAGCCAAAGATCAAACTCGGGTTTCCGTCTTGCGCATGCTGCGCGCGGCTTTAAAAAACAGGGAAGTCGAAGAGAGACGGAAGCTCGAAGAGATCGAAGTGGCGCGCGTTATCAATTCACAAGTAAAACAGCGCAAAGACTCGATCGAACTTTACGAAAAAGGCGGCAGGCTCGATTTGGCCGAACAAGAGAGCCGTGAGCTGCTGATACTTGAAGAATATTTGCCGCGCCAGATGGGCGCGGAGGAACTTGAAGCCGTTCTGCGCGAAGTCATCGCCGAAACGGGCGCGTCCGGTATGAAAGACATGGGCGCGGTCATGAAGGCGGCGATGGGGCGGTTAGGCGCCGCTGCGGACGGCAAGGTCGTCAATCAGGTAGTACGAAAGCTGCTGTCCGCGTAGACCGCCGGGCGGCGCTTTTTTATATGACTCTATAGCGTCTCGGTCAAATCGGTCGATCGGAGGTTTTCCATGACGTGGTTTTTCCTGAACGGGCCTTCCGAGTTGATCCCTGCAGCGTCACACGACTACGTTTTGCACGAACACTTCTTTTTCCGGCTCATGGCGAACAATCATTCGCCGTGACGTGGCTTATCTCGCCCCGGTTATTGATTTATCTTGAGAAGAGGGAAACTAACCACATAGAGACAGATGTTTTCCGGGCGTTTATCTAATTGAAGACGCAACACGAAAACAAGCTGAACAACATGAACGCAACAAGGTTTAGGAAGCAAAAATAAACCTTAGGGGCGCTTTTTTTTCATTTGCGCCTTGTTTTCCGAAAAGTGGTTTTTATATTATAAGCCGGATCATGATCAATGGATGAACAAACCCTTCTGGGTCTTGAATATTTCACGCTTCTGGAGCATCTCTCCAGGTTTACCCGCACATCCATGGGGGCAGGGGAATGTTTGTCCTTGCGCCCATGCGCGGACCGGGAAACCGTCCATTCCGAAATGACCCGGACCACGCAGGCCCGGACCCTCCTCGATAATGGTGAAATTCCTCCGATTGATGAGGTGGACGACGTCGCCCCCTTGTTCAGGCGCGCCTCGGTCGAGGGCGGCTTTTTGGAGGGGGCGGAACTCAGGTCGATTTCGCATCTCATGGGCGTGTGCGCGCGAGTGCGCTCGTTTCTGCTGGCCCGTGAACAAGCAGCCGGAGAGCTGGCGTTTCTGGCGGGGAACATGGAGCCCCTCACGGAAGTCGTTTCCCGGATCGAGGGGGCCGTGGACAGCCGCGGGTGGGTCACCGATGACGCCAGCCCCAAACTCAGAAAGCTTCGAAACGCCATCGACTCCCAAAAACAGCGGGTGATGGACACCCTTGGTCAGATTCTGCGCAAAAACACCCTGCAGAGCGCCTGGCAGGATACGGTGGTCACCTTTCGCAACGACCGTTACGTTCTGCCGGTCAAGTCGGGCGCCAGACAGTCGGTTCCGGGCATTATCCATGACTTCTCCCAAAGCAGGGCGACCTGTTTTATCGAACCGTGGGAGACGGTTGAGCTTAACAACGAACTGTCCATGGCGCTCTCGGAGGAAGGCGAGGAGGTTCGCAGGATCCTCAGGGATCTCACCGCGTCAGTTCGAAGCGTGTTGCCGGAAATTCAAAACAATTACGAACTCCTCATCAAGCTGGACGTTGTGTTCGCCCGCGCGGGCCTCAGCAGGGTTTTAAAGGCCGTCGAACCGGAATTCTCGGAGCATGAGATCAAGCTGACCAGGGCCGTGCACCCGCTCTTGTGGTTCAGGACCAGGGAAAGAGGCGAACGGCCGCCGGTGCCGGTGGATATCAGATTTCCCGAAGGGGTGTCGACCCTGATCGTATCCGGCCCGAACATGGGGGGAAAGACCGTCACCCTGAAAACCCTGGGACTGCTGTCCCTCATGGCCCTGTCCGGCATGCACATCCCGGCGGAAGAAGGGTCGCGCATCCGGCTTTTTGACGGGGTCCACGCGGTTATCGGCGACGATCAGGATTTACTGGCGGATTTAAGCACCTTCTCGTCGCAAATCCGCCGTATCATGGGCATACTGGAAGAAGCGGGTCCCACCTCGCTCATCCTGCTTGACGAAATCTGTACGAACACGGATCCCGTCGAGGGCGGCGCGCTGGCGCTCGCGGTTTTGGATCAGCTGAGCGGACAGGGCTGCAAAACCATCGTAACCACGCACTTCAACACCCTTAAAATGTACGCCATGACCCGTGATTCGGCGCTCAATGTGTCGGTCGAGTTTGACAGCGGCGCGAAGGTCCCCACCTACCGGCTGAATTATGGATCTCCCGGACACAGCAACGCTCTGGAGATTTCCCGAAAACTGGGCATGCCGGCCGAAGTGCTGGATCGCGCTGAGAGCTACCTGAGCCCCGAAGAGCGCAAGGCCCTGGACCTTGTCCACGACGCCGAGAAGACGTTCCGCGAGCTGGAGCGTGAGCGGCGCGAAGCCCAATCGCTCAGGCAGAGCATGGAAGAGTCCAGGAGCCGCTATGAGCGCCTGGCGGCGGAACTGGAAGAAGGCAGGGAGCGGTTGTTGGCCGAAGAGCGCAAACGCGCCCACGCCGCCTTGAGACACGCGGAACGCAGGGTTCAGCGCGCGTTGCGCCAGATTCGGAGTCACGCGCCGGAAGCGGTCGAAAGCGAACAGGAAACACAAAAACGGGAACTGAAGGAAACACGGCAGGAACTGCTGCGGGAACTGGCGCCGCGCAAAACGCCAAAACCGCGTCCACAGCCTCGAAAACCGCACTTTCAGGTGGGATGCAGAGTCCGCATCAAGGGCTCAAAGGATATCGGATCGCTGATCGGTATCAAGGAAGACAACCGGAGGGTGGAAGTGCTGGTGGGAGGGCTCAGGTTTCAAACGACGATCGATCGTTTGGAGTATGAGGGCCCGGCGCCCGCCAGGAAACCGTCCTCGGGCTATAGGCTCAACGCCGGTTTCGGAAACGATCTTCATGAAATAAATCTCATCGGACTGACCGTTGAGGACGCCTTGGATCAGGTGGAAAAAGTGATCGACCAGGCTGTGTTGCGCGGCCAGAAGCGTCTGGATTTTATTCATGGCGTGGGGGCCGGGATATTGCGCAAGGCCATCAGGGATCATTTAAAAGTGCACGCAATGGTGGAATCGTTCGCCCATCCCGATGTCCGTCAGGGAGGAGTCGGGGTCACAACCGTCGAACTGAAGAGTTGAGGACGTGGGCCAGGTTTTTTCCGAAGACACCATATACAGGGTCAAGCAGGCGGCCGATATTGTCGATGTAATATCGCGATACGTGCCGCTCAAAAAGGCCGGGAGATATTTTAAAGCGAAATGCCCCTTTCATGGCGACGAGGACCCGTCATTTACGGTGAGCCCCGAGCGCCAGATGTTTCATTGCTTCGGCTGTCAGGAGGGCGGTGACGTCATAGCGTTTCTGATGAAGTATCAGAACCTGAGTTTCATGGAAGCGGTGCAGGATCTTGCCGAGCGCTACCGGGTAACGCTTCCCAAGCTGAGCGGGGAAAGCCAGCGGGCGTCCCGGGAAGAGGAGCGGGAACGGGCCAAGCTCTTTCGGGTCAACGAGCTGGCCAGAGAATTTTTTGTGGAAACGCTGACCTCCCGCCGCGGAGCGAAAGCGCGGGAATATCTCACCAGGCGCAATATCGACGCCGGTGTGCGAGAGCAGTTTTTTTTAGGTTTTGCGGAGCAAGGGTGGGACCATCTGCTGACCTACATGAAAAGCCGAAATGTCCCGCTTGATCTGGTGGAGAAAGCGGGTCTGATTATCAGGAAAAGCGGAGGCTTCTATGATCGTTTCAGAGAACGGATCATATTTCCCATCGTCGACCTCCGCGGGAAAACAATCGGGTTCGGTGGAAGGACACTGACGGACGAAACGCCGAAGTATCTGAATTCCCCCGAAACCCCTCTGTATCACAAGGGACGTTCGCTGTACGGCATGAACGCGGCGGTGGACGCCGCGCGCGCGGAAGGATACGCGATCATTGTGGAAGGCTACATGGACGCGATTTCCCTGGTGGCGCACGGCGTGCGCAACGTGGTGGCCACGCTGGGCACCGCGTTGACCAACGATCAGGTACGCCTGGTCAAGCGTATGGCGACAAGGGCGGTACTCGCGTTCGACTCTGACGAAGCGGGCCGGAAGGCCGCGCTCAGGAACGCCCCCCAATTTTTCAGCAATAAGATGGAGGTTACCGTTTTATCGCTTCCTGGCGATCATGATCCTGATGATTACATTAATCGCGAAGGACGTGACGCCTTTCTAAAAAAGATTGACGAGTCCAAGCCGCTTTCAGATTTTTGTCTGGATACGTTCCTGGGACAAGGTGTAGACACCATAGCCGGTCAGACAGCCGCAATCGAGGCGTTTAAACCGATATATACGGTCATGCCCAACGAGCTGGAAAAAAGCCGGTGCGTAAAGATCCTGGCGGAACGTTTACAACAAGACGAGGCGGTGGTAGGGAAAATGCTCGGCTCGCGCAACGCGCAGGTCGGGCCAGCGCTGGAGAAACAGCGTCCGGCGTCCGTATCTTCATTGGAACGTTTTGTTTTTTCCTTTTTTGCGCGGAATCCGCGGGTCGGCCCCGCTCTTCGTGAGAAGGGCGTGACGGAGTTTTTCGAGGACCGCAAGCTGGCGGAGCTGTTGCAGGACGCTCTGCGCGACTATGAAACGCAAGGTTCGTTCGACATCGGCCGTTTTACGGCGCGGCATACCGACCCCGCCGTGAGCGCGCTTTTATCCGAAACGCTGGTTTCCGCGAATATGGAGGAAAAGGAAGACGTAGACCAGATACTGGACGATATTTTACACACTTTTGAGCGGAGAAGTCTGAACAGGCGGGCCGGCGAACTCCAGGCCCAAATAGAAACCGCTGAAAAGAACAATGACTTGGAATTGTTGCAAGCGCTTTTGCATAAGAAAAAAATCCTAATACGGGAGAGAGCTGAAGTCTATGAGAAAAGAGGATATGAGCATGTCCGAAGATGATAACAACATGTCTAAGGATCATAGCGTCGGAGTCCGTAGACTGATTTCGGCCGGTAAGGAGAAAGGGTTTGTCACCTATGACGAACTCAATGACTCCTTGCCCCCTGACGTACTTTCGGAAGAAGAGATAGACGACATGATGATGTTGTTGGACGAACTCGACATTCAGGTCGTGGAGAGTCCCAAACAACTTAAAACCAAACCTCAGGTCGACGAGGAGGACGAAGATTCTCTGGACGCCGATTCCGCCAATCCGCAAATGGAGCCTCCGGGACGGGTGTCCGACCCCGTGAAAATGTATCTGCGGGAGATGGGTATGGTTTCCCTTTTAACCAGGGAGGGCGAGGTTGAGATAGCCAAGCGGATCGAGGAAGGCGACATGGAAGTCCTTCACGCCATAGCCACATCGTGGATGGGAATGGGCGCGTTGCGCCGCCTTGGAGACGATCTGCAAAGCGACTTGATTAAGGTCAAGGACATCGTCAAGGGGATCGACGAAGAAGAGCAGATGCTGGAAATCGAAAGCATGCTCAAAGAGGAAGTCGTGGGAGTCCTGAGCAGGTTCGAAGAATTCCAGGGCCGCTATGAAAAACTGTACGAGACCATAAACTCCGTGGAATCGGAGCAGGAAGTCCTCAATCTGAGAACCGATCTCGAAATCCTCATGACGGAAATAATGGATCATCTTGCGCTGGTTCGTTTTGAAAGCAGGATCGCCGAGCCCATGGTCGAGGTGGTGGAAAAGATTGTCGGCCATTTGAGAAGGCAGGAGCGGGTCATTGAGGAATGTATGATTATGACCGGTCTTCCTCAAATCAAGCTCGACGTTATCTTCACGGAAAATGATGAGGTTGTGCTGGATGAACTGAGCCAGAGCAAGGGAATCGGCAGACCGGACCTGGACGCTATTCGGGAAAAGTATGTGCAGTCCAGGGTTGAGCTCCAAAGGACCGAGGCAAAATACCTGGCCAGCCCGGGTGAGTTGTCTACAATGCTTGAAACGATCTATAATGGACAGGTTAAGGCGCAGCAGGCCAAAAAGGAACTGGTTGAGGCCAACCTGAGACTTGTCGTTTCCATAGCCAAGAAATACACCAATCGCGGCCTTCAGTTCCTGGATCTTATTCAGGAAGGCAATATCGGTCTGATGAAGGCCGTGGACAAGTTCGAATATCAGCGCGGATACAAGTTCAGCACCTACGCCACGTGGTGGATCAGACAGGCGATCACCAGAGCTATCGCGGATCAGGCGCGGACAATTCGTATCCCGGTGCACATGATCGAAACCATCAACAAGCTTATCCGCACGTCACGCTATCTGGTGCAGGAATATGGGCGCGAACCGACCCCCGAGGAGATCGCGGAAAAAATGGATTTCTCCCTGGAGAAGGTCCGGAAAGTCCTGAAGATCGCCAAGGAGCCCATATCCCTGGAGACCCCCATTGGGGAGGAGGAAGACAGCCATCTCGGAGATTTCATCGAGGACAAGAAGATTATGTCCCCGTCCGAAGCCGTGATCAACCTGGACCTCTCCGAGCAGACCAGAAAGGTGCTCGCCACCTTGACGCCGCGTGAGGAAAAGGTGCTGCGCAAGAGATTCGGCATCGGAGAAAAGGCCGATCACACCCTGGAGGAGGTCGGCAAGGTATTCGATGTGACTCGCGAGCGCATCAGGCAGATAGAGGCCAAGGCCTTACGCAAGTTGCGGCATCCCAGCCGCAGCCGCAGGCTGAAGGCTTTTGTGGAGAATTGAGGCGCAAGGGGAATTATTTGTTTCCTTGCGGCGGTGAACAAGCCCTGGGGCTTGACAACCGCTAGATATAGCCCGTAAAGTAAAGCCCATTCTTTGGGCGGGCCCATAGCTCAGCTGGAAGAGCCACCGGCTCATAACCGGTCGGTCCCAGGTTCGAACCCTGGTGGGCCCACATTTAGGCGTCAGCTACGGGATTGGTAGACGATTTCCAACAGCTGATAAGAATGGTGAGGGCGCCAACGCGTGCCCTTTTTCATTGGAGCTGAAAGATTAAACTTGGAGATGTCATAAAGTGGCTTGAAAGGGAAATTCCGCCCGTTCTTGCCGAGGAGTGGGATAACTGTGGTTTGCAGGTAGGAGACCCAAGCTGGGAGATAACCGGCATCCTGCTGGCCCTCAACCCCTCCCCGGAGGCGCTCGAGGAAGCCCGCAGACGCCAAGCCAACCTGGTCATTACGCATCACCCTCTTCTGTTCAAGCCTCTTAAACAAATTAGCATTCGGAATCAGGTTTCCCAAACAATAAACCTCTCATTAACGGCCCAAACGGCCGTTTTTTGCGCTCATACCAATTGGGATGGCGTGTGGGGAGGGGTAAACGATACCCTCGCCGGACTTCTCGATATAAAGGTGGAGGGGTGTCTTGAAGAAGGTCCCCTGGAGCGCATGTGCAAGGTCGTCGTTTTTACCCCTTCGGAGGCGGTGGATAGTGTTCGTGAGGCCCTGTTCGACGCCGACACAGGCGTGATAGGCCGTTACACCCATTGTTCGTTCGCTTCTCCCGGACAGGGATCGTTCTTCGGGGAAGAAGGCTCCAATCCCGCTGTGGGTGTCAGGGGGAGGGTGGAGACGGCGGACGAGGCCCGGCTGGAGGTTATAGCCCCCAGGTCGGCCGTGTCCCAATTGCTTTCCCGCATAAAATCGGTCCACCCCTACGAAGAGGTGGCGTATGATGTATATCCGTTGCTCAACCCTACCCGCCGCGGGGGCATGGGACGCTACGGAACACTGAATACGCCTCGCAATCTGGGTGAACTGCTGAAGTTAATTAAAGACGCGCTTGAATTGGAAACTATAAAATACGTTGGCGATCCGGAGCGGAACATACGAACCGTCGCGCTGTGCGGCGGCGCGGGTTCAAGCCTGTGGAGGAAGGCTCTTCAGACCGGCGCGGACGTCTACATCAGCGGCGAGTTCCGTTATCATGAGGCCTTGGAGGCTCATTCCGAAGGGCTCGCTCTTGTGGACACCGGCCATTTCGCCTCGGAGTTTCCGGCCATGAAAGCGCTGTTACAAAGAATCGAGCTGGGCTTTGCCGAGCGAGAAAAAATAAAGATCAGCCTCTTTGACGCTGAAAAAGACATTTTTGAGTACAGTTAGGGGGAATTATTTTGATTGAGACCCTTAGACAGTTAATCCGGCTGCAGGCTGTGGATTCGGACATCCAGGCAATCGAGGAGCGAAAGGAAGACGCTCCTCAAAGAATCCGCGAGCTTGAAGAGCAATTGAATCAACTGAATGAGAAGATAGAGGGGCAACGCCAGAGACAGGAAGAGCTCAGACAAAAGAGGGCGGACGTTGAATCTCAGATGGAAGAAATCCGCGGCAAGATAGGAAAGAGCCAGTCCAAGCTTTCCCAGGTAAAAAATGACCGCGAATACCGCGCGACTCTCAAGGAAATAGATGAGTTCAAGCGGCTCATGAAGTTGACGGAAGAGGACACCATCTCGGTCATGGAAGAGCAGGAATCCGTGGAGAAAACCATCGCGGAGAATGAAAATCTGCTGGAATCCGAGAAAAAGGTCATAGAAGAAGAGATGAAGGTGGTTGAGGAAGCTCTGCAGAAAGCTGACTCCGAGTTAGAGGTGTTTGAAGGCCAGAAACAGGAACTGGTCAAGGGTATCGACGCCCGGACGCTCAGCAAGTATGACTTTATCCGGAAGAACAGAAACGGAATCGCCATCGCCGGTGTGACCAAGGGGCTGTGTACCGCCTGTCATATGAATCTGCCTCCGCAGTTTTTCAATGAACTTATGAAGACGGACACCCTCTTGACCTGTCCAAATTGCCACCGTATCATTTATTGGATGGATCACGAAGTGTTTGCCGAGCCTTCGGAAGAAGCCGCGGCCGAAAACGAGTAATCGAATTCGCGTTGTCGCGGCGTAAAGACCGCAAAAAAGTTTATGTCGGAGTAGCTCGGGTGATCGCCGGTTTCCCATGTGGAAACGGGAGGAAAGTCCGGGCTCAGCAGGGCAGGGTGGTCCGTAACGCGGACTGGGGGCGACCCTAAGGAAAGTGCCACAGAAACCAGACCGCCCGCCGCCGAGCGGGTAAGGGTGAAAAGGTGAGGTAAGAGCTCACCAGGTACGATGGTGACATTGTACGCTGGGTAAACCCCACCCTGAGCAAGACCAAATAGGGGAGTGTTTGAGGGCTGCCCGTCCGAAACTCCCGGGTAGGTCGCTTGAGGTTCCGGGCAATCGGAACCCTAGAGGAATGATCACCGTCCCGCGGCGGGTGACCGCCGCGGGAAACAGAACCCGGCTTACGCGCTGCTCCGACATTTTTTTCTTTTAATCGAGGCGCCGCCGCATTTCATACACGTTGAATAGCCATGAAGACCGCTGTCATCATTCCCGCCGCCGGTAAAGGCCAGCGGATGGGCGCCGACATCGAGAAACAGTTTCTCTCGCTGAACGGAAAGCCGATAATCGCGCATACCGTGCGCGTATTTCAATCGTCTCCGAGCATCGATCTGATCTACCCTGTTCTGCCCCCCTATCTGACTGATTCGGCGGAATCGGTGGCGGGGTTCGCTCCCGGTCAGGACAAAATCGCGGCCGTGGTGGCGGGAGGGGAAGCGCGTCAGGATTCGGTGGCCAACGGGTTGAAGGCGCTGGCGCCGGATGTCGATATTGTTCTGGTCCATGACGGCGTCAGGCCGTTTATCACGGAGAGACTGATACAAGACTGCATCGCAACCGCGTCGGCGCACGGCGCTTGTCTGGCGGCGCTGCAGGCGCAGGAGACGGTGAAGCGGACCGACGACGAAGGCGTTGTGACCGCCACTCTGCCGCGCGACCTCATCTATCTGGCGCAGACCCCGCAGACCTTCCGCCGGGACGTTCTCGAACTGGCGTTCCGGCGGGCCCGCGAGGACGCGTTCTATGGGACCGACGAGGCCATGCTGGTTGAGCGCCTCGGTCTTCAGGTCCGCGTGGTGCCGGGAGAGCGCTGGAACATCAAGATCACCAATCCCGAAGATCTGACCTGGGCCCGTGTGTACGCGGAAACCCAGGCAAGGCGACCGGGCGCCGGGGAGGCCGTCTGATGCGGGTGGGCATGGGGTATGACAGTCACCGTTTGGTCGCCGGCCGGCCCCTGATTCTCGGTGGAGTGCGCGTCCCCTTCGAATTGGGGCTCAAGGGACATTCGGACGCCGACGCGCTCATACACGCCATCGTGGACGCCTTGCTGGGCGCCGCCGGATTGGGCGACATCGGGAGCCATTTTCCGGATTCCGATCCCCAATATAAAGACCGATCCAGTCTGTTTTTTCTGGAGGAAGCGGGGCGACTGGTCGCCCAAAATGGCTTCCGTATCACCAACATAGACGCCACGGTGATCGCTCAGGCCCCGAAACTCGGCCCTTACTTTCCTCAAATGGCGGAAACCATGGGCCACGCGCTTGGAGCCCGGGCGCGAGATATCAGTCTAAAAGCCAAGACCAATGAGGGCATGGGGCTTGTGGGCAGGAGCGAGGGCATGGCAGTATTTGCGGTAGCCCTGCTGGAAGAGGTTTGAGTTCCGCCACGGTCGGGGGTTGGCGCGCCGGTTGTCCGCTTCCATGCCCTTTCAGGGCGTATCTGCTCCGAAATCCCGCGAACCATCATAATTCCAGTGACCTTCCCTTGACTTTAGGCTTCCGAATTTATTAGACATATATACCGCTTATGGTTGAGAATCATAGTGAACTATCACTCCGTAGGGGAGTCCGCGATGCCGCTCAAGATTTATAATACGCTGAAGAAAAAGAAGGAAGAATTCACCCCGCTGGAAGCAAATCGTGTCGGAATCTATGCGTGCGGCATAACCGCCTATGATTATTCCCACATCGGTCACGCCCGTTCCGCGGTGGTGTTCGATGTCGTGGTGCGCTATCTGCGTTCCCAGGGCTACGAAGTGCTTTATGTGCGCAATTTTACCGACATAGATGATAAAATTATCAAAAAAAGCCAGGAGCAGAATACGCCCGTCCCGGAGATAGCTCATCGCTTCATAGAAGCCTACCGGGAGGATATGGAGTCGCTGGGAGTCAATCCTCCGGACGTGGAGCCGCTGGCCACCGAATACATCCCGCGGATGATCGAAACGATCCAAAAACTCATCGAAAACGGCCACGCGTATCAGGCCGACAGCGACGTCTACTTTGCGGTGGACAGCTTCAGGGGGTACGGCAAGCTTTCCAAACGGGACATCGAGGAAATGATAGCGGGAACGCGGTTTGAAGTGGACGAACGCAAGCGAAATCCCCTTGACTTCGCCTTGTGGAAAGGCGCCAAGCCGGGAGAACCGGAATGGGACAGCCCCTGGGGCAAAGGCCGTCCCGGCTGGCACATCGAGTGCTCGGTGATGAGCGCGTCCATTATCGGCCCCACCCTGGATATCCACGGCGGCGGCAAGGACCTTATTTTTCCTCACCATGAGAACGAGATCGCCCAGGCGGAAGGCGCGACCGGCAAGCCGTTTGTCCGGTTCTGGATGCACAACGGTTTTGTGAACATGAACAAGGAGAAAATGTCCAAATCGCTGGGCAACGTGCTCAATATCCGGGAACTGGTCAAGTTATACCACCCGGAGGTGGTGCGTTTTTTCCTGCTGTCCAAACATTACCGCAGCCCGCTCGACTACTCCGATGAAGTAATGAAGGAAATGGAAAACGCCCTGGGCAGAATGTACAAACTTGTTCAAAGAATAGATGAAGCCGGCGCGGATGGGTCGGCCAAGGCCCCGGCGGGCATTGACGAAATTGAAAAGGATATGACCGATAAAGCGGAAAGCCTCATGAAGGAATTCCGGGAGGCCATGGATGACGATTTCAACACCGCGCGCGCCATCGGCTACCTCTTTCCGCTGGTCAAGAGCGCCAATCGGCTTTTGGATGAAGCGGGAGACTCCCTGACCCCGGACAATTTGGTGGCGCTGAAAAAGACGCGCGCCGCGCTGATGGAAGTGGGTTCGCTTTTGGGGCTGCTCCAGGCGCCGCCGCGCGAATTTTTTGGATTTCTGAAAGACAGGGAACTCAAGGAAGCGGGCGTGGACCGGGACGAGATACAACGTCTGGTGGACCAGCGCGCGGAAGCCCGCAGGTCCAAGGACTGGGCGCGGGCGGACACTCTCCGCGATAAGTTGAGCGAGCTGAACGTCATTGTGGAAGACAGGCCGGAAGGGCCCGTATGGAGATTCGCCTGAAAGGCCATGAGTAGATTTCAACTGGTTACCGAGTTCACTCCCCGTGGCGATCAGCCCAACGCCATTGAGGAGTTAAGCCACGGCGTCGAGGTGGGGATCCAATATCAGACCCTGCTCGGCGTCACCGGTTCCGGCAAGACCTTTACCATGGCCGCGGTCCTGGAAAAGGTCCAGCGTCCGGCTCTGGTCATCGCCCCCAACAAGACGCTGGCCGCCCAGCTTTACAACGAGTTCAAGGAGTTTTTTCCTCACAACGCCGTCGAGTATTTCGTCAGCTACTACGATTACTACCAGCCCGAAGCCTACATTCCCAGCTCCGACACCTATATCGAAAAAGACTCTTCCATAAACGAAGAAATAGACAAGATGCGCCACTCCGCGACCATGGCTCTTTTTGAGCGGCGCGATGTGATTATTGTGGCCAGCGTCTCCTGCATCTATGGCCTGGGCTCTCCCGAAGCCTATCACGGCATGCTCCTGCTGCTGGAACAGGGCATGGAGATGAGCCGGGACGACACGCTTCGCAAGCTGGTGGAAATTCACTACGAACGCAAGACCTACGATTTTCACCGGGGAACTTTTCGCGTGCGGGGCGACGTGGTGGAAATTTTTCCCGCCTATGAGGAAAAGCGGGCCATACGGGTGGAATTCTTCGGCGATTTCGTGGACTCGCTCTCGGAAATCGATCCCATAACCGGCAGAAAGCTCGCGGAACGCGACCGCGTTCCCATATATCCCGGCAGCCACTACGTCACCACCCATGACCGGAGGGTAGAGGCGCTCAAAACCATCAAGGAGGAGCTGAAGGAGCGGGAAGAACATTTTCTGAGCAAGCGAAAGTTCATAGAAGCCCAGCGCATATCGGAGCGGACTAACTTCGACCTGGAAATGATAAACGAACTCGGCTTCTGCCACGGTATAGAAAACTACTCCCGCCACTTCACCGGACGCGCGCCCGGCGACCCGCCGCCCACCCTGATCGACTACTTCCCCGACGACTGGCTGCTGTTTATCGATGAAAGTCATGTGACCGTGCCCCAGCTTAACGGTATGTACCGGGGGGACCGGTCCCGCAAGCAGACGCTGGTGGATTTCGGGTTTCGCCTGCCGTCCGCTCTGGACAACAGGCCGCTCAACTTTGAAGAGTTCAGCAAGTTGATCAACCAGGTGGTCTACGTGTCCGCGACTCCCGCCGAGTACGAGCTGCGCATGTCCGAGGGACGGGTTATCGAACAGATCATTCGTCCCACCGGGCTTATGGATCCGAAAATCGATGTGCGGCCCGCCAGGCTGCAGGTGGACGACCTGCTGGAGGAAGTCCGTAAGCAGGTGAAAGCCGGTGAACGCACCCTGGTCACCACCCTTACCAAACGCATGTCCGAGGACCTGACCGATTTTCTGTCCGACGCGGGAGTCAGGGTCCGCTATCTGCACTCGGATATCAACACCCTCGAGCGTGTGGAGATCATTCGCGACCTGCGCGCCGGAAAATTCGACGTGCTGGTGGGCATCAACCTGCTGCGTGAAGGATTGGACATACCGGAAGTGTCGCTGGTGGCGGTGCTGGACGCGGATAAAGAGGGCTTCCTGCGTTCGGAGACATCGCTCATCCAGACCTGCGGCCGCGCCGCGCGCAACGTAAACGGGCGGGTGATTCTGTACGCCGACGAAGTTACCGGTTCCATTGAAAAAACCGTCAGTGAAACCGAGCGCAGGCGGACTATACAGGAAGCGTACAATCAGGAGCACAACATCACGCCGGAGACCGTGAAGAAAATCATACGTGAGTCACTGGGCGGCGTGTATGAAGCGGACTACTACACCGTGCCGTTGGTGGCGGAGGAAAAAGGCAAATACCTCACCTCCGACGACCTGGAAAAGGAAGTCAAAAAACTGGAAAAGGAAATGAAAAGCCTGGCCAAGGAGCTTCGTTTCGAAGAAGCGGCCGAAGTCCGCGACCGTATCAAGGAGTATCGCGAGCTGCTCATGGATATGCAGTGAGCCGTTTGCCGACCCGCGCTGTCCGATAAAAAACGTTTCCACCTCATATCCCTTTTCGCATTTTCAGCCCCGAACATACATCCCGGAAGGATTCTCCAGTATTCAGCGAGAGGAGAACCGGTCCGCCCGGACCTTCCCGGCGTGGTCGTTTCAAAATTTGGTTTGCATTTCAAGGTAAAGAACATTAAATTCGATAATACAGGAAAATATTACAACTTTTTTCTCTTATATTGCAGAAAGTATATCGTTACCTAAGACGTGAAACATATTTTGCGATATAAGGAAGAATTAATTGCCGGTCGCTTACCCGTATGCTCAAAGTAGTGGGGAAAGGTAGTTCGGCTTGGTGAGACATTCTTATCCACATCTGCTTGCGTTGTGCTTTTTTGCTATCGCCGTCAGTCTAATCTCTCCACAAAACATTCCGGCCGCCGATATCCCGGACTCCCAATCGATAGTTTGCCCTTCGCGTGAGGAAATCCTCGACGACGTGGCGCGCATGGGCAAGGAACTCGTAATTGTAAAAAGACAATTGGAGTTACTCCTATCAGGAAAAGATACCGTCGACACATCACCCTATGCGCTCCTGTTGGTGGATTTTGATGATGAGAAGGCTCTTGAAAGAAGGCGCGCGGAGTTGCGCCGGGCGATCAAGGAGTCAAATGAATCAAGAGCCGCTGAATTGGGTGTGGCTGTACAATGTGCGCTCAAGGGTGAGGAGTTCCGCGAGCCGGGACTGAAATTGCTCCAGCTCGATCGCGCCGTTAACGGTTTGCGTCTCAAGTTTCTTGAACTCCCCGAAAGACAGCGAAAACCGCTCCTCGATTTCCAACTGAAATCGGACCAAGAAAATGAGCTCATAAAGCGCATTAGAAAATTGCGAGACATAATCCTGGAAGAAAAGGTGGACACATGGCTGGCGTTGAAAACCGCGACGCGCGCCAGCCTGCTTGAAACCGACGAAAATCTGAAAAATCTTGCGGAACAAAGAGCCCTGCTCGAGAAAATAAAGATGGATATCATAGATTTTCGTCTCGAAAAGATCGATGAAATTGAAAAAAGAGCCAGGTTCTATGTGGACACGTTCGCGCGTCTGGCGGATTTGGAGTCCAGCTCCGTTGAGGAGGAAGGAACCGACAGCCTCAAACGGGACTATGCCGATATCGTCAAGTTATGGCGGATTATTGTGGACGGTGTCTACAAGGGTCTGATCGGCTCTTTTTATGCGTTTAAGATTCCGGATCTGCCGGAATTCCCAACCACTGTTTTGAAGGCGGCCGGGGATGACCCCAACGTGAAAGAGTATGAAGCCTCTTACAAGAATCTTGAAGAGAGGAGGGCGGACCTGTCCCTCGTGGCGCAGCGGTCTCTGGCAAAAGAGACGGAATTCGCTAATAACCTCATTTTGCAGAGCGGACGCGTACGTTCGAAAATCATGAATGAACTCTTGCGGCGCGGTGATTCCTCCCCCGTTAGGGTGGACGCTGACTACCTGAAAGATTTTATGCGAGAGCTGCGAATGGTGCCAAGCCGATGGGTGGCCCTTTTTTACCTCAAGATATCGGATATCAAGCGCAGACTTGACAAGGGCCTGCAGGGCTTTTTTGAATTGTCCGGCCAGTTGCTGAAATTTTTGGTGTTCCTGGCTATTCCGGTTCTCATTTGGATCATCCTCAAGAAATTGATCGCGGCCCTGAGGCGGACTCGGTCCCAAATTATGGGAACGGGTGGCTCTCTCGCAGTTACGGGCGCGTTCACATTTTTAAGCAATCAGGCGGTCCCCTACCTGCGCTGGATCTTTATCATTCTGGCCGTTGAAGTGGGCAAAGCGCTCATCGCCAAGACCGTATTTTCGGAGTTCACCATCGGATTGCCGTATATACAGATTTACTGTGTCTACCGCATCTTTCGTCAACTGGTCGGCGATATCCTCACGTCCATTTCAACGCAGTCCGAAATGGAATCACAGGAAGAAGTGCATATAAAAGCCGAGGAAAGCGCAAAAACGCTGGGGAGGTCTTTCCTCTTCTCGTGGTGCTTCCTCTATGCAGTGGAGAGCATTGTCAGCCGCGCGTTGGTGTATCTGATGGCGTGGAAGGTGGTCACGGTGGTGGGCGTTCTGGTCACCGCCTTTGTAGCCAATAAGTGGAAATATGAACTGGCCGAGTTGATTGAGGGCTCTATGCGCGGCGCTCTCGGCCGCAGACTGTCCAACGGGTGCCGCGGGAGGTTCAGTATTATCTGGAGTCTTCCGGCAATGGTCGTTGCGTTTATCATTCTATTCTATCGATGGCTCAAAGCCTGGGGCGAACATTTTGATGTATATAAGAAAATCTCCGCCCAGATTTTCAAGCAAAGAATAGAAATGACCGTAACCATGCAAGCCGACGAGTCAGACAAAACCCTACCGGACGAATATATACAATGGTTTTCGCCGGGACAATGCGATGATCAATCTGTGCTGGTCGCGCCTCAAAATGATATAGCGCCGGATATAAAGGACGTCATACTGAATTGGCGTGAAGGACTGTTGAACGAGCGTTCTTTAGCCATATACGGGGATAAGGGATCGGGAAAGTCGTATCTGCTGGGACGATTGGAACGGGAGTTCCCGGATCTGAATATACTGAAAGCGTCCGTTCCCGGCAAGCTGCTAACCGCCGAGTCGGTTACTTCGTTTCTGGAAAACCTTCTGGAAATCTCGCCGGAAAGTCCCGCCTCTTTGCTGAGCGCTGATAAGCGCATGCCCAAGACACTCGTCATGATCGACGACGCGCACAACCTTTTTTTAGCCAAAGTCGGTGGTTTTCAGGCCTTCAAATCATTTATCGACCTGATTAACGCTCCCACCGAAAATTTGTTCTGGCTCGTGACACTAAATTTCTACTCTTGGATTTATTTGGAAAAGGTCTTTGGCGCCAAGCGGTGTTTCGGTTATGTGAAGGAAATGCCCGTATGGTCGGAGACGAAAATTCGTGAGCTTATCTTGACCCGGCATCGAAAAACCCAATTCAGGCTATCGTATGATAACATCCTTGGCGCCGTGGGAAGCCAGGGGCGGATGGGGCGGATCAGTTATGTCCAGTCCAATTTTTACCGGCTGCTCTGGCAGCAGTCAAACGGCGCTCCCGGGCCGGCTCTTGATCTCTGGCTCTCGGCGCTGAGGACCAAAGATTCCTCATTGTTGAGTGTGGGATTGCCCGAAGGCCTGGAAAAAAGCGGTTTTGGATACCTGTCCGAGGACGAGCTTTTTGTGTACTCCGAGGTCATACGGCATGGAAATCTATCGGATGATGAAATAGTCCAGGCCGCAAACTTACCGGACGTAGTGGTTAAAAAGGCTTTGGCGGAAGGCGTCCAGAATCGAATCCTGACTCGTTCCCAGGATGGGAGATACTGGGTAACGGGAATTTTTCAAAACGCGCTCGTAAGCACCTTAACCTTGAAGAATCTTGTATATGGAAGAAACTAATCTACAACTCATTTTCCGTATCTTTGAACAACTGGAATTCAAAAAATTATTTTTTCTGATAGTCGGGCTCGGTTTGCTAGTCTATTCGGTGAAACTTCTGTATCGGGCCACCAATCAGCTTTCCGCCAGGTTTCCGGGTAAGAGACTGGTTTTTCTTCAAGTAGCGACTCCTGCGAGTTTCCTCATCTACGTTCTTGGAATCGCTTTCCTGTTTTTCAGGGTGCTCGAGCCCCCGAAGGAATTATTGCTCGCCTTGGGCGGCGGGGCGGCGGTCGCCATCGGCCTATCCCTGAAGGACCTGGTGGCCTCGCTCTTTGCGGGCATGATTCTGCTGTTTGATCGTCCTTTCCAGGTGGGAGACCGCGTCCAATTCGGGGACACCTATGGAGAGATCAAAAGCATAGGGTTGCGGGCCGTTCGATTGCAGACGCTCGACGACAGCCTGGTCACCATTCCCAACTCCCGCTTTATCACGGACGTGGTTTCGTCGGGAAACGCGGGGGCCCTGGACATGATGATCGTCATGCCGTTCCATTTTTCACTGGATGTCAACCTGCGGCAGGTCCGCGATATACTGTATGAAATCGTGGTCACCAGCCGTTTCGTCTATCTGAAAAAACCGGTGAGCATCGTGGCTTCCGAGGTCACCTTTGGAGGCGTGTTGGCGCTCCAGTTGACCGCCAAAGCCTATGTAATCGACGTGCAGTATGAAAAAGCGTTTCAAACCGATGTGGTTATGAGGGCGACTCAAATCTTCAAGGAACATGGCATTGAACGGCCGTCCTTTAACCTGACCGGTCTGCAGGGCGCCGCCTGACCATCGCCTGAAACGGTTAGACCGTGTAGCGGCGTCATCCGATGCAACGCGCAGCCTCAAGATTTTCCCGCCAACGAATCCCTCTCTCGATTACAGCCGTCCTGCTTTGGGCTTCCCCGGGCGGTTTCAGTGTTCCCGAACAGAAGGGAAGAACTGGAGCGCGGGACGGCGCGCGTTACTAATCCTTTTTTTATGGATATGGGCATAATTTTATTGTAAACCCGAGGTCTACGTGTGGAATTTCGGAACGAAACAGGGAATTCGGCGGGAAAAGACCGCCTTCCGCTACGACGGCCAGCGCCTGTGTCTCGTTCACAGGGGATAGCGGAACAGGGAAACGGAAAGACACGAATCTGGTGTTCCCGGGGCTTAGCACGCTTTCTTGAACCTAATGTTGAGGAGGGAATAGTGAAAACGAAAGCCGCAGTGTCATACGAGTACAACAAGCCGCTGGTCGTCGAAGAACTTGATCTGGATGGACCCAAAGAAACCGAAGTTCTGGTTGAATTCAAGGCCGCGGGCCTCTGCCACACCGACCTGTCCATCATGCAGGGCGTTCTCCCGCTGCCTCCGCTTCCCTGCGTGGCGGGCCATGAAGCCGCCGGCGTGGTGAGAGAAGCGGGCAAAGCCGTGAGCGGAGTCAAGGTTGGAGATCATGTGCTCCTGGCCTGGGTTCCGGTTTGCGGCAAATGCTACTACTGCCTGAGAGGTCAGCACTATCTCTGCGCGGAAAAGGATATCGTCCGGTCGGGAGTCATGCTCGACGGCACCTACCGCCTGCGAAAGGGCGACCAGAACATCAACATTATGATGGGCGTGGGCGCGTTCAGCAACTTCAATGTGGTGAGTGAACGAAGCGTCGTGCCTATCGACAAGGACATTCCTTTTGAGATAGCCTCCCTGGTCGGCTGCGCCGTGGTAACGGGCGTGGGCGCCGTTCTGAACAAAGGCAAGGTTCGGCCGGGCAGCACGGTGGCCGTGGTGGGAGTGGGCGGCATCGGGCTGAACATGATCCAGGGCGCGGTGATCGCCAACGCCACCACCATAATCGCCGTGGACATTCTTCAGAACAAGCTCGATTTCGCCAAAAAGTTCGGCGCCACGCACGTGATTGACGCCTCCCGCGAAGACCCGGTGGAAAAGACGCTGGAAATCACCAACGGCATCGGCGTGGACTACGCGTTTGAAGCCCTGGGCAAACCGGAAACGGCCTTGACCACGTTCAGGCTTATCCGCCGGGGAGGCGAGGCCGTCATAGCGGGAGCGCCCTCGCTGCAGGATAAGCTCACCATCCCGCTGGTCGACGCTTCCATTATGGAAAAAAGCGTGAGCGGCACCTATTACGGCTCCGGCGATCCCCGGCTTCAGCTGCCCTATCTTCTCGATCTTTACAAGAACGGCAGGCTGAAACTTGATGAGCTGATTACCAAACGATATAGCTTCGAACAAATCAATGAAGGGTTCGATGACCTGCAATCCGGCAAAAACGCGCGGGGCATAATTCTGTATTAGAACAGAACCGCGCTTTTGAACCTCCCGTTTAGGCCGGCTTGCGCGCTTTGAGACGTAAACGGGACGCCGGGAGCCGATTGACAGGGAAAAGACTCCTGTGTATACTTTTTCGTAATTCAAAATAAAAAAATTATTTTAATATTAAATCCAGTACCCACTGATTGAGAACTCACGGGATTTTCTATTAAAGCCCCGTGAGTTTTTTTGTTTTGGGAGGCTCTCAGCACGAAAAAGCTTGATCGCCGATTTACAATTAAAAAAAGGATGGCTTAATGAATATTTATGTAGGTAACCTTTCCGGTTCCATGAGAGAAGATCAACTGAAGACGATGTTTGTAGAATTTGGAGAGGTGGATACGGTTAAAATAGTTATGGACAGACGTTCGGGACAGTCCAAGGGATACGCCTTTGTGGAAATGCCGAGCAATTCCGAGGCGGATCAAGCCATTAAGGCCCTCAACGGAAAGTTCATCGACGGGCAGAGCATCAAGGTCAATCCCGCCGACCCCGGCAGTAAACGTCAGGCGCGCCTGAAACGGAAACGCAAATCGCGCATGCGGCGGTACTAACCAGTAGCATCAGTCATGGTAAGGGTTTCAACCACACTGCTCTCATTCTCGCATAGGGGGGAGGATTTTCCTCTCTCTCCTCTGTGACCGCGCCCGCGCGCCCGTTCCAACCGCTTCACAAATCCATTCTTTTTCCGCTTTTTCATCCATCTGACAAATCCCTGACCCCGTCCCCTGTCGCTGCGAAGGCGCCCATTCACGCTCGCCGCGGGCGGGCAATCGATAGGTTTTTGGAAAGGGTTTGGGAAAACCTTTTTGCCAAAAAGGTTTTCCCAAGAGTCTCCGTCGTTCCGTTCATTATTTTTCCCGCATTAAATCGCTCTCTCCCCCGCAAGACTTTCCAAGCAGTAAAAAATTCTGGCGCCCTCCCCGGCGCGGACGGCTGTTGGCGCGAACTCAATCCTCTATATTTGTAGTAATTACAAGTCCTTATAACAAGTGTTTCCCTCCCGGAGTTTGGCATGGCGTTTGCCTTTGCCCAAAGAGACGCAAATTTTTCAGTTCAGTCAAAAAAGGGATTATGGGCGGCGAAATAAGCGGGCGTTAAAAGAGCGCCCGCGCGACATCATAAACGTATACGTACGAGCTTTGCGGTATGAAGTTTTGATGAACAGAGATAAGACCATGGGAAAAAATGGGTATCAGAATATACGAAACAAGATATTCGCCAGTATGATCCTTGCCCCGGCTATTCCTTTCCTTCTCATCATCGGTATCGAATACTATTACTATATGAGTTCGATGCAGGAAAAGACTAATTCAATGATATCGAGGATAGTGAGCGATCACCGTCATATGATTCAGTCTTTTCTGAATGAAAGAATCACTGATTTACAATTTATAACCGACACCTATTCATACGATACGATCATAGAACCGAATGTTTTGAAAAAAGCGTATGAAAGTATAGAAAAAAAGACGAGCGCTTTTATCGATCTTGGCGTATTCGATCAGTATGGTTTGCACGTCGCCTATTACGGCCCGTACGAATTGAAAGGAAAAATATACCGGGACACTGAATGGTTCAATACCGTTCTTCAAAACGGAGTCTACATAAGCGACGTTTTTCTGGGGTATCGAAAAGTACCCCATTTTATTGTCGCCGTGTTGAAGACGGAAGCGGATCGCATCTGGATTCTGCGGGCCACCATAAATTCCTCCCTGTTCAGTAATGTCGTGGAAAGCATACGCATCGGTAAAACCGGCGAAGCGTATATCATGAACAAGGAAGGGAGGTTTCAAACCAAGCGCCGCTCGGGCGGGAACCTCATGGACGCGGACCCTGAATGGGACGCGTCTTTTTCGTTTCATCAGGGCGTTCGCACCTTTGTGCGTGAGGATTTGAAGGGCGATGAATATCTGTACGCCACCACCTGGCTCAATGACGGGGAGTGGATACTGGTGGCGCGGCAGGAGACGGCCGAGGCGTTTGCCAGCCTTCGCCACACCACCTACCTGGTGATCGCGCTGGCGGTGATTTGCGGGGGCATGATCGTGCTGGCGGCGTTTCTGTTGAGCAACCGCATTATCAGCCGCATGAAGTTCAAGGATACGGAAAAAGAGGAAGTGGACAAACAACTGATCGTGGCCGGCAGACTGGCTGAGATCGGGGAGATGTCCGCCGGCGTGGCTCATGAAATCAACAACCCGCTGCAGATCATGAAAGCCGAACAGACGCTGATTGAAACGATCCTGGATGACATGCGCGCCAACGGGTCGTTGAAGGAGAGCGAGGAGTTGAAGGAACTGGAGGATTCGCTGAACCAGATAAACAAGCAGATCGGCCGGTGCGGCGAGATCACGCAGGGGCTGCTCAAGTTCGCCCGCCAGAAGGATTCGAACATCCAGGACCTGGACCTGCGGGAATACCTGCCGGAAACCATCCGGTTGCTGGAGCGAAAGGCCACGGTGGAGGGAATCACCATCGAACAGCGCATCGATACCGACACGCCTCCGGTCCGGGCCGACGCGGCCCAGCTGCAGCAGGTTCTGGTGAATCTGCTCAACAACGCCATCTACGCCATCAACGACCGTGACGATTCACAGGGCGGGTCCATCGTGGTGGAAACCGCCAAATCGGCCAATGGCGAAGTGCGCATATCGGTCAAAGATAACGGAAGCGGAATCAGTCCGGAAAATTTACGCAAAATATTTACTCCGTTCTTCACCACCAAGCCGGTGGGAAAGGGGACGGGGCTGGGTTTGTCGATTTGTTACGGCATCATAGAGAAGATGGGGGGCGTCATGGAGGTCGAAAGCGCAAAAGGCCTGGGCGCTACCTTTACCATCCGGCTGAAGGCGTCGTCGTGAACGAGCCTCGGCTGTTTTTAGGAAAACGCCGCCAGGGGCGCGCGTTGGGAGGACAACATGGGTGAGATAAAAATCATGCTGGTTGATGACGAAGAGCGCTTCCTTTCGACCATGACGAAATTGTTGAAAAAGAAGGGCTATGACGTCCTGACGGCGCCGAGCGGCATGGAAGCGCTGGAAAACCTCAACCGCCACGAGGTCCATGTGGTGATTCTGGATGTGAAAATGCCGGGCATGGACGGTGTGGCCACGCTTCGGGAGATCAAGAAGCAGTTTCCGCTGGTGGAAGTGGTCATGCTCACCGGTCACGCCACGGTGGAATCGGCCGTTGAAGGGCTCAAAGCCGGCGCGTTCGATTATCTGATGAAACCATGCGACATCGATGAGCTGCTGGATAAGGCGCACGAAGCGTTCGAGAAGCGGGAGGCTTTGGAACAGAAGATTCGCATGGCCCAGGCAAGGTCTTATGTGAAATCTCCACGGGAAATTCTAAAAGAGACCGCGGACTAACAAGCGGAGCGCGCGGTTCAAAAACCGCGGGAAAGAGGCCTTCTCTATGGAAAAAATCAGAGTTTTGATGGTTGATGACGAAGAACAGTTCCGGGCTACGACGTCCAAGATTCTCACACGGCGCGGATACGACACCATGGTGGCGGCCAGCGGTGAAGAAGCCATAGCCGCCCTCAAAAAAACGCCCCGTGATGTGGTGATACTGGACATCAAGATGCCCGGCATGAGCGGTGTCGAGGCGCTGGAAAAAATCAAGAAAATCGATCCCCAAGTCCAGGTAATCATGCTTACGGGACACGGCGGGGAGGAAACGGCGCGCGAGTCCCTGAAACACGGGGCGTTCGATTATCTCAGCAAGCCCTGCGACATCGATCTGCTGTCCGCGCGCATCAATGACGCCTACGCCGGCGTGCACAAGCTCAAGGGGGAAGAGCCCCGAGTCCGGGACATCATGATCCCCATCGAGGATTACACCACTATCTCCCCGGATCGGCCGGTGAAGGAGGGTATTAAGGAACTGGTCAAATCTTTTGAAGTCAATTTTTCCTCCAGCAAACTGATTACCAAGGGCCATCGCTCGATTCTGGTGTTCAAACCAGGGGGGGATCTGGTCGGAGTGCTGAGTATTTTCGACCTGATCAGAAAGCTGCGGCCCGGTTACCTGTCGGCGCCCAAACCGTCCACGGCGGACTGGGTGCAGTATTCGGCCATGTTTTGGTCGGGATTGTTTACCAAACAAGCCAAGGACCTGGCCAACAAGAAGATCGGCGACATCATGTCGCCGCCTCCGCCGTCCATTCCCGATGACTCCAACTTGATGGACGCCACAAACCTGCTTTTTGAAACCCAGAGCCGGCGGCTCGTGGTCATGCGCAAGAACAAGGTTGTGGGCGTGGTGCGGGAACAGGAGATATTTCTCTGCGTGGCCAATATGATCGCTTCAAGCTAGGCGGCGGCCTCGGAGCTACTATGGGCTCGTTTTGACCCGCGGTGGACCTGGTTTCATGAATAAAGGAAGGAGATACGATGTCATCCGGATCAGAGAAGAAAGCCACCGGTTACGATAAATATGTAAACTGGCGGCTGTTTATAATTCCCGTCGCCCTTTTTGCGCTCATTCTCATCGTTCCGACCCCCTACGGAATGAAGGATGTGGGGACCGAATACAGCATCGGCCCCAAAGCGGTTATAAATTTTGCCTCAAAGCAGTTGTTCAATGTCGACAGCTCCGACGCGGCCCAATGGCAGCTTCTGACCGCAAGGATAATGGAACAGAACATGCGCATGGGCGCGCTGAACAAAAAGCAGTTTCTCAAAGTTAACGCCAAGTGGTTGAAGAAATACAGCATTACCGCCAGCTCTTCTAACCTGGAAAAGTCCATGGAGTATATCAAAGCCAACGTCAGCGACGAGGATTACTCCAAGATCATGAAAAGCGCGCTGGAGCTGAGGAGGACGGACCTCAAATACGAGGATCTTTCCGGCGCGGATAAAAAGCAGGCCGCCAAAGCCGGCTGGCACTTGCAGGTGGCCATCGCCATGGCCGCGTTCGTGGTGGTCTGCTTCCTCACGGAATGTATTCCGCTCCCGGCGGTGTCCTTCTGCGTGGGCCTGATTCTGGTGTTCACGGGGGTGGTGTCCAGGGAGCAGGTGGCGGAACTCTACTGGAGCGACGCCTGCTGGTTTATCATGGGCAGTCTCATGTTCGCGGCGGCTTTTGTCAAAACCGGGGTGGACAAGCGATTCTGCCTGCTGATGTTCAAAAAGCTCGCCGCTCCCAGCGTGAAATGGATTACCCTGATTTTCTTCCTGGTCATAACGCCTCTGGCCGCGTTCATATCCGACCACGCGCTGGCGGCCATGTTTCTGCCTATCGGTATGCTGCTCTACCAGAACAGCCTGACCGAAGATGTTCCCGAAGACCCCGAGCTGGCCAAAATGCTGATGATCTGCATCGCCATGGCCTGCAACATCGGCGGTCCCGGCGCTCCCTCGGGCGGGGCCCGAAACGTCATCATGATGACCTACCTGACCGATATGTTCGGCATCGATATCGGGTACTTCCAGTGGATGATCTATGGTTTTCCCTTTCTGGTCATTATGATCCCCATCACCTGGTTTATGGTCAACAACCGCTTCAAACCCAGAATCAGATCACTCGCTCCGGCCATGGTCCAATTGGAAACCGAAATCGGCCGTATGGGTTCCTGGAATAGAAAACAGATCATAGCCACCGTCATTTTTCTGATCATGGTTTTTGGCTGGCTCACCGAGAAGTCCTTTTATGACCTTGGCATCTATCCTGTCCGTTTGGGGATCGGTGTTCTGGCCGTGGCGGGGGCCATCGCCTATCTGCTCACCGGCGTGGTGAACTGGCGTGATTACCAG
>ENA-OSEO01000208-OSEO01000208.1-sediment-metagenome-genome-assembly--contig:-NODE-208-length-166208-cov-8.380567_pt1 | contig 166208 bp, 138 predicted proteins | sample MGYA00237883_ERZ534232 | MGnify/ENA metagenome assembly ERZ534232
GCCGGAAGGGGGTCCAGGGGGATATGTCCTCCTGGTCGCAGAACGCCGCGGCGTTCGAGAAGGGGAGGCAGGGAGCGGTCGTCTCACTCGCTCCAGGGAGTTCCCGGCTCGGCGCGTGTTTGACAGTCGGACCCGATTCTGTTAGGTTAACGCGTGCCCTCCCTTTACCGAAGGGGGCGCATGAGCGGGTGTAGTTCAGTGGTAGAACGTCTGCTTGCCATGCAGAAGGTCGTGGGTTCAAGTCCCATCGCCCGCTCCATTCTCACTTTCAGCGAACACATGACGATCAAGGCGCGGTACCCAAGAGGCTAAGGGAGAGGTCTGCAAAACCTTTATTCGTCGGTTCGAGTCCGACCCGCGCCTCCACTCAACCCGGTCCCGGACGGAAGCTTCCCGCGTTCGGGCGCATTGACACCCCCTCCCCAAAGCCTTATAGTGAGTCTATATCGCTGAAGGAGGCCATCATGGATTTGATGCAGAGGGTCCAAGGGATCTTATTGAAGCCCAAGGACGAGTGGGTCAAGATCAAGGGCGAGCCGGCCACCGTGTCCGGCCTTTTTACATCGTATGCCATGATCCTGGCGGCCATCCCGGCCGTCTCCCAGTTCCTGGGCAACGTCCTCATCGGCCGGCGCCTGCCCTTCGTCGGCTACTACAAGTGGGACGCCGGCAGGGCGCTCGGCCACGCCGTCTTCACCTACGTCTTCGCCCTGGCCACGGTCTACATCTTCGCCCTGATCATCAACGCCCTCAAGCTGGCCGTCTACAGCATGACCCCGGGCTGGGTCGCGGGCGTCTTTTACATCATCCCCGCCCTGTGGGTCCTGGGCATCCTGGCCAGCCTCTACGGCCTCTATATCCTCTATCTGGGATTCGAGACCCCCATGATGGACACGCCCAAGGAAAAGGTCATGGGCTACCTGGGAGTCAGCATCCTGGTGGCCATCGGCCTTTACGTGGTCTTCGGCCTCCTCCTGGGGGCCATCTTCGCCGTCCGTTATTCCGCGCTCTAGGAGATCTCTTCGACGATCCGGAGGAAGGCCTCCTGGGGTGAGGGGGCGCCCGTGACGGGCCTGCCGATGACCAGGTAGTCCGCTCCCTTCTCCACGGCCTCGGCCGGGGTCATGATCCTCTTCTGGTCCTGGGCGGCGGCCCATGAGGGCCGGATTCCCGGAGTGACGATGACCAGCTCCCGTCCGAACTCCCGGCGCAGGACCTCGATCTCCTGGGGCGAGCACACGACGCCGTCCAGGCCGGCCCCTTTGGCCAGCGAGGCCAGGCGAAGGACCTGGGAGGCGACCTCTCCGCTCACGCCGACCTCCGCGAGGTCGGGGCCCTTGAGGCTGGTCAGGACCGTGACTCCCAGGAGAAGCGGCTTGGGGCGTCCCGTTTCCTGAGAAATGCGGCCGGCCGTCTCGGCCGCGGCGGCCATCATCTCCCGCCCTCCCGACGTGTGGATGGTCATCATCCGGGCGCCGTGACGCTCGGCCGAACGGACAGCCCCGGCCACGGTGTTGGGGATGTCATGGAGCTTGAGGTCGAGGAAAACGTCCTTGCGCAGGGCCTTGAGCTTCTTGAACAGGGCCGGGCCCTCGGCCGTGAACAGCTCCAGGCCGACCTTGAAGACCCGGGCCTCTTTGAGGGCGCTGGCCAGGGCCAGGCCCTCCTCCCGGGTCTTGACGTCCAGGGCGATGATGATGCGTCCGGCTTTTTCGTCGCTCATGATGCCGTCCTCTCAATCGATCCGCAGGGTCCCGATGATGTCCCGGATCCGGGCGATGCCGCGGGCGCCGCACCAGTCCTCGATCTCCCCGACGATCCGGACGGCTGCGTCCGGGTCGACGAAACTGGCCGTGCCGACCTCGACGGCCGAGGCCCCGGCGAGCATGAATTCCAGGGCGTCGGAGCCGGTCATGATCCCGCCCATGCCGATGACCGGGACCCGGACCCTCGAGGCGACCTGATAGACCATGCGCAGGGCGATGGGCTTGACGGCCGGGCCGCTCAATCCCCCGAAGACGTTGGCCAGCTTGGGCCGGCGCGTCTCGAGATCGACGGCCATGGCCAGGAAGGTGTTGACCAGGGCGATGCCGTCGGCCCCGGCGTCCTCGGCGGCCCGGGCGATCGCGGCGATGTCGGTGACGTTGGGCGACAGCTTGACGACAACGGGGCGCTTGGAGACGGCCTTGACCCGGGCGACAAGACGGGCGGTCGCGCCCGTCGACAGGGCCGGGCACCGGCCCTCCTGTTTGACGTTCGGGCAGGAGATGTTGAGTTCGTAGGCGGCGATGCCATCGAAAGCGTCGAGGAACTCGACGACCGCGACGTACTCGTCGTCATCCGCTCCGCAGACGTTGACGAGAACCGCCGTGCCCAGCCCCCGGAGGCCGGGCAGGACCTCAGCCGCGAAGGCCTCGACACCGATGCCCTGGAGCCCAATGGCGTTGATGAGGCCGCCCGTCGTCTCGACCAGCCGGGGCGGCGGGTTCCCCTCGCGGGGGCCGTAGTAAAGGCCCTTGACGACGAAACCGCCGAGGCGGCCGGGGTCGAGGAAGGGCTCGAACTCTCGTCCGTAGCCGAAGGTCCCGGAGGCCGCCAGAACGGGGTTCTTGAGCTCGAGGAAGCCGAGGTCCACGCTGAGGTCGATCATGTCGTTCGATCCCCCCAGACGATCCGGACCCCGGCGAAGACGGGGCCGTCCTCACAGATCTTGACCCACGCCTCGCCCCCGCCCGCTTCCGACCGGATGCGGTGAACGCAGCCCCAGCAAGCCCCGATGCCGCACCCCATGACGGCCTCCAGCGAGAATTCGGCGGGCACGCCGAGCCCGCGGGCCAGGGCGGCCAGGGCCTCCATCATCGGGTCCGGGCCGCAGGCGCAGATGAGGTCGGGCTTGCGCCGTCCGATCTCGCGCTCGGCGAGGGCCGTGACCAGTCCGGCGAAGCCGCGGCTCCCGTCGTCGGTCGAGCAGAGGATCTCGAACCCGGCGCGCTCGAATTTGTCCTGGAGGGGGATGTCGGCGGCCGTCCGGCCGCCGTAGAGCACGGTGACCCGGCTCCCCGCGCCGGCCAGCACGCGGGCCAGAAAATAGAGCGGTGCTATGCCCCGGCCGCCCCCGACGCAGAGGACGTGTTTTCCGCTCATGCCGGGGGCGATGGTGAATCCTTTGCCCAGGGGCCCGACGAGATCGAGCGGATCGCCGGGGCGCCGTCCGGCCAGCAGGGCCGTGCCCCGGCCGGCGACCTTGAAGAACAGCTCGATCCCCCCCGGTCCCGCGTCGTGGATGCTCAAGGGCCGTCGCAGGAGAGGGACCGCCCCCTCGCCGGTCCTGACCATGACGAACTGGCCGGGGCGGGCCTGCCGACCGAGGACCGGCGCGTCGATCCCGAGACAATGATAGTCCCCCCAGCTGCGGGTCTCGCGAAGGCGGGCGTTCCTGTCGATGAACATGGCTCTCGGGGCGTCGGTCCGCCCGGTAAAATAGCAGAAAGCCGCCCCTTGTGGCAACCGGAATCTTGGGACCCCGAGCCTTGACTCCCGGGAAGCGTTTCGCATATAGATAAGGGGCGCAACATGTTTCACCCGAGGTCGCTCCCAGGGGTTTCTCTCCTTGCGGCCCTCTGTTTCGCGGTGGTCGCGGCCGGGCCGGCTTTGGGCCAGGACGTCCATTACTGGACGTATCAGTACGGCACGCGGGCCACCCTGCTCGGCGGCGCGGTCATCGGCAGCGTCCTCGACCTCAGCGGGACCTATTACAATCCCGGCGGCTTGAGCCTCATCGAGGACCCCGACACCCTTATGGCGGCCAAGGTCTTCCAGTATCCCCGCGTGTCCCTGACGAAGCAAGGGGAGAGGGGGGTCAACATCAACTCCTCGAACCTCGGCCCGGCCCCCTCCATCGTCGCCGGCCGTTTCAAGCTGAAAGGTCTGGGCAAGCACTGGCTGGGCTACTCGTTCCTCTCGCGCCAGGACGTCAAGCTGGCCCTGGCCGTCTCCTCCGTCGAAAAGCGGGACGTCTTCCCGGCCGCGCCGGGGCTCGAGACCTACGCTTCGGAGTTCAGCCTCGAGGAAAAGCTCATCGAGCCCTGGTTCGGCTTGACCTGGGCGTACAGGATCCGCGACAACGTCGGCATCGGCGTCAGCCAGTACCTCACGGTCCGCACCCATCGCGGCAGCGTCCATTCCCTCGTCGAGGTCCTCGAGGCCGGCGGCCGGACGGCCCTGGCCATCTCCTCACGGCAGTATCGCTATGTGTCCACCCGGATCCTGTGGAAGATCGGGGCGGCCTTCGACTTCCGGTATTTCACCTTGGGCCTGACGGTGACGACCCCGAGCCTGCGGCTTTTCGGGCGGGGGGCCACGGGCGTCAATGCCACGGTGGTCGGCGTCGACATCGACGGCGACGGGACGCCGGACGATTTCCTGGCCGCCGACTACCGGAACGGCCAGCCTTCGCACTTCCGGACGCCCGTATCCCTGGCCATCGGCACGACCTTCAAGCTCGGCGAGGTCCGCCTCTACGCCAGCGCCGAGTGGTTCGGGCGGGCGGGCCCGTTCGTCGCCGTCGATTCCGAGGACTTCGAGGCCCAGAGCTCAGGGGAGACCATTTCCACGGACGTCACCCACGAGCTGGAGGCCGTCCTCAACATGGGCGTCGGCGTCGAGTACGCCCTGAATCCCAAGCTCAAGATCTACCTGAGCTACAGCTCGGACAACGCGGCCCGCCCGGCCGACACGGAGACCAATCTGTCGCTGACCGACTGGAACATCCGGCATCTCCTCACCGGGGCCGAGTTCGCCGTCCGGGACACGACCCTGATGCTGGGCCTCGGCTATTCCTTCGGGGACCGGGACATCGGGCGGAGGTACGGCATCGTCGACCGGCCGGGCATGGACCCTCTTTGGGAGGCCTGGAACGGCCTGACGTTCAGGTACTCCAGCTACAAGCTTGTCGCGGGATTCGCCTTCTGAGCCGGGCCGCGGATATTCCCGTTGCGCGCCCGGAGGAGATTCGCCTATAATGGCCTCTCATCATAGGAGACCCCGTCAAGGGAGGACTCATCCATGAACGTATCCCGAAGGGCCCAGGACATCCAGGCCTCCCCGATCCGCAAGCTCAAGCCCTACGCGGACCGGGCCACGGCCCGGGGCATCCGGATCTTCCATCTCAATATCGGCGATCCCGACATCCCCGCCCCGCAGCCGGTCATCGACACCTTCCGGAATTGGGACCAGGCCGTCCTCGGCTACGGACCGGCCCAGGGCTTCCTCGAGCTCCGGGAGGCCGTGGCCCGCTATTTCGGCCGCTACGGCATCGCCCTCGGCGCCGACGATGTGCTCATCACCCTGGGAGGGTCGGAGGCCATCCACTTCACGTTCTCGGTCGTCGCCGACGTCGGCGACGAGATCATCATCCCCGAGCCCTACTACACGAACTACAACGGCTACGCCTCGTTCGCCGGGGTCCGCATCGTGCCTTTGCCCCTCAGCGTCGAGGACGGCTTCCGGCTGCCGCCGGCCGCGGCCCTCGAGGCCAAGATCACGCCTCGGACCAAGGCCATCCTGCTCTGCTCGCCCAACAATCCCACGGGGACCGTCTACACGCCCGAGGAGCTCGACCGCGTCGTCGGCCTGGTCAAGAAGCACGACCTGTTCCTCATCGGCGACGAGGTCTACAAGGAGTTCGTCTACGACGGCCTGCGGCACAAGAGCATCCTCGAGTACGAGGACATCCGGGAGCGAACGGTCGTCGTCGACAGCATCTCCAAGCGCTACAGCTGCTGCGGCGCCCGGATTGGCATGATCGTGACCCGCAACAAGGACGTGTACGCCGCGGCCCTCAAGTTCGCCCAGGCGCGCCTCTGCCCCCCGTCGGTCGAGCAAATGGCCGCCCTGGCCGCCTACAACATGCCCATGGATTATTTCGAGGGCGTCCGGGAGGAATACGCCAAGCGGCGGGAGATCCTCTACGAGGGCCTCAAGACCATCCCGGGTATCGTCATCCACAAGCCCCAGGGGGCCTTCTATCTCATCGTCCGGCTGCCGGTCAAGGACGTCGAGCACTTCGCCGTCTGGATGCTCGAGGAATTCTCGCTCGACGGCCGGACGGTCATGATCGCCCCGGCCCCCGGGTTCTACTCGACGCCGAGCCTGGGCACGGACGAGGCCCGCATCGCGTACGTCATCAACGAGCGCGACCTGCGCGAGGCCGTCCGCGTCTTCCGGGCCGGCCTCGAGCGGTACCAGAGCCTTTTCCCATGAGCCGCGGCGAGGTCCGGACCGTCCTGCGGCAAATGGCGGCCATCACGGCCCTGTCCGTCGCCGTGGCGGCCCTTTTCCACCTCCCCCTGATCAAGAGGTTCGCCCGGGGCGAGTTCCGGGACGCCTTTTTCCTGGCGGAGGAATTCCCGGGGGTCCGCATGATCGGCGCTATGGAGGCCGAGGACCTGTGGGCCGGGGGCCTCGCGGTCTTCCTCGACGCCCGCCCGGCGTTCCTCTACCGCGCGGGCCGCGTCCCCGGGGCCAGGAACGTGCCCTTCGAGGGCGGCGCGACCGAGATCGCCGACGAGCTCCTGGCCGCGCTGTCCGGGCGGACCGTCGTCGTGTACTGCGAGGAGGAGGACTGCCGGACGAGCCTGGAGCTGGCCAAACTCCTCCACGACAGGGGCCTGCAGGACCTGAGGGTCCTCGCCGGGGGGTGGGACGAATGGCGGCGGGCCGGCCTGCCCGAGGAGGGCGACCGATGATCAGGAACCGCCTTGTCCTGACCCTTTTCCAGGTGGCCCTCGGGGGGCTGTTCATCTATTCGGGGATCATCAAGGTCCTCGATCCCCTCGGGTTCGCCCAGGACGTCCGGGACTACCGGGTCGTCGGTCAGACGCTGTCGTTCCTCGCGGCCGTCGTCCTGCCTTGGCTCGAGATCTTCGCCGGGCTGTTCCTGGCTTCGGGCCTCATGAAGCGGGCCGGGGCCGGGATCATCTCGGCCCTTCTCGTGTTCTTCATCGCCCTGGTCGCGGCGACCATGATCCGGGGCCTCGATGTCGACTGCGGCTGCTTCGGGAACTTGAGCCGCAAGGCCGGTCTCGGGCTCATCCTGGAGGACGCCGCCATGCTTTACATGGCCCTGTGCGTCCTGCTCGCGCCCCGCAAAGGGCCGCCGGTCGGTTGAATTTCCCGGCCGTACCGTGTATATTTTACTGAATATTTTTTGTCGATAAGGATGACGGAGTAAGATCATGGCCAAGAAGCACGTCTATTTCTTCGGACCCGGGGTCGCCGAGGGCCACAAGGGCATGAAGAACCTTTTGGGAGGCAAGGGGGCCAACCTGGCCGAGATGGCCGGCATCGGCCTGCCCGTGCCTCCGGGATTCACGGTCTCGACGGATGTCTGCGAGCTTTTTTACAAGAACAGGAAGCGCATCCCCGAGGCCGTCAAAAAGGAGGTCGAGAAGAGCCTGGCCCGCCTGGAGAAAGCGGCCGGGAAGAAGCTCGGCGACCGCGTCGACCCCCTGCTCGTCTCCATCCGCTCGGGAGCCAGGGCCTCGATGCCCGGCATGATGGACACCGTCCTCAACCTCGGCCTCAACGACCGGACGGCCGCCGCCCTGGTCTCCAAGACGGGAAATCCCCGCTTCGTCTACGATTCCTACCGGCGCTTCGTCCAGATGTTCGGCGACGTCGTGCTCGGCCTGAGGCCCGTCGACAAGGACGATATCGACCCGTTCGAGGCCATCATGGAGCGCAAGAAGCGCGAGCGCGGCATCCATGACGACATCGACCTCACGGCCGAGGACCTCCAGGACCTGGTCGCCCGCTACAAGGCGGCCATCAAGGAGAACACGGGCCACGAGTTCCCCGACGATCCCCGAAAGCAGCTCTGGGCGGCCATCGGGGCCGTCTTCAACTCCTGGATGAACGAGCGGGCCATCGCCTACCGGAAGCTGTACGACATCCCCGAGTCCTGGGGCACGGCCGTCAACGTCCAGATGATGGTCTTCGGGAACATGGGCCGCGATTCCGGGACCGGCGTCGCCTTCACCCGCGACGCGGCCACCGGCGAGAACGTCTTCTACGGCGAGTATCTCATGAACGCCCAGGGCGAGGACGTCGTGGCCGGCACCCGGACCCCCAAGCCGATCGCCCACCTCGAGAAGGACGATGCCCGCTCCTACGCCGAGCTCGAACGCATCCGCCACGTCCTCGAGCGGCATTTCCGGGAGATGATGGACATCGAGTTCACCATCGAGAGGGGTCGGCTCTACATGCTCCAGTGCCGGACCGCCAAGCGGACGGCCTTCGCCGCCATCCGCATCGCCGTCGACATGGTCGACGAGAATCTCATCAGCGAGAAGGAAGGTCTCCTGCGCATCGAGCCCGACCAGCTCAACCAGCTCCTCCGCCCGGTCTTCGACCAAGCCGAGAAGGACGCCGCGGTCAAGGGCGGGCGGCTCCTGACCCGGGGCCTGAACGCCGGGCCGGGGGCGGCCACGGGACGCATCGTCTTCAACAGCGCCGACGCCGAGGACTGGGCCAAGCGCCGCGAGAAGGTCATCCTGACCCGCATCGAGACCTCGCCCGAGGACATCAAGGGCATGAGCGCGGCCGAGGGCATCCTGACGGCCCGCGGCGGCATGACCTCCCACGCGGCCCTCGTCGCCCGGCAGATGGGCAAGGTCTGCGTCGCGGGCTGCGGCGAGCTGACCATCGACTACGCCAAGCGGACCATGGCCGCGAACGGCAAGGTCCTCAAGGAAGGCGATTGGATCTCGATCGACGGCACGACCGGCCAGGTCATCGAGGGCCAGGTCCACACCCGGCCGTCCGAGGTCCTCCAGGTCCTCATCGACAGGACGCTCGATCCGGCCAAGGCCCCCGTCTACAAGACGTTCGCCAAGATCATGAAATGGGCCGACAAGCACCGGACCCTGCGGATCCGGACCAACGCCGACCAACCCGACCAGTCGGCCAACGCCGTGGCCTTCGGCGCCGAGGGCATCGGCCTCTGCCGGACCGAGCACATGTTCTTCGGCGAAGGCAAGATCGGCCCGATGAGAGAGATGATCCTGGCCGACTCCGTCGAGGCCCGCAAGGCCGCTCTGGCCAAGCTCCTGCCCCTCCAGCGACGCGACTTCGCCGGCATCTTCGAGGTCATGGACGGCCGCCCGGTGACCATCCGGACGATCGATCCCCCGCTCCACGAGTTCCTGCCCCACGAGGAGAAGGACCAGAGAGAACTGGCCGAGACCATGGGCATCCCCTTCGAGAAGGTCCGCGACCGGGTCGCCTCGCTCCACGAATTCAATCCCATGCTCGGGTTCCGCGGCTGCCGCCTGGGCATCATCTACCCCGAGATCACGGAGATGCAGGCCCGGGCCATCTTCGAGGCCGCCGCGGAGACCAAGAAAAAGGGCCATGGCGTCGAGCCCGAGGTCATGATCCCTCTGGTCGGGCACGTCAAGGAGCTCGAGGACCAGGCCCGCATCGTCCGCCGGACGGCCGCGGCCGTCATAAAGGAGCAAGGCGTGCGCTTCAAGTACCTGGTCGGGACGATGATCGAGATCCCCCGCGGGGCCCTGACGGCCGATGAGGTCGCCGCCGCGGCCGAGTTCTTCAGCTTCGGGACCAACGACCTGACCCAGACGACCCTGGGCGTCAGCCGCGACGACGCGGGCCGGTTCCTCATCCCCTACGTCCAGAAAGAGATCTACGCCAAGGATCCCTTCGAGGTCATCGACCGGGCCGGCGTGGGCCAGCTCATGCGGATGGCCGTCGACAAGGGCCGCCGGGCGAGGTCCGGCATCAAGCTGGGCATCTGCGGCGAGCACGGCGGCGACCCGTCGAGCATCGAGTTCTGTCACCTTCTCGGCTTGAATTACGTCAGCTGTTCGCCCTTCCGCGTGCCCATCGCCCGTCTGGCGGCCGCCCGGGCGGCCCTGAGGGATCAGGCCGCCTCCGGCAAGCCGGTCCGGGCCAAAGCCAAGCCGCGGTCCAAGGCCAAGACGGCGCCTTCCCGCCGCAAGACGGCCCGCAAGCGCTGACGCCGGGGCCGGGCCGGGTTTACCGGCCCGGCGTATTCTGTTAAACTTCGGCTTTCATGGGCGATCTGGCCGACCTCTTTCGGGTCCTGTTCGGGAAACGCTTCCCCTTCAAGTTCGTCTACAGCAAGGACACCTGGATGGTCGACATCGGGAAGCATGTGTTCCCCCTCCAGAAGTACCGCATCATCTACGAGAACCTCCTGATGATGGGGGCCCGCAAGGACCACTTTCTCCGGTCCCGGGCGGCCCCGGACGAGGACATCCTCCTCGTCCACGATCCGAAGTACCTCCAGCGGCTGAGAACGGGCACGCTCAGCCGCCTCGAGCTGAGGGCCCTTGAGATGCGCTTCTCCCCGGAGCTCGTCCGCTTCGCCCGGATCGCCGTCGGGGGGACCGTCTTGACGGCCCGCCGGGCCCTAAAGGAAGGTCTGGCCGTCCACATCGGCGGCGGTTTCCATCACGCCTTCCCGGACCACGGGGAAGGCTTCTGCGTCCTGAACGATGTGGCCGTGGCCGCGGCCAAGATGCTCCATGACAGGCTCGCCCGGCGGATCATGATCGTCGACATGGATGTCCACCAGGGAAACGGCACGGCGGCCGCCTTCGCCGGCCGGCCGGAGGTGTTCACCTTCTCTCTGCATCAGATGGACGTTTATCCCTCCGAGAAGCCGCCGGGCACCCTGGATGTGGGCTTGTGGGCCGGCGACGGCGACGAGACATACCTGGCCGCCGTGCGGGACCACATCCCGCGGATCTTCGAGGAGTTCCGCCCCGACCTCGTCGTTTACCTGGCCGGCGCCGATCCCTACGAGAACGACCAGCTGGGGGGGCTGAAGCTGACCAAGGAAGGCCTGAAGGAAAGGGACAAGCTGGTCATCGGCGGCGCCCGGGAACGGGGCATCCCGACGGCCGTCGTTCTGGCCGGGGGTTACGCTCCGGAGATCGAGGACACCGTCGACATCCACCTCAACACCGTCCGCATCGCCCAGAGGGTCCAGCGCATCCACTCCTGAGTCCCGACCCCGCCGGCCGGGGCTCAGTCCTGCAGGAAGATGTGGCCGAAGACCTTGGCGTTGCCGACCATGTTGTCGATGAGGCAGTATTCGTTCGGCTGATGGGCGGTCTCGTCGAGCCGGGACCAGCAGGCGGCCTGGAAGCCGGCCCGGCGGAACACGGCGGCCACGGTCCCGCCGCCGATGCCCTTGGCCCGGGCATCTCTCCGGTATACGGCCTTGACGGCCTTCTTGAGGGCCAGGACGACCGGCGCCTGGACCGGGGTCGGAGGGGCGGCCGGGGCCCGTTGCTGGATCTCGATCGCGATCTTGACCTTGAACTTCCTCTCCACGCCGTCGGCCAGCTTGCGGATGGTTTTCTCCACGCCGGCGACCGGATACTTGGGGAGGATGCGGCAGTCCAGGTAGAAGACGTCCTCGCCAGGGATGGTGTTGATGTTGGGGACGTTGGCCTCCTTCTTGGTCGGCTCGAAGGTCGAGACAGGGGGATCGAACAGGCCGTCCCGCCCGGCGTAGGTCTTGTAGAGCCCGTTGAGGGCGGTGACAAGGAAGGAGGCCGCCTTGAAGCTGTTGATGCCCTTTCCGGGTGTCGAGCCGTGGGCCTGCCGGCCGAGGGTCTTGATCTTCAGCCAGAGCAGGCTCTTTTCGGCGACCTCGATCATCGTGCCCTTCTCGTCGCCGGCGTCGGGGACGATGATCAGGTCCCGCTTGCGGAAGGCCTTGTTCTGCCGCAGGACGTAGTCGATGCCTTTCGTGCTGCCGGTCTCCTCGTCGGCGACCAGGGCGATCCCGATATCGGCGGGGGGAACGATGCCCTCGGCGCGCAGGGCCTTGACGGCGAACAGCGAGGCGACCATGTCCTGCTGGTTGTCCTCGACCCCGCGGCCGTAGACCCGCCCCTTTTCGACCCACGCCTTGAAGGGATCGCCTTTCCAGAGCGACAGCTCCCCCGGGGGGACGACGTCCATGTGGGTCATGACCCAGACCGTGCGGCCGGAGCTCTTTCCCCGGTAATAGGCCAGCAGGTTGGGGCGGTAGCCGGCCGGGGCGTCCAGGTCCGGGGCCTTGATGAGGGCTATGTCCCGGAAGCCGTTGGCCTTCAGGAACGAGGCCAGGAATCCGGCCTTCTCCGCCTCACCTTCGCCGCCGCTCGCCGGGGCGATGGCCGGGATGGCGCAGAGGCGGATCTGGAGGTCGACCATCTCGTCGCGGAACTGGTCGATCCGGCGGCAAAGCCTGGTGAAGGTCTCGTTATCGAACATGAATGACTCCTCGTTACGGTATCAAAGGTCGGAATCTTAGCACGGTCCCCGGAAAAATCAAAGGCCGGCGGGGGGTCGCCGCCGGAGCATGCCGATCCCGATGATGCCGTACTGGGCCCAGGATACGAGGGTCAGGGCGGCGGTCAGGGCATAGAGCCAGGGGAGGACGGCCGACGAACGTCCCAGAGCGTTGAGGAAAAGGACCACGTAGAGGACGAGGACCTGGCAGATCGTGCTGGCCTTGCCGGCCAGGACGGGCTTGAACGTCCGCATCCCCCGGAGGGCGACGAGGACGAGGGCCGTCCCGGCGATGGCCACGTCCCGCCCGATGCAGATGCCTGTCAGCCAGAGAGGGAGCGTGTTGGGGGCGGCGACCGAAGGGATGGACAGGACGATGAACGCGGCCGTCAGGAGGATCTTGTCGCCGGCCGGATCGAGCCAGAGGCCGGCCGATGTCCTCAACCGCAAGCGGCGGGCCGCGAAGCCGTCGAGGGCGTCGGTGGCCCCGGCGACCAGGAAGACGACGAACGCCTCCCAGGGCCTGCGGGCGAGGGCCATCCAGACGAAGACCGGGGTCAACAGGATCCGTGACAGGGAGATGAGGTTGGGCAGGGCCAGGATCTCGGGTCGCGTCCGGCGGCCCGGCTCCGCCCGTTCGGCTCGGGCTGCTTCGCTCATGGGCTTGCTCCGCGTCCTTCTACCGGGCGAGCTTGAGGATGACGTCCAGCACCCGGGCCGCCTCGCGGCCGGAGACCGTCCTGTCGGGCTCGAACATCCGCAGCGGGTTCAGGGCCATGATCTGATACGACAGGGCCTCGACGATGGCCTGAAAAAAATAGTTGTCCCGGTTCACGTCCGCGATCTCGATCCGGCGGGGCTCGACGAGGGGGACGAAGCGGTGGCCCCGGGCCTGGAGGAAGCGGATCAGGCGGACGGCCGTTTCGGCCAGCTCGGCCCGGTTGATGATCCGCTTCGGCTGGAAGGTGTGGTTGTCGAAGACGCCCATGATGTCCGTCGAGGCGACCTCGACGATGTAGTTCTGGGCCCAAGAAGTGGCGATGTCGACGAGGATCTTCGTCCGGCGGTCGGCCCCCGCGAGGAAGTCCTTGAACTTGACCCCGACGAGGGCCGCCAGGTCCTCGCGGGCGATGGCCTCCAGGTCGGTGATGGACGAGTACTGGCTCGGCAGCTCGTAGATTCCGAGCCGGGCCTTGAGAGCCTCGATGCGTCCGAGGGCGTCCTGGTCCGACGGGTCCAGCTCCCGCAGCCTCTCGAGGTACTCGAGGCTCTGGCCGAGGTCCTCCCGCCGGAAATGGATCTCGGCGAGGTCGCGCAGGGCCGTCTTGAGGCGCTCCCCGCCCGCCGTGTCTTGGTCCAAGAACGCCTGATAATGGAGAAGGGCGCCGTCGGCATCGTCGGCCTGCATCGCGATGCGGCCGAGCTCGAAGTGGGCGTCGGGAGAGTCGGGATCGTAGAAAAGGACCTTGAGGAGGGCCGCCTTGGCCGCCTCCAGGGACCCCTCGTCGAGGGCCTTTGCGGCCTCCTCGACAAGGCCCCGGGTCAGCTTTCCGCGCAGGGCCTCGAAGCGGGGCTTGGCCCAGCGGTCTTCGGGATCGATCTTGAGGATCTCCCGGTACTGGAGGAAGGCCTCCTCGCTTTCCCCGCGGGCCGTGTGGATCTGGGCCAGTCCGACCCGGGCGGGGATCATCTCGGGGACCTCCCTCAGCGAGGCTTGGAAGCCGGCCTCGGCCGCCGCCAGGTCCGCCAGGACGAGGTGGACGTATCCCAGGCCGACGGCGTAGGCCGGGTGGCCCGGTCCGAGCCGGGCGATGATCTTGCCGGCCTGCTCGGCCCGTCCGGCCCGCAGGAGCTGCCAGGCCTCGTGGGCCGCCACCCGGTCGTCGAGGGTCAGGCCGGTGGCCAGCTCGGGGGGGATGTCGGGGATGTAGAAAGCGGGCGGGACGGGGGGGGGCGCGGTGGCGCAGGCCCACGCTCCGAGCGCGGCCAAGACGACGGCGAGGCCCTTTTTCAGCACGGCTCTTCTCCTTGCTCGAGATAAGGGAGGAAACGGGCGATCCCGGAGGGCTCGGCCATGACCTCGAATTCCAGGAATCGCTCGTTCTCCCGCCTCCGGAGGATGAGCGATCTCGCTGGCAGGGACCGGGCGATCTCGGTGATCTCCCGGGGGACCCGGATCGTGTAAAGCCGGTAGTCGCCGAAGACGATCTCACGGACCCGGCGGAGAAGGTCGGGGACACCCTGCCCGGTCCGGGCCGAGATGGCCACCGACAGAGAGCCGGGCGAGGCGTTCCTGCGGAGGAGCAGGTCCCTTTCCTCCTCGGTGAGCAGATCGATCTTGTTCAACACCCGGATGACGGGGATGCCGCCAGCCCCGATCTCGGCCAGGATGGACTCGACGGCCTCGGACTGACGCTCGGATGCGGGCGAGGCGATGTCGACGACGTGGCACACGCAGTCCGATTCGCCGACCTCCTCCAGGGTGGCCCGGAACGACGTCACGAGCTCAACGGGGAGCTTGCGGATGAAGCCGACCGTGTCGGACAGGAAGAAATAGGCCCCGTCGGGATAGGAGACGCGGCGAAGCAGGGGATCAAGGGTCGAGAAAAGATTGGGCGACGTGTACCGCCGCTCGTCGGCCAGCCGGTTGAACAGCGTGGACTTGCCGGCGCTCGTGTACCCGACGAGGGTGACCGTCGGCACGGGGCTTTCGCGGCGGCGGTCCCGCTGGCTCGACCGCCGTTTCTGGAGGCCGGCGATGTCCTTCTTGATCTTGGTGATCCTGTCGGTGATCCTCCGGCGGTCCTCCTCGAGTTTCTTTTCGCCGGGCCCGCGGGTGCCGATGCCGGCGCCCTGCTGGGTCAGTCCCAGGCCCCGGCCCCTCAGGCGCGGCAGCCGGTAGTTCAGCTGGGCCAGCTCGACCTGCAGCTTGCCCTCGTTGGTCCGGGCCCTCTGGGCGAAGATGTCGAGGATGAGCTGGGTCCGGTCGATGACCTTGGAACCGGCCTCGTCCTCGAGATTGCGCTGCTGGGTCGCGCTGAGGTTGTGGTCGAAGATGATCAGGTCGGCGCCGAGCTCCTTCCTCAGCCGGGCGATCTCGTCGGCCTTGCCCGCGCCGACGAAGGACCGCGGGTTGAGGCGCGGGAGGACCTGGACGACGCGGCCGACGACCTCGGCGCCGGCCGCCGCCGCCAGGCCGGCCAGCTCCTTGAGCGCGTCCTCGGCGGGATCTTTTTCTTCCCTGGTCTTGACCACGCTGACCAGGATCGCTTTTTCCATGGCCCTATTGTAAATGTTTTCGGAGGGTTTCCTCAAGCCCGGGGCCGTCGTCCGGGGAGAACCAGGTCACGCCGGGCATCTTCCGGAACCAGGTCATCTGCCGTTTGGCGTATCGGCGGGTGTCCTGCTTGGCCAGGGCCCGGGCCTCGTCGATCGAGAGCCCGCCGGCCAAGTGCCCGAGGACATGCCGGTAACCGAGGGCCCGGAACGGGGGAGCGTCCCTTGGGACCCCGCTCTCGAGCAAGGCAACGACCTCGGCCACCAGGCCCCGCTCGAACATCCGGTCGACGCGATCCTCGATCCGCCGGCAAAGGGTCTCGCGGTCGAGCCGCAGCCCGAGGCGGACGACATTGACGCCTCGAAGCGGCGACTCGGTGTCCCGGAAATGTTCGGAGATAGGCCGGCCCGTCATCTCGTAGACCTCGAGGGCCCGGACGATGCGGACGCGGTCCCGGTCGCGGATCCTCTCGGCGTAGACCGGATCGACCGCGCGGAGGCGCTCGTAGAGGACCTGCAGGCCCTTCCGCCGGGCCTCCTCTTCCAGGGCGGCCCGGACCTCCGGCTCCCGGCCGGGGCCCGGGAAGAGCCCGTCCAACAGGGCCTTGAGGTAGAGGCCCGTTCCTCCGACGACGATAGGCAGGCCTCCTCGTCCTGCAATGTCCCGGGAAGCCCGGAGGGCCTCCCGGACGAAGTCCGCGGCCGTGAACTGGACGTCCGGATCGACGATGTCGAGGAGATGGTGAGGCACACCCCGCCGGTCCTCGAGCGACGGCTTGTCGGTCCCGATGTCGAAACCCCGATAGACCTGGACGGAGTCCCCGTTGACGACCTCCCCGCCGAACCGGAGGGCCAGCTCGACGGCCGCGCGGCTCTTGCCGACGGCCGTGGGGCCGAGGATGACGGCGAGGCGGCCAATGTCAGAAGACAATTTCGATCAGCATCCACAGAACGAGGGCCGTAGCCAGGACGAGCAGGGCCAGGACCTGCTTGCGCTTCACGGGACGTCCCCCATTTTCTCGAGGCCCCGGATGAGGGCCCTCTCGTGGGCCGGCCCGAGGGTCCTCTTGACGGCCAGGACCTCGGCCGTCAGGATCTCGTCCATGCTCCGGAGCAGGCTCCGGCGGCCCTCCTCGCCGGCGATGGCCAGGTTCAGCCTCATCGACGCGCGCAGCTCGATGCGGCCGTCGGGCTTGAGATCGAAGTCCTGGAAGGCCGGGTCCAGCCGGCCCCTGATCTCCTCCAGCGACTTTTCGACGATCGACAAGGCGACCGGCCCGACACCCTTGGCGATGGACCGGAAGATGAACGAGCAACGGCTGTTGAAGGCGGCGAAAAGCCTTTCCATCTCGGCCGGGGACCGGTCGCCGGGGAGGCGGCCGGTCTTGGGCCTGGGCGCGGCCGTACCGGCCAGGCCGAGACAGAGGAAGGCGAACAGGATGCGCCGGGTCTGCTCCCGCCCGAGATCGCTCCCCTCGCAGAGCGCGCCGAGGGTCGTCCCGGTGTCGAGGAGCCCGAGGACGTATCTCTCCGGCAACGACAGGGGCGGCGGCTCCGGCCAGCCTCCGGAGAGGCGACGCAGAGGCGCGTCATCGGCCGGCAGGTGGGCGGCGATCAGGTCGGTGTTCTTCATCCCGCGGACGCCCGTGAGGACCAGGGCGGCGACGTCGAGGCCGGCGACGAGGATCCGTCCGGGCAGGCCGTCCAGGGCCCGGAACTCGAATGCGGCGTCCTCGCGGTCGAAGAAGGAGAGGGCCTCGTCGGCGGCGAACGCCTCGAGGGCCGTCCAAAGGCGCGAGGTCTCGATGAGGCCTTCATCCGGGAGGGCCCGGAGAAGGGGCGTGCCGCTGCGGCGGGCGAGGTCCTCGACGCGGCCCAGACCGAGAAGGTCGGCCTCGCCCGTCGTCCAGAGGAACTTCAGGAAGGCCCCTTGGTCGAAAGACGAGGATTCGAGGGCCAGGGCCCCGCCGGCGAAGGCGAAGGTCTTCTCTCCGCCGATGCCCCGGACCGAGAGCAGGCCGGTCAGGCCCTGCCGTCCGATCCCGGCCAGGACCCGGGCGAACGGGGCGCTGGCGAGGTCCCCCCGGCTTGCGGATCCGTCCATGGTCCTAATGTATCGGTCGGCCGGCCCGGTGTCAATCGGGAGCGGGGCGGCCCGCCCGCCGGCCCTAGCGGAGGAAGCTCATCCCGATGACGGTCATGAGGATGTTGACGAGGGCCTTGAGGAACCAGAGGCCGTAGGACACGAACAGGGCCTTCTTCAGCTCGATCTTGAACACGGCCGCCAGGCCGAAGGCCAGGATGCCGAACATCCAGAGCTGGAAGAAGTCGACCTGGCCGAGGACGGCGAAGGCCGTTGAGGTGGCCTCCATCTTGGGGAACAGGATGGTCAGGTTCGTGGAGGTCTGCATGACGGACTTGCGGGTCAGGGCCAGGACCGCCCGGACGGCGTTGCCCAGCAGCTTGTCGACCAGGCTGGCGTGGACGAACGCGGACAGGACCTGGACGTACCGTCCCTGGGTCGAAAGGAGCCGGGCCAGGACGAAAAGGAACAGGCTTTGGAGAAGGATGACGGCGAACGCGAACAGCGGCACGGTCACGAAGCTCTGGACGAGCAGGCGGCCGCGGGAGGGATTCTCCATGTTCTCGATCATCCGCTCGAAGGCCTCGTCCCCCATCCGCTCTCGGAGCTTGACGTTGTCCCGCATCAGCTCGAGCTGGTCTTTCTGCAAGTAGGGGGCGACCAGGAGGGAGGTGGCGATGACCGCGATCAGGACGATGACCAGGACATCGATCCAGACCGGCTTCTCGGCCAGGGCCTCGAAGACCTGCCGGGGGGCGGTGAAAACGCCTTCCAGTCGCTTGGCGAGGGTCATGACGGCGCTCCTTTCCTTTCGTCCTTCTCGATCCGCCCGTCGCGGATATGGATGATGCGCTGGGCCTGCTCGGCGACCTCGTGGTCGTGGGTGACCATGAGGATGGTGTTGCCCTGCTCGTGGATCTTGTGAAAGAGGGCCAGGATCTCCCGCCCGGTCCGGGAGTCCAGGTTGCCGGTCGGCTCGTCGGCCAGGAGCAGGGACGGCTCGTTGACCAGGGCCCGGGCGATGGCCACCCGCTGGCGCTCGCCGCCCGACAGCTCCGACGGCTTGTGGCCCATCCGGGCCGTCATCTCGACCTTTTCGAGGGCCAGGCGGGCCTTGTCCTCGCGCTCGGCCTTCTTCATCCCGCTGTAGACCATGGGCAGCTCGACGTTGCGGAAGGCCGAAGCCCTCGACAGGAGGTTGAAGACCTGGAAGACGAAGCCGATCTCGCGGTTGCGGACGTAGGCCAGCTCGTCCTCGCTCATGGCGCTGACCAGCTTGCCGTTGAGGCGGTAGGTGCCCGAGGTCGGCGTGTCGAGGCAGCCGATCAGGTTCATGAGCGTCGATTTCCCCGACCCGGAGGGGCCCATGATGGCCACGAACTCGTTGCGGGCGATGGTGAAGAACACCCCCCGCAGGGCTTCGACGTCCTGTTCGCCGAGGCGATAGACCTTGGACAGGCCCTCGGCGAGGATGAGGGTCGGGTCCGGGGCGCTCATAGGGCCGGCGCGTCCTTTTTGGCCTCGATCTTGAGCAGGGTCCCGTCCTTCAGCTCGCGCAGGGCGGCGTAGGGTCCGGAGACGATCTCCCGGCCCTCGGCGAGGCCCGAGACGATCTCGATCATCATCCCGCCCATGATGCCCTTGTCGACGGGGACGAACCGGGCCCGGCCGTCCTCGACGGCGTAGACACCCTCTTCCTCTTCCCTGGCCGACGGGTCGTCCCCTTCGGCCTTCTCCCGGTCGCGGAGGACAAGGGCCGAGATGGGAACGGCCAGGGCCCCGGCCTTCTCGGCGACGACGATATCGGCCGAGGCCGACAGCCCGGGCTTGAGGCTCTTGGCCGGGTCCTCGAGGGTGATGACGACCTTGAAATCCTTGGACTCCTGGGTCGACGCTCCGCCGATCGCCGCCTGGAGGGCCGAGCTGCCGACCTCCGTGACCTTGCCTGTGAAAGTCGTCTCGGGGTAGGCGTCGACGCGGACGTTGGCCGTCTGTCCGATGGTCACCCCGACGACGTCGGTCTCGTCGACCTCGACCTCGACCTCCATGACGGACAGATCGGCGATGGTCATCAGGACCGTCCCCGGGTTGTTCATGGTCCCGATGATGGCCACCTCGCCCTCCTCGACCCGAAGGCTGGTGATGATGCCGTCGATGGGCGACACGAACGTCGTCTTATTGAGATTGTCAAGGGTGCTCTGGAGGGAGGCCTCGGCCTGCTTGATCTGGAAGCGGATGGAGTTGACCTGGGCCTCGGAGATCTCGAACTGGGTCTTGGCCGCCTCGAGCTCTTCCCTGGAGACGAGGTCGTCCTCGTAAAGACGGAGGAGCCGCTCGTAGGAGCTCTTGTCCCTCTGATGGCGGGCCTCCGCCTGGATGAGCTCGGCGTTGGCCGAGCGGATGAAGTAGCGGTCCCGGTCGGCGTTGGCCTCGTACTGGGTGGAGTCGAGCTTGAGGAGGAAGTCGCCGGCTTTGACTTCCTGGCCCTCGACGACCCCGATCTTGATGATGCGCCCGGGGACCTGGGCGCTGATATTGACGTTTTTCTTGGGCTTGATCTCCCCGGAGGCCGAGACGATGGACCTGAGGTCCTGCCGGGCGACCTTGTCGACGGTCACCTTGACGGTCCGCTCGCGCTGGGAGCGGAGATTGGCGACGATGATGACGGCGATGAGCAGGACAATGGCCAGAACGATCACGGCTCTGGCGCGCTTCCGTGAGGGAGTTCTTCTTTCGGTCATGTTCGACAGCCTTCCAGGTCCGGGACCGTATTATACTACGGACGGACGGGGGAATGGTTCAGGATCGGCCGCGGCTGTGCTAAGATAGGGGGCGCATGGACGAACGGGACGAGTTCCGCAGGGTCGGCGAAGCCGCGGTCCGGGAAGCCGGGCTGTATCTGCGGTCGAACATCGACCGCCGGGCCGAGGCCTCGTACAAGGGCGCCGTCGACCTCGTCACGGCCTTCGACACGGGCTCCCAAAAGCTCCTCGTCGACCGGCTGTCCCGGGCCTTTCCGGACCACGGCTTCCTGGCCGAGGAAGGGCTGTCGCGGCCCGGGGCCGGGGCCAGCCGGTGGATCATCGACCCGCTCGACGGCACCACGAACTTTGCCCACACGTTCCCCGTCTTCTGCGTTTCCGCGGCCCTCGAGCGCGAGGGCCGGATCATCTTGGGCCTGGTGTTCGACCCGATGCGCGGGGAGCTGTTCGCGGCCGAAGCGGGCCGGGGAGCGTCCCTCAACGGGGCCCCGATCCGCGTCTCCGGGGTCGGCGAGCTGACAAGAAGCCTGCTGGCGACGGGCTTCCCCTACGACATCCGGACGAGTTCCGTCAACAATCTGGACCACTGGAGCCGCTTCGCCGTGAGGGCCCAGGCCCTGCGCCGCTGCGGATCGGCGGCCTTGGACCTGGCCTACGTCGCCTGCGGCCGGTTCGACGGCTTCTGGGAGCTCAAGCTCAATCCCTGGGACGTGGCCGCCGGGGCGCTGCTCGTCGAGGAGGCCGGCGGCCGGGTCACGGCCGCCGACGGACAGCCCTTCGTCCTCCAATCCCCGGGTCTCCTGGCCACGAACGGCCGCATCCACGAGGCCATGCTCGAGGTCCTGGGCATGGGCCCGATGACCCCCGAGAAGGATGGATCGGATGAGAAGTCCTGAGTCGCCTGCCCCGATGGTCGTCGCGGCCGTCCTCTGCCTGGCAATCCTCGCCGCGGAGGGAGGGGGTTCGGTACGCCCGGCCCAGATCCCGGAGGCTCAGGCCTTCAAGACGGTCGCCGTCCCGGCCGAGGCGGGTTGGATCGACACCGGCATCGACGTCGCCCAGGGCGAGGCCTGGGGCTTCCGGGCTTCCGGGCGGATCACCCTTCAGCGAGGCAATCCGGCCGCCGATTGCGGCCCCGAAGGCCTGGAGTTCATGACCGTCCAGCAGCCTCTGCAGGACCTGAACATCGGCGCCCTCATCGGCAAGGTCGCGCAGCTCATCTCCGTGAGGGTGGACGAGGACACCGGCGAGGAGATCCGGGACGAGATCGTTTCGCTGTTCCCCATCGGGGCCGAGCGCGAGGTCCGGGCGCCCATCCGGGGCCGGCTCTATCTGGGCGTCAACGAGTCCGTCGTCGAGGACAACGGAGGGGCGTTCGAGGTCACGATCTTCAGGCGCTGGGACCCCCCCGGGCCGGCCGGAGCGGTCACGAGCCGTTGAGGGCGGCCTGGTTGGCCAGGTGCCCTTCCATGAACTGGGTGTTGTACTTCCCCTTGAGGAAATCCGTGTCGGCCAGGACCGACAGGTGCAGGGGGATGTTCGTCTTGATGCCGACGATGGTCGTCATCTCCAGGGCGGCCCTCATCTTGCGGATGGCCAGCTCCCGGCTCGGGGCGTAGGAGATGATCTTGGCGACCATGGAGTCGTAGTCGGGCGGCACCGTCCATCCGCCGTAGGCCGCCGAATCGACCCGGATGCCTTCGCCTCCCGGCAGGACCAGGAAATCGATCTTGCCGGGCGAGGGGACGAAGGTTTGAGGGTCCTCGGCGTTGATCCGGCACTCGATGCTGTGGCCGCGCATCTCGAGCGGGTCGGGGAAGTTATACACCTCGCCGGCGGCGAACTTGATCTGGGCCTTGATGAGGTTGATGCCGTAGACCATCTCCGTGATGGGGTGCTCGACCTGGACCCGGGCGTTGGCCTCCATGAAATAGAACTTCTTATTCTCGTCGACCAGGAACTCGAAGGTCCCCAGGCTCCGGTAACCGACCTTGGAGGCCGCTTCCTCGACCTCCTTGATGATCCGTTTGCGGATCTTCTCGTCGATGAACGGGGAAGGGGTCTCCTCGATGAGCTTCTGATACTTGCGCTGGACGGAGCATTCGCGCTCGCCGAAGGCCGTGACCTTGCCCTTGGCGTCGCCGATGACCTGGATCTCGATGTGCCGGGCCCCGGAAACGAACTTCTCGATATAGAGAGAGGGATCGTTGAACGCGGCCTTGGCCTCTCCCTGGGCGATCGGGAACTGCTCCTCGAGCTGGGAGGAGGACCGGCAGATCCTCATCCCCTTGCCTCCGCCTCCCGCGGCGGCCTTGATGATGACCGGGAAGCCGATCTTCTGGGCGGTCTTCTTGGCCTCGGCCAGGTCCTCGATGATCTTGTCGCTGCCGGGCAGGATGGGCAGGCCGGCCTTCTTCATGGCCTGGCGGGCCTTGTCCTTGTCCCCCATGAGGCGGATGATGTCCGGCGGGGGGCCGATGAAGGTGATCCCGTGGGTCTTGCAGATCTCGGCGAACTTGGCGTTCTCGGCCAGGAAACCGTAGCCGGGGTGGATGGCGTCGGCTCCGGTGATGTCCACGGCGCTCAGGATGTTGGCGATGTTGAGGTAGCTCTCGGAGGCCTTGGCCGGCCCGATGCAGACCTTCTCGTCGGCCAGCAGGGCGTGGAGGGATTGGCGGTCGGCCTCCGAATAGACGGCGACCGTCTTGATGCCCAGCTCGCGGGCCGAGCGGATGATCCGGAGAGCGATCTCCCCGCGGTTGGCGATGAGGACCTTGGAGATCATGGGCACTCAGGCCAGAGGGGCGATGGCGAACAGCTTCTGGCCGAACTCCACAGGCTTGGCGTTCTCGACGAAGACGTCAACGATCGTCCCGTCGACATCGGCCTCGATCTCGTTCATCAGCTTCATGGCCTCGATGATGCAGAGGGTCTGGCCGCGCCGGACGGTCTCGCCGATGTCCGTGAACGGATGGGCCGTCGGATCGGGGGCCCGGTAGAAGGTCCCGACCATGGGCGAAGTGACCAGATGCTGTCCCGCCGGCGGCTCGGAATACGCGGCGGGCGTGTCTCCCGCCGTCATCGCGTCCGCCGGGGACGAGGGTGCCGGGGGGGCCGAGGCGACGGGGCCCGGAGCGTAAGAGACGGAGGCCGGGGGCGGGGCGCAGCGCCCGATCTTGACCTTGAGGCCCTCGACCTCGAGCTCGAAGACCGACAGGTTCTTCTCCTCGAGCAGGGCGATGAGATTGCGGATCTCTTCGTAGTCGATCTTCTCGGCCATCGGGCCGCCTTCCGGCCGAACCGGCTGTTTGTTCTTTTCTGTCATGAGGTTACCCGATTCCTTGGAGGTCCCTTTACCTTAGCGGCATCCGGCCCAAAAGTCAAGCGCCGGGCGGTTTGACGGGGGGCGGCGGTTGGCCTAAGATGGCGGAGATGTTCGAACAGCTCTCCGAGCGCCTCGAGAGGATGATGAAGTTCCTCCGGGGCGAGGGCACGGTCACCGAGAAGAACTTGGCCGAGGCCCTTAAGATGCTGCGCCTGGCCCTTCTCGAAGCCGACGTCAACTACAAGGTCGTCAAGGACTTCGAGGCCCGGATCAGGGACAAAGCCCTGGGGGAGGAGGTCCTCCGGAGCCTGTCCCCGGCCCAGCAGGTCATCAAGATCGTCCGGGACGAGATGACCGCCATCCTGGGCGGGCGGCAGACGCCCCTGACCTTCGCCTCCCGGCCGCCCTCGGTGTTCATGCTGGTCGGCCTTCAGGGCAGCGGCAAGACGACGACCTGCGGCAAACTGGCCCGCTGGGTGTCGGCCCTCTCCAAGAGCCCGCTGCTGGCCTCGATTGACCTCAAGCGCCCGGCGGCCCAGGACCAGCTGAGGACCATCGCCGCCTCCCTCGGCCTGCCGTTCCGCGAGATGACCGCCGAACGAATGGCCGCGCCGGGGGACGCCCTGAAGGAGCTGCTCCAGACGGCGGCCAACAGAGGCCATGATCCCCTGATCGTCGACACGGCCGGCCGTCTGCACGTCGACGAGGAACTGATGGCCGAGCTGCGCCTGGTCAAGGACATCCTGGCGCCGGTCGAGACGATCTTCGTGGGCGACGCCATGACCGGGCAGGACGCCGTCCGCAGCGCCCAGGCGTTCGAGGACAGGATCGGGCTGACCTCGGTCATTCTGACCAAGCTCGACGGCGACGCCCGGGGCGGGGCGGCCCTGTCGATCGTCTCTGTCACGGGCCGGCCTGTCAAATTCGTCGGGGTCGGCGAGAAACCGGATAAGCTCGAGGTCTTCCATCCCGAGAGGATGGCGTCCCGTATCCTGGGCATGGGGGACATCCTGTCGCTGATCGAGAAGGCCGAGGAGGGAGCCGACCGCGAGGAAGCCGAGGAGCTGGCCCGCAAGCTCCGCAAACAGGAGTTCACCCTCGAGGACTTTAAGAAGCAGATCGTCCAGATGAAAAAAATGGGGTCCTTGGCCGATCTCCTGGGGCACCTGCCCCAGGTCGGCCCGCTCAAGGGCTTGTCGAAGGCCCCGATCGACGACCGCCGGATCGTCCACTTCGAGGCCATCATCAATTCCATGACCCCCGCCGAGCGGGAGGACCCCCGCCGGCTCGACGGCAGCCGCCGGCGGCGCATCGCCCGCGGCAGCGGCCGCCCCGTCCACGAGGTCAACCAGCTGGTCAAGCAGTTCCTCGAGATGCGTAAGATGATGGGCAAGCCCCAGGTCCGGCGGATGCTCGGCGGCCTGAAGTAGGCCTCCGGGAGGCGTCGCCCGGACGATCCCGCCGTGTTGACTTGCCGGCCGTTTTCCGGTATGCTTTTTCAGCACTTTACTCTACCACGGAAGTGAAAACACAATGCTTACCATGCGCTTGATGAGATTCGGCACGAAGAAAAGACCGACCTACAGGATCGTCGTCATGGACTCCGAAAGGGCCCGGCAGAGTCAGGCTCTGGACACGCTCGGGACCTACGCCCCCCTGGAAGAGCCGGCCGCCGTCAAGATCGACCTCGCCCGGGCCAAGGAATGGCTGGCCAAGGGCGTCCGGCCGTCGAGCACCGTCCGGTCCCTGCTGGAGAGGGCCGGCAAGGGCGCAGCCGCCGCGAACACCCCGCAAGACGCGTAACCATAAGGAAGGAGGTCACCGTGAAAGAACTCGTTGAATTGATCGCCAAGTCGCTGGTGGACAACCCGGAGAAAGTCGTGGTCACCCAGCTCGAGGGAGAGCAGACCACGATCCTCGAGCTCAAAGTGGCCCAGGAAGACCTCGGCAAAGTCATCGGCAAGCAGGGCCGGACGGCCCGGGCCATCCGGATCATCCTCGGCGCGGCCGGGATGAAGCTCAAGAGGAGATTCAACCTGGAGATCATTGAAAAAGGCTGAACTCGTCCTCGTTGGAAGGATCGTCAGGAGCCAGGGCCGGGACGGACATCTCAAGGTCAGGTTCACCGAGAAGCCTCCCCGTATCCGCTCCGGATCAAGGCTCTATCTGCGGAGGGGCCGGGAGTTCGAAGGCTTCGAGGTCGAATCCCTCACCCTGGACCGCAACTCGCATTTCCTGAAGCTGAGGGGGATCGATACGCTGGCCCGGGCGGACGCCGTGGCCGGCGGTGAGCTGTTCGCCGAGGCCGGCGGCTTCCCGCCCCTCGAAAGAGGCCGGTATTATGAGTTTCAGATCATCGGCAGCCGGGTCGTGCGCAAGGACGGCGCCGAGGTCGGGACCGTGGCCCGGATCCTCCCGGCCGGAGGCTCCGAGCTCCTGGTCGTGGAGAGGGACGGGCGGGAGGCCTTCGTCCCGTTCACCGAGACCATCTGTGTCGAGATCGATCCGGAGGCCGGGGTCATCGTCATCGACCCCCCGGACGGCCTGTTGGACTTGAATGAGATTTGATATAATCACGATCTTCCCGGAGATGTTCGCCGAGGTCTTCGCGGCGGGCATCGTCAGGAAGGCCCTCGACAGGGGGCTCGTCGAGATCGCCGTGCACGACCTGAGGGATCACACCCGGGACAAGCACCGGCAAGTCGACGATCGCCCCTTCGGAGGGCAGGAAGGAATGGTCATGAAGCCCGAGCCGATCTTCCGGGCCGTGGAAGCCGTCCGGCGGGACGGGGACTCCGGGGTCTACCTGCTCTCGCCGCAGGGCTCGCGCTTCGATTCCGCGGCGGCCCAGGCCCTGGCCTCCCGGGAGCAGGTCGTCCTCGTCTGCGGCCGATACGAGGGCGTCGACGAGCGGGTCGCCGAGCACCTCGTCGACGGCGAGATCTCCATCGGCGACTACGTCCTCTCGGGGGGCGAGCCGGCGGCCGTGGTCGTCGTCGACGCCGTCTCGCGGTTCGTTCCCGGGGTCGTCGGCAAGGCCGGATCGGTGAGGAACGATTCCTTCGCCGACGGCCTCCTGGACTTCCCCCAGTACACGAGGCCGCGCGAATTCCGGGGCCTGAAAGCCCCCCAGGTCCTGTTCTCGGGAGACCACCGCAGGATCGCGCGGTGGCGGCGCAAGAAGGCCCTCGAAAAGACGATTCGGGCCCGGCCCGATCTTATGGAACATCGAGCGAACGCGACGGAAGACGAAGATCTTCTCGAGGAAATACGTAACGAAAGGAAGGATCCATGAGCCTGGTCAACGTGGTTGAGGATAAACAGCTGAGGAAGGACCTCGATCCCTTCAACGTGGGCGACACCGTCAAGGTCCATGTCATCATCCGGGAGGGGGACAAGGAGCGCGTCCAGATCTTCCGCGGCGACGTCATCGGCAAGCGCGGGGCCGGGGTCAAGGCCTCGTTCACTGTCCGCAAGGTGTCTTTTGGGATCGGCGTCGAGCGCGTCTTCCCCATGCATTCCAAGATGATCCGCAAGATCGAGGTCGTCCGCAAGGCCAAGGTCCGCCGGGCCAAGCTCTACTACCTGCGCGACCGCAAGGGCAAGTCGGCCCGGCTCAAAGAGGACCAGGGCTGACCGCACTCTGCGCCCCGCCGTGTCCAGCTTCAGGATCGAAAAGCGGCTCCTGAGGGAAGGCCGGCGGCTCATCGCCGGGATCGACGAGGTCGGGCGGGGCGCCCTGTGCGGCCCGGTGGTCGCGGCCGCCGTCATCATCCCGCCGGAATGGCTCGTCGGGAGACCACCCGCCTGCGTTCGCGAGATCGACGACTCCAAGCTCCTGGCCCCCGCCAAGCGGGCCGAGCTCGCGGCCTTCCTGGTCCGCGAGGTCCCGGGCCTCGGTATCGGGATGGCCTCGGCGGCCGAGGTCGACGGCATCAACATCCTCCGGGCCACCCACCTGGCCATGCGCCGGGCCCTCGAGCGGCTCCCCTTCCCTCCGGACTTCCTCTTGGTTGACGGCTTCCCGATAAAAGATGTACAGTACCCTCAGATGGGTGTCCCGGGGGGAGACCGGACGTGCCGGTCGATCGCCGCGGCCTCCATCGTCGCCAAGGTGTTTCGCGACGACCTCATGACGACCGTGAGCGGCGTTTACGGAGGATACGGCTTGGATAGGAACAAGGGGTACGGGACGAGCGAGCACGTCCGCTGCCTGCGCGGGCGCGGGCCGACGGGCCTTCACCGGAGGTCCTTCAAATGGGAATGAGAAGGGGTCCCGCGTGAGCGCCCGCATCGACCGCTCCCGGATCCTCGAGCAGGCCGAGCGGCACGTCAAGGCCGGCAAGCTCGAGGAGGCCGTCGCCGAGTACCAAAAGCTGGTCGCCGCCGATCCCCAGGACATCGGGACCCTCAATATCATCGCCGACCTCCACATCCAGCTCGACCGTCCCGACGAGGCCGTCCGCTACCTCCTTCGGCTGGCCGAGGAGTACGAACGCCGGGGCCTCCTTTCCCAGGCCCTGGCGTTCTACCGCAAGATCCACAAGATCGTCCCCCTCTCCCACGAGCACGCCCTCAAGCTCGCGGACATGCTGGGCCAGCAGGGTTTCCTGGCCGAGTCCAAGAGCGTTTCCATCGGCGTCGCCCGGCGGCTGGCCGAGGCCGGGCAGATCGCCGGGGCCATCGGGATCTACGAGAAGATCGTCCGCGCGGACGGCCAGGACCTCGAGGTCCGCAAGGCCTTGGCCGCCCTCTACCAGGACAACGGCTTCGTCGACGCCGCGGTCCAACAGCTCAACGAGATCGCCCAGATCCGGGTCAGCCAGGGCCGTCTCGAGAGCGCCGAGGAGGTCTTGACAGAAGCTCTGGCCCTGGCCCCGGGCGACATGAGGACCCTCGTCAACCGTGTCGAGCTCCTCAAGCGCCAGGGCCGGACGGAAACGGCCGTCGAAATCCTCGAAGAGAGCCTGAAGGCGGCCCCCGACGACGTCCAGCTCCTCAACATCCTCGGAAACCTGCTCTACGAAGAGGGGGAGTTCAAGAAGGCCGAGGAGCTGTTCACGCAGATCGTGGCGTCCCACCCCTTGAACGTCAACGCCCGGGTCAAGCTGGGACGCATCCTGATCGTCAAGGACAAGCTCGACCAGGCCTTCGAGCTGTTCGAGCCCCTCGTCAACAATCTCGTCAAGAAGCGGCGCGAGGACAAGGCCGTCGGCCTCCTGAGCCTCATCCTCGAGGCCCAGAAGCCGCATCTCCCGGCCCTCGAGCGGCTGGCCGAGATCTACAGGTCGACCGACGAGCCCAAGAAGCTCGAGGTCGTCGTCCGGGCCATGCTCGACGAGTTCCGCAAGATGGGCGCCCGGGACAAGATGGCGGCGGCTCTGGGGGAGATCCGCCGGCTGCGGCCCGACGACGCCGAGGTCGCCGAGGAGCTCGGCCACCTTCGCAAGGACATGGGCCTGCCCGACACCGGCCCTGTCGACGAGGGCTGGGACCTGCCCGAGCGGGACCGGGAGGTCATCCGGGAGACCATGGCCCAGGCCGACTTCTATATCCAGCAGGGCCTGGTGCGCAACGCCCGCCGCATTCTCGAGAACCTCCTTTTCAAGTATCCCGACGAGGCCCGCATCAGGACCAAGATCGGGGTCCTCGACGAGATCAAGACCCACATCGACGAGGAGGAGCTCCGCCGGCGCGTCGAGAGCACGAGCGCCCTCGATTCCCGGATCAAGGAGAAGAGCGCCGAACGGCAGTCGGCCGAGAAGAAGAAAGACTACGGGCCGTTCACGAACGAGGTCGTCGAGGGCGAAAAGGTCAGCACCGCGGAGATCTTCTCCGAGACGGACATCCTCCCCTTCGCCGGCCCCGAGCCGGCCGAGCGGGAGTACTACGAGCTGCGGGAGCGGGCCGGGGCCGAGCTGCGCATGCTGCGGGCGTCCTATCTGCAACAGACGCAGGGGGAGGCGGCCACGCTCGAACGGGAGCTGGCGGGGATCGTCTCGGATTTCCGAAGGGACCTGAAGGCCAAGGTGGGCCCCGACGACGCGGCGACCTTCTATCAGCTCGGCGTGGCCTTCATGGGCCAGGGGCTTCACCGCGAGGCCGTCGAGGAGTTCTCGAAGGCGGCCAGGGACCCGAGGTACACGGTCGAGGCCTATAGCTTGACCAGCCTCTGCCATCGCTCCAAGGGGGAGCACGAGGAAGCCGAAAGGTGGCTGCGGAAGGCCCTCGATCTGGCGGAGCCCGGCAGCGAGCAGTACTACGCTCTGGAGTACGAGCTGGCCGAACTCTGGGAGGCCAGCGAGCGCCGCGACAAGGCCCTGACGCTCTACCGGGAGATCCGGGATTGGAACCCCGGCTACCGCAACATCTCCGATAAAATCAAGCAGCTTGGGGTCGGACCTCAGCATCTTTAGTTCTGTCAGTCAGTTAGACAAAAAAAAGGGCCCCGGCAACAGCTTTAAAGGCCTGTTTCGGGGCCCGAAAACGTCGTGGATCAGTCGACGATCCTGCCGGAGATGATCAGGATCAATCCCTTGTCGCCGCCGTCGAGCTTGGAGACGCCGACGACGGTCCGCTCGCCGGACTTGATGTTGAGCGTGCTTTCGATCAATGTGGCGACCAGCGGCTGGGCGGCCTTCATCGTGGCCGACTCCGGCGATCCCGCCCGCGTGATCTGCCGGAGGCGGACCTGGGTCTTGATGACCGGGTTCTTGGTGTCGCCGCTGACCACCGGCCGGAGGGCGAACTCGAACTCGGCCTTGGGCCCCATGATGACCTCGGCGTTCTCGTTGTTGACCACCCGGACCATGGAGCTGTCGAGCAGAGTGTAGTCCTTGTAGCGGAGCAGACCGCGCAACTCCTTGACAAGGGGATCGTTCTGGATGGGGTCGGCGCCCGACGCCTGCGCTTCCGAGCCCAGGACCAGCTGGACGGTGTAGAGGATGTCGGCCGGCTTGACGTCGACTTCCCGGAGGACCTGCTTGACCTTCTCGATGTTCTCGGCGGTCGCCGACAGGGTCAGGATCTTGCTGCTCGAATCCATGCTGACCCGCTCGTATCGTCCATCCAGATAGGTCATGATCAACTGGATGACATCCTTCCCCGACACGTATTTCAGCCGGACGAGCTCCTTCCTGATCTCCGGCTGCCCCTGGCCCTCCTTCGCTTGGGCGGTCGGTTCGCCGGCCACGGCCGTCACGGCCAGCGCCGATGAGAGCGCGCAGGCGAGAAACAACGCCAGTCCCTTTTTCATTCTTGGTCTCCTTTCCATTCGAAATTCCTGTTGAAGAACCAGACGACCTGGAGCCCGCTCTCCTGGGATACGAGCGTGACCGAAACGACGTCCTGTTCGGCGGCCGTCCCCGGCCAGTGCTCCCCGCTCTCCGGCGCCGTGGCCACCAGCCCCGGATCGAGGCCGCCGTCCGGGCGAAAGAGCATGACCGCGGCCAGCACGGCCGCGGCCGCCGCCCCCGCCGCCGCCGCCCACCTCAGCCTGGGGACGGCCGCGCCCGACATTCGCGAGCGCCCCGGCCCCGGCCCGGCTTGACCGACGGCCTTGGCCATGACGGCCTGCCACTCGCCGTCGCTCCAACCGGGCGCGGCCTCGGCGCGTGCCTCCGAGCGGACCGTCTCCAGCGCCCCCCCGTACTCCTCGAGCTCCCTCCGGCAGTCCGGGCACGAGGCCAGGTGGGCGCCCACCGGCCTCGCCCTTCGCGCCGAAAGGTCGCCCCCGGCGTAGAGAGGCATCAGCTTTTTCGCTTTGCGGCAATTCATCGCGCTTCCTCCAGGTGAGGGCACCGGGCCCGGATGGCGTCCCGGACCTTGCGCCGGGCCTTGGACAGATGGACCCGCACGGACACCGACGAGCACCCCAGGGCCCGGGCCGTCTCCCGGATGTCGAGCTCCTCGAGATCGCGCATGACGAAAACCTCCCGTTCCCGGGGGCTGAGCGCCTCGAGGCAGGACATGATGTCCGAACGGACCTCCCGGCCCTCTTGTCCCGCTTCCGGGCCCGGCGACGGCGGGACGTCGTGAGCGGCCTTTGCCAGGGCCGCGTTCTCCCGGGCCGACCGCCTGAGCCGGTCCCGGGCCTCGTTGGCCGCGATCTGGAAGAGCCAGTTCCGGAAGCTGCGGGAGGCGTCATAGCGGCCGAGAGAGCGGAAGGCCCGCAAGAAGGCTTCCTGGGCGACCTCGAGAGCCTCTTCCCGGTTCTGGGTCAGCCGGTAGGCCAGGGCCACGAGGGGCCCCCGATAGGGGGCGACCAGCGGCTCGAAAGCCTCCGTGCGGCCGGCGAGAACCATCTCCACGAGCTCCTTCTCCGTCTCGTTCATCCGCATGGTTCTACCCGGTCCGCCCGCGAAATGTTAACGCCCCTCTTCCGAGACCGGGAGCTTTTGGGATAGCGAAGGCCGTGAATATCCCCCCTGAAGCCCCTCCCTGGTCTCTCCCAAGAGCCCGCTACCCGCCTGAAAAGAGGCCATCGGCCCTTCGACGATGGCGGAACCCTCGGGAGAGGTCCCTCGGGGGCTTGGGGGCTAAGAGGGAAATCCATGGCCCGAACGTCTCCTGGAAGGTCCCCGGGATCGGATAAGGACCGGAACTCGGGGATCCCGGCGGTGCAGAAGATAGCACAGCCGCCGCCGGGCGGCCAAGGGCCCGCGGCGGCCGAAGCCCCGCTCAGCCGTCGATGTGGACGAGGTCCTTGACCTTCTTGAAGACCGCCAGGACCTTCTCGAGCTGCTCGTCGGTGTGGGTCGCCATGTAGCTCGTCCGCAGGAGGGACAGCTCCGGCGGGACGGCCGGCGGCAGGGCCACGTTGGTGTAGATGCCGGCCTCGAAGAAGACCTTCCAGGCCTGCATGGTCTTCATCATGTCGCCGATGATGATCGGGATGATCGGCGTTTGGGTCGTGCCGATATTGTAGCCCATGGCCCGCAGCTCGTCCCTCATCCGCTCGCCGATCTTCATGACCCGTTCGACGCGTTCGGGCTCCTGCTCGAGGACGTCGAGGCAGGCCAGGACGGTGGCCGCGTTGGACGGCGGAAGGCTGGCGCTGAAGATGAACGGCCGGGAGAAGATCTGGATCCAGTGGACGGCCTCCTTGGGTCCGGCGATGAACCCGCCGACCGAGGCGAAGGACTTGCTGAACGTCCCCATGACCAGGTCGACGTCCGCCTGCATCCCGAAGTGGGGCCCCGTGCCCCGCCCGCCGCCGAGGACGCCGAGCGAGTGGGCGTCGTCGACCATCAGCCGGGCGCCGTACTTCTTGCAGATGGGGATGATCTCGGGTAGAGGGGCGATGTCGCCGCCCATGCTGAAGACGCCGTCGACGATGACCAGCTTGGCCGGGTCCGGCGGCAGCCCCTTCATGACCTTCTCGAAATCGGCCATGTCGTTGTGCTTGAAGTAGCGGGCGTGGACGTGCTTCTGGACCTTGGCCATCCGGACGCCGTCGATGATGCTGGCGTGGACCTCCTTGTCGGTGACGATGATGTCCTCGCGGTCCATGACGGCCGGGATGCTGCCGAGATTGGCCTGGAAGCCCGTGCTGTAGACCAGGGCGGCCTCCATCTGGACGTATTTCGCCAGGCGCTCCTCGAGCTCGAGATGGAGGTCGAGCGTGCCGTTGAGGAAGCGCGAGCCGGTGCAGCTCGTGCCGTACTTCTTGACGGCCTCGATGGCCGCTTCCTTGACCTTGGGATGGTTGGTCAGCCCGACGTAATTGTTGGAGCCGATCATGATGTACTTCTTGCCGTGGATGTACACCTCGGTCCCCTCGGGCTGCTCGATGGGGATGAAGTAAGGGAAGATGCCCATGGCCTGGGCCGAACGAGGGTTGATCGGATAGCCGTATTTCTTCGCGACCTCCGGGTCGGAGTAGAAGCCCTTGCACTTTTCGAAGAGGTCCATCGTCACGTCCTTCGGGAGGATTCCGAGCCTCCCAGTATAGGATTTCGACGCGGATAAGTCAATCAAAGGGGCCGGGTGAGGCAGGTGGGCCCGCCGGAGCCCTTGCGGGAGATCTCGTCCCCCTTATACGTCAGGACCTCGAGCCCGGCCCGCTCGAGGACGGCCGCCGTACGCGGATTCCCGGCCAGAGCCAGGCACCGCCCGGCGCCCAAGGCCAGGACGTTCCCGCCCATGGTCGCGAACTCCTCGTCGGGGACCTCGAGAAGCGCGAATCCCGCGTCGACGAGCCATGTGCGAAAGGGGACCGGGAGGAGGGGCGAATAGACGAGAAGGGTCCGCTCGCTGACGGGGCTGAGGACCGACATCAGGTGGAAGACGTCGTCCGGGCCGCTCCAGTGAGGAAGGGGGACCTCGAGGACCTCGCAGCCGGCGGCGGCGACGATCTCCCGGAACTGCCGGATGCCCGCGGCATTCGTCCGGTATCCGTGGCCGACGGCCGCGGTCTTCCCGTCGAGCCAGGCGACGTCACCGCCTTCGAGCGTGCCCGGCTCCCGGATCTCGCCCAGCACGGGACGGCCGGCGGCCGCCAGGAACTCGCCGGCGGCCCGCGGCTCGTCCCGGCGTCGGGCCTTTCCCATCCGGCAGAGGACGACCCCTCCCGGCGCCAGGCAGGCGCTGTCGCGGACATAGATCGAATCGAGCCCGGTCCTCGGGTCGGCCGGCAGGAACTCGATCCGCGGCGCGAAGCGCCGCAGCGTCTCGGCGAAAGCGTCGTACTCGTCGCAGGCCCGGGCCAGGTCGGGCCGCCCCGTGTAGCCCAGGGCCTCCCATTGGCGGTCGACGCTCTCCTGGTCCCGCCACGCCTGGCGGGGATGCTTGAGGAGGAGGGCCTCGATCGGGCCGGTCTCTTTAGGGGCGGCGGCTTGCACGCGGGAAGTGTAGCGCCTCGCGCCCGAAATGTAAAACCGCGAAAAAAGCCCTTGACAACAAGGCTCTTAATTATTTATTATTATTGTTTATTAATAATAATTATTGAAAAAGCAACAATGGCTCTAACAAAGACCGAGAAACGGACCAGGCGGACGCCCCAAAAGCTGGCCATCCTCGCCTTTCTCGAGGGGAACAAAGGGCATCCTTCCGCTGAGGAGATCCACAAGGCCTTGCTGCCCCGCTTCCCGACCATGTCGCTCTCGACGGTCTATTCGACGCTCCGCGGCCTTCAACGGGAAGGCCGGGTCCACGAGCTGGCCGTCGAGGCCGGGAAAGGACGCTTCGATCCCGAGCCCGTCCCTCACCACCACTTGATCTGTTTGGAGTGCCGGAGGCTGGTCGACGTTCACCGGGCTTTCCCGTTGGACCTGACGTCCCGCGAGGCCCGGGGCTTCCGCGTCCTTCACAGCCACGTCCAGTTCTTCGGGATCTGTCCCGATTGCCGAACGAAGTCCAAAATCAAATAACCATAAAGGAGGTTTCTGATGGACAACACAACGATGACAGGGAACACCCCCCCGGTGAGCATGCCGCGGATCGGCGAGCCCGCCCCGCCATTCGAGGCTGTCACGACGCACGGCGTCCTCAAGCTCTCGGACTACAAGGGCAAGTGGCTCGTCCTCTTCTCGCACCCGGCCGACTTCACCCCGGTCTGCACGACGGAGTTCCTGGGCTTCTCCGAGATCCACCCCAAGCTCAAGGAGATGAACGTCGAGCTCATGGGCCTGAGCATCGACAGCGTCTACTCGCACATCGCCTGGGCCCGGAACATCGAGGAGAAGTTCGGCAAGAAGATCACCTTCCCGATCATCGCCGACCTGAACAAGGAAGTCGCCTCGCTCTACGGCATGATCATGCCCGGCGAGAGCAAGACCGAGACATCCCGGGCCGTGTTCGTCATCGACGGCGAGCAGGAGATCCGGGCCATCATCTACTACCCGCTGTCGACGGGCCGGAACATGGACGAGATCCTCAGGCTCATCCAGGCCCTCCAGACGACCGACAAGCACGGCGTCGCGACGCCCGCCAACTGGCGTCCCGGCGACCAGGCCATCATCCCGCCGCCCAAGACCCAGCAGGCGGCCGAGGAGAGGGTCAAGGAAAAACACGCCGAGTGCAAGGACTGGTATTTCTGCAAGAAGAACCTGAAGTGAGGGGCAGGCGCGTACTTTCTCCAGCGCCCTGAAAGCCGGCCCGGGTCCCTTCTCCCGAGGGGACCCGGGCCTTTTTTTTGCCTTCCGGGAGAGAGGCCTTTTCGTTTTTTCTCTCGATGGGCTTCTATCAAATTGATAATAATAAAGATAAAAAAATTTTGCCGGCCCCTGTCTTCCCTCTGGATTTTCCCGGGGAGATAAGATAAAATCCTCGGACAAATAGGAGGTAAGAGAAAGATGAAGACAGCAAGCAGACTCCTCTTGACAGCGGCCTTGGCGGTCGTCCTGACGACGGGACTCCACGGCAACGGCCTGAACCTCAACGGGTTCGGCGCCCGGGCGACGGCCATGGGCGGCGCGTACGTCGGGCTGGCCAACGATTTCTCGGCCGTGTTCTGGAACCCGGCCGGGCTGGCCCAGCTGACCCAGCCGACGTTCGGCGTGGGCGGCGACATCCTCATCCCCTCGGGCAAGTTCACGCTCGGCCCTTACAGCATGGAAACGGAAAGGAAGTATTACCCGGCCGGCATCCTCGGCTATTTCCAGCCGATCGGCGAGAATGTCGTCGTCGGCGTCGGCGCCTACACCCTCTCCGGCCTCGGCGCGGCCTGGGACAACACGGGCCTCGAGGCGATCCTCGTCTCCCCCTTCCCCCCCGCGGCCTTCACGCCCACGCTCGAAGCCTACACCTGGGAAAGCTTCATCGGCTCCGTGACCATCGCTCCGTCGATCGCGGTCAAGCTCTCCGAGCAGTTCTATCTCGGGGCGACCTTCAATATCAACTACGGGTTCTTCATGCTGGAGCAGTGGGGGGGCTTCGAGGTCGTCGAGATCACCTCCCCCATGCCCGTCGGGCCGGATTCGCAGAGCCTGAACGTGGCGCCGGCCGTCCTCATCAACCTGGGCCAGCGGACCCTGGACGTCAAGGGATGGGGCTTCGGGGCGACCTTCGGGGCCCTGGCCAAGCCGGCCGACTGGATCAGCCTCGGCGTCACCTACAGGACGGAAGCCAAGATCAAGCTGTCCGGAACGACCGAGATCGAGAACCTGCCGTTGCTCGGCCTCGAGGACGTCTCGAACACGAAGATGTCCGTCGCCAGCCCGATGTGGCTGGCCGGCGGCGTGGCCCTCAAGCCCACCGACAAGCTGACCCTGACCTTCGACGCCCAGTACACGAACTGGGGCAAGCTCGACGTGATCGATCTCGAGTTCGAGGATCCCGTCTGGGACATGGCCCTGGGCTCGGAGGCTTCCCTTGACCTTCATTGGGCCAACAAGACCCAGATCCGCGGCGGCGTGGAGTACGACTTCGGCAAGTTCGCCATCCGCGGCGGGTACTACTACGACCCCGCCCCGGCCCCGGACGAGACCCTCAACATCCTGACGCCGAGCTTCACCTTCAACAGCATCATCGGCGGCTTCGGCTATCACAGCGGCGGGCTGAAGATCGACTTCGCCCTGGAATACCTGTCGGGCCAGAAGCGGACCATCGATCCGTCGGGCGACAACATCCCCGGGATCTACGAGCTGAATATCCTGGTCCCGGTCTTCGGGCTGTCCTACAGCTTCTGAGCCGGAACCGAGAGCGACCACGCGAGGGAGGGCCCTGCGGCCCTCCCTTTTTTTTTCCATAAATTGACCCCCTCCGAAAGGTTGTGATATAAGCCAGTCTGGTACCCGGCATGGACCGCGCTTCGAAAGACTCCCCGGCCTTCCCGCCCCCGTCCCTTGGCCCGGCGGCCTCTCCGGCCGGAGCCATGTCCGCGCGTCCGGCCCCCGGGGCTTGACATCGAGCATCTCTCACGAAAAGGAGGAGGACATGAACGGGATCAAGAAGGAGGCCGAAACGGGCGCCCCCCTTTGGAGCCGCCGCAAGTTCCTGGGCACGGCCTCGGCCGCCGCGGCCGGGATGATGGTCGTGCCCCGACACGTCGTCGGGGCCACCCAGAAGAAGAAGGCCCCGAGCGACACCGTCAACATCGCCTGCATCGGCGTCGGAGGCATGGGCTTCTCCGATGTCCGGGGGGTGCGCACGGAGAACGTCGTGGCCCTCTGCGACGTCGACGACGAGCAAATGGCCAACCTGCTGCGCTCCGACCGGCTCGAGGCCGACGAGCGGGCCATGTACGAGAAAGCCGCCAAGTACCGTGACTTCCGACGCCTTCTGGAGAAGGAGAAAGGCATCGACGCCGTGACGGTGACGACCCCGGACCACACCCACGCCGTCATCGCCATGGCCGCCATCAAGCTCGGCAAGCACGTCTATGTTCAGAAGCCCATGACCCATACCATCAAGGAAGCCCGTCTCCTGACCCGGGCCGCCAAGGAGGCCAAGGTGGCCACCCAAATGGGCAACCAAGGGCACGCCGGAGAAGGGGCCCGCCTGATCTGCGAATGGATCTGGGACGGGGCCATCGGGGACGTCCACGAGGTCCACTGCTGGACCAACCGCCCCATCTGGCCCCAGGGCGTCGAGGCCCCCAAGGAGATCCCCTCCGTGCCCTCGACCCTCGACTGGGACGTCTGGCTCGGACCGGCCCCCTTCCGCCCCTATCACCCCGCCTACCATCCCTTCAAGTGGCGCGGGCTGTGGGACTTCGGCACAGGTGCTCTGGGCGACATGGGGGCCCACATCTTCGACCAGCCTTTCTGGGCCCTCAAGCTCAAGTCCCCGACGAGCGTCCAGGCCTCCTCGTCCCCGTTCACCAAGGACTACTACCCGTGGGCCGAGGTCGTGACCTACGAGTTCGCCGCCCGCGAGGGGATGGGGCCCGTGACCCTGACCTGGTGGGATGGAGGCCTCATGCCGCCCCGCCCCCCCGAGCTCGAGCCCGGGCGGATGATGGGCGACGAAGGCGGCGGCGTGCTCTTCCGGGGCGACAAGGGCCTGCTCATGTGCAGCGTCTACGGCGAGAACCCCCGGTTGGTGCCCGAGACGAGGATGCAGTCCTACGCCCGGCCCGAGAAGACCATCCCCCGCTCGCCGGGCATCCGGCTGGAGTGGATCGAGGCCATCAAGAAAGGCGCCACGTCGACGACCGACTTCGCTTATTCGGGCCCCCTGACCGAGGCCATGCTCCTGGCCAATGTCGCCGTCCGGCTCAAGGACCGCAACATGAAGCTCCTGTGGGACGGCGACAAGATGGAGTTCACCAATCTCCCCGAGGCCAACGAGTTCCTGCATTTCGACTACCGGCCCGGCTGGAGCCTGTAAGCAGGAAAGGAGTCCGTGTGATGATGAAACGTCTGCTGCCGCTTATCACGATCGCCGCCCTTCTCGCCTGCGCGGGCCCCGCCCCGCTCAGTCAGCAGGATTGGGCCATCCACGACCCCGACCGGCCCCTGCCGCCGGTCGTCGATCCCGGCCCGCCCGGGCCTCAGGTCCCGCCGCCCGGCGACGCCGTCGTTCTGTTTGACGGGACGGACCTGTCCCAATGGACCGACGCGAAAGGAGAGCCGGCCCGCTGGAAGGTCGAAGACGGCTATATGGAGGTCGTCGCCAAGACCGGGGCCGTCAAGACCGTCAAGTCCTTCGGTGACTGCCAGCTGCACGTCGAGTGGATGGCGGCCGATCCCCCGCGCGGCGAGGGCCAGGCCCGGAGCAACAGCGGCGTCTTCCTCATGGACATCTACGAGGTCCAGGTCCTGGATTCCTACGAGAACACGACCTACGCCGACGGCCAGGCGGCCTCCCTCTACGGCCAGTTCCCTCCGGCGGTCAACGCCTGCCGGCCTCCGGGGCAATGGCAGAGCTATGACATCGTCTTCCGCCGGCCCCGTTTCGACCAGGACGGGGGCCTCGTCTCGCCGGCCAGGCTGACCGTCTTCCACAACGGCATCGTCGTCCATGACGCCCGGGAGCTGACGGGGCCGACGGCCCACAAGGCCCGGCCGCCCTACAAGGCCCACGCCGACCGGCTGCCGATATCGCTCCAGGACCACGGCGACCCGGTCCGCTTCCGGAACATCTGGGTCCGGGACCTCGAATAGGCCGCGTCCGGCGGTCCGGCCGCGGAACGAAGCGACCTGACGGAGGCCGACATGAAAAAGTACGCCGTTCTGGGCCTCGTCGCCTCGGCGACGATCGCCCTCCTGGTCTGCGGAGGGGGGCCGCCGCAGGCGCCGCAGCAACAGCGTTCCGCCCTGTTCGTCTGGGGCGGATGGGAGGGCCACGAGCCCAAGCAATGCGTCGACATCTTCGCCCCCTGGCTCGAAACGCAGAACTTCACGGTCGAGATCTCGAATTCCCTCGACGCCTACCTCGATCTCGAAAAGCTCAAGACGCTCGACCTCATCGTCCACATCTTCACGATGTCCGACATCAAGCCCGAGCAGGAGCGCAACCTCGAGGCGGCCGTCAAGAGCGGGGTCGGGCTGGCCGGCTGGCACGGCGGGCTGGGCGATGCCCACCGCACGGCCGTCGAGTACCAGTTCATGGTCGGCGGACAGTGGGTCTCCCATCCGGGCGGGATCGTCGACTACAACGTGGACATCGTCAAACCCGCCGATCCCATCGTCAAGGGCCTGAAGCGCTTTCACATGAAGTCCGAGCAGTACTACATGCATGTCGACCCGGCCGTCGAGGTCCTGGCGACGACGACCTTCACCGGACGGCACGCGCCGTGGATCGACGGGGTTGTCATGCCCGTCGTCTGGAAGAAGATGTACGGGGCGGGCCGCGTCTTCTACACCTCGCTCGGCCACGTCGCCGCGGACTTCGACGTCCCCGAGGCCCGCGAGATCGTCCAGAGGGGACTGCTCTGGGCGTCCCGGGCCACGGGAGAGGATCCGCCGAGGATGAACATCTACGCTCCCCTCCTCAAGGGGAATAAGTAAGCCCGGCCTTTTTCCTGTCTCGGGCCGCGCCGCGACACCGCGTCCGGCCCCGGCGCCGGGCGGATTTGACGGCTTTTTCCTCCCGTGCTAAATTCATGATGATCTTCCCTTGATCTCGGAGGCCGGCGGCGGCCGGCGGAACGACGCTCGATGGCTCCCCGGGATCGGGGACAGGCCCGTTGAGAAAAGGGGGACGGTATGAAGACCAAGGTCCTGTTCGCCGCGGTGTCGGTCCTGGCCGTCTGCGCGGCCGGCCCGTGGGTCCCGAGAGGGACCGGGACGCCGGGGGGCGCCGGCCAGGAGGAACGGGCGGAGTTCTACGCCGATAAGGTCGTCGACCACATCAACGTCACGGCCCCCGCCAACGCCCTGGGAAAGCCCGACGGCCGGTTCGCCGAGATCCGGCCGGGGGGCGAGATGACCGTGCACATGGAGGCCCGGATCATCTACTCGGAAGGCCTGGACGACGGCGCCATCGTGACCAAAGGGCCGGGCCAGTACGGGCTGGCGGGACTGATGTCGATGAGCGAAGAGAAGGAATTCGCGTGGCAGCCGCTCGTTCCCGGAAGGTCACCCGGAGGCTTCAGGCTCAGCACGGACTGGTTCGCCGCCCTTCAGGCGACCGATACCATCCGGATCGTCAACGACGACACGCGTCCCGTGCTGGTCGACGCCGTCATCGGCTTCAAGAAGGAGGCCCGGGGGAGGTGACCGGCTCCCTGACGAACAAGGCCAGGACGACCTCCGGGCGGAGGCCGTAGAAGGTCATCCGCCATTCCTCGCCGAGCGCTCCCCCTTCGGGTATCCCGGACGCGGTGATTCCCTTTATTGCGCGTTTTTCCATTTTTTTGCCCCATTTTGTCGCTTGCGCTCCATGCCCGTTCCATCCATATTTATTACGAATTCTCGTAAGGGGTGGGATTTGATGGAAAGACACTTACAGAGCGTGCCGGACGCGTCGCGATGGGGGACCGGGAAAATGGACCGATTCTCCGCAGAACTATTCGATCTGATGATCCGCTATTTCTGCGTAGAACATGGCCATTGTCTGAAATCATTGATCGAGGATTTCGAGAGAGGGGTCATCAATCACGCCTTGGAGGAAACCCACTGGAACCAGCGGCGCGCGGCCCAGATCCTCGGGGTCAAGTACACGACCCTTAACTCCAAGGTGATCAAGCTCGGCCTTCACAATCATCACGAGCCTTTCCCGCGCTGGACGATGTCGCCGACCGGGAACGACCGAAAATCATTCAATTCCTAAGATACCCGAAGCTTTCGGATCATTCGCTGTGAGACAATGAGGGACAGAGGGCGATCGCCGATGACAGGGCCCTGGCACGGGCCCTATTTCCAATCGTGGAAGGATATTGCCGCTTACCTCAATCGAAGCGTGCGGACATGCCAGCACTGGGAAAGAAAATATGGATTGCCCGTACATCGGCTCGTCCCTTCTCCCAGAGCCCGTGTCTATGCCTGCCGGGAGGAGCTTGACAAATGGCTGGAGACGAAGCTCCACGAAGAACATGAAAGAAAAGGAGGCCTACGGGCCGTTCCCCGGCACCGGACGATAGCCGATAGGATCCGCACGATCTTTCGTCACCCTCGCGTGGGCTAGGCTCCGGCCGGTCGCCGCCTCCGGCGCTGCCCCTCTCCTCCGAGAACTTGGATTTCTTCATCCGAACAGAGGGGGATGTCGCCGCGGCTGTTGCGTCGCTTAGTGGCCTTTTTGCAGGCGCCGAAGCTGCGAACACGAAAAAAAATGAATAAATACATCATCGACGGACATAAGGCGATGTCCGCTCTCGGCCCCTTGATTTTCCTGGCACCCACTCACATCTTGCTTATGCGTCTGTGCGAAAACGGGCGCGCCGATTGGGGGGAGAGTGATGCAGGCCGCAGGTCGGAGGGAACGATCCCATTTAGAGAGGCGCGCTGCGTCGCGCTTGTTCTTGATGATCTCCATTATTTCCGGAGGAAACCTTCTTCTGCATGCCCGAGGGTCGTCGAACCTCGTGGTCTGTGGGCGATCTCCCATCGCTGTCGCTACGGGCAGGGAGGAAGGGACGAGGGATATCCTTTCCTGCCGTTCTTCCTGGATCGATTTCCAGGGCGTCCCGTGCACGATCTCTTACGTTGTGCCCGTGGGGGCCCTCGAGCGGGCCGAACGGGGCTTCGGATTCATAAGGTCGGAGTTCGAGGAGTATTCTCAAAGGCTAGAAGCCGAGCTCAAGCGGGCGAGAGAGCTATCTCCGCGGCCGGTCCTCTCGCGGATCATCGAAGCGAGCCCGTATCGAGAGTCGTTCTCCTTCCGGGAAAACGGCCAGGGGGAGATCGTGCTGGAGCTGATCGGCCCCGCGGCGGATCCGGCCGTCCAGCGGGAATACGAAAGGATCAAGGAGGATTTCGGGCGGCAGTGGGCGCCGATCAGCAAGAAGATTAAACTGATCCTCAAAAGCCATCTCGAAGACCATTTGGAAGACCGCTGCCTCCGCCTTTCTGAAAGAGGGATCGGTGTTCGCTATCGAAAACTGGTCCGGGCCAGCCGGGCCGGCCTCGAGCCCCTGGCCGGCGAGTTGCGGGCCGCTCGCGGCTCCCGGTCTTGGAAAACGCTGTTGGGGACCGTTTTGTCCTTTGTCCAGGATATCCCCCGGGCGGAGATCGACCTCGAGGACAACGGCAGGTACACCGCGGGGCTGGCCGTGCCGCTCCGCGTTCTGGCCGACAATCGCGGGGACTGTGATTCCAAAGCCGTCCTGTTCGCGGCCCTATGGAGCAACCTCTCCAAATACCGTTTGGTCCTGGTCACGTTGCCGGGACACATGATCGTCGGGGCCGCTGTTCTCAGGCCCGAGGGGGCTGTGTTGGAATGGAACGGGACCGCTTACCTCCTGCTCGAAGTTTGTGTTGAAGGGAAGGCCGCTCCCGGAAGGATCTCGGCCTACAGTGAAAAATGCATCCTGGAAGGATCGTTCAGGTGCGAGTTGGTCTGGTGACGGCCGGTCCGCTTTCTATGGGGCGGTGGCGCATTTGACGAACAGGGCCAGGACGACCTCCGGGCGGAGGCCGTAGAAGGTCATCCGCCATTCCTCGCCGAGCCGTTCGCCGACCTGGCCCGCGAACGCGGCCGAGGCGATGACCGCCTCCGCGTCGCCGAGCTCTCCGGCCGCCTCGACGTCCGTCCAGTAGCCGACCCTCGTGTATCCCCTCAGGTACCAGGGGATGGGCCAGGTCTCGTCGGGGGGGGCGACGACCTTGACGAGCATCGAGCGCCCCGCTGGCGAGGCCGCCGCAACCGTCTCGACCCCCTCGACGAGCTTCAGGAAATCCGGGCTCGTCTGGGCGTAGACATAGGGATTGTCCGGGTCCGAGTGGTCCACGAAATTGGCCCGGTATCCCTGCCAGGCCAGATGGACGAAACCGGCCGCGAGGAGGACGGCGACGCCGGCGCGGGCCGGCCGGAATCGGCCGGATGTCGACCGAAGCAGGACGGCGGCCCCGTGACCGGCGAGAAGGAGTACGCCCCAGTAGAAGGGCAGGAGGTTCCAGGGGGTCTTGTAGGGGATCGCGGCGTAGACCGCGGCGCTGAGAAAGGTGAAGACGAAGACGAACCGCGGCAGCCGCGACCCGCCCGTCTCTCCCGGCCCGCGCCGGAAGGCGGCCAACGTCCCGACGGCGGCCAAAAGAAGCACGAAGGCTTCGCTCCAGACGGGCCCCCCGCCGAACCGGGAATAGGCCAGGGTCCCGACGTAATAGGACCAGGGGTGGACATGGAGGCCGCCCTCGCCGGACCTCCCGAGATAGATCCCGACGGCCCTCACGGCGTCGAGCAGGCCCGCCGGGTGGCTGAAGAACGAGCTGAAGAGCACCGCGGCGACCGCTCCGGCGGCCGCGAGAAAGAGCAGGGCGTGGGCCGCGGAAGGCCGCCCGCGAACCTCCGGGTCCCCTCCGAAGAGGCTCTCGACGCTGACCGTGGGCCACGGGGCCCGGCCGAAGGCCCTCGCCAGGCGGGAGAGGACGAGGGCCGCAGCCAAAGCTCCGAAAAGGATGAGGCTCGTTTCTTTGGTGGCGGCCATCATCCCGGCGCAAAGCCCGGCCGCGAGGGCCGCCCAGGCCGAGTGCGTCCGGGAGTATCTCCAGCCGGCGGCGACCAGGCCGGCCAGGAAGAAGACCAGCAGCGTCTCCTGGATATAGAACCGGCTGTAGTAGGTCATGGCCGGCGAGACCGCGGTCAAGGCGGCCGCCGAGAGAAGCGCCGCCCGGCTCAGCCCGCCCCCGAAGAGCAGGAACAAGGCGACCAGGCCCGTCCCGAAAAGGGCCGGGACCAGCCTGAGCGTCGTCTCCCGCAGGGCGGCCAGCGTCCGTTCTCCCGTCGCCCGGGCGGCCGGGAGGGTCAGGTAGTAGAGGCTCGGGCCGTGATGGTCTTGCGGGTCGTAACGGTAAATGCCCCGCTCGAGGAGCTCCCCGAACTTGACGGCCTGGTTGGCCTCGTCGTGGTGCATGGGCCGGAGATCGAGCCCGGCCGCACGGAAGAGGAGAGCGCCGAGGACGGCGCCGAGGAACAGACCGCGGAAGAGCTTGCCGGTCATCGGGCCGGGAGGCCGTAGACCTCGACCTCCACGTAGTGGTTCATGTCGTTGGCCGTGTTGCCCGCGCTATAGAGCCGGACGTAACGGGCCTTGACCCCCTTGGGATCGAAGAGCTTGCCGTCGAAGGTCTCGATGTATTCCTTGTCCCTGCCGGCCCCGAGGCCCGAGCTGTTGTCGTGGTCGTTGTTGAAGACGGTCGTCACGCCGTCGATGAAGTCCTTGTCGTCGGAGACCTGGACGACGACGTCCCGGTAGACCCGGGCCTGGCTGTGGTAGTGCCAGGCGACGATGGCGAAGAGCTCGGGCGCGGCGCCGAGGTCGATCTGGACCCATTGGAGCATCGGCCCGAGCTCGACGTAGTAGCCGTCCTCGCCGGACTTCTTGCCGTCGGTGACGAACGAAAGCTCGCCGATGATCGGGTTCCTGTCGCTGGCCGTGACCGGCCGGCCCCCGGACAAGAGGGCCGTCCCGGCGGGCACGAGGAACGGGCCCCGGGGTTTGCCGGTGATGGTCTCGAGGTTGGGCGTGCGGATGTTGCGGGGCGTGCCGACGAACATCGGCTTGGGGAGCTCGATCTGGAGGATCTCCTTGTCCCGGTCCTGGGGGCCCGCGGTGCCGGGAGCGGCCAGGGCCAGTCCGAGGACGACGAGGCCCGCAACGGCGGCTGTCCTTTTCATTCCGGTCTCCTTGTCGTTGTCCGGCGGTCTCGTCCGAGGGCGCCGGCAGGGAATATTCTACACTTTTTCGGCCCGATTATCACCAGGGCCCACGCGCCGGGGTGCCGCCGGCAGAAAGCCCCGACCTCGGCCGTCGGCATGACCAGGAAGGCCGTCGACAAGGCGTCGGCCCAGGCCGCCGAGGGATGCGAGGCCCAGGCCGAGGCGTGGCCGGAGGCCGCCTCTCCCGTCCGGGGATCGATGACGTGGGCGCCCTTGACCTCGGTCCCGGAGCCGCTCAGGGCCCGGTCGCGGAGATGGACGGTCCTCGGGGCCCGGATCCCGGGCCACCCCCCGGCCAGCCCGACGGGCCAGCCCGGTCCCTCCCTCTTTCGCCCCGGCCCCGGGCCCATGGCCAGGGCCGTGCTCGTCCCGGCGTGGAGGAGAGCGCTGGAGACGTCCCAGTCGAGCAGGACCTGGCGGGCCGCGTCCAGGGCGTAGCCCTTGCCGACGGCCCCGAGGTCGAGATCGACGGCCGGCGGTCTTCTCCTCTCCGCGGCCGGGGCTCGGGTGACCGCGAAGCCGTCCGCCAGCCGCTCCAGCTGCATCGATCGGGAGATGACCGGCGGACCGGCCGGCGGAGCTTTCGGCTTCCCTCCTTTGCCGTCCGTCCCGGCCCGCAAAACCTCGGGCCCGGCCCGGAAAGAGACATCGAAGGCCCCGCCGGTCTCCTGCCGCGCCTCGGCCGACAGGAGCAGGCACTCGGCCGTTTCGACGCCGATGCGGATCGATCCGCCCGGCGCGAGCCGGCCGATGCGGCTCACTTCGCTCGACGGGTCGAACCGGCTGAAGAGCCGCTCGAGGCGGTCGATCTCGTCGAATGCGGCCCGGGCGGCCTGCCGCGCGTAGGCCTCGTCCCGCCCGGCGACGAAGATCTCGAAGGTCGTCGCCATGGCCTCGTGCTCAAAGCGGTGGACCATCTCTCCGCGTTTCGCCGGCATGGAACGAGTATGTCCGATTTCCCGCCCTTTATCAATCCCGAGCCTCCGCCGTTCGAGGCTGGCGAAGGGACGGTGACGCAGCGGCGCGGGGGCCCCCCGCCCGCGCGCAGCCGCTGATGCCAAGGAGCGCTTTGGAGCGGTGAGCACGGACGGGGGTGCGCCGCGAGAGGAACCGTCCTGAGCTTAACCGCGGGAAAGCGGCAACTCGCGGACGCTTTCGGGCGGGACCTTGAGCTTGGCCGATATCTGCTTCTCGCCGGCCAGGCCGTCGCTCGTGACGAAGTGGACATCGAGCAGGCCCTCGGCCCGGTATCCGGTCCGCAGGTGGGCCGTCTCGGCCAGGGCCAGGCTCCAGGCCTGAAGCCAGATCTCGAGCTCCCTGCGATGCTGGGAGCGGCCGTCGAAGTGGACGACCAGCCCGATCTCGCTGTCCGGCCCGGCCGTGCCGATGACCGTGCTGCCGAAAACATACATGGCCTTGACGCCCCAGCGAGCGGCATCGCACTGGAGGGCGATGCGCTCGGCCATCCGGAGCCGCCAGCAGGAGTGCTCGTCCCCGTCGACCGAGCAGGCCGCCCCGGCCCCGGCCTGGACCCGGGCCGCGGCGCCGGGATCGGCGAACAGGGCGATGGCCGCCTCCCGGTCCGCGTTCATGAGCACCTGGAGGACCTTGCCGCCGGTCGCTTCGGTCACGTCGATGACCCGCAGGGTCCCGGTCAGGCCGGCGAACTCGGGAAGCATCTCGGCCAGCTTGTTCGGCGAGTCGAGCAGGAACCGTTCGTTGAACCGCACGCCGGGGTCGTCGGGATAGAGGGGCAGGTAGCGGATGCCGGACTCGACGAGGTCCTGGAAGAAATGGGTCCCGAAGGAGACGTCGGGGACATAGTTGCCCTTCTTGCGGGCGACCTCGATGAGCATGGCTGCGTTGTTGATCTCCGAGTAGGTCACTCGGACCCCGAGCTTGATGTCGCCCCGGCTGCCCCACCGCCCGGGGCCCATGAGGATGAACCGGCGGCGGGGCAGGACCTTGTTGAGGCGGCCGACGGCCTGACCCACGGCCATGAGCTCCGTCAAGCCGGCGATCTCACCGTAGCTGTCGGGATCGACGTAGACGATGTGGGTGATGTCGGAGACCCGGCCGTTGGCGATGTATTTATCGGCCGTGAACAGGACCGACCTGTCGGGGACCCCCGTGGGGATCTCCATGGCCGTCTCCTCGAGCGACTGGCTCTGAGGGCGGCACTGGAGGAGATAGAAGTCCTGGCCGTCGTGGGCGAACTCGATGTCGACGGGTACCGCGAGGGCCGTCTCCAGGGTCTTGAGAATGGCCTCGAGCTGGCCCATGAACGAGGTCCCGGAGATGAGGCCGTCGAAGGTCACGATGACGTCGTCCTTGGCCAGGTCGGTGGCCAGGCCCATGGGGCGTTGGAGGAGGCCGTCGCGGTAGATGGACAGGACCCGGTTGAGGGCCGGGTAGTCCGTCCCGACCTCCTTGAGGACGTCCTTGAGGGGCAGCGTCGTGAAGCAGTTCTTCTCGAGGTCGATGACGTCGATCTTGGTCGGCGAGTAGCGGATGATCTCGTCGGTCGAGACGTTGACCCGGAGGTTGGGCTTGCCGGGGGCCACCAGGATGGGATAGTCGTCCGCCAGCCGGTCGACGGCCCGCGTCCCCAGGCCCGGGACGAGGCGGAGCAGGCCGTCCTCGCGCCGGATGCGCGGCGACCAGCGGAATTCGTTGCGGCTGAAGGCCACCCCGGCGTAGGCCGGGAAAAAATACTTCCCGACCCTGCGGCCGACGACGGCCTGGATCATGATGCCCATCTCCTCGTAGAAATCGAGCAGGCCCCGCTCGGCCCGGTATTGGATGGGATCGGGGCTGAAGATCGAGGCGTAGACCTCGGCCACGGCGTCGAGGAGGGCCTCGAGCCGCTGCTTCTTGTCGCCCTGGTTGGCCAGGAACAGGCTCTTGTACTTGCCGGCGAAGGCCGTCCCCAGCCGGTCCTCGAGAAGGCTCGAGCTGCGGACGATGAGGGGGACGTCCCCGAAGTCGTCCAGGGCCACCGACAATCCCTTGACGATCTCCGGCGGGAAGGTGCAGTTCTTGAAGACCTGGACGAGGTGGGGGTACTCGAGACGGATCTCCTCGATGTCCTTGTACTTCTGTTCGGTGACCTCCTCGAGGTTGTTGTACTGGGTGAAGGCGATCAGGGAGTCCGAGGTGATGTACCAGGTCTTGGGCTTCTTGACCGCGCCGATGGCCTTGACCCGCCGGGAGGCCTGCCAGAGGACCCGGCTGGCCAGGAACAGGCCGGCCGTCTTGCCGCCGAGCTTTCCGTGGCTGTCGGGCGGGAAGACGATGCGGCCAACGAGGTCGAAGAAGTCCTCGAGGTCGAGGTATTTCTTGGCGATGTTGATGAACTCGAGCTGTTCGGTGAAGAACCGCCGGATGAGGGCCACCCGGACGCTGTTGGCCGTGGCCCGGGGCAGATCGATGCCCTCGGGCATGATCCGCTTGATGCGGCGCATCGACTCGAGGACGTCGTTGAGCGAGGCGTAGATGTTCTCGAGGACCTTGACCGAGGCGCTGGAGCGGTCCTCGCTCGTCCACTTCTGGATGCGGGTGAGGATCTCCTCGTCGGTCAGGTTGGCCGAGGCGATGCGGAACGTCTCCTCGCTGAGACGGAAGAAGCGGTCGAGGGTCTCCTTCTCCTGGGGCAGGTTGGAATCGCCGAAGACGCCCTCCTCCTGCCGGTCCTCGACGTAGCGGCGCAGGAGCTGGCGGGCCTCGGGCACTCCGCGCCAGCCCAGGTAGTTCATCATCTTGCGGGAGATGCGGACGAAAAGATTGGGGTCCGTGTTGCGGAGGACGGCCAGGGCGATGCGCCAGCCGGTGTCGTCCTCCTCTTCCTCGCGCCGGCCCTCCCGGATCTCCGAGTACATCTGGCGCAGGCGCTGGTGGAGGATGAACTGGCCCAGGCGCTCGGCGATGGTCTGGATGAGCTTGACCTCCCCGTTGAGGAAGGGCCCGCAGTCGCCTTCGGGGGTCGTCTTGCTATAGCAGACGCAGATCCGCCCGGCCGCCGAGTCCTGGACCCGGATGTCCGCGCACAGGGCGTGCGGCGTCTCCTCGTATTCCGGGGTCTCGTAGACCTCCGACCCGTAGGTGATGCGGGCCTGGCAGCACTCGGGGAACTGCCAGCCGGGCGGGACGGCCTCGATGACCCTGCGGAAGACCGCCTCGAGCGGGGTGTCGTAGGAGCTGAGGACCTCCTCGATGCGGTAGATGCAGCTCAACTCCTTGGCCCGCTCGTGGAGCGTCGAGAACAGCGTGCTGACGGCCGTCGGCGTCCGCGGGTTGCTCATCGTCTCCTAGACGGAGGATCAGGTCCAGCCGCGGTCCTTGCAAGCGCCGGCGACCCGGCTGACGGAGATGACGTAGGCCGCGTCGCGCATGAAGAGCTTGCGGGTGCGGGCCAGCTCGCTGACGGCCTTGAAGGCCGAGGTCATCTTCTCGTCGAGCTTGGCCAGGACCTCCTCCTTGGGCCAGAAGTAGTTCATGTTGCACTGGACCTGCTCGAAGTAGCTGCAGGTCACCCCGCCGGCGTTGGCCAGGAAGTCGGGGATGACGAAGATGCCGCGCTCCTTGAGGACGGCGTCGGCCTCGGGGGTCGTCGGGCCGTTGGCGCCCTCGCCGATGACCTTGACCCGGGGCTTGATCTTTTTAACCGTTTCGGCGTTGACCTGGTTCTCCAGGGCGCAGGGCAGGAGGATGTCGACGTCCTGCTCGATCCAGGCATCGCCGTCGAGCCGCTCGTACTCGAGGGACTGGGCCTTGGCCTTGTCGATGCCGCCGAAGCGGTCGGTGATGGCCAGCAGCTCCTCGAGGTTGACGCCGCTTTTTTTGCGATAGGTGTAGGAGGTCTGGTCGGCCTGGTCCCAGCAGGAGACGCAGACGACCTTGCCGCCGAGCTGGGTGTAGAGCTGGATGGCGTATTGGGCGACGTTGCCGAAGCCCTGGACGGCCGCCTGGGTCTTGGCGATGTCGATGCCCAGCTCCTTGAGGGCCTCGCGGACGGTGAAGATGAGGCCGTAGCCGGTGGCCTCGGTCCGGCCCAGCGAGCCGCCCATGCCGACGGGCTTGCCGGTGATGAATCCCGGGTACTTGGCGCCGTGGACGGCCTCGAACTCGTCGAGCATCCAGAGCATGTGCTGCGGGTTGGTCATGACGTCGGGGGCCGGGACGTCACGCAGGGGACCGACGTCCTGGGCCACGGCCCGGACCCATCCGCGGCAGAGCCGCTCCTGCTCGCGGGGGCTGAGGTCGTGGGGATCGCAGACGACGCCGCCCTTGCCGCCGCCCAGAGGGATGTCGACGACGGCGCACTTCCAGGTCATCCACATCGACAGGGCCCGGACCGTGTCGATGGTCTCCTGGGGGTGGAAGCGGATGCCGCCCTTGCAGGGCCCGCGGGCGTCGTTGTGCTGGCAGCGGAAGCCGCGGAACACGCGGACGCTGCCGTCTTCCATGCGCACGGGGATCGAGAAATGGTATTCCCGGAGGGGTTGCCTCAGGAGGTCTCTTGTCGCCTGGTCGAGCTCGAGAAGGTCGGCCACCGAGTCGAACTGCTTCTGAGCCATCTCGTAGGGATTGAAGCCTTTGACGGCCATCGATCAAACTCCTTATAACTATGGATTATTGCGGTTCCGCAACACAAAATGATATCCGAAGACAAGGGAAATATCAAGGAGGCGGGGTAGCGGGCGCGGGGGGCTTTTCCGGCTTGTTTCCCCGGCGGGATTCGGCTAGCATGAGGGCAGGCCGGAAGGCCTCCCCCAGCTTGAAGACGGGAGAGACCGGGATGACGAAGCCCACCCTTGAGATGAGATCCCTGCGGGACGAGATCGTCGGCGTCGACGCCGCCGTCCCGACCCCCTTCGGGGAGCGCCTGATGCTCTATTGCGACTACACCGCTTCGGGCCGGTCCCTGCAGTTCGTCGAGAAGTACCTCCTGCGGCTCCAGCGTCACTATGCCAATTCCCACACCGAGGACGACATCACCGGCCGGAGCATGACCCGCATCCTTCATCAGGCCGAGGAGGCCATCAAGAAGGCCGTCAACGCCGGGCCGGGCGGCCGGATCGTCAGCGTCGGGTTCGGAAGCACGGCGGCCATCGACCGCTTCCAGCGGATCATCGGCACGGCCCTGCCCCCGGCGACCAGGGAGATCCTGTTCTCTCTTCTCCGCGGGCACGCGGGAGGGGAGGGGGCCGCCGACCTCGAGCGGCTCATCGAAGCCCGCCGGCCGGTCGTCTTCGTCGGACCGTACGAGCACCACTCCAACGAGCTGACCTGGCGCGAGGGGCTGTGCACGGTCGTCGTCGTCCGGTTGGGCCCCGACGGGGGGATCGACCTGGCCCATCTCGAAGAGCTGCTGAAGGACCCGCGATACGCGGACCGGCTGCGCGTCGGCTCGTTCTCGGCGGCCTCGAACGTCACCGGTCTCATCTCGCCCGTCGCCGAGCTGGCCGCGATACTCCGGCGCCACGGCGCCCTGGCCTGCTTCGACTACGCGGCCAGCGCCCCCTACGTCCGGATCGACATGAACCCGCCGCCGGGGCCCCGGGGGGAGGACCGCAGCCTCGACGCCGTGTTCATCTCTCCCCACAAGTTCCTCGGGGGCCCCGGCTCGAGCGGCATCCTGGTGTTCAACGAGCGGGTCTACCGCAAGGACCTGGCGCCCTCGGTCAGCGGAGGGGGGACCGTCGCCTATGTCAGCCGGAGCGGGCACGATTTCTTCGACGACGTCGAGGAGAGAGAAAAGGCCGGCACGCCCGGCGTCCTGCAGACCGTCAAGGCCGCCCTGGCCTTTATGGTCAAGGAGGCGGTGTCGGTCGAGGCCATCGAGCGGCGGGAGCAGGAGCTCCTCAGGCGGGCCTTCGAGCGCTGGCGGCCCAACCCCCGCCTCGAGATCATGGGCGACCCGGACCCGGCCAAGCGCATCGGCGTCGTCTCGTTCAACGTCAAGGACGAGGAGGGCCGCTTCCTCCACCCGAAGTTCGTGACCGTCCTTCTCAACGACCTGTTCGGCATCCAGTCGCGGGCCGGCTGCTCGTGCGCCGGCCCCTACGGCCATGAGCTCCTGGGCATCGACGAGGAGTCCTCCGAGAGATACCGGCAGGCCATCCGGCGGGGGTTCTACGGGATCAAGCCGGGCTGGTGCCGGGTCGGTTTCCATTACACGATGGACGATGCCGACGCCGATTACCTCATCGAGGCCGTCGATCTCGCGGCCCGCGACGGCAGGCTGTTCCTGCCCCTTTACCGTTTCGACCTCAAGACGGGGACCTGGTCCCACGACCGGGACCCGATGGCCTTCGAGGACCTGTCCTTGGAGGACGCCTTCGGCCCGGGCGAAGAGGCCGTCTGCAGGCCGTTGCCCGTCTCGGTGCGCAAGCGCCTCTACCGGGATTACCTCAAGGAGGCCGAAGCTCTGGCCGAAGAGCTCCGGCGACAGGCGCCGCGGGCCGGGGCGGCGCTTCCCGCGGAAGTGGCCGGGCTCCTGTTCTTCGCTCTGCCGCCGGAAGGGGATTGACCGGCCGGCGGTCCGCCGGCCCGCGTGGAATAAAACAAGGAGGACCCGTGGACGATAAGCGAAACTGTTTTCAGGAAGACAGATTGACCATCAACAGGCGCCGGTTCATAAGCTATTTCGCGGCCGCCGGGCTGGGCGGCACGCTCCTCCCCGGGGCCCTTCTGGCCGTGGCCCAGGACGCCCCGGAGGTCAAGCCCGAGATGGTCGCCGCGGCGGCCCGCATCGCCGGCGTCCCGCTGACGGCGGAGGCCCAAAAACAGATCGCGGCCGGCCTCAACCGGCCCGGCGGGTTGCTCCAGAGCTTCGCCGCCCTCCGCGACATGGACCTGGGGAACGATACACCGTCGGCCCTGGTGTTCAATCCGGTGCTCCCGGGGATGAAGCTCCCCGTGGGAATGCCCACATTGCGGCTGTCCCGGGTCCGCGCCGAGGCGGCCGGAACGGACGAGGATCTGGCCTTCCTTCCGGTAACCCATCTGGCGGCGCTCATCAAGCGTCGCGAGATCACTTCGACCCGGCTGACCAAGATCTGCCTCGAGCGGCTGAAAAGATACGATCCGGTCCTCCACTGCGTCGTCACCCTGACCGAGGACCTGGCTCTCGAGCAGGCGGAGAAGGCCGACCGGGAGATCTCCCGGGGTCGATACCGGGGGCCGCTCCACGGCATCCCCTGGGGGGCCAAGGACCTCCTGGCGGTCAAGGGATACAGAACGACTTTCGGGGCTTCCCCGTACAAAGACCAGACGATCGACGAGGACGCCACGGTTTACACCCGGCTCACCGAAGCCGGGGCCGTGCTGGTCGCCAAGCTGACCCTGGGCGCCCTGGCCATGGGCGACCGCTGGTTCGGGGGCCTGACCCGGAGCCCCTGGGACCCGGAGAACCCGAGGCAGGGATCGAGCGGCTCCTCGGCGGGGCCGGCCGCGGCCGTGGCCGCCGGGCTGGTGCCCTTCGCCATCGGTTCGGAAACGCGGGGCTCGATCATCTCGCCGGCCAGCCGCTGCGGGGTGACCGGTCTGCGGCCGACCTTCGGGCGGGTCAGCCGCCACGGGGCCATGGCCCTGAGCTGGACCATGGACAAGCTCGGGCCGCTCGGCCGGACGGCCGAGGATTGCGCCCTCATCCTCCACGCGATCCACGGCCCGGACGGTCAGGACAACACGGTGCTCAACGCCCCCTTTTCCTGGGACGGGCGCCGCGACGTCCGCAAGCTGCGGGTGGGCTACCTCAAAGCCGACCTCGAGCGGGACATCCCCGAGAACCCCAAGTACCCCGAGCGGGCCCGGCGGATGCGGGAGGTCCGGGAATTCGACAAGGCCGCCCTGGAGACCATCCGGTCGCTCGGAGTCGAGCCGGTCCCCGTCGAGCTTCCCGCGATGGGCTCGGGGCCGATGGACTTCCTGCTGACGACGGAAGCCGCGGCGGCCTTCGACGACCTGGTCCGAAGCGACCGGCTGGACATGATGTCCGAGGAACCGGAGCGCAGCGCCTGGGTCGGGTCGTTCCGCCTCCACGGGCTGGTCCCGGCCGTCCAGTACATCCAGGCCAACCGGGCCCGCTACCGGCTGATGAAGGCCTATGACGAATTCTTCGAGGGCCTGGACGTCCTCGTCGGCAGCGCTCTCGGGCCGACCAACCTCACCGGCCACCCGGAAATGGCCTTCCCCCACGGCTTCGACTCCATGGGCCAGCCGGCCGTCTTGCGCCTGACGGGCAGGCTCTTCGGCGAGGCCGACATCCTGCTCCTGGCCCACGCCTTCCAGCAACGGACCGGCCACCACCTCAAGCGGCCCAAGCTCTCGGGGTGATACGGAAGGAAGGAGAGGCGGTCGAAGATGAGCGATTTCTGGCGGAAGGTCAGCCGGTCCCTGGGGCTAAACTACACCTGGTGGCAATGGCGGTGGATGAACTTCAAGAGGCGGTGGGCGGGGTTCTTCTCGGCCGACAGCAACGTCGTCCGCCACCTGAGGTCGGGACAGAAGATCTGCCGGAATTGCGGCTCCCTGGCCGCGGCCGGCGAGCGGCGGTGCTCCGTCTGCGGAGCGCGCCTGCCTTCGGCGGCCGGCAACTTCTTTTATAAGGTCTTCGGGCTGATCATGCCCGGCGTATCCCCGGTGACCGCCGCGCTCACCTTGGCCATAGGCCTCAACTTCATCCTCCAGGTCGCCTCGTCGGGGGGCGCCGGACTGCTCTCTCCCAGCGTCGAATCGCTCGTCCGGGCCGGGGCCCTCCACTCCCAGCTCGTGGCCGCGGGGCAGTGGTGGAGGCTGCTGACCTGCATCTTCGTTCATATCGGCGTCATCCATTTTCTCTTCAACATGGTCGCCCTCCTCAGCGTTTCGAGCTTCCTCGAAGGGGAGATCGGGCCGTCCCGTTACCTGTCGCTTTTTCTGCTGGCCGGGCTGGGCGGGTCGGCGGCCACGTTCACCCTTCGCGCCGCCGTCCTGTCGGCGGGGGCCTCGGGGGCCATCTTCGGCCTTATCGGGTTCGCCATCCGGTACTTCCGGCGCCGGGGAGGGGCCAGGGGGGCGGACATCCAAAGGTTCATGGTCCGTTGGGCGATCTATGCCTTTGTCTTCGGGCTTTTCGTCGGGGCGGACAATCTGGCCCATGCCGGAGGGTTCGCGACGGGCTTCCTGCTGGGCTCGTTCATGGAGGTCCGGGAGGACGAAAAGCGGCGGCGGGGGCCCCTCTGGAAAGCCCTGGCCGCCTTCTTGAGCGTGGCCCTGCTGGTGAGCGCGGCCCTGCTCATCCGGGCCCGGTAGCCGTTTCGCGTAAGCCATTCCCTCGACCTGCGCCCTCCCACCGCATCATCGGGGAGTATGGCTGTCGGCTGCTTCCTGGATGTGGAATTGCCCCCCATTTTTCTAGACCGAGGTCGATGTCGCCGGGAGACCCGAGGTGAAGGCAAAAGCGGAAAGATTCACGTTGCCCGGGACCGGAAATATTCACGTTGCCTGGACAGGAATTCGAATATCGTTGACACCCGTCCGTGACCTGGCATACCATCCGTGGCCCGAGGAAAGCCCGGTCCCCGCTATCGGCATGGCGAGACCGCGCTCCCGAGGATCGATCGAAGGGAAGGATGAACAATGCCTAGGAACAGATGGAGCGTCGTCGTCGCCGGGGTGTCGATCCTCATGTGTCTGGGTGTGGCCTATTCCTGGGGCGTTTTCCTGGTTCCCATCGACATGGACATGGGCTGGGGCCGGGCCAAGATATCCTTGGCGGTCTCGATCCTGCTGCTCGTCTTCTCGCTGTTCATGGCCGTGGGCGGCTGGCTCGAAAAGCGGATCGGGCCTCATAACACCGCTGGATGGGGAGGGCTGCTGGTCGGTTCGGGGTGGATCCTGGCCTCGTTCGCCCATTCCCCGCTCGCCCTTTACGTGTGTTACGGCGGCCTGGCCGGAATGGGCACCGGATTGAGCTACATGCCGTCCATTTCGAGCGGCATGAAGGCGTTCCCCGAGAAGAAGGGCTTGGTGACGGGCCTGATCGTTTTCGGCTTCGGGTTCGGGACGGCTTTCCTGTCGCCGGCCATGATCCACATGATCGGATCGTACGGATGGCGCAGGACCATGTTGTTCGGCGGCTTGCTCTTCGGCCTGACGATCGCCGTTGCGTCCCGGTTCTTGAGGCCCCCGGCCGCGGCGGCCGACCCGTCCGCGGCTCTCCAGCGGGAGGATCGGGCGTCTCTTTCGCCAGGGGAGATGTTGAGGACCGGCGCGTTCAAGATCATGTTCCTGACCTACTTCATGGCCATGGTCGCCGGCATGATGGCCATCGGGCACCTCGTCGCGCTGTCCACGGACAAGGGCTTCTCCGGCATGCAGGCCGCCTTGGCCTTGACGGTCCTGTCGATCTTCAACGGTGCCGGCCGGATCCTGTCGGGATACGCTTCGGACCGCTGGGGCGGCAGGCGGACGCTCCTCGCGCTGTTCGGCGTGATCGGTTCGGCGATGTTCGCCTTGTATCACGCCGGGGATCTGACGCTGACCTATCTTTTCTCGGCCGTCGTCGGCCTGTGTTTCGGAGGGTTCCTGGCCGTCTACCCGCCGTTGACGGCCGATTACTTCGGCCGCCGCGACTTCGCCGTGAACTACGGGCTGATCTTCATCGGCTACGGGCTCGGCTGTTTCCTCGGGCCCCTGACCGGCGGCCTGGCCCACGACGCCACAAAAAGCTATTTCGCGGCCTTTTATGCGGCCGGGGCCCTGGCGCTGCTGGGGGGTCTTGTTGTCTTGCTCTTCCTCAGAGCGCCGGGCGAAAGGAGCCCCGCCGGCCCCTCGCGGATAGCCTGACCTCTGTCTCCGGGCTTCCCGCCCGGACGGACCAAGCGGCCCGCGCGGAGGTGGTCGTGAGCCGTCACCAGCCGGGCTCGTTCATGATCGGGTCCCGAAGAAATTCGCGTTTTCAGCCAAGAAAAACGTTCTATTGACAAAAATAATGACTGATATACAATATTGGTCAGGAGTCATCATGGGAAGGGTTGCCAACCGGGAAGATATTCGGGACATCATCCTCGACGCTGTCAATAAGCTCCTGGCCAAATTCGGCTATAAAAAGATGACCATGGAAGACGTGGCCCGGGAGGTCGGCATCGGCAAGGGGACGATCTATCTTCATTTCCCCTCCAAACAGGAGCTGGTCTTGGCCCACATCGACCGCATCGTCGAGCGGGTCCTCGCCGACCTCAGGGAGAAAGCCGGAGCGCCGGCGCCCGCCGACACCCGTCTCCGCAGAATGCTCGTCTCCCGGGTCTTGATGCGCTTCGACAGCGTCGCCGATTACTCGCACAATCTGAGCGACCTGCTTTCGTCCGTCCGGGCGGCCCTCCTGGCCCGCCGCAAGGAGCATTTCGAGAAGGAAGCGGCCGTTCTCGAGGAGGTCCTCCGCGAGGGGGCCCGTGACGGGACGCTGGAGTGTGCCGATCCTCGGGCGGCGTCGTTCGTCCTCATCGAGGCCACCAACTCCCTGCTGCCGTTCAACCTCTCGGCGCGCGAGCTCGGCCGAAGAGAAGATGTCGAGATCCAGGCCGGCCGCATCGCCGACCTGCTCGCCAAAGGAGTTTTGGCTTGCCCGTCGCGCCCGGCCAGCTGGACGCGCTGAAGGATAAGCGATCATGATCAGAGCGAGGAGGTTTTCCATGTTCCGAACCGCCGGCCGATGGGCCGCTATTTTCACCGTTATCCTGGCCATGACCGGGCCGGCCGCCTTTTCGCGGCAGCCGGCTCCGTCCTTCAAAGACACGACCGCCCTGCCCGAGGGTCTCATGGGCGCTCGGATCAGGTCCCTGATCGAGGTCATGAACTCCGGCAGCGTGGAGCGCGTCAAGCGGTTCATAGGCGAGGAATGCGCCGGGGCCTTTCGAGAGAGGGTGCCCATCGAGAACCATATCTCGACGGCCCTCGGATTTCTAAGGGACACGGGCGGCATCGATTTCCATTCCGTCCGCACCTATTCGACCGAGCGTCCGGGGGCGACCGTGGTCATCGTCAAAGGCCGGCTCCTCCACGACTGGTATGGCTTGACGTTCCGCTTCGGCGACGCCCCGGAGCACCGCATTGTCGGCCTCGGCATCAGCCCGGCCCGGGCCCCCTCCGGGCTCACCGAGCTGCCCCTCGATGAGAAGCGGGCCCTGGCCGAGATCCGGTCGATCATCGACAAGGTCAGAAAGGCCGACTGGTACTCGGGGACCGTGCTCGTCGCCAGAGGCGCCGACGTTCTTCTGACCGATTTCGCCGGCGAGGCCAGCAAGGCCTTCCATGTCCCCAACAACATCGACACCAAGTTCAACCTGGGCTCGATGAACAAGATGTTCACTTCGATGGCCGTCGCCCGGCTCGTCGAGGCCGGAAAGCTCTCGTTCGATGATCCCATCGGCAAGTGGGTCGATGAGTCCTGGCTGCCCAAGGACGTCACGGACAAGGTCACCGTCCGCCACCTCATCACCCACACCTCGGGGTTGGGGAGCTATTTCAACGATCTCTATTTCAAGAGCTCACGGGACATGTTCCGCAAGCTCGACGATTACAAGCCGCTCGTCAAGGACGAAAGGCCGGCCTTCACGCCGGGCGAGCGCTTCCAGTACAGCAATACCGGCATGTTCCTTCTCGGGGTCGTCATCGAGAAGGTCACCGGGGAGGACTACTTCGATCACATCCGCAAGGCCATCTACGGGCCGGCCGGGATGACGGACTCCGACTGCTACGAGATGGACTACCCCGTCGAGAACCTGGCCATCGGCTACAGCCCTGATTTCTCGAGCCCCTACAAATGGCAGAACAACCTCTACAAGCACGTCCTCAAGGGCGGCCCGGCCGGCGGGGGCTTCTCGACCGTCAAGGACCTCCACCGGTTCGCCTTGGCCCTTCTCTCCGACAAGCTCATCTCCGCCAGGATTCGGGAGCTGATGTGGACCGATTTCATCGGCGCTGACTACGGCTTCGGGTTCCAGGTCGTCCAAGGTCCGGCCGGCAAGGTCGTCGGCCATAGCGGCGGTTTCCCCGGGATCAATTCCAGGCTCGATATCTACGCCGATTCCGGCTATATCGTCGCCGCGATGTCCAACCAGGACGGCGGGGCCAGCCCGCTGGCCGCCAAGATCGGGAGCATCCTGGCGCGGGTGAAGGCCGACTGAGGACCATCCGGCCCGTCTCAAGGACCTCTACGGTCGGGCCGTGGTGCTTGTCGGTCTCTACGACGACGGCCGCCGCGAGCCCTCCCCGCGGACAAAATAAAAACTAAGGCCGCTTCCCGCCTGGGCGCCCTGTTGTTCCAGCTTCGGCGGACGGAAAACATCGAATTAATTTCACAAATCCTTGACAACTTTTCCGGCCGGAATCCCCATCTTATGACCTGAGGCGGGCTCAGGGAGCCGGAACGCGGAGGAGGGAGCCGCCGGCGGAACGGGCAAAGGGCCGCCGGGGCCCGAGATGAGGCATAAGGGGGAAAGCCATGAATAAGGACACATCAGCAACGAAACGACTTGGCGTCTTGGCGGGAGTGCTTCTCTTCTTGTGGCCCGGCCGGCTGCCTGCCCAGACGGACTCGAAAAAAGAAGCCGCAAGTTCCCGGATCATCGACATGGGGACATACAAGATCTGCCCCCCCCCCGGCCGCGGCTGGGACTGTGAGACGGACTTCGAAGCCGGCCACGTCTTGTTCAGAAAGTCCAAATCGGGTGGACTACTGTCCTTCGTCCTTTCGGTGCCTCCCCAATACAGAGTCACAACCGTGACCGTCATGCCGCGATATCTCTTGCCCTATCAGTGGCGGATGACGGAGGAAGAAGCCCTGGAGGACCTGATCAGGACCTACGCCATCCCGGAGGCCGAGATGGTGGCCGGGCCCGGGAAGGGGAACGAACGGGGAGACGCGGTTCTGAAGGAAAAGACCGTTCATTTCTTCAAGTTCCAATGGTCATTTTTGTCGCCGGATGAAAGTCAATCCTTCACCGGGGATTGCCTGGTCTACTTCTACTTTCCCCCGGATTTCGGGAAGACCCACAGGATCTTCGAGTTCCAGTCCATGTTCACTCGAACCGATTCGATCCTGAAGCTCTTCAAGAATCCCGGAACCAACCCCATCCACGCCCTCATCGACGGCTTGGAGATCGTCGATCCGTTCCAGGACGTCCCGGGCCCTGACGGGGATCTCCTTCGGGCGATCGCCGCGGGCGACCTGGAAGCCTCACGCCGGGCCATCGCGGGAGGGGCCGACGCCAACGCCGCGGCCTCCGATGTGACGGCCCTTTCCTTGGCCGCGTGCAGGGGGCACGGAGAAATCGTGGACTTTCTACTCGAAGAGGGCGCCTTTATCGATGTGGCCGACCCGGTGGCGGGTGGAGCTCCCCTCCACATGGCCATCATCGGCTGCGAACCGGAGCTGGCCGAGCATCTCATCGACTGCGGCGCCGACATCAACGCCAGGACCGCTGCGGGCTTCGCGCCCCTGATGTTCGCCTCCGCCATTGGATACCCGGATCTCGCAAGGCGGCTCATCGAATGCGGGGCCGACGTCAACGCGAAGAACGGGGATGGAGAAGCCCCCTTGATGTTCGCGGCGAATTCCGGGTCGCTCGAGATCGTCCAGATTCTGCTGGAGAGCGGGGCCGAACTCGACGCCCAAATGAGCGACGGCTGGACGGCCTTGATGCAGGCCATCGATACGGACAAGCTCGACGCCGCGAAAATGCTCCTTGACGCGGGCGCGACCGTCAACCTCCGGAGCTCCGAAGGATGGACCTCTCTCATGGCGGCCGTCTTCAAGGGCCACGCGGACTTCGCCAGGCTGCTCATCGAGGCCGGGGCCGACGTCAACGCTCGCATTGAGCGGTCGGGCGAGACGCCTCTCGTCAAGGCCCTATCCATGAATCGAACGGATATTGCCCGGCTGCTCATCGAAGCCGGAGCCGACGTCAACGTGAAGGCGAAGGGCGGGATGACTCCCCTGATCTGGGTGGCGGAAACCGGCCAGGTCGAGATCGTCAGGCTCCTTCTCGAGAGAGGCGCCGACGTCCAGGCGAAAACGGATAAGAATGCAACGGCCCTGAAAATAGCAAGGAAGAAGAAGCACGCCGAAATCGTGAAGCTGCTGCAGGCCGCCGGGGCCAAGTAAGGAAGTTCCTGTCCGGGGGGCCGTTCTGTGATCGCTCGGTGCGCAGGCAGTCCACGGAATTCCGAGGCCCGCGAGAACCCGTTTCATGACGCTCCGGCCGATGCTGGCCCTGGAGCGGCTGACGTTTCTGGAACCCGAGGGCAAGGTCGGTTATCGCTGGGGCCGGGCCGACGAAGACCATCGCGGCGATCACCGAGGCCCGGGCGCTGTAGTCGATGCGGTCGGTCTCAACGACCTCTACGGTCGGGCTGTGGCGCTTGTCGGCCTATACGATGACGGCCGCCGCGAGCCCTCCCCGCGGACGAAGGTGCGGACCGCGGTTTCTCCGGCGCAGCCCGGGAAGAGATCTTCGTCCAGTCCCCGGGACCGGATGGCGCCGGGCGGGTCGATAGCAAACCCGGTCTTGGATCAGCCGTCAGAACGCTTGCGCGTCATCTTGTGGGTGGTTTCGGCCGTCGCCCCGTCGAAGGATGCGGGCCTCCGGCCGCTTGGGTCGAAGTGGATCTCCGCTTCATCGTCGGAGATGAACCTCAGGATCCCGAACGTCGTGACCCACTCCGATCCGGGATTGCTGAATCGGCCCACGCAGAGGTCGATCGCGCAGGGGTCTTGGGAGGGATCGAGCTTATACTGCCCTTCGTGGGTCACCGCGAGGCCGTCGGGATGGATCTCTTTCAAAAGATAGGTCTTGTCGGCCCTGAACACCGCCTCGCCATCTCCGGTCCCGAACTTGCCGGCGACCGTCCATTCGCCCAGAAGTTTCGCCGCCGGGTCATCGCGGACGACGCTCTCGGTCAGATGCGCGGAGAGAACGCCCACGACCGTGAATGCCGCCAGAACAACGATCAGGGATGAAGCGCGTCTTTTCATCGGATCTCCTTTCTTATTGCGTCGCCTTGGCTGAGCGGGTCTTGCGGAGAGCCCTGAGGATCTCAGTCATAATTATCTCCTGGGGTTTCCGCTGTCAAGCCCTTTCGAGAAGAAGTGCCTGGAGCCGGATACGCTGCGTACGTTCATGTACTCGGACGTGCGAAAAAAGAGAGAGACTCAAAGACCTATTTGCCAGATGTCACTGCGCCCACCTGTCTGAACTCGTCGTTGTTACCATGGTCGACCACCCGGAATTTGAACATGCTGAAAAAGTGGAGATATCCGGAGCTGTAGCCCAGGAGGCCCGGAAAACCCGTCGCCATCAAGGACGCTTGCATTGCGCAGCCGTTCTTTTTATATTGCCATTAAGTTTTCATTTTCAGTTTCAGGAGGAGATGATGCCACTGAATAAAAAATCATACGTTTTATCCATCACTTCACTCTGCATTATCCTGGTGGCTCCAATCCATGCGCAAGACGGCGGCGCACTGATTAAACACATCATGTATCAGGAATTTGATAAAGCCAAAGAACTTATCAAACAGGGGGTTGATGTCAACTACCAGGATGAGACATACGGCAGCACGGCTTTGCTGTTATCATGCCAATATGGGTTTGTCGATATGGCCAAATACCTTGTTGAAAAAGGGGCCGACCTTAATATACAGGCAAAAAACGGGACCAGCCCTCTGATGGCCTCTGCCGGAGTGTCCTTGGAACTGTCCAAATACCTGTTGTCCAGAGGAGCTGACCCCGCTCTAAAATCAAAGGAAGGAACAACAGCCTTCACCCAGAGCATCATGGGTATTCTCATGGAGCGGGTGACAATTGAAGCGGCCGAGTTGTTTCTGGAAACGGGGGCCGATGTCGATGAGGCAGCGGCCACCGGAGCGACTGCAGGATATACCTGTTTGATGATGGCGGCGCGAAATAAGAGGCCGGACCTCGTGAAGTTCCTCGTTGAAAAGGGCGCCAACGTCAATGCCAAAGCCGCTGACGGGGCGACTCCGCTGAGCCTTGCGGCGAAAGAGAATGACAGCGATATGATCGCGCTGCTAAAGAAGCTGGGTGCGAAATAGCGAGTATCCGTGTTAAGCGGGCTGTCGTGTAACGGATCATCCTTCCGTCACCAAGAGATTCAGGTGCGGGTGGAAGTTGAACACTCCTCCCGAAGCTCGCGAAACTATCGATCAAGAAGGCCCCCGGGGAGAAGGTCCTTTACGTGATCATCGAGACCGGCAAGCGGGCGAGATCCTGCCCGTTCCACAAGATCCGTTTCAAGCTCGAGTATCTGGAATAACCGCCCCCGGCATCCCTACGAAGAGTTCCCGGCCGCCGTCATCAAAAAGCTCAGTCCGGAACAGACATCCGCGAACTCGCCTTGACAGAGCCGGCCCGTTCCCCTACAAATGCCTTATGATCACGAGAAGGCATAAAAGGCTATCCTGGGGGATCCTCTCCGCGTTCCTGGTCGCGGCCCTGGCCGGTTGCGTCAGCGTCGAGAAGCGGTACAAGAAAGGCCAGGAGCTGGAGAGCAAAGGCCGGTTGGAAGAAGCGGCCCAGCGCTATATCACCGTCCTCGGCAAGGACCCCGGCATGGAAGAGGCCCGGCAGAGCCTGGCCGACGTCGGCTCCCGTTTGGTCGACGACTATCTGGCGCAGGCCGGTGCGCACGGGTCGAGCGGCGACTATGAGAGCGCCGTCGCGGTGATCGCCCGCCTCGATAGTCTGAGGAATAGGGCGGGCCAGGTCGGCGTCGCGCTCGCCGTGCCGGAGGATTATGCGGAATTCCGCCGCGAGATGATCGATGCCGCCGTCGCTTCGCTCTTTCGGCAGGCCGGGGATCTGGAAAGCGCGGGGAACTGGGCCCAAGCCGTCCGGCGCTACGATCTGATGCGCTCGTATCCTCTGGCCCCCGAGCAGATGCAAAGCGTCGACGAGGCCCGGGCCCGGGCCCTGATCCGGTGGGCCGAGCAGGACATGGAGAGGGGGGCCTTCCGGGCGGCCTACGGGCACGCCCAGGCGGCCATCGACGTCTTCGGCCCCGACAGCGAGGCGGGAGCGCAAGGCCTCATTCTCCAGAACGCCGCCCTCGATGCCGGGACCAAGACCGTGGCCGTCCTTCCCTTCTGGACCTCTCCGGGGGCCGGGGACACGGCGCCCCGGGGCATGGAAGGCGAGCTCTACGACATCCTTCTCTATGAATACATGGCGGCCCCGGTCCTTTTCCTGGGCCCTATCGACCGGGGAGAGATCCACCGGGAGATGAGCCGGCTCCGGATCAGGAGCGGGGAGATCCCCTCGCAGACGGCGTTACTGGTCGGCCTGGGCTTGAACGCCGACTTCGTCGTGACCGGCTGGCTGGAATCGTACACCCAGGAGGACGGCGTTGCCCAAGAAACGGCGCGGAGGGCCCCGTTGCGCAGGGACAGATCGTCGTTCGCCGAGTACACGGAAAAAAGCTACACGGTCAAGCTGACCGGCGAGCTGAGGATCAGGATCTTCGAAGTGGCCTCGAGAAGGGCCGTGGACGAAGAGAGGGTCGTCGCCAGCGCCTCCGGCCGGTTCCGGCGCGCCTCTTTTGACGGGGACTATACGACCCTCGATCTGTCCCGGGACGAGCGGGCCCTGTTCGATAAGGAGGCGCGGCTCCGGGCCGAAGAGGAGCTTCAGGCCGCTCTGTGCAAGAAGCTCGCCGAGAAGGCGGCCGCGAGCATCATCGACAGGGTTCTGCGCTACGTCAGGTGACCTGTTACCGGCGGACCGATCCTTACTGAGCCGTCCGTCGCCCGTGATCCAAGGCCCGGCTCCGCTCGAAAAGCTCCATGCCGACATAGACCATCGCGGCGACTACCGAGGCCAAGGCGCTGGTGCGGTGAAGCTCGAACATGAGCTTCTGGCCGGGTGTCCTTAGCAGGGGCATCATCGGCAGCAGCGAGCTCAAGGTCAGCAGGAAGCCGGCCAGGACGAAGAGCCAGAAGGCGGCGTGCTTGGCCCGGGCGGGGGTCATCCCCAGGCGCTTGGGGTCGAAGAGCCTCAAGGACAGCTCCAGCGGCTCGGGGATGGAGGTGAAGTCGCGGCTCTTGAAGATGACGACGAGGGTCAGGCAGACGGCGAAGATGCCTCCCGCGAGGACGTGGCCGATGAGGGGCAAGCCGTAGAGCCCGCGGGGGACGAAGACGGCGAAGAATAATCCGCTCGCCCCGAGATAGAGGAAGCTGCCGTAGAAACAGATGAACAGCCATTTCTCCAGGACCGGCAGGCGCCACAGCGGCAGGGCCTTGACATAAGCCCACCAGGCCCTGACGGACGCCTTGCGGGCGCTCTCTTTCGACCGGCGGATGAGCCAGTTCCCGAACCCGCCGAGAAGAGCGGCATAGACGAGATTGGTCCGGTCCTTGTCGAGCCCCGTCCAGAACCGGTGAAAGGCGAGGGCCAGGAACGTCCCGGCGACGGCCAGCACGGTGATGATCGTGAACAGCATGGCGATCACCTCTTCTCCAGCAGGCCGGCCAGCCGGCCCAGGGCCAGGACCCCGGCCAGGAAGACGAGCGATCCGACGACGACGGCGCAGACGATCAGAACAGTCTTCAAGAGAGGCCTGACAATGAAGGTCAGGCCGAACAGACGCTGGAAGGACCCGCCCAACCGCATGAACGAGGTCGACGAGCGTTCGGCCGTGTCCGTCGTCAGGAGCGGGCCGGTCCCCTCGAGCTTCGAGAAGAAGAAATCCGAGCCCGCCGAGTGGCAGTCCGCGCAGCCGTTCCAGCCCAGCGACTGCTGCGCCGGCCGGACGTTGTGGGCCAGCGCCCAGGTCACGGGCTCGGCGGCCTCGTGCTTCTCGGAGAGCAGCGCCCCGCTCTTGGCCAGCCGGAACACGCGCCCTCCCGAAACGTAAGCGAATTCCGTCCCGTCCGAGCCTTCGGCCAGGGCCGCGAGAACCAGCCCGACCTGTTCCTCGGTCAGGGTCCGTTCCCCGCCGGCCAGCGCGGTCACGGTCCGGACGTCGAGGTCGGCGGCCAGCGGGACGAGCTTTCCGTCCGCGAGCCAGCCCGGCCGGGTGGCCTCCCCGTACTCCTCCGGGGCCTCCGAGATGTCCAGGTATCCGCTGACCAGGCGATAGAGCGTCTTCCTGACCTGGATGGCCGGCGCTCCCGGCGCCTCGGTCACCGTGGCCAGAGCTTGGAGGAACTCCTGGAACCGCGTCTCGACATCGGTGTCCTTGTCCTCGGCGGCCGGGTCGAAGTCGGGGACGAGAGGGACGATCTCCGTCCCTTTCCGCAGCCCCCAGAACGGCGGGTCCCCGCCGGTCTCATCAAAGGGCTCGAGGATCTCGATCCCGCCGTCGATGTGGGGCCCGAAGACGGACCCGCCCGAGACGAGGACAGGCGTCTCTTCCTCTTCCATGACCTGGGTCAGGGCGATGAGGACCGCGCCGATCCGCTCGTCGGGGCCGAGGATGCCGGCCGCGGCGGCCTCGACCTCCTCCGGTTTGAGAGGCTTGAGCTCGCTTCCGTCCCTCTTGGCCCAGAACGCCGGCCAGACCAGCCGGTGGGGAGCGATCTTGTGGTTCGCGTCCTTCATATAGACGGGCTCGTAGACGGCCGGCATATCGGTGGCCCAGGTCGCCACGCCGTAGATGCCGAGCCGGTTGGCCCGAGAGGTCCTGACCCGCGTGAAGCCCCCCTTGGGCAGAGATCCCGAGTGACAGACCGTGCAGGACAGCCGTTTGAAGTGGACGAGGGGTATGCCGGTGTGTTTGGGGCGCGGCGCGCCCAAACGGCCGGGCTCGACGTCGGGCCGGCCCTTGGCGTCCTCGCCGAGGTGGCAGCCGCGGCAGGTGAAGGCATCGACGGTCCGGTCGTTCTTGACGGCGGCCTCCCCTTCGTAGCCGCGGAGGATGTCATGGTCGAGCCCGTTGCGGTGGCAGTCGGCGCAGCCCAGCCCGGCCGCCGAGTGGACGTCGGCCTGGGCCTCCCAGCGCACCTCGCCCGCGGGCGATACGGAGTGGCAGGCCAGGCAGCGGCCGTCCGAGGGCTGATAGTCCAGGTCGAAGAAATAGCGGTGCTTGGAGTCGAAATCCTCCGTCCTGTACTTGACGTACGGGGCCACGGCCCATTCATGGTCGTCGAGGTTGGGGCCGTCGTATATGTCCCAGGTCGGCCAGAGGCGGGAGGCCATGCCTCCGACCTCGCCGATGCCTCCGGCGGCCGTGGCCGCCCAGCGGAGGTTCTCGCGCAGGACCTGCTTGGCCCATTCGCCGTGGTCCTGGCGGCCCGACTTGTTGTGGCAGGCCAGGCAGTTGACCTCTGCACGCCCCGAGACGTTCCAACGGCCGTCGGGGTCGGACAGGACCTCCTCTTCGGGGGGCTCCGCCGGCCCGCCGCCGGGGAAGTGGCGGCCGAAAAGGAGGGTGAAATCCCAGGCCGTGAGGCCCAGATCGGTTGGGGAGTAGGTCCGCGGCCACGGCCTGTAGGAGACCGGCAGGACGGTCCCCGTCCTCGGCTCGAGCCAGATCCAGGGCTGGGCGGGGCGGCCTTCGGCCCGGCCGGTCATTGACGAGAAATGGAACCCCCCCCCGACCGTGTCGTAGTCGTGGCAGGGTCCGCACGTGAAACGGGCCGAGAACGGCAGGGGGTTCGTTTCGGTCGGGATGATGGGCTCGTCGTTCTCGTCGTGAAGGGGGATGAGGTGGACGGGTACGGCCCGGCTGCCGTCCCAGGCGGTTTTCGCCTCATCCTGGGCCGGGGCGTTGGGGGAAGCCGGGCTGCCGGTCAGGAGAAGGGTCGCGGCCAGGGCCGATCCCAGGATGACGAGCGTCAAGCGTCCCGAGCGGCTCATGCCTTGAACCGCTCCGGGCGGAATTCGATAACCCGGCCGGCCTTGACGGCCTCGTTGGCCGTCAGCACCGCGACACAGGACTCGTAGGCCAGCTCGGCCGGGCAGCTCAAGGGCGTGCCGTGGCGGACGGCGTTGAAAAAGTTCTCGAGGTGCGGCTGATGGGCGGGCTTGGCCAGCTCAACGGGCAGGGGCCAGCGGCCGGCCTCGGCCGTCACCCGGACGTCGACGTAGATGTTCTTGGAGGCCGTCTTGCGGATGGGCAGGGCTTCCGATTCGAGCAGCCCGGCCTTGGCTAGCGAGTCCCACTCGGGGGCGTGCGGCTCGCGCATGGCCCAATTGCCGCGGTCGGGGATCTCGGAGATGACCAGCGAGCCGTTCTCGCCCATGAAGGTCTCGTAGAAACCGCCGTGCTGGGTGGTCGTCTGGACCTGGTAGAAGGCGCGGGAGGCGCCCGCCGGCGTCTCGAACTCGTAGATGGCCATGACGTTGTCGTACCACTCCCAGTTATCGTAGTAATCGATGCCGCCGCTCGAAACGACCGACTTGGGATTCGAGCCGAAGACCCAGCTGAACAGGTCGATCTGATGGGAGCCGAGGTCGACCATCGGGCCGCCGCCGTATTTCTTGAACAGGCGCCAGTTGCGGAACTCGGTCATCGAGGCGTAGCCGTAGCGGTCGAGGGTGGCCTGGTCGATGACGTAGCGCTCCGGCCAGCCCAGCATGTCGGCCTTGGCCCGGTTCCACTGGGCGTAGGCCGTCGTGACCCGGCCGAGGAGCTCTTTTTCGCGGATGAGCCGGTCGATGGCGTGGATGTAGCGGGGATTGGAACGGCGTTGATGGCCGATCTGGAGGAGCTTGCCTGTCTCGCGGGCCGTCCGGACCATGGACCGGGCCCGCTCGAGGGTGTTGGCCATCTCCTTCTCGCAGTAGACGTGGAGGCCGGCCCGCAGGCAGGCGTTGGCCTGCTCGGCGTGGACCCAGTCGGGGGTGGCCACGACGGCCGCCTGGAGGTCCTTTTCCTTGGCCAGCAGCTCGCGGAAATCCTCGTAGACCGCGGCCATGTGGCCGTAGCGCCTCAAGTAGTTCGTGGCGTAGGTCCGGCTGTAGTTCCAGATGTCGGCGACGGCGGCGATCCTGACGCCCGGGATGCGCAGCATGGACTCGATGAGGATGCGCCCCTGGGCCCCGCAGCCGATGACCGCGACCCGCAGGTCGTCGGAGGGCGGGCCGCCCGGCGCCGGGGCCGGCGACTGCTGGCCGTCGAGGAATCCGCCCGAAAGGGCGCTCCCCCCGAGGGCCGCGCCAAGCCCGGCGGCCGCCGAGGCCCGCAGGAAATGCCGGCGGCTGACCCGGCCGTCCGGCCCTTTTTTCGTCGTGTTGGCCATGGGCAAACTCCTGGCTCCTTCGAGGAAAGACATCATACTATAAAAGGGGACATCAGAAAAAGACGGGGGATTGACTCCGGCCGGGCCTCCGCATACGATGAGCGCATGAAACGCGGGGGAGGGCCCGTGACCGGATCTCCCCGACCTATGGAAGGAGGGGGCGGATCATGAGAAAGATCTTTTCGTTGCTTCTTTTGGCCTTTTGTGTCGTCGGCCTCGATTCCTGCAGGCCCCGGGAGAAAAAAACGCCGGCCGCGGCGGAACAGGAATGGTACCGATACATCAGCGCCCATACTTCCGGGGTCGTCTCCAGGCGGTCCGACATCCGGGTCCTGTTCGTCGCCAACGTCGCCGAGACCGGGCCGGCGGCGGCCGGGCTCCTCGAGCTCTCGCCGTCCGTCGAAGGGAGTGCCGAATGGAAGAGCCCGCGCGAGCTCGTCTTCGTCCCCAAGCGCGAGCTCGAGACGGGCCGGGAATACGCGGCCGTCCTGCACGTCGGGAAGATCCTCAAGCTCCCCAAGGCGCTGGACCGTTTCGAGTTCAAGTTCGCCGTCATCCGGCCGGATATGGAGCTCATCGTCGACGGCCTGTTCGCCGAGGAACCGGAACGGCCCCGGTCACAGGTCCTGCGGGGCCGCATCGAGACGGCCGACGACGAGGACGCCGGGCCCGTGGAGAAGGTCCTCGAGGCCGACCAGGAAGGGCGGTCCCTCCCGGTCGAATGGGACCATTCCGCGGGGCGGCGGCTCCATTACTTCACGGTCAAGGACATCGGCCGCGGCGAGGAGCCCTCGGAGGTCCGCCTGACCTGGGACGGGGCCCCTCTCCGGGTCGACAACCGCGGGGCCCGCTCCTTCGGGGTGCCCGCTCTGGGCCAGTTCGAGCTGCTCAGCGCCGAGGCCGTCCTCGAGGAGGCCCGCCATATCCGGCTCCGCTTCTCGGACGCCCTGGCCCGGCCCCAGAATTTGACGGGCCTGATACGGGTCGATGACTACCCCCTGACCTACGAGATCGAGGGCAACGTCATCCGCGTCTTCTCGCGCCGCGAGTTCGCGGGTACCTTGCGGGTGACGGTCTCTCCGGGCGTCCGCAACACGATCAACCGGCGCCTTGCCAAAGAGGAGACGCGCGAGGTGGCCTTCGAGCTCCGCCGTCCCGAGGTCCGCTTCGTCGGCAAGGGCGTCATCCTGCCCCGCAAGGACCGCCTGGCCGTGCCCATCGAGGCCGTCAACCTGAGATCGGTCCAGGTGACGGCTTTCCAGATCTTCAGCGACAGCATGGCCCAGTTCCTCCAGGTCAACGATCTCGGGGGCGACGAGGAGCTGACCCGGGTCGGCCGCTTCCTCTGGCGCCGGACGCTGGCGCTCTCGGACGATCCGGCGGTGACCGGCCGGGTGGCGCGCTACGACCTCGACGTGACCGACCTCTTCCGGGAGAACCCGGGGACCCTGTTCCGGCTCATCCTGTCCTTCAACCGGGGCGATTCCACCTATCCCTGCCCTCCGAGCGACGTGCCGGTCGTCAAGGAGCCCCCGCTTCGCAACGAGGAGGGGGACCGCTACGACCGCTATTCGAGCTGGGAGTACGACGAGGGCGGCTATAATTGGGTCCACGGGGACTGGATGCGCCGCAACGATCCCTGCCACGACGCCTATTACCGTCCCCGCTACAACCCGAAGGCCTCGGTCGGCCGCAACTTCCTGGCCTCCAACATCGGCCTTGTCGCCAAGCGCGAGGCCCACGGCGCTGTCCACGTCGTGACCACGGATATCGGGACGGCCCAGCCCCTGTCCGGGGTCCGGGTCCGGGCCTTCAACTTCCAGAACCGGCCCGTCGGGGAGGCGACGAGCGACGGCAACGGGTTCGCCCTGCTGCGGCTCGCCGAGAAGGCCTTCTATATCTCCGCCCAGTCGGGGACCGACGTCGGGTACCTGCGCGTCAACGACGGTTCGGCCCTGCCGATGAGCCACTTCGACGTCGGCGGCGAGTTCGTCGAAAAGGGGGTCAAGGGCGCGATCTACGGCGAGCGGGGCGTCTGGCGCCCCGGGGACACCCTTCATCTGACCTTCGTCCTCTTCGACCGTGACCGCGTGCTCCCCGCCGGACATCCCGTGAGCCTCGAGCTCACCTCGCCGCAGGGGAGGCTCGTCAGGACCCTGCGGCCGGAGAAGGTCGTCGAGCCTTTCTACGCCTTTCGGACGGCGACCGACGAGAGCGCCCCGACCGGCAACTGGCGGGCCCGGGTCCTCGTCGGCGGCCTGACCTTCACCAAGACCCTCAAGATCGAGACCGTCGTCCCCAACCGCCTCAAGGTCGACTTCCGGACGCCGGCCGACATCCTGCGGCAGGAGGACCTGCCCTTCGAAGCGGCCATCACCGGCCAGTGGCTCCACGGGGCCCCGGCCGCGAACCTTAAATATGACGTCGCCGTCCGGCTGGCCCGCCGGCCGACGCGGTTCGAGGGCTACGGCGATTTCACCTTCGACGATCCCTCCCGGGAATTCAGCGGCGGCGAGGTGGCCGCCGAGACGGGCGTCCTCGATGACCAGGGCCGCGGGCGGCTGGAGATCGACTTCGATCCCGGCACCCCGAGCCCGGGGATGCTCGAGGCCTCCTTCGTCACCCGCATCTTCGAGGACAGCGGCGACTTCAGCATCGACACGGTCAGCCGCCCCTTCCATCCCTACGACTCGTATGTCGGCGTCCGGACCCCGCCGGCCGATCCCGCCCGGGGCACTCTGCTGACGGACCAGGACCACGTCGTCGACATCGCCACCGTCGATGCCGACGGCCGGCCCGTGTCCCGCGACAAGCTCAAGGTCGCCCTCTACCGGATCGATTGGCGGTGGTGGTGGGACCGCAGCGGCGAATCGCTGGCCCAGTACGTCTCCGGCACGTCGATGAAACCTGTTCAAAGCGGCGAGGTCTCGACGCGCGACGGCGCCGGGCGATGGACGTTCCGGGTCCGTTATCCCGGCTGGGGGCGCTTCCTCGTGCGGGTCGAGGACCCGGCGAGCGGCCATGCCTCCGGACGGATCGTCTATGTCGACTGGCCGGGATGGGCCGGCCGGGCCCGCGACGCGTCGGGCGCCGGGGCCACCCGCCTCGCCCTGACGTCCGACAAGCCGTCCTACAAGGTCGGCGAGAAGGCCGTTATCTTCCTGCCCGAGGCCGTCCAGGGCCGGGCCCTGATGTCGGTCGAGAACGGCTCCTCGATCCTCCAGAAGATGTGGGTCCCGACCCAGAAGGGCGAGAACCGCTTCGAGCTGGCCCTGACCGCGGAGATGGCGCCCAACGTCTATGTCCACGTGACCCTCCTCCAGCCCCATCGCGACAAGGTCAGCGACACGCCCATCCGCCTTTACGGCGTCCTGCCCGTTTTGGTCGACGATCCGGCCACGCGCCTCGAGCCCGTCATCCGGACGGCCGACGAGTTCCGGCCCCGCGAGACGTTCCGGGTCCGGGTCCGCGAGGCCTCGGGCCGCCCCATGGCCTACACCGTGGCCGTCGTCGACGAGGGGCTGCTGGGCCTGACCCGGTTCGCGACACCCGACCTGAGGGCCGAGTTCGCCAAGCGCGAGGCCCTGGGGGTCGACACGTGGGACCTGTTCGACGAGGTCGCCGAGGCCTACGGGGCCGAGCTGTCCCGCGTCCTGGCCCTCGGCGGCGACGAGGCCGCGGCCGCCACCGGGGAGGAGCGCCGCCCGCGGCGCTTCCCGCCCGTCGTCCTGTTCGACGGGCCGTTCGAGCTCAAGGCCGGCGCCGAGGCCTCCCACGAATTCGAGATGCCCCAGTATTTCGGCGCCGTCCGGATCATGGTCGTCGGCGGGCGCGACGGGGCCTTCGGCTCGGCCGACAAGTCCGTTCCCGTCCGCCGCGACCTCATGGCCCTGCCGACCTTCCCCCGCGTCGTCCGGCCCGGCGAACGGGTCGAGATGCCCATCTCCGTCTTCGTCACGAACCCGGCCATCAAGGAGGTCACGGTCGCCGTGGAGACCGACGCCATGTTCCGGGTCGCGGGGGAAAGCTCCAAGACCCTGTCGTTCGCCCGGCCGGGCGACGAGATCGTCAGCTTCGTCCTCGAGACGGCCGCGGCCGTCGGGCCCGGCACGCTCCGTCTTCGCGTCCGCGGCGGCTCCGAGAGCGTCGAGGAGACCATCAACGTCCCGGTCCTGGGCGCCAATCCCTCCATGACCCGGACGACGCGCCTGGAAGTCAAGCCCGGCGCCGACCTGAGCCTCGAGGTCAAGCCCTTCGGGCTGGAGAACACCAATTCGGTCGTCGTCGAGGCCTCGACCGTGCCCCCTCTCAACCTCGAGAAGCGGCTCGATTTCCTCATCCAATACCCCCATGGCTGCCTCGAGCAGACCCTGTCGGCGGCCTTCCCCCAGCTCTATCTCAAGAGCCTGGCCCGCCTCGAGCCGGTCCAACTCAAGGCCGTCGAGGACCACGTCAAGGCGGCCGTCGAGAAGATGGGGCGCTACCAAATGCCCGGCGGGGCCTTCGCCTACTGGCCGGGCCTCGGCGACAGCCACGAATGGACGTCGATCTACGCCGGCCTGTTCCTGCTCGAGGCCGCCCGGTTCGGCTATCACGTCCCGCCCCCCCTCCTCGATAAGTGGAAGGCTGACCAGAAGAACCTGGCGAACGTCTGGACGACGGGAGGCCCCGGCGCGCAGCTCATCCAGGCCTTCCGGCTCTTCGCCCTGGCCTTGGCCAGGGACCCGGACCTCGGGGCCATGAACCGGCTCCGCGAGACCGAAAACCTGAGCGGCACGGCCGCTCTCGAGCTGGCCGCGGCCTTCCACGCGACCGGCCAGTCCGAGGCGGCGGCCGACCTGGCCAAGCGGGCCGACCTCCGGGTGCCCGCGTATCGCGACGACGAGGTGACCTTCGGTTCCACGTTCCGCGACACGGCCATGCTTGTTCGCAGCCTGGTCCGCATCGGGCGCGGCGACCGGGCCAAGCCGCTGCTCGACGAGGTCGCCAAGGACCTGGCCTCGGACCGCTGGCTGTCGACCCAGGAGACGGCCTTCGGGCTGATGGCTCTGGCCGCCTACTACGGCGGCGCCGAGGTCAAGCCCTTCCGGCTCAGCCTGGCGTGGGACAAGGAGGCGGCCCGGGAGGTCGAGTCGGCCGTGCTCTTTTACCGTGAGGAACAGCCCGACTTCCCCGCGGCGGGGCGGCTGCTTACCGTCCGCAATCCGGGCGACGCGACGCTCTATGTCAACGTCTACCGGCGCGGCATGCCGGCGGCCGGCGGGGAGGAGGCCTCGGCGGAAGGCCTGTCGATCGAGTTCCGCACGACCGACATGAGAAACAACACGGTCGGCCTCGACCGCGTCTCCCAGGGCCTGGACATCGTGGCCGAGATCCGGGTCAGGAACACGACCGAGAGGACCCTCAACAACCTGGCCCTGACCCACATCGTCGCCGCCGGTTTCCAGATCAGGAACCCGAGGTTCCTCGGCGAGACAGGGGTCGAGACGGCCGTCGACTATCAGGACATCCGCGACGACCGGGTCCTGACCTATTTCTCGCTGCGTCGGGGCGAGGTCAAGACCTTCCGGGTCGTCCTCAACGCCTCGTACCGCGGCCGGTTCTATCAGCCGGGCGTCGCTGTCGAGGCCATGTACGACGCCGGCATGCACGCCAATACGAAAGGACAGTGGATCGAGATCGTCCGTTGAAGGGATCTGTGCCTTCTGCAGACATTGAAATGCTCCGCGTCGACCTATTGCGTAGGAAGAAAGGGATCTTCTCACGCTTCCGTGGGACGGGAGGCCATGAGGGGACGATAGACGTCCCCCTGAAGACCCCAGGTATTCAAAGTCATGGAAATCACCGACTCTTTTTAGATATTTCCCAGAAGTACGACTCCGGGTTGCTCCGCCGCACTTCTGATGGTCGCTCCCAAGAGTCCGCTCCCTGCCGGAGGGGGGACCCGTCGCTTCGGCGACGGGGGAACCGTTGGGACAGGTTCCCGGGGGCGTGGGTGGCAAAGGGGGATGTCTATCGGCGAACCTCATGGCCGGATGTCCCCGGAAAAGGGAGAAGATCCCGACTTCGAAAGAAGTACGCGAAATTTATCGCGGCGGGAGTGACCTTAGCGGCCATCCTGGCCTTCTGGTTCTCGCTGCCGAGGGAGCTGTTCCCCGACCCGGTCTCGCCGGTCCTGTTCAGCGAGGAGGGGGCCCTGCTCGGGGCCCGGCCGGCGGCCGACGGTCAATGGCGGTTCCCGCGGAGCGAGCGGGTCCCCGACAGGTTCTTCGAGGTCCTCCTGCAGTACGAGGACCGCCGCTTCTACCTCCATCCGGGCGTCGATCCTCTGGCCGTGGCCCGGGCCGTGAGAACGAACCTGCGGTCGGGGCGGGTCCGCAGCGGGGCCAGCACGCTGACCATGCAGGTCATCCGGCTGTCGCGCAAGGGCCGGCCGCGGACCTGGCTGGAGAAATGCCGCGAGGCCGTTCTGGCCGTGCGGCTCGAGATCCGCTGCTCGAAGCGCGAGATCCTGTCGCTCTTCGCCGCTCACGCGCCGTTCGGCGGCAACGCCGTCGGGATCGACGCCGCGTCGTGGCTCTATTTCGGGCGCGGGCCCGAGCGGCTGAGCTGGGCCGAGGCGGCCACCCTGGCGGTGCTGCCCCAAGATCCCGGGCTCGTCGGCTCGGCCGAGGGCCGGGCCCGCTTGCTCGCCAAAAGGAACGCCCTCCTCGAGCGCCTGCGGGCCAAGGGCCGGATCGACGGCCTCGAGTGCCGGCTGGCCATGGCCGAGCCCGCGCCGCAGGGCTTCAGGTCCCTGCCGCGCGACGCGCCCCATCTGCTCGATACCCTGGCGGCACGACGCGATGAACGGTCGCCGTTCCGTTCGTTCCTGAGGGCCGAAACGCAGAGGTCCGTGGCCCGGACCATCGAGCTCCAAGGCCGGAGGCTCGCCGGCCGCGGCGTCGGCAACCTGGCGGCCGTGGTCATCGACAACCGCACGGCGTCCGTGGCCGCCTACGTGGGCAACGTCGGCCTGGACCGGCCGGGGGACATGGGCCAGAGCGTCGACATCCTCCAGAGCCGGCGCAGCACGGGCAGCATCCTCAAGCCGTTCCTTTACGCGGCCCTCCTCCAGGAGGGCGGGCTGGCCCCGACGACACTGGTCGCGGACACCCCGGTCCGCTTCGAGGGCTTCAAGCCCGAGAACTTCGACCGCCGCTTCCGGGGCGCCGTGCCGGCCCGGACGGCGCTGGCCTGGTCGCTCAACGTAACCGCCGTGCGCGAGCTGCGCGAGTTCGGCATCCCGAGGTTCCAGAACCGTCTGCGGCGCTGGGGGATGACGACCCTCGACCGGCCGCCCGACGACTACGGCCTGACGCTCGTGCTGGGCGGGGCCGAGGGCCGGCTCTTCGAGGTCGCTTCACTCTACGCGAAGATGGCCCAGCTGGCGCTCGGCGCCGAGGGGGGCGGGCGGGAGGTCCGTTTGTTGCGCGACGAGGCCGACAGGCCGTCGGGGATGAGGGACCTGGGGGAGGGCGCGGCCTATCTGACCCTCGAAGCCCTGACCGAGGTCCACCGCCCCGACGAGGAGGGCTTCTGGCGCAACTTCAGCTCGTCCAAGTGGGCGGCCTGGAAGACGGGCACGAGCTTCGGCTTGCGGGACGCCTGGGCCGTGGGGGTGACGCCGAACTACACCGTGGGCGTCTGGGCCGGCAACGCCAGCGGAGAGGGCCGGGCCGAGCTGACCGGGCTCTCGGCGGCGGCCCCGGTCCTGTTCGACATCCTCGGATCGCTCGACACGGGAGGCCGGATCGGGCGCCCGCCCCTCGGGCTCAAGCCGCTCGAGGTCTGCCGGGACTCGGGCTTTCTGGCCGCCGATCTCTGCCCCCGGGAAACGGCGTGGGTGCCGGTCGAAAGCCGCTTCGATCGGATGTGCACTTACCATCGCTTGGTCCATCTCGACGCCACGGGCCGGTTCCGGGTGGACAGCCGCTGCGAGTCGGTCGGGGCCATGGCGGCCCGGGCCTGGTTCGTCCTCCCGCCCGCCCAGGAATATTTCTACCGGGCCGATCATCCCGAGTACAAGCCGCCGCCGCCGCTGCGGGCCGACTGCGCCGCGGGCGCGGCCGCCGAGAGCGGGGCCCAGGTCATGAGCCTCATTTACCCTCACCCCGAGCTGTCCGTTTACGTCCCGGTCGATCTCGACGGGCGGCCGGGCGAGGTCGTCTTCGAGGCCGTCCACCGGGAGCCCGACGAGACCGTCCACTGGCACATCGACGAGCGCTATGTGGCCTCGACCAGGCGCTTCCATCAGATCTCCGTCCATCCGGACCCGGGAGGGCACGTCCTCGTCCTGGTGGACGGCGAGGGCCGTCGGCTGGAGAGATGGTTCGAGGTCGTCAGCCCGGTCCGCCGCGGCCCTCATCATTAGCCGCCCTTCCATTCCCGGGAATACCGGACCACGCATCTCTTCTTTGCGCGGTCGAAGGGCGGTGACGCAGCGGGGCGGGGGCCCCCCGCCCGCGCGCAGGCGCTGATGCCGAAGAGCCCTTTGGAGCGCTGAGCACGGCCGGGGGTGCCCCGCGAGAGGAACCGCCCCCGAGCGCGGCAGCTGAGGGGATGCCTATCGCCAGATCACCGGCCTGACTATCGTGGGGAACGGACGTGCGGTCTCTACTTCTTCATGTCCTTGTCGAAGGCCACCGTGGACGGCGAGAAGTTCATCCGCCGGACGAACTCGAGGGCCTCCTTGGCCCCGAACTCGCGGTCCATGGCGTTGTCCTCCCACTCGACCGACAGGGGGCCGTCGTAGCCGATGTCGTTGAGCTCGCGGATGACGGCGTCGAAGTCGACGTCGCCGTGCCCGAGGGACCGGAAGTTCCAGCCGCGCCGGACGTCGCCGAAAGGCAGGAACGAGCCGAGGATGCCGGCCTTGCCGTCGAGGGTCACGGCCACGTCCTTCATGTGGACGTGGTAGATGCGGTCGGCGAACTCGCGGATGAACAGGTGCGGCTCGATCCCCTGCCAGACGAGGTGGGAGGGATCGAAGTTGAGGCCCAGGGTCAACCGGCGCTTGAAGGTCTTGAACAGGGCCTCGGTCGTGTAGAGGTCGAAGGCGATCTCGGTCGGGTGGACCTCGAGGGCGAACTTGACGGATCTCTTGTCGAACTCGTCGAAGATGGGCGTCCAGAGGTCGAAGATCTTCCGATGGGCGGCTTCGACCATCTCCTCGGTCGTCGGCGGGAAGGAGTACCAGGCCTTCCAGATGGGCGAGCCCATGAAGCCGTTGACGACCGTGCACCCCATGTTGCGGGCGGCCTTGGCCGCGGCCTTCATCTCCTCGACGGCCCACTTGAGGACGGCGTCGGGCTTGCCCTTGGCCTTGGCCGGGGCGAAGGCGTCGAGGCGGGCGTCGTACTCATCCCCGACGCACTGACCGGCCAAGTGAGCGCCGAGGGCCCAGCAGCCGAGGTTGTGCTTCCTGAGGACGCGCTTTTTCTCGCGGACGTAGGCCGGGTCCTTGGCGGCCTTGCGGACGTCCATGTGGTCGCCCCAGCAGGCGATCTCCAGGCCGTCGTATCCCCAGGCGGCGGCCTTCTTGCAGACCTCCTCGAACGGCAGGTCGGCCCACTGGCCGGTGAATAAAGTCACGGGTCTTGCCATGGTTGCCTCCTATTCCATCTTCAACCAGACCGCGCCCTTGGCCGAGCTCTCGACGCAGGCCTCGATGTAGCGGACGCCGCGGAGGCCGTCGTCGACGGTCGGGAAGTCGAGGTCGGCGGGCGTCAGCGTCTCGCCGCGGAGCGCCTTGGCCAGGGCGGCGATATAGGTCGAATAGATGTTGGCGAAGCTTTCGAAATAGCCCTCGGGGTGCCCCGAGGGGATGCGGGACAGCGACTGGGCCCGGGGCGACATCGGGTCGCGGCCGCGCGAAAGGGTTGCCGTCGGACGGCCGAGGAGCGACAGGCGGGCCGTGTTGGGCGTTTCCTGGAACCACTCGACGGCGCCCTTGGTCCCGTAGATGCGCAGGCGGAGGGCGTTGTCGTGGCCGGCGGCGACCTGTGAGCTCCAGTAGACGCCGCGGGCCCCGCTCTTGTAGTTGACGAGGATCGTGGCGTTGTCGTCGAGGGGCCGTCCTGGGCCGAAGCGGTCGAGGCGGGCGCAGAGCGAGTCGATCTCGAGGCCGGTCAGGTAGGCGGTCATGAACTCGATGTGGCTGCCGATGTCGCCGACGCAGTTGGAGATGCCGGCCAGCTTGGGATCGGTCCGCCAGGCGGCCTGCTTCTGGCCGGTGTCCTCGAGCTTGGTCATCAGCCATTCCTGAGGATACTCGCCGTTGACGAAGCGGATGTCGCCGATCTCGCCGGCGGCGATGAGGTCGCGCAGGTGCTTGACCATGGGGTAGCCGGAGTAGCCGTAGGCGACGCAGAAGAGACGGCCGGCCTCGTGCGCCAGGCAGGCGAGCTCGGCGGCCTGGCCGGAGGTCGTGGCCAGCGGTTTTTCGCAGACGACGGGGAAGCCGTTCTCGAGGGCCGCTTTGGCGGCCGGGTAGTGGGCGTTGTTGGTCGTGACGATGACCATGAAGTCGGGCTTGTCGGGGCGCTTGGCTTCGGCCCGGATCATGTCCTCGAAGCTCCGGTAGAGGCGATCCTTCGCCAGACCGAGCGACTCGCCCGTGGCCAGGGTGTTGTCGTAGCTCTGCGAGAACGCCCCGCAGACGAGCTCGGCCAGCCCGTCCATGGCGATGGCCTTGCGGTGAACGTCGCCGATGAAGGCGCCCTGCCCGCCGCCGATCATGCCGTAGCGCAGCTTCGGCGTCTTTCCCGCTGATGCCTGTCCTTCGATCATTTCAGCCTCCCGGAAGGGGTCCGATCTCCACTTACGAAATTTTATCCCAAAAAGGTCCCGGTTTTGCGGAGTATTTAATAAGTGGAGATCTGACCCCTGATGCGGTCGGCCGCCAGCTTGGCCTCGGCGGCCACGGCCGGATCGGCCAGGAGCGACTCGGCCGTTTTCAGGGAGGCGACGCACGGGAACCGGGCCAGCATGCCGAGGATGAGCTTCTTCTCTTCGGGGCGCAGCGTGACGGCCAGGGCCTTCATCAGGTCGGCCGTCGCCCCTTCGGGCGACCGGTGCGGCTCGAGGCCGATCATCCGGACGTAGGCCCGCAGGGCCAGGACACGGTGGTTGACGGAGAACGGCCTCCGGGCGATCTCGTAGACGTCGTCGCGGGCCGTCGCCGTCGGCCATTCGGCCAGGGCCCGCACGGCGGCATCGACGACGACCGCGTCCTCGTCGGACAGGGCCCGGCGGACCGGGCCGAGCGAACCGTCGTCGCCGATCTTGCCGAGCACGCGCAGCAGGTCGGCTCGTTTCCTTGGGACCTTTTCGCCGCTCAGGCGGGCCTTGACCGCGTTGGCCCGCACGGCGGGCCGGGGGATCTTCATGGCCACGGCGGCCGCCGTGTCCTGCATCTGCTCCCGGACCGCTTCGTCCTCGGCGGCCGCCATGAGATCCAGCAGACCGGGGATGTCGGCCGGCGAGGCGATCTCCCTCAAGGCCGCCGCCGCCCGGGCCCGGACCGCCGGGGAGCCGGACATGACGACCTCCATCAGAGCGGGCTTGGCCCCTTCGATCTTCCGCGAGCCGACGGCCCGGACGAGCTCGGCGCGGATGGCGTCGTCCGTCTCGATCCCCAGACGCTCGACGATCGTGCGGTCGACCTCAGGCCCCGGCAGCTTCGAAAGGACCTCCCGGGCCAAGGCCTGCTCCGCCCCGACAGCCGAGGCTCCCCTGGCCGCCAGGACGTCGACGGCCGAGGCGTCGCCGACCCTCTCGAGGGCCCTCAAGGCCTCCATCCGGACCGGGGGGACCGGGACTTGGGCGGCCTCGATGACGGCCTCCCGGACGGCCTGACCGTCGAACCCTCCGAGGACGGCCACGAGCTGGACCTTGGAGTCCGTCGGGAGCTTGTCCATGGCCGCGATGACCGGGCCGAGGCCGGCGGCGTCGAACACGCTCGGGACCATGGCGATGGCCGGCCCGTGGAGCGCGGCGTCCTTTCCGGCCAGGGCCTTGAGGATCATCTCCCGTCCCCGGTCTCCGGCCGCGGCGATCCGGCCCTTGAAGGCCGCTTGACGGGCGCCGGCCGTCGTCCGCGCGGCGAAGACCTTGTCGTAGAGACCGGCGGCCTCGCGGCCGCGTCCCTCCCGAAACAGGGCGTCGGCGCAGAGGAGGAGCGACGAGGCGGCCTCGGCCGCGAGCGCCCCTTTCGACCTTTCCAGTACGGACGACAGCGCGGCGGCCGCCTCGGGCGTCCCGATGGCCCCCAACGCCCGGGCCGCGCAGCGGGCCAGGGCCGCGTCCTTTCCGGCCGCGAGCCGGGCCAAGGGGCCTGCCGCCGCGGCCGTCCCCCGGGCCCCGAGCGAGGACACAATGCCCCGCCGGACCTCTCCTTCCGTGATGGCGAGTGCCGAGAGGAGCGCCTGGTCGGCTTCCTCCCCCGGGATGTATTCCAGGGCGTAGCGGGCCATGTCGGTTGTCCCCGGCTCGGCCAGCATGCCTGCGAGCGCCGGCACCGAAGCTGCGCTCCCGACGAGGCGGAGGGACCGGCAGGCTTCCATCTTTCCGCCGGCCGTCGCCGCTGATTTCAGGAAGGCGACGAGCTTGGCTTCGATCCCCGCCCGCGCCTGCGGATCGTCCTTGTGGGCCAGAACATAGGCCTTGAGGCGCATGGGCGCTCCCACGCCCGCGGCGAAATCGTAGGCCGCGAGGTCCTGGAGGATGGCGTCGAGCGATCCCTGCGCGCCGGCCTGGGCCGTTCGAGCCTCGGCCTCACGCGGCTGCACGGTCTCCGTCGTCGCCGCCATGCTCCCCAAGAGAGCCGCCCCGAACAGCAGTCCCATCGCGGCCATGCCCGCGGCCGTCCTGCGCCCCGCCGATGTCCTTGTTCTCATGATGCGCGTCATGATCGTTCTCCTCACTCCGGCATCTGCCAGGGCTTGCGGTAGGAGTGTCCGAGGAGCCGCTCGGCCTCGGGATCACCGATGATGGTCTCGGTCGCGGGGTCCCACCGGATCTTGCGCCCGACCTCCATGGCGATGACCCCGAGGTGCCCGACGCTGGCCGAGCGGTGGGCCGTCTCGGCCGGGGCGATCGTCTTTTGCCGGCTGCGGACGCAGTCGAGGAAGTTCTGGGCGTGGTCGCGGCTCCTGTAAAGATGCGTCTCGCCCGGCCCGACCGTCTCGCGCCGGAGGCTTTCGGGCTCGGTCATGAACTCGCCGCGGTCGACCCAGATCCAGCCGCGCTCGCCGATCCATTTCGTGCCGCTCCAGATCTCGTCGTGGCCGCCGGCCAGGACCATGGGCGTCCCGTCGGCGTACGTGGCCTTGACGTAGTAGCGGATCGGGCTGTTGTAGATGCCCGAGGCCGGGTATTCGCCGGTGGCCTCGATCTCGACCGGGCCGGTCGCGTCCCAGCCCATGCCCCAATGGGCGATGTCGAGGTGGTGGCCGATCCAGTCCATGTACTGGCCGCCGCCGAAGTCCATGTTCCAGCGCCAGTTCATGTGGACCCGGGCCTTGCAGTAGGGCCACCAGGGCGCCGGCCCGACCCAGAGATCGTAGTCCAGGTTCGGGGGCGGCGGGACGAGGGCCTCCTGGCCGAAGGTCCGGGCGAAGTCGTAGTGGCCGGACGGCAGGCCGACCTCGATCCTCAGGACCTTGCCGATGCGGCCGTTGCGGACGAGCTCGCACGCGTGGTGGAAGTTCTCGACCGAGCGCTGCCATGAGCCCGTCTGCCAGACCCGGCCGTAGCGCTCGACGGCGTCGCACAGGGCCCGGCCTTCGCGCAGGTTGTGGGTCAGGGGCTTCTCGCCGAAGACGTCGAGCCCGGCCCGCAGGGCGGCGATGCTGAGGATGGCGTGCCAGTGGTCGGGGACGGCGATGGACACGGCGTCGAGGTCGCCCCGGGCGTAGAGATCGCGGAAGTCGTGGTAGGTCGCGCAGGCCTTATTGCCGTACTTCGTGTCGACGATTCCCTTGGCCATGGCCAGGGGCTCCTTGTCGAGGTCGCAGACGGCCACCCACTGGACCTCGTCCTTCTCGAGGAAGCTGCGCATGTTGCCCGGGCCCTGCATGCCGAAGCCGATGCCGGCCATGACGATGCGGTTGGAGGGCGCGACGGCCCCGCCCCTTCCGAGGGCCGAGGCCTTGACGATGGTCGGGAAGCCGGCCACGGCGGCGCCACCCGCCACGGCCACGGTCTTGATAAAGCGCCTGCGGTCCATTTTCATGTTCGCTCCTTCAGACGAGCTTGGTGACGCCGGGCACGGCCACCGGATCGACCGGGTTGGGGCCGAACGCGAAGCTCTTGGGCGTCAAGTCGAGCTTCGAGGCGTTCATGGCCCAGTTCCAGGAAATGGCGCTGCCGGTGTAGGCGCTCATGCGGCCGATGATGGCGCACATCGTGCTCTCGGCGATCCGCCGCCCCTCGTTGAGGGGCTTGCCGGCCCGGATGCCGGCGATGAGGTCGGCGTGCTCCTGGACGTAGGGATTGGGCTCGTCGGCCTCGAACTTCCAGGCGTTCGGGCCGTGGATCTCGCCGTAGCCGAAGGCGTGGCCCTTGGTCCCGACGATCCTCTCCTCGACCCGGTCGGCGCAGCCCTTGGTCTGGCGGCACATGCTCATGACCCGGGCCCCGTTGGGGTACTCGAACTCGACGGCGAAGTGGTCGAAGATGTTGCCGTACTCCGGGGCCGTCCGGACCTCGCGGCCGCCCATGCCCATGACCTTGACCGGCAGGGCGTCGAACGCCCAGTTGATGACGTCGATATTGTGGACGTGCTGCTCGACGATGTGGTCGCCCGAGGTCCAGCTGAAGTAGAGCCAGTTGCGGCACTGCCACTCCATGTCGCTCATCTCCGGGGTCTTCTTGATGACCCAGAGGTCGCCCTGGTTCCAGTAGCACTGGCCGCCGACGACCTCGCCGATGGCCCCGTCGCGGATGCGCCTCATGAGCTCGAGATAGCGCTGTTGGTGGCGGCGCTGGGTGCCGGCGACGATGGCCAGGCCTTTTTGGGCGGCCAGCTCGGAGCTTTGGATGACCGAGCGGACGCCGGCGGGATCGACGGCCACGGGCTTCTCCATGAACACGTTCTTGCCGGCTTCGACGATGGCCTTGAGGTGGATGGGCCGGAACCCGGGCGGGGCGGCCGTGACGATGTAGTTGATGTCCTTGATGGCCAGCAGCTTCTCGTAGCCGTCGAAGCCCGTGAAGCAGGCCTCCGGCTTGACCTTGACCGCGGCCGGGACGCGCTCGCGGAGCCGCTTGAGGCAGCCGTCGAGGCGGTCCTGGAAGGGATCGTAGAGGGCCAGGATCTCGACCCCGGGCGAGGAGTTGACGGCGTCGATGGCCGCGCCCGTGCCCCGCCCGCCGCATCCGATCAGGCCGACACGGATGGTGTCGGAGCCCGAGGCGAACAACGTCCCGGTCCCCGACATGGCCCCCGCCAGCGAGGCCATCGAGACCGCCGAGGCCGTCTTGAGGAAGTCCCGTCGCGTCAGATTGTTGTCATGCCCGTGTTTTTCGCTCATCATTCTTTCCTCTCTCACCTTTCTTTCAAGGAATTTCATTCGCCTAAAAGTCGTCGGCGGCCCTGTAGGCCTCGATGAGGGCCTTTTCGCCCTCGAGGCCGGGCTTGCTCTTGCCGTGTTCGCAGCAGAGCACGCCCTGGTAGCCCTTACCGTGGATGTGCTTGAAGATATTCCGGTAGTTCATCTCGCCCGTCCCCGGCTCCCGGCGCCCCGGGGAGTCGCCGATGTGGAAGGCGGCCAGCTCGTCCCAGCAGCGGTCGATATTGGGGATGATGTTGCCCTCGGTGATCTGCTGGTGGTACATGTCGTCGAGGATCTTGCAGCTGGGGCTGGCGACGGCCTTGCAGATTTGATAGGCCTGGGCCATCTTGGTCAGGAACAGGCCCGGGTGGTCCTTGGGATTGAGGGGCTCGAGGACGATGACCAGCTTCGCGGGCTCGCAGAGGCCGGAGGCCCATTTGAGGTTCTCGACGACGTTGGCCGTCTGGTAGTCCCAATCGAGGCTCAGGTTGAAACGGCCGGGGACGACGAGCGTCCAAGGGCAGCCCGTCCGCTTGGAGGTCTCGATGGCCGTCTTGAAGCGGCCGGCCAGCATCTCCCGGACGGCCGGATCGCGCCCGACGAAGGATTCGACCTTGAAATCGGCGTAGGCGACGAACGGCCCGATGGCCATGCCGAGGCGGGCCGATTCCCCGGCCATGGCTTCCTGGTCGGCGGCCGGCCTGTTCATGAGGCCGTTGTCGAACCAGGCCCGGAAGCCCTGGTCGGCCATGAACTTGATCTGCTCGACCGGGCTTTTGCCGGCGTGGCCCTCAAAGGCCCCGATGGAGGGCGCGTACTTGAGCTTGAAGGGCGCCGCGGCCGCCGGGCCGGCCTTGCTCCGTCCGAAAGCGGCTCCCGGCGCCAGCGAGGCCGCCGCGGCCCCGAGGGCCGCCGCTTTGAGGAAATCCCGCCGGGTCGAATGCGATGTTCTGTCGTCCACCGATACCTCCTGGCTCGAAGTTCCGGGCGGCACGCGGACGGCCCCAAGGACCGGATCAGGCGGACCGGGGATCAAAGACAGGGAACAGGGGGGACCGGGATGCTCGGAGAGTTCTGGTGACGCCCACGACAGGGAGATTCTATGCGAAAGGGCCCGGCCATTTCAACCGCCCGGCTCCCGCACCGCGGGACCGGAGGCCCGCCAAGCTTATCTCAGCCGGTCTCCCGGATGGCCGAGAGGGCTCGTCCCGCGTAAGCTTTGAGACAAAGCCTAATTCCTAGTAAAACAGTAGGAAATAGGACAGCCTGTCCTCCGCGAGGGACAAAGGCCCCGCTTTTCCCAAGCGGCGTTCATTTTGGTTCCCTGAGGCTCGGCCGGCGACGGGAATGGCACGATGCTTGCATAAGCGTGGGTTGGCTCGCCCGAAGCGGGCCAGAAAGGAGATCAAAATGAGAATCGCGAAAATCGGGCTCATGGTCCTTATCCTCGCGGCCGCCGCCCAGGCCCAGACGCAGGACCTCGGCCTGGGGGCCTTCGCCAATGAGAGCGGGGACATCCTGGTGGCCGTGGACGCCTCGCTCGTCAATCTGGGCCGGACGAATCCCTACGTCATGTTCGTCGCCTTTTTCGCGGCCCCCGACGTCGGCCGGTCGGTGACCGTCGCCGCCAAGGACGTGGTCATGGTCTACAAAGGCCAAGAGTACCACATGCCCTCGGTCAAGGAGTTGCGCAGCGAGTACCGGGGCGAGATCCGGGACATCAGCTTTTACCAGCGTCTGGGCAAGGAGGGCATCTCCTCCTCCTGGATCCGGTTCTATTCTTTCCCCGAGCGCTCCAACTTCTTCCCCCCGTTGACCCTGGACGCCCCGCTGCCCGCCGCCGACGGCTTCATGTCCGGCCAGATCGGCTTCATGACGCCGCTCTATTTCAAGAACCCCGGTTTCGCCAAGGGTGACCGGCTCCTGATCAAGGTCCGGGACGCCAAGGACCCGGGGATCACCGGTGAGTGCGAGGTCGTCCTCAAGTGAAGGCCGGCGTCATTCAAGGATAGCCCGGAGCTCGTTCGCCGACCGGGCCGGTCGGAGACAGGCGCCGGCGGAACAGACGCGGGCGGCGGCGACCCCGCCGCCCGCGTCCATATCTTTCGTGAACGGGGCCAGCCGTTCGACGGCTCGCGCCGTCGTCGGGTCGTCGATGGGCTTGAAGAGAATGACGGCGTTCGGCCAATAGGAGTTTCGGACAGCCTCCAGGAGCTCACGGGTCTCCGGGGCCTCCCTCCGGCCGACAATGACGATCTCGTGTGCGGGTCCCAAGGCGAAGTCCAAGCCCCGCAGGAATTCCGTGTGCGCCCGGGGATGGGCTTCGACCTCGGCGGCGAACGCCGAGGCCTGGCGGCCGGCCAGAGACTCGAGGTCGGCCCTACCGGTCATCCGGGCCAGCCGCAGGAGGTTCCCCAGCATGACGGAGTTCCCGGCCGGCACGGCGCCGTCGTAGATCTCTTTTCGGCGCACGGAGATGTCCGGGCCGGCCGGAGCGAAGAAGAACCCCCCGTCCCTCTCGTCCCAAAGCCGCTCAATGGCCTGCCCGGCGAGCTCCAGGGCCCGCTCGAGCCATCGGGGATCGAAGCCCGTCGCATAGAGGTCGATGAGCCCTTTGACGAGGAACGCGTAGTCGTCGATGAAGGCCGGCACCCGGGCTTCCCCGTCGGCGTACATGTGCAGGAGCCGCCCGTCCGGCCCGCTCATCCGTTCGAGGAGCTTGTCCGCGGCCCTCTCCGCGACACGCCGATAGCCGTCTTGCCCCGTCACCCGGCCCAGCCCGGCCAGGGCCCCGATCATCAGCCCGTTCCAATCAGTGAGGATCTTGGTGTCCTTGAACGGCCGGACCCTTTTTTCGCGGGCCGCGAACAGCATCTGCCGAACGCGGTCCAGCTTTTTCCCCCGGTCCGCGAAGCTCTTCGTCCCTTCGCGCCCGGCCGCGTCCGGCCTCGCCTGGTGGAGGATGTTCCGCCCGTCCGGGCCATGCCCCGGCTCGGCGAAGTTGCCTTCGGCCCGGGCGCTGAACATCCCGGCGGCCAAGGCCGCGTCCCGGTCGCCGAGCGCGTCGCGGATGTCGTCCAAGGTCCAGACGTAGAAGCGACCCTCTTGGCCTTCGCTGTCGGCGTCCTCGGCCGTGTAGAAGAGGCCCTCCGGCGAGGTCATGTCCCGGGAGACGTATTCGGCGACCTCCTCGGCCGTCCGGAGGAAAGGGGTCTTTCCCGTGGCCGCGTAGGCCTCCGCGTAGGCCTCGACGAGCAGGGCCTGATCGTAGAGCATCTTCTCGAAATGGGGCAGGAGCCAGCCGGCGTCGGTCGAATAGCGATGAAAGCCGAAACCGAGGTGATCGTAGATGCCGCCGAGCCTCATGGCCTCGAGCGTCCCCTCGGCCATGGCCAGGGCCGCCCCGCTGCCCGTCCTTTTCGCGTAGCGCAGCAGGAAACCGATGTTGTGGGGGATGGGGAACTTGGGGGCGTTCCCGAAGCCGCCGCGGGCCTCGTCGAAATCGGCCTCGAGCTCCCGGAAGGCCCGGTCGAGGACGTCCGCGCTCAGCTTTTCACGGTCGTCGTCTTCGCCCCCCGTCGATGCCGGCGGCCTCTCCAGGTTCGACATGACGGCTCCGGCCGCCCGGAGCACCTCCTCGCGCTTGGTCTCCCACGCTTCTTTGAGGCGCGGCACGAGCTCCATCAGCCCGACCCGGCCCCAGCGCCGCGTCTTGGGGAAATACGTCCCGGCGAAGAACGGCCGCTTGTCCGGGGTCATGACGACCGTCAGCGGCCAGCCTCCCGCCCCGGTCAGCATCTGGCAGACGGCCATGAAGTGGCCGTCGAGGTCGGGCCGCTCCTCGCGGTCGACCTTGACGCAGACGAAGGCCTCGTTGAGAAGCCCGGCGACCTCCGGATCGGCGAACGATTCCCGCTCCATGACGTGGCACCAGTGGCAGGTCGAGTAGCCGACCGACAGGAACACGGGCTTGTGCTCGCGCCGGGCCCGCTCGAAGGCTTCCTCGCCCCACGGATGCCAGTCGACGGGATTATCGGCGTGCTGCAGCAGATACGGGCTTTTCTCTCGGGCCAGGCGGTTCATCCCGGACCTACCTCTTCTGGCCGATGAAACGGTCGATGAACTCGAACGTCCGCCGGTAAGCTTCCATGCGGTTGTCGTGGAGGAGGAACTCGTGGGGCTCGTCGGGGGCGATCATCAGCTCGACGTGAACGTCCCCCTTGGCCCGCAGCCTCTGGACGATGTCGGTCGTCTGCTGGAAGGGGACGTTGCGGTCGTCGTCGCCGTGGATGAACAGAACCGGCGAGGTCCAGCGGTCGACGGCGGCGACGGGGGACGACTCGAAGGCCGTCTTCCGCCGCTTCTCGTCGAGCCGCGACCACCTCATCTGGCTCCAGTCATGGACCCCGGCCATGTCGACGCCGACCTTGAACAGGTCCGAGTTGCGGGCCAGGGCCAGGGCCGTCAGCAGCCCGCCGTAGGACAGGCCCCAGGCCCCGACGCGCTCTGGATCGGTCTCGGGCCGGTCCCTGAGGTACTGGACGCCGGCCAGGACGTCCTGGTACTCGGCCGCGCCTTCCATCCCGCAGCCGGGCGCCTCCCGGAAGGACCGGCCGTAGCCGATGCCGCTCCGGTAGTTGACCGACAGGACGACGTAGCCGCGCGACGCGAAATACTGATTGATGCCGTAGGCCTCGGCATAGAACTCCATGTAGTGCCAGCCGAGGAGCATCTGGCGGATGGGGCCTCCGTGCGTGTAGATGACGGCCGGCCGTCCGTCCCCGGGTTTGGCGCCCTTGGGCAGGAACAGCTGGCAGGGGATCTCGAGCCCGTCGGCGGCCTTGACGACGACGAGCTGCGGGGTGACCAGCTCCTTGGCGGGGAATGCGGCCGGCAGCGGACGCGGGGCGACGACCTCGACCTTGCCGCCTCCCGCCGCCGGGACCGTGGCCACCGAGGTCGGATGGACGGCCGTGGCGTGGAGGAAGGCCACCCGTCCGCCGGAAGCCAAGGGGACGGGATAGGTGCCGATCGTCCCGGAGGGCGTCAGGGCGACGGCCCGGCCCCCGGCCGTCGGGGCTTTCCAGATCTTGCGGCCGTGGACATCGCCCATGTTGCCGGCGAAGTAGAGCGTCGCCCCGTCACGCGACAGCGCGAGATGCTCGACGAACCCGTCGCCGGGCGTCAGGTCGACGGGCTCGCCGCCTTCGAGCGGCAGCGAGAAAACGTGGTTCCATTCCTCCCGCTCGGCGGTGAACAGGACGCGGCCCGTGGCCGTCAGCTCGAAGTTCCGGAAGGTGTGGAAGCGCGGCCCGTCCTTGGGCGTCCGCCAGACCTCGCGCCCCTCGCCCGTCGCGGCGTCGGCCACCCAGATCCCCAGCTCGACCGGGCCCCGGGAGCGGAAGCTCGGCATGTCCTCGTTCCCGTAACTCAGGCCCGGCCGGCGCACGAAGGCGATCAGGCGGCCGTCGGCCGACCAGCGGGGCTCGCTGTCCCGGTCGACGCCCGGAGCGAGCCAGGTGATCCTGCGGCGGACGAGGTCGTACACGCCGACGAAGCTGTGGTCCTGACGGCTGCTGACAAAGGCGATCCGTCCTCCGTCGGGCGACCATCGCGGTGAGCCGTTGCGCCCGGCGGCGCGGAAGAGGAGCTCCGGGCCGGGCGCTCGGTCCGCGACCAGCCGGGGCGCCAGGGGGACGCGATAGAGCAGGCCGTCCCGGACGAGGACCGCCCACCGCCCGTCCGGCGAAATGACGGGATCGCGGCCCTCCGCGATCTTCCATGGCGCGCCGCCGTCGGTCCGGACGGCCCAGACGGCCTGCTCGCGCCCGAGCGGGTCGCTGTCGGAGTTGGTCACCCAGCCGGCGGCGTTGGGATCGCCGCCCTTGACGAACACGGCCGTCGAGCCGTCGGGGGTCAGCGACACGTCGGGCAGCTCGAAGACCTCGTCCGGGGCGAAGCCCGTCAGGTTGACGGGCCTGAAGTCGGGGGCCGCCGCCGTCCAGACGTTCCTCGCGCCCCGGTCATGGAAGACCCAGGCGAGGCGGTCGGCTTCCGCCGCCGCGACCAGGCTCCACGGGTAAGGGGGCGACAGGACGTCCTCCAGGCTGAAAGGACGCTCGGCCGGCCGGGCGCCGGGGACGCCGGCCGCGAGCCAGGAGACGGCCAGCAACAGGATGGCGGTGCGCGCTTTCATGGTCCCTCCTCGGTGTCTATTTCTCCGACGGCGCCAGGACGACCTTCTCCAAATTCATGGCGTGGTTGTTGACGACGCACGTGATCTTGACGCGCAGGGTGTGCTTGCCCGCCGGAAGGTCGATCGTTCCCACCGAGAAGGCCTTGGGAAAGTAGACGCTCGGTGAGCTCTCGGTCCGGGCGGGTATCGTGACGCCGTCGATCTCGACCGCGAACGAGGCCTGCCCGCCCCACATGCTGGCGTAGGAGACGAGGACCTCGTAGGTCCCGGGCTTGTCCGTCGTGAATTCCCAGACGGGGTAGTCGTTGACGTTCTGCCAGTTGGCGAGCATGGTCGTCCGGTAGAAGTGGTCGAGGTAGGCCCGCTGCCCCATCTCGGACTGCAGGTCGGCGAGATGGACGGGCAGCTCGATGAGTCCGCGGCGGTCGGGCCGGATCTCATAGGGATCGACCGCGGGCTCGCCCTTGAGCTCCACGGCGACCACGGACACATCGGGGTCGGGGGCCCGGGCGGGAAGGTTGATGATGACGTCCCGGCCCGCCCGGCGGTGGCGGAGGGCCTTGGTCCCGTCGGCCAGCAGATAAGCTTTCTTGACGTCCGTCCTGAGGCCCGGGAGGACGATCCTGCCGTCCCGGGGCCAGCCCATGACGTGGACGTAGAGCGTCCGGCCCTTGACCGTCACCCGGCCGAAGAACGGCAGCCGCTCGAAGACGCTGGCTGTCGTCCCGTAGATGGATTCGCCGTTGGCGGCCAGCCACTCTCCCATGCGCTCGAGGCGGGCGACGAACTCGGGCTGGATGCGGCCGTCGGGCTGAGGCCCGATGTTGAGCAGCAGGTTGCCTCCCTTGCTGACGATCTCGACGAGCTGGCGGATGAGCTGGGGGGCGCTGTGGAACTCGGTCTCATACCGGTTGTAGCCCCAGCCGTTCCAGTTCATCGTATAGCAGGCCTCCCAGAGGCGCGGCGAGCCGTCGGGGCCGCGGACGCCGGTGGCCGGGACGAAGTTCTCGGGCGTGCCGAAGTCGCCGTGGCCGGGCTCGCGCTTGAAGAGCCGGTCGTTGACGAGGAGGGCCGGCTTGAGCCCCCGCAGGAGCCTCTCGATCTCGAAGGCCCGCTGCTCCTCGTTGGAGTGCTCCCATTCGCCGTCGAACCACAGGACGGCCGGGTCGTACCGGGTGACCAGCTCCGTGATCTGGGCGACGGCGAAGTCCATGTAGCGGTTGAAATCCGCGCCTTTCGCGCTGCGGTCCGTCTCCCAGGTGCGGCGGGGAAGGTAGTCGGGGTGGTGCCAGTCCATGATCGAGTAGTAGAAGCCGAGCGGGAGTCCGGCCTTGCGGCACGACCCCGCGAGCATGGCCAGGATGTCCCGGCCGTAGGCGGCGCTCATGACATCGTAGTCGCTCGCGTCGCTGTCGTAGAGGGCGAAGCCGTCGTGGTGCTTGGAGGTGATGACGATGTACTTGACGCCGGCCCGCTTGGCCAGAGCGGCCCACTCGTCCGGATCGAAATGGACCGGATCGAAATCCTTGGCCATCCGGGCGTACTCCTCGCGCGGGATCTGGAGGAGGGTGCGGGCCCACTCTTCGCGGCCGGTCATCGAATAGACACCCCAGTGGATGAACAGCCCGAATTTGGCGTCACGGAACCAGGCCGTCCGGGCGGGGTCGGCTTGGGCGGGGGGGGCGTCAACGGGCCCATCCGGGAGCCGCGGCGGCCCCGTCGTCGAAACGACGGCGGCCCCGGCGATGACCAAGGCCAGAGGACAAAGGATGAAGGCGGCGATCGGCCGGATTCTCATGGGACCTCTCCTTCCCGACGGCGACGGCCCCAGATTATCCTCGGCGCGCGGGAGTGTCAATGCCGGCGGTTGCTTTGCGCCCCCCGTTCCTGGATAATACCCGCTTATGCTCCGGATGCGGACGAGGACCGACCGACGATGGCCCTGAAAAGGACGGCCGTAGCGCTTCTGGGATCGCTCTGGCTGGTCTCCGTTCCCCTCCATTCCGCGATCGAAAATCTCCGGGCGGTCCGGGTGGACAACGGGCCCCGGCTCGACGGGACGCTCGACGATGAATGCTGGGCCCGGGCCGTGCCTTTCGTCGACTTTCTCCAGCAGCAGCCCGTTCCCTCCGGCCGGCCGTCCGAGAGGACCGAGCTCAGGGTCGTCTATGACCAGGACAGCCTCTACATCGGGCTGGTCTGCTTCGACAGCGAACCCGCCAAGATCGCGGCCATGTGCATGGCCCACGATCGCTTCCAGCCCTACCGGGGGGTCGACGACGACGTCGTCCGGGTCCTGCTGGACCCCTTCCAGGACCGGAGGAACGCCTATATCTTCATCGCCAACGCCTGCGGGGCCCGGAGCGAGGGCCTGGCCAGAGGCGAGCGCTATTCCCTGAGCTGGGACGGGATCTGGGACGCGGCCAGCGCGGTCTTCGACGGCGGCTGGAGCGTCGAGATGCGCATCCCGTTCAAGACGATCTCATTCAACAGCGCTCTCTCCGCCTGGGGCCTCAACGTCGAGCGATACATCGCCCGCAAGCAGGAGACCATCCGGCTCTCACGCCCGGAGATCAACGCCTTCTTCGGGAATCCGGCCAACGCCGCCCTTCTCCAGGGCGTCTCCGGCGTGCGGCAGGGCCTGGGGCTCACCTTCAGGCCCTTCGGCAAGCTGTCCCTCTCGAGCCTTCCGGAGGAGGACGGGACGCAGTGGAAGATCGACGGGGGGTTCGACGTCTTCAAGAACTTCACGTCCAATCTCGTCGGGGCCTTTTCCTACAACACCGACTTCGCCGAGACCGAGGTCGACGAGCGGCGCATCAACCTGACCCGCTTTTCCCTCTATTTCCCCGAGAAGCGGACCTTTTTTCTCGAAGGATCGGAGTATTTCAGCTTCGGCTCCGTCGGCGGAGGGGGGATGGGCGGGCCTTCGTTCATCCCCTTCTTCAGCCGGCGGATCGGGCTCGTCGAAGAGGAGCAGATCCCGGTCGCCTTCGGGGCCAAGGTCTACGGGAAGGTGGGCCGGACCAGCCTGGCCGTCATGGACGTCCGGACGAGGCCTTTCAGCGGGGACCTCGTCGATCTCTCCGCCGAGAACTTCCTGGCCGCCCGCGTCTCGCAGAACATCTTCGACGAGAGCAAAGTCGGGGTCATCTTCACGAGCGGGATCCCCACGAACGCCAACGATCCGGCGACGGCCGGGCCGAACACTCTCGCCGGGATCGACTTCGACTTCACGACCTCGCGGTTCCTCGGCGACAGGAACTTCTCGGCCCAGGGCTGGGCCGTTTACAACTGGAATCCCCGGGAGGACGGCAAGCACCACGGCTTCGGCTTCAGGCTCGACTATCCGAACGACCTTTGGGACATCTCCGCGAATTACAGCTACTACGGCGACGCCCTCGAGCCGGGGCTGGGCTTCCTTCCCCGCAACGCCGTCCAAGTCCTTTCGGGGGGGCTGAGCTACAAGCCCCGTCCGGAGAAGGGCGTCCTGGGGCGCTGGATCCGGCAGCTGTTCTTCGAGCTGCGGCCGAGCTTCTATTGGGACCTCACGGGCTTCCTGGAGACGAGCCGGATCTTCGTCGCCCCCCTCAACCTGCGGACCGAGGGAGGATCGCACATCGAGTTCAACTTCTCCGTGAACCGCGACGTCCTGCCCGAGGGCTTCGAGATCTCCGAAGGGATCATCATCCCTCCGGGGCCGTACGAATTCACGAACTACAACGTCCAGTACAGCTCCCCCTCGTACGGCTCTTTGATCCTCGGCGGGGAGGTTCGTTTCGGCCCGTTCTATTCGGGGACCTACCGGGACGCCCAGATCAACGTGTCCTTCCGACTCAACGGTCATTTCAATCTCGGCCTCTCGAGCAACTTCGTCAAAGGGAACCTCCGGGAAGGGGCCTTCACCGAGAACGTCCTCCAGCTCAAGGCCGACGTCTTCGTCTCTCCCGATCTCGGGCTGATGAACATCATCCAGTATGACGATGTGAGCCGGACCTTGGGGGCCAACGTCCGCTTCCGCTGGCAGATCTCCCCCGGCAACGTGATCTACCTGGTCTACAACTCGATCTGGGAGCGGGAGATCGATCCGGGCCGGCGGTTCCTCCGCTTGGAATCGGGCGGCGTCTTCAAGATCACCCTGTCCATCCGGCCATGAGATCCTGAGGCGCGCCCGGAGACGACCGGGCGGAAAGCCGCCGACAGGACGACGGCTCGGCTCGTGGATGCATCCGTCCCGGTGTTCCATCCCGGCGGAATGGCCGGACCCGCGGCACAAAATCCCCCGCCCATGAGAAAATCGGCGGCCGCCGAGCGTTTTTTAGTGAAGGAAAGGGGAGGAGGGAACAAGGCCGTGAAGGTGAGGTCCCAGAGATGAGCCGAACTCTTCAAGCGCTGGACCGGGTGGCCGATCTCGTCCTGGCCGAGGTGCCATCCGACCGGGCCCTGTTCCGGGTCCTTGGGTCCGGAGGGGACACCATCGCCGAGGTCAGCCGCCGCCGGGACGGGGCCGGAGAGGAGCCGGACCAGGGAAGGGATGCCGACCTGGCCTTGGCCGGCCGGGTCCTGGAGTTCGGCCGTCCGGCCCTCATCCCGGATCTCGCGGCCGCCCCCGAGTTCGCCGACCTCGATCCCGTCGGCGAAGGGTGGCCGGCCGGCATCCTGTCCTATCCGTGGACATCCGCGGGCCGGCCGGCCGGGATCGCCTACCTGGCCAGGACCGGATTGAGGCCGCCGTACGGCCGGAGGGACCTCGAGTTCCTGGCCATCTCCCTGGCCCCCGTCCTCTATCTCCTGAAGCCCGACGGGAACGGTGACGGCGGCGGTGCGTCGGTCCCCGCCGCGGCCGTCGCCTCTTCCGGCCCCGGCCCGTTCCTCGGCGTCACGCCCGCCGCCCGGATGATCCGGTCGATGATCGAGAAGGTCAGCGACACGGACGCCCCCGTCTTCCTCTGGGGGGAGAGCGGGACGGGCAAGGAGCTGGTGGCCCGGACCATCCACGAGACGGGCCGGAGGCGCGCCGGGCCGTTCGTCGCCGTCAATTGCGGGGCCATCCCCGAGCCGCTCCTCGAGAGCGAGCTTTTCGGCCACGCCCGGGGCTCGTTCACGGGGGCCTTCCGGGACAAGACCGGGCTCATCGAGGAGGCCTCGGGCGGGACGTTCTTCCTCGACGAGATCGGCGACATGCCGCTCGCGCTGCAGCCCAAGATCCTCCGCGTGCTCGAGGAGAGGAGGATCAGGCGGGTCGGCGAGACCCGGACCCGGCCCGTCGACGTGCGCTTCATCAGCGCCACGAACAAGGACCTCGAGAAGGAAGTCGCCCGGGGCCGGTTCCGCGAGGACCTCTCGTACCGGCTGCGGATCATCACCCTCGAGCTGCCTCCCCTGCGGGACAGAAAGGACGACATCGTGCTCCTGCTCGACCGGCTCCTCGACCAGCACGCCCGGTCGACGGGCAAGCCCCGGCCGTTCTTCTCGCCCGTGGCCCTCGAGATCCTGGTCCGCTATCCCTGGCCCGGCAACGTCCGCGAGCTTCAGAACGAGGTCCAGCGGGCCCTGATCATGGCCGGCGACAGCCCGCTCATCCGGGAGGACTTCCTGTCGCCCAAGGTCAATCCCGGAGGGGAGACCTACACGCCGTCTTCCCACCGTTTCTCGGCGGCCAAGGCCGATTTCGAACGGCGGTTCCTTCGCGAGGCCCTGGTCCGCTGCGGCTACCACCGCTCGCGGACGGCCGCCGAGATCGGCCTGACCCGCCAGGGCCTGTTCAAGCTGTTGAAGAAGCACGGCATCCGCGATTGATGCCGCCGCCCGGGTTATGCTACATTCGGGCCATGACGGACGACAAGGACAAGCCCGGGGTTTTCAAGGTGACCTGCCCCTGCTGCGGGGCCGCCCTGTGGGTGGACGGCGAGGGCCGCGCGGTCCTCAAGTCCGAGAAGGCGGCCAAGAAAAAAGGATCCCTCGACGACATGCTGGTCAAGGAGAAGGAGCGCCAGGACGGCTTCGGCCGCAAGTTCGAGGCCACCTTCGAGCTCCAGAAGGAGCGCCACGCCAAGGCCGACGAGCTGTTCAAGCAAGCCCTCGAAAAGGCCGAGAAAGGGGAGGGGGAAGAAGGGACTTGAACGGGGACACACAGAAAGAGCATATGTCCCCGGGCGGCATCCGTTCATACTCCCCGTAGCGGAGGGGGACACGCCGGCGAAAGATAGTAACGCAGTTATCCAGGTATGATACCCGGTGAGGCTGCGGAAAAAGAGGCCGCAGGGTTGTCCTCGAGGGGAGCATAAAGCGGTGATCTAGCCTTTCCGGGACGGATACGCGGCCCATTCCAACCGGATCCGGACCGGGAAGGCGTGAAGGATCACCGCGCGGACCGAGAGGATATCCCGAGGCCTCTCCGCAGCCTCGAGAACGGGGCGGACGAACTTGGCGTTAGCTTCCGGCCTGGGTTTCATCCTCGCGGACGCGGGGGGCCATGGTGAACCCGGTCAGGCCGAATATGGCCAGGACGATGACCGACAGATAGTTCATGAAGGCCCACGGCAGGTAGTCGAAGGTCGACACCCCGATGGTCCCCGTGATGTAGACCCCGGCCATGCTCCAGGGCACGAGGGGGACGATGATCCCGCCGCTCTCCTCGATGAGCCGCGACAGGTTCTTGGCGGCCAGCCCCTTTTTCCGATAGACGGGCCCGAGCAGGTCGGCCGGCAGGATCATCGACAGGTACGAGCTGCCCGTGATCAGGGCCGATAGGACGGCCGCCCCGATGGTCGTAAAGACCAGGCTCCAGACCTTCCGGGTGAAGCGCATGACGCGGTCGAGGATGACGGCCAGGCAGCCCGTCCTCTGCATGATGCCCCCGAAGCTGAAGGCCGTGAAGGCGATCAGCTGGGTCTCCATCATGCTCATCATCCCGCCTTTCGACAGGAGCCTGTCGACGACCTCGACGCCCGTGCGGGCCGGCAGGCCCGAGTTCATGGCCGTGGCCACGAGGGGGATGGAGGCTTTCTGGAAGACGACCGCCAGGACGCCGGCCGCGAGCGAGGACAGGATCATGGCCGGGATGGTCGGCTTCTTGGCCACCGCGAAATAGAAGATGACGGCCATCGGCAGGAGGAGCCAGACGTTGAAAGTGTAGTTGGCCCGCAGGGTCGAGAGGATGAGATCGAGGGTCTCGGACTCGACGGCCTTGGCCCCGTAGCTCAGGCCGACGAAAAAATAAATGGCCAGGCCCGTCAGCCAGGCCGGCACCGCCGACCACATCATGTGCTTGATGTGGTCGAAGAGGTTGGAGCCCGAGATGACCGTGGCCAGGTTCGGGATGTCGGACAGCGGCGAGATCTTGTCGCCGAAATAGGCCCCGGCGACGATGGCCCCGGCCGCCGGGGCCAGGGGGATGCCGAGACCCATGGCGATGCCCATGAAGGCCACCCCGACCGTGCCGATCGTCCCCCAGGAGGTGCCCGAGGCCACGGCCACGACCGAGCAGACGACACAGGCCGTCGGCAGGAAGAACTGGGGCGAGATCAGCTTGAGGCCGTAGTAGATGACCATGGGGATGGTCCCGCTGGCCATCCAGGACCCGACGAGAATGCCGACCGAGAGCATGATGAGGATGGCCGGCATGGCCTTGTGGATGCTGTCGACGATGCCCCGCTCCATGTCCTTCCAGGCGAACCCGAGGATGAGGCCCAGGGTCCCGGTGATGAAGGCCGCGCTGACGAGCAGCACTTGGGCCTTGATCTGGTATACGCCATAGCCCACGCCGAGCAGCAGGGCCATGGCGACCAGGGGGATGAGGGCCACGCCGAATTTCGGCGGCTTCCCGGACGGCTCGGGAGCGGCCTTCGTCTCCGGGGCGGAAGGGGGCTGCGGGGTCCGGGCGGCGTCGTCCATAATCGTCCTCTTATTCGCTGAAGGTGCCGCGGGCGAGAAGACCGCCGTCGGCCATCATCCGTTTCCCGCGGGCGATGACATCGGTCAGGGCCAAGTCCTCGTCGACCAGGATGACGTCGGCGTCCCGGCCGGGCTCGATCCGCCCTTTGCCGGCGAGCTTGTAGAAGTCGGCGGCGTTGGTCGAGAACAGGCGGACGGCCTTGTCCAATGGCAGGGCCTTTTTGACGGCAAGGTCGCGGAACTTCCGGTAGAAGTCTCTCTCCGTGGCGACGGTGAGACGAACGAGCTTTCCCGAGTCGTCGAAGACGGGCAAGCTGCCGTTGCTGTCCGAGCTGACCATCAGCCGCTCGAGGGGCAGGCCCCGCTCGGCGAAGGCGGCGACGCACGTTTCGAGCGGCACGTCGGGGTCGCCGGGACCGGGATCGGGCCCGACGGTCACATCGATGGCCCCGCCGGCCGCCACCCAGCGGAGGGCGTCCTCGAAGAGCCCGGGATTGCGGTTGGCGTGGGTCGGGACGAGCTGGGTGGGCGGGATCTCGGTCTCGGCGACCAACCGGAAGAAGAATTCCAGCTTCCGGCGCCCGTCCCCCAGGTGGAGGTGGAGAACGCCGGCCTTGCCGCCCAGCATCCCCCCGACGCGGCACTCGGAGGCCAGGCGGGCGACCTCGTCGAAGGTCGGCTGCGAGGAGCGGTGGTCGGAGACGGCGATCTCGCCCGCGCCGATGACCTTGTCGATGATGATCAGGTCGGAGCGGACGCTTCCGGTCAGGGTCCGGACGGGGATCTCGTAGGAGCCCGAGAAGATGAAGGTCGACAGGCCCTCGATCTCCAGGGCCCGGGCCTTGGCCAGGAGGGAGGTCATGTGGCGGGTGACGCCGTCGGTGCCGAGGCAGCCGATAACCGTCGTGACGCCGCTCGAGACGATGTCCTCGACCCGGATCTCCGGGGCCCGGGTGGCCGGGCCGCCCTCGCCGCCGCCGCCCAGGATGTGGACGTGGGGGTCGACGAGGCCCGGCAGGACGCGCTTTCCGGCCGCGTCCAGGATCTCGACCTCAAGGCCGTCGAAGCGGATGCGGCCGGGCTCGGCGACGGCTTCGATCGACCCGCCGGCGACGAGGATGTCCTTGCGGCCCAGCGGTTCCGGAGCGAAAACATCTCCGTTGCGTATCAACGTGGCCATGGGCGCCTCCTTCCGCAGGCTCGGAGCGGGCCTAAGTTAGCACGCTTGTCGGGGGCTTGACAAGCCGCGGCGGCCCGGACCCGCGGTCTTTGATATTCCGGGGCGGATTCAGTAGAATACCTCCCACGCCATGGCCACCTTCGAGGACGAATTCCAGCGCATCGAGAAATTCGTCGATCGCGTGACCTGGGGCCTGCTCGTCCCCAAGAAGGTCGACCTCCGCGGGGGCCGGAACTTCCTCCGGGAAGGCCCCAACATCATCGTTGGGAACCACATCGGGAGCTACAAGGACGTGGCCATCCTGTTCCGTATCATCCCGCGGATGATCTATTTCACGGCCAACAAGATGGTCTTTGACCGCCGGGAGGCCAGCGAGCTCGTCCTCCGGCACCTCCACCGCCATATGGGCCGGTTCGGCGGGTTCATCCATCTCCTGCTGAACCCGTTCTATTCCTTCATGGTCGATTTCGTATCTGGCCATGCCGCCAAGATCGGCACCATCCCCGTGGACATCTACGGCAGCAAGCGGGAGTCCATCTTCAAGTGCCAGGATTACCTCCGCAAGGGGAGGGCCATCATCGCCCTCCAGGGCCGGGGGCGGGTCCACCCCCGCGACCCGAATCCCTACGTGAAGAGCTTCCGGCGCGGGGTCTCGATCATGGCCTATAACCTATATAGAGAAGAAGGCCTGTCCGTGCCCGTGACCCCGATGTCCATCTTCGGGACCCATATCATGTGGGGCGTGCCGGGCAGGATCCGGGTCAATGTGGGGCCGCCGCTCCATATCAGGGATTTCTGGGGCGACGGAGAGGAGATCGAGACCGTCGATCGGTTCCGGTCGGCCCTCGAAGCGAGGGTCGCGGAGCTCCTCTACGAAAGTCTGTCCTGGAAATAAAAGAGGTTTGACCCCCCCCTCGATTCTGGTATAATCCGCGCCGCTATGACTTTTTCCGGAGGGTGAATCATGTTCAAAGAACATCCGAAAGGCCTGATCGTCGCCTTCTTCTCCAACATGGGCGAGCGGTTCGGCTTTTACACGATGATGGCCATCCTCGTGCTCTTCCTCCAGGCCAAATACGGCCTGTCCGCCGAGAGCGCGGCCAGCTACTACAGCTGGTTCTATTTCGCCATCTACGCCCTGGCCCTGGTCGGGGGCCTGATCGCCGACGCGACGAGCAAGTACAAGCTGGTCATCGGCACGGGCATCGTCGTCATGCTGGCCGGATACATCGTCATCGCCATGCCGGGCATGCCCCTGACCCTGACCCTCGTCGGGCTGTTCACCATCGCCTTCGGCAACGGGCTGTTCAAGGGCAACCTCCAGGCCGTCGTCGGGCAGATGTACGACAACCCCAAATACGACAAGGTCCGGGACACGGCCTACATGATCTTCTACATGGGCATCAACGTCGGGGCCTTCTTCGCCCCGTACGCGGCCACGGCCATGCGGAACTGGTTCCTGCGGTCGCGGGGCTTCGAGCACGACGGCAGCCTGCCGGGCATCTGCCACGCCTTCCTGGACGGGCGCCTGACGGACGCCTCGGCCATCGGCCATTTCGAGACCCTGGCGTCGAGGGTCTCCAGCCAGGTCGTTTCGGGCGCGGAGCAGCTGACCGCCTTCGCCCGCGACTACCTCGACGCCTTCTCCAAGGGATACAACTACGCCTTCGGCGTCGCCGGGGGGGCTATGGTCATCTCCCTCCTGGTGTTCATCATCTTCAACAAGCACCTTCCCAGCAAGACCAAGAAGGCGGTCGCGGGCGAACTGCAGCCCGCCGCGGCCAGCACCTTGAAGAACGTCAGCGGCATCATCATCGCCGCCGTGATCATGGTCGCCACGGCCTTCCTGTTCCAGGCCCTGATGAACGACTTCGCCCTGGGGCTGGCCGTCGGCCTGTTCGTCGGTTTCGTGTCCATGATCGTCCGGGCCTCCACCAAGGAGGAGAAGCCGCGGGTCATGGCTCTGGTCATGGTCTTCGCCGTCGTTGTCTTCTTCTGGATGTCGTTCCACCAGAACGGCCTGACCCAGACCTTCTTCGCCCGGGACTACACGGTCAAGGAGGTCGGCCCGATCACCAACATCTTCTTCAACCTGAAGTCCATCCTGCCGTTCATCGCCGCCGTGGCCGGCCTGATCCTGTTCTTCACGCGCAAGAAGCCCCGCGAGAAGGCGCTCAGCCTGGCGGCTTTCCTGGGCTTCGGGGGTCTGACCTATTACATCGCCAAGGGCTACGTGACGCTCAACCCCATCGCCCCGGAGATCTTCCAGTCCTTCAATCCCATGTTCATCGTCGTCCTGACCTTCCCGGTCATGGGCGTCTTCGCCTGGCTGAGGAAACGGAACCAGGAGCCTTCCACGCCCCGCAAGATCGGCATCGGCATGATCATCGCCGCGGCCGGGTTCATCATCATGGTCATCGGCTCCTTGAAGCTCGTCTCGCCGGGCGAGGTCGCCGCTCAGGGCCTGACCGAGTGGACGAGGGTCTCCCCCTACTGGCTGATCAGCAGCTACCTGACCCTGACCATCGCCGAGCTCTTCCTCAGCCCGATGGGCCTGTCGTTCGTCTCGAAGGTCTCCCCGGGGAGGTTCCAGGGCTTGATGCAGGGCGGCTGGCTGTTGGCCACGGCCACGGGCAATAAGCTCCTCTTCGTCGGCGGCTATCTATGGGACCGGGTCGATCTCTCGATCGTCTGGAGCATCTTCGTCGTCTGCTGCCTGCTGTCGGCCGCGTTCATGTTCGCGATCATGAAAAAGCTGGAGCGGGCGACATCCTCGAGCTGAACAGGGGGGACGCTCCCCCCTCGGAGAAGGGCCTCCCTCCCTTCGAGGTCATGGGGGGGCTCTTCATGGGGAGTCCCCGCGTTGAAATGCGGGCGGGCCTGAGTTAGAATAAAAAGAACCATGGCCCCCGAAAAGGTTCCGTCCGCGCCCCCTGCCGACCAGGGAGCCATCCTCCGCCTGCCGCGGCGGGCCCGGGCCCCTGAAGTGCCAGGCCTCTATCAAGAGATCGCCCGACGGGCCGCCGAGGGCCCCCTGACCATCGATCTCGGGGATGTCCGGGAATTCGACAGCTCGACCCTGGCCCTCATCAATCTGGTCCGTCGGTCATTCCCCGGGGCCAAGATCGTCCAGGCCCAGGGGGCCCTGGACCGGGCCGTCGAGAGCTTCGTCCGGCGGCCGGGGCCCGTCGAGCCCGGCCCGGCTCCCCGGGGGGGGGTCGTCGGGAGGTTCTTCTCGGGCTTCGCCGACACCTTCCTGGGAAAGGTCCGGGCCGCGGGGCGGTTCCTGGCCATGTTCGGCGACGAGATCTACCATCTGGGCGTCTATCTCAGGGAGCGCAAGGGCATCTATCCGGGCGAGACCTGGAACCAGCTTTTCTTCATGGGCTACCGCTCATTCCCCATCGTCTGCCTGCTGATCTTCCTCGTCGGGGTGACAATCTCCATCACCTCGGTCGAGCAGCTCAGCCTCTTCGGGGCCGACATCTATATCGCCGACCTGGTCGGCCTGGCCATGCTCAAGGAGCTCGTGCCTCTCATGACCGGCATCATCCTGGCCGGCAAGGTCGGGGCGGCCATCACCGCCGAGCTCTCCAGCATGGTCGTCCTCGAGGAGGTCGACGCCCTGAGGACCATGGGCGTCGTCCCCGAGAAATACCTCATGGTCCCCCGGCTTCTGGCCATCACTATGGCCGTGCCTCTGCTGGTGGCCATGGCCGACATCGTCGGCATCTTCGGCGGCATCCTCGTCGCCCGGCTGACCTTCGGGATGGCTCCCTCGGCTTTCCTCGACCAGATGATGAACAGCGTCGACTGGTCGGATTTCGCTTGGGGCCTGATCAAGACCGTCGTCTTCGGATGGGCCGTCGTCGTCGGCAGCGGCTTCAAGGGATTGACCGTCGGGCGCAGCGCCGAGGAGGTCGGGCGGGCGACCACGGAATCGGTCGTCCTGTCCGTCACTCTCATCGTTCTTATCGATTGTCTCTTCGCGTTCATCCTGTATTGAGACCATGGATATCATCGAAACGAGCGACCTGGCCGTCGGATACGGGGACGTCCGTGTCCTGGACGAGCTGGATCTGGCCATCCCCCAGGGGCGGATCTCCGTCGTCCTGGGCGTCAGCGGCTCCGGCAAGTCGACCCTGCTCAAGACCCTGGCCGGGCTCATGCCGCCGCTCCGCGGGGAGGTCCGCTTCGCGGGCGCCCCGATCGATTACAATTCCGAGTCGTCCCTGCGTTTCTTGTACGGGAAGGTCGGTGTCCTTTACCAGGGGGGGGCCCTGCTCAACAGCCTGACGCTGGCCGAGAACGTCGCCCTGCCCGTCCGCATGCAGTATCCGGAGATGCCCCTCGGGGTCGTCGAGGACATGGTCCACTCGGCCCTGGCCCAAGTGGGCCTGGCCGACAGCGCCGGCAAGCTCCCCGCCGAGCTGTCCGGGGGCATGAAGAAGCGTGGGGCCATGGCCCGGGCCCTGATCCTCGATCCCGAGGTCGTCTTCTGCGACGAGCCGTCGTCCGGCCTCGATCCCATCACCTCGGCCAGCCTCGACGACCTCCTGATGAGCGTCAAGGAGACCTTCGGGACGACGCTCGTCATCGTCACCCACGAGCTCCGCTCGATCGAGAAGGTCGCCGACCGGGTCTTCGTCCTCAACGAAGGCCGGCTGCACTTCTGCGGGGAATCCTCGGATCTCGCCGCCTCGGAGGACAGGTTCATCAAGACATTCTTTCTCAGGAAGGACGGCCATGATGACACATGAACAGAAGGTCCGGCTGGGGGTATTTCTGGTCCTGGCCACGATCGTCTTCCTCGCCGCCGCGGGGTTCTTCATCGTTCCCAAGCTTCGCGAGGCGGGCGACATCTATACGATCGACTTCTACGACACGTCGGTCCACGGCTTGGTGATCGGGTCCCCGGTCAAGTACCGGGGCGTCGAGATCGGCAAGGTCGTCCGCGTCGTGGTCAGCCCCGAGAATTTCGACTCCGTCAGGGTGACCATCAAGGTCCAGAAAGGCACGCCCATCAAGACCGACATGACGGCCGTGCTGGCCTATGTCGGGCTCACCGGGCAGAAGTACGTCGAGATCAGCGGGGGGACCCCGGAGGCCGAGAACCTCCGGCCCCACGCCGAGATCCCCATGGGCCGGGGCCTCGGCGAGAAGGCCGAGGACATCGTCAGCCACCTCGAGACCGCGGCCAAGCGCATCACCGACCTTCTGGCCCCCGAGAACCTGGAGAACATACGGAGCACGCTGGCCAACGCCGAGAAGAGCTCCGCATCCCTGGCCTCGGTCCTCGAGGCCAGGCAGGAGTCGCTGAGCAACGCCCTGGCGTCCTTCGAGAGGACGTCGGTCGAGATGGCCCGGGTGGCCGAGAAGCTGGGGCCCGTCTCGGACGACCTCGGCCGGCTCGTCCAGAACTTCGACTCCGGCACCCAGGCGGCCCTCGGCAACATCACCGAGCGCTTCTCGAGCCAGGAGCTCGGCCAGGTCATCCAGGACGTCGGGGCCTTCCTCGACACCGCCTCGGTCAGCCTGAAGAAGGTCGAGAGCGTCCTGATCGACCAGCAGGCCGAGCTCAACCGGACCTTCACGGCCCTGGGCATCGCCGTGGAGAACCTGTCGCGCTTCTCCCGCGAGATCTCCGAAGACCCCTCGGCCCTTCTCCGGACGCGAAAGGACAAGAAAAAATGAGGAAAACCGCCCTCGCGACCCTGACCCTCCTTCTCCTGGCCGGCTGCATGACGATCCCGTCGAAGAGGTATTTCCAGATCGCCATGACCCCCGGCCCGGAGGACGCCACCCATCCCTGGATCGGCAAGGTCCTCTACGTGGAGCCGGTCCGGATCGACCCTCTCTACGACGATTTCCGCATCCTCTATCGGATCTCCCCCTACGAGCTGAAATATTATTCCTACGATTTCTGGGCCAAGAAGCCGGATGCCCTGGTCCGCGAGGCCTTGGGCCAATACCTCAACAGGAGGCAGGGCTTCAACCGCGTCGTCCTCGACGTCCTTCAGGCCGATCCGGACATCGTCCTGCGCGCCAACATCCGGTTGATCGAGGAAGTGGACACCGCCCAGGCCTGGTTCGGCCGTCTGTCCATGGACCTGGAGTTCCTCGAGTTCAAGTCGGGCCGCGGGCTGGCCCGGCACGAGTTCGACCGGCGACTGCCGCTGACGGAAAAGAAGGTCCGCTACCTCCCCGCGGTCGTCTCGGCCATCCTCAAGGAGGAGCTCGACAAGGCCGTGGCCGCCCTGGCCGAAGCTCTCAAGAGCTAGCGCCGGCCTGCGGCTCCCGCCAGGGCCTCGAACATAGCCGCGATGTTGGCCACGGGGACGTCGGCCTGGATGTTGTGGACGGCGCTGAAAACGAACCCGCCGCCCGGTCCCAGGATCTCGCACCGGCGGAGGACCTCCTCCCGGACCGCTTCGGGCGTCCCGAAGGCCAGGGTCCCCTGAGTGTCGGTCCCCCCGCCCCAGAAAACGATGTCCCGGCCGAAGTCCGCCTTGAGGCCCGCCGGGTCCATGCCGGCGGCCGAGGTCTGGACGGGATTGAGGATGTCGAAGCCGCACTCGATGAACGAGGGGATGAGCGGCCGCACGGCCCCGCACGAGTGCTTGAAGGTCTTCCAGGCCGTGTGGCGATGGATCCAGGCGTTGATCCGCCGGTAACAGGGCATGTAGAGCTCGCGGAAGTCGGCCACGGAACAGAACGTCGAGCGCTGCGTGCCGAAGTCCGTGCCGCAGACGAAGACGGCCTGGACGCGGTCGCTGACGCGGGAAGCGATCCTCTCCAGGTTCCGGAGGGCCGTTTCGGTCTGCCGTTCGAAGACGGCCCGGACGTAGGGCTTGCGGGTCAGCGTCGAAACATACCATTCCTCGATGTCGCGGATCCCCCTGGGATGCGCGAGGCCCGGGCCGGGGACCAGGGCGATATCGCCGAGGGATGTGCCGCCGAAGCTGGCGACGACGCCCCGGCCGGTCGAAGCGGCCCGGCGGCTTTCGCGCTCGAAGTGGCCGAGGGCGGCCTCGCCGACGGGGCCGAACTCCTCGAGGTTGTCGGCCGGATCGAGCCGGGCCTCGTCGATGGGGCCTTGGCGGATGATGGCGTCGAAGAAGTGCCCGCCGCGGGGCATCCGCCCCGACGGAGGCGCAGCGGGATCGCCGCGGGGGTGGATGAGGGTGTCGCCGCGGGCGTCCTTGGTGGTCCGGAAATGCTCCGAGACGAGGACCTCGGTCCCGTCGTCCATGCGCCAGGGGACCCAGTTCTCATTGGGGAAGCCGAACATCGTATCGGGCCCGTAGACGCCTTCGACGTCGATGCCCAAGGCGGCTTGGAGGTCCTCGTCGATCCAGCCCAGCATCTGGTAGGGTTCGTGGACCTTGACCGGCCGCCTCTCGAGGCCGTAGCGTTCACGGAGGCCGATGACGCACTTGACGTGCATGCCGGTCACGCCCGTTCCGTTGAAGTCGACGGGGACGCGGTCCGGCTCGCGGTGGGCGAGGGCGGCGGCCAGGCGCTCGCGGCCGGTCATGGGCATGGTCGGCTCAGGCGGGAGGGGGGTGCTTGACGAACGTCCCGGCCCGGAACTCGCCGAAGGCCGTCCGCAGCTCTTCCTGGGTGTTCATGACGATGGGGCCCTGCCAGGCGACCGGCTCGCCGAGCGGCCGGCCCGAGAACAGCAGGAACCGGACCGGGGCGTCCCCGGCCGGGACCTCGATCCGGTCGCCGTCGTCGAACAGGATGACCGAGTAGTTCCCCAACGTGGGGGCCCGCTCGAGGTCGAAGTAGCTGGCCGGCTCGAAGTCGTAGGACGGGGCCCGCTCGCCGCCCGCGAAACAGCCCTGGCCCTCGAAGACGTAGGCGACGACCGTGTGGCCGGGCTCGGTCGGGTGGACGAAAGCGGCGCCGGGCGGCAACGACACGTCGAGATACTCGGGATCGGCGACGATGTCCCGGACCGGACCGCGGGTCCCGCCGACACGGCCGGCGATTATACGGACGGTGGCCCCGCCGGGGAGGGTGACCTCGGGGATATCGGAGCCTAGGACATCCCGGTAGCGGGGGTCCATCATTTTTTGCGAGGCCGGGAGGTTGGCCCAGAGCTGGAAGCCGCCCATGCGCCCGTCCCGGCCGCCCTTGGGCATCTCCTGATGGATGATGCCGCTGCCGGCCGTCATCCACTGGACGTCGCCCGGGCCGATGACGCCCTTGTTGCCCAGGCTGTCGCCGTGCTCGGCCGTGCCCCGGATCATGTAGGTGATGGTCTCGATGCCCCGGTGAGGGTGCCAGGGGAAGCCGGGCAGGAACTTGGCCGGGTCGTCCTGGCGGAAGTCGTCGAAGAGCAGGAAGGGGTCGAACATCGGGACCTCGCGGAACCCGAAGCCGCGCCGAAGGTGGACCCCGGCGCCTTCGAGGGTCGGCTGGCTCTTGAGGACCTTGCGGACCGTCCTTGACTTGGCCATGGGCACCTCCGAGGAGCGTCGGACGACCCCATTTTACCACGGGAGGAGCTCGGGGTGTGGCCCTCGTCCTCTCGGATGCTGAGGGGGTGGATCGGCGTGTCGCGAGAGGGCCCGGCTTCTCCGGACGCCATCGCCTCTCCGCGGACCGCCCGATGACCGGAACATCGGGACGGGTCCGTGAGCGGGAGCCGGCGTGGCTAGGGCGGGCCGGATGTCGGTCCTGAGCCGGAGGGGGGCGGATCCCCGCGACGCCTGCTGACGGCCCGCATGAGGAGGAAGACGGGGAACCCGGCGGCGAAGAACAGCCCCCCGAGCAGGGCCTCGCGCGTCTGGGTCAGAAGCACGTTGGCGGCAATGAGCAGCATGAAGACGACGAAGAGGATGGGCAGCAGCGGGTAGAGAGGGACGCGGTAGCCTGTATAAGGCTCGCCCGAGCGGCGGGCCTTGCGGCGCAGAAGGAAGATCGAGGACGAGACCAAGGCCAGGGTGATGGTGTCGAGGAACATGACGTAGTTGACGATGTTCTCGAAGGTCCCCAGCAGGAAGATCGAGACCAGGATGAGGGCGCCGAGGAACAGCAGCCCGAACTCCTGGGTCTGGGTCCGGGGATTGACGGCCATGAACGGCCGCGGCAGGGTCCGGTCCTCGGCCATGGAGTAGTAGACCCGGGGGATCTGCATCAGGGTCACGTTGAGGAAGCCCATGGCCGAAAGGAAAATGGCCAGGGAGACGACCAGCCAGCCGATCTCCCCGAAGGTCACCCGGGCCGTGGCGGCGGCGACCAGGTCGGCGGCGGCGACACCGGGGACGCCGAGGGCCTTGACGTAGGCCACGTTGATCGTCAGGTAGCAGGCCAGGACGATGAGGATGCCGAAGAAGATGGCCCGCGGGACGTTGCGGCGGGCGTCGCGGACGTCGGCCCCGAAATTGATGGTGTTCTGGTAGCCGCCGTAGGCGTAGAAGACGTAGATGAACGACACTCCCAGGGCGAACAGCCAGGGCCGGTCGAGCGGGAGGGCGGCCGGCCCGGCGGGGGCTTTGCGCGACAGGAAGGCGGCGGCGGCCAGGACGCCGATCATGGCGACCTTGAGCAGGCTGAGGACGTTCTGGGCCCAGGCGCCGGTCTTGATGCCCAGGTAATTGATGACGACAAGGACGAGGATGAGGACGACGGCCGTCAGCTGGACGGTCTCGCGGCCCGCGGCCTGGCCGCGGAAGAGGATGGGGGTCAGGTACTCGGCGCCGATGAGGGCCACGGCGGCCGCCCCGGCCCCGTTGAGGACGACGACGCTCGTCCAGTTGAGCATGAAGGCCAGGCCCGAGCCGTAGTTCTCGGCGACGACCTTGTAGTATCCGCCGGGCTTGGCGAACCGGCCGCCGATCTCGGCGAAGATCAGGGCCCCGACGAGGCTGACCAGGCCGCCGAGGGCCCAGGCGGCGAAAAAGAGCGTCGGGGTGCGGGCCGCCTGGGCGACCAGGGCCGGGGTCCGGAAGATGCCGATGCCGATGATCAGGCTGACGACGATCATCGTCGCGTCGAAGGTCGTCAGCTTGGCCTTGATGCTCATGGAACCGGTCCTCGCGCTCCCGCGGACCATTCTATCCAGGGCCGGCCGGTTTTCAAGGGGAGAATTTCCGGGGGATCAAGTGGGAATCCCGTTGACGGCCCGCTCGATGCGCTCGAGGGCCTCGACGAGGAGGGCCCGGCGGCAGCCGAAGTTGACCCGGACGAAGCCGGCGAGCTCCGGTCCGAAGAGGATGCCGTCGCTGAAACGGACCTTGGCCTCGCGAAGGAAGAACCCGGCGACCTCGGCCGGATCGAGACCGAGGCCTCGGGCGTCGAGCAGGGCGAGATAGGTGCCCTCGGGCCGGACGAGACGCAGCCGCGGGAGGCGCTCTTTGATGAAGCGTTCCATGAGGTCGACGTTGGCCTCGAGGTAGGGGAGGAGCGCATCGAGCCAGTCCGCGCCGTGGGCGTAGGCGGCCTCGAACCCGACCAGGCCGAACACCTGGCCCAGCTCGAAGCCGGACCGCTCCCGCTCGTCCTCGAAGGCTTTGAGGAGAGCCGGATTCGAGGCGACGACGACGGCCGTCGACAGGCCGGGGATGTTGAACGTCTTGCTGGGCGCGACGCAGGTCACGGTCCGGGCGTCAAGCTCGGGGGACAGGGCGGCGAAGATCCGGTGCCGATGTCCGCGGAACACGAGGTCGTGGTGGATCTCGTCGGAGACGACCGTGAGGTCGAGCTCGACGGCCAGGCGGCCGATGGCTTCGAGCTCTTCGCGCGTCCAGACCCGGCCGACCGGATTGTGCGGGCTGCAGAGAATGAGCAGCCGCGCGCCTTCGGCGACGGCCCTCCTTCGGAGGTCGTCGAGGTCCATCGCGTAGCGCCGGCCGTCGAAGCGCAGGGGGTTGCGGACGACCCGTCGGCCGTTGTTCTCGACAGTATAGTAGAAGGGGTGGTAGACGGGCGTCTGGATGAGGACCCCGTCGCCCGGCCCGGTGAACGCCCGGACGCAGAAGTTGAGAGCCGCGACGATCCCCGGGGTCAGGGCCATCCATTCGTCGCGGACGCTCCAGCCGTGACGGCGCTCAAGCCAGCTGCCGGCGGCCCGCCAGAAGGACGGCGGGACCTCGGGGTAGCCGAAAACGCCGTGATCGGCCCGCCGGCGGAGGGCCTCGACGACCGCCGAAGGGGCCTCGAAGTCCATGTCGGCCACCCACATCGGGATGACGTCCTCGTCCCCCGGGCGCCCCGCGACGCCCCACTTCATGGACTCCGTCGCCCGGCGGTCGACGGCCTTGTCAAAAATGGGGGACATGATACCTATTTCCCTATTCTTCATTGTCTTCCTGCTTCCCGTGGGCGGCCGGACTGCCTCTCAATCCCCTTCCGGGGCGGCCTGGGATTGACCCTTTCGGGCTGGAAAATGGGAAATAGGTATCATGTCCCCCAATTAAACTTGCCGTCGCGGGCGATGGTCCGGCCCTTGGCCGTGATGGTCACCTTGTCGACCAGGGCGTCGAAATGGAACTTGCTCTTGTTCCTGCCGATGCCGTAGGAGTCGCCGATGGCGAAGTGGACCGTGCCGAAGGCCTTCTCGGCCTCGAGCATGTTGGCGCAGATCCGGGCGCCCTTGTTGGTGCCGATGCCGAACTCGCCGATGATCCGGGCCGTCGGATCGTCGCCGACCGTCCGGATGACCTCGGCGATGCCGGCGCCCTTGTAATCGACGAGCTTGCCCCGCTCGAAGGTCATGACCCCCTTGCCGAGCTTGTCGTCGATGAGGCTGATGGCGATGCGCCCCGTGAAGGTTTCCTCGACCGGCGCCGTGTAGCACTCGCCGGCCGGCAGGTTGCCGTGCATGCCCTTCTTGCTGATGTCGCCGTTGTCGTTGTGCCAGGCCCGGCCCTTGACGCTGAACGCGATGTCCGTCCCTTCGGGATTGGTGACCACCACGCGGTCGGCGTCCTTCATGGCCCGGATGACCCTTTTCGTGAACTTGTCCATCTCGGTGAAGTCGATGTTGACCAGCCGCTCCATCATGTCCCGGGTCAGGCCGGGCATCATGCAGATCCGGCCGTGCTTGCCGCCCTCCGAGACCATGAAGCCGCGGAAGGGCTTCTCGGCGAACCGGCCCTCGAGAAGATAGGCCGTGGCCGTCGCCTTGCGGATCATGTCCCTGAAGAGCGAGGTCGGCCCGGTGATCGGCCTCAGGGTCTCGGTCATCAGGTAGGTCGTCGTCTCGGCCCCGGCCCTCTTGGCGTAAAAGGCCAGCGCCTCGGCGATCTCCAGCTTCGGGGTGTCGGTCACCAGGAGGAACCTGTCCTTGGGCCCCAGCTTCAGGGCCTGGTCGACGGCCCGCTCGGCCGCTTTGTGCAGTCTGTCGGCTCTCATGTCCGGTCTCCTTTCGAGGGTCTCGCTCCGGGACGGGCCCGGGCGCTACTTGGCCCTCTTAGCGTCGAAGTAGACGAACCCGACGAGCAGGATGAAGGCGACGAGGCTGAAGATCTCCCCGTAGCTCGTGAACCAGGCCCGGGGCGCCCCGTCCACCCAGCGGCCGCCCTCGAGGACCATCGGGATGCCGAGGCTGACGGCGTGGTCGATCTTGAGCAGCTTCATGACGGCCAGGACGATGCCCATCAGGGCCCCTCCGGCGATGAATCCGGACGAGACGAGCGTGCCCCGGTTGTACCGTTTCTCGGCCAGCTCTTTGTCCGTGGTCGAGGTCTTGACCAGGTGGGAGATGAACCCGCCGACGAGCAGCGGCGTCGTCAACTGGAGAGGAAGGTACATCCCCAGGGCGAACGGCAGGGGCGGGACTTTGGCCAGCTCGGCGACGATGGCCACGGCGGCTCCGATGCCGTAGAGCATCCAGGTCACCGGCTCGCGCGACATCAGGGACTTGATGACCGCCGCCATGAGATTGGCCTGGGGCGCGGCCAAGGTCCCGCTCTGGAAGGAGAAGGCCCGGTCGAGAATGAAAATGGCGATGCCGACCATCAGGGCCGAGACCAGGACCCCCAGGAATTTGAAGCGTTCCTGGTTGCGGGGGGTGGCCCCCAGCCAGTAGCCGATCTTCAGGTCGGTGATGAAGCTGCCGGACAGGGACAGGGCCGTGCAGACGACGGCCCCGATCAGCAGGGCCACGGCCATGCCTTGCTCTCCCGAAAGCCCGGCCCCGATGAGGATGACGCTCGAGAGGATGATGGTGATCAGGGTCATCCCCGAGACGGGGTTGGTGCCGACGATGGCGATGGCGTAGGCGGCCACGGTCGTGAACAGGAACGACAGGATGACGCACGCCAGGACGCCGATAAGCGCGAACTTGACGTTCGAGATCCACAGGAAGTAGAGGAAAAGGGCCGCCGAAGTGACCAGCAGGCCGAGGACGATGGTCGACATCTTGATGTCGCGGCCCGTCCGCGGGACCTCGGCCGCCCCGGCTTCCTTGCCCTTGAAGATCTCGCGGAAACCGACGGACAGGGACCTGACCATGACCGGCATGGACTTGATGATGCCCAGGACGCCGGCCATGAAGATGGCCCCGATGCCGATGTTGCGGACGTAGGAGGTGAAGATCTGGACCTCGCTCATCTCGGCGATGGGCACGGTCCCCGGGTACAGAGGCGCGGCGATGCCCTTGCCGAGGAACCAGACGAGGGGGATGAGCCCGAAATGGGAGAGCAGTCCCCCGGCCACGATGATGGCGTTGTAGCGCAGGCCGATGACGTAGCCGAGGCCCAGGAAGGCCGACAGGGCGTCGACCTTGAGGACCATCTTGGACTTGACCGCCAATTTGTCCATGAACGGCAGGAAGCGGAAGGTGATCAGCTCGTTCCAGGCCCGCACGCCGATGGCCAGGAACTCGTAGACCCCGCTGACGGCGATGCCCATGATCAGGGCCCAGGCCTGCCTGCCCCCGGACTCCCCGGTGACCAGGATCTCGGTCGTCGCCGTGGCCTCGGGGAAGGGCAGCTTGCCGTGCTGCTCCTGGCAGAAGTACTTCCGGAGCGGGACGAGGAAAAGGATGCCGAGGCAACCGCCGAGGAAGGTCGACAGGAAGATCTTGACGATGTCGGTGGGCAGGCCGAGGATGTAGAGGGCCGGGATGGTGAAGATGGCCCCGGCGACGACGGCCCCCGAGGCCGAGCCGATGGATTGCAGGATGACGTTCTCGAGGATCGTGCTCCGTCGCTTGTAGGTGTAGCCCAGCCCCACGGCCAGGATGGCGATGGGGATGGCCGCCTCGGGCACCGTCCCGACCTTGAGGCCGAGGTAGGCGATCGAGAAGGTGAAGAACAGGGCCATGAACAGCCCCCACAGGACGGAGCGGACCGTGACCTCCGGAATGGTCCGGTCGGCGGGGACCAGCGGCGTGTAGGTCTCGCCCGGGGCCAGCTCCTTGTAGGCCTCCGGAGGCAGGGACGTCTTGGGGATCTCCATCGCGCGCTCCTTTCTTGCGCCCGCGGCCCGCTCCCGGGGAGAGGCGAGGGCGGCTTATTCGGACCGTGAGAACCGCGACAGGATGTCGTCGGTCAGACGGAGATAGGTCTGATAGTTGATGCGGACTTTCTTCTCCTCGCGGGCCTTGGCCATGTAGGAGTGGAGGAACGTGTTCCTCTTCTGTTCGAGCAGGGCGTCCCTTTCGGCGCCCTTGGCCTCCTCGAACTCCTCGCGGGTCACTTCCTTGCGCTCGAGGACCCGGAAGACGGCGTAGCCGCCCTCGACCTCGACCGGATCGCTTATCTCGTTGAGAGGAAGGCTGAAGATGAGGTCGTCGATCTCGGGCCGCTCCCCGACCAGGCTGAGGTACTGGTCGCGCTTGTGGGCCTCGACGGTCTTGTGTTCGAGACCGAGCCGGTCGGCCGCTTCGAGCCAGTCGCCCTTGAGGGCGCCGCGGGCGGACTCCAGGGCCGCCCGGGCCCGCTCGTCCTTGAGACTCTCGAGGACGTCGGCCTCGATCCGCTGCCGGACCTCTTCGAAGGTTGCCTCCCGCTCCGGCTCGATGGACAGGAGCTGGGCCAGCCCGGTTCCCTCATAGGAATAGATCGGGGCCGAGATGGCCTTGAGCTCGAGATCGAAGAGGGCCTCGCTGACGGCCCCGGCGGGGTCGACGTCGAGGATGGGGTCGCCCTTCTTGAGGGGGCCGGTCGAGCCGACCTTCAATCCTTCTTTCTGGGCCGCCAGATCGAGGCTCTTCTCGCGGCGGGCCGTTCTCTCGATCCGCTGGATGCGCTCGGCGACCAGCGTCCGGGCCTTCTGGTCCTCAAGCAGCGACCTGATGGTCCCCGTGACCTCGGACAGCGGCTGGACCTCGGCCGGCTCCTTTTCGGTCACTTTAAGAACGGCCAGGCCGTCGGCCGATTCGATGACGCCCGACAGGCCGTTGCGGTCGAGCGCCGCGACGGCCTCGACCTCGGCGGCCGGAAGGGACCGCCACTCGAAAAGGCCCCAGTCCCCGCCCTCTGCGGCCTTGTCGTCCTTGGAGTACGCCCGGGCTAAGGCAGGGAAATCCTCGCCGGCCGCGGCCTTCTCCCGGACCTCGGCGGCCAGGGCCGACGCGGCCTCGCGGTCCCCCTCCCCGAAGGGAATGAAGATCCGGCTGACGCGGACCTGCTCGGGGCGCTCGAACTGGGACCGGTTGTCCCGGTAGTACGTCTCGATCTCCGCCTCGGTGACCTCGACCTCCTTCTTGAGGTCGTCGGCCTTGAGGAACAGATAATCGGCCGTCCTTCTCTCGGGGATCCGGTAGGCCGACGGGCCGGCTTCGAAACGGGCCCGCAGGTCGGCCTCGGAAGGCGCGGCGGGGGCCTCGACCTTGGCCGTTTCGGAGACGAGATACTCGATCTTGGCCGTCTCGTTCTGCTTCCGGTAGTTATCCCAGACCTCCTCCTCGGTCACGGCGATGCCGGCCGTCAGGACGCTGACGGCCTTGCCGATGAGGACGTCCTGACGGAGCCCCTTTTCGAACTCGCCGAGGGGGATGCGGTTGTAGTCCAGGATCTGCTTGTATTCCTCGAAGCCGACGAACCCGCCGTCCCGCTGGAAGACCGGATAGGAGACGATCCTGTCCCGGACCTCGGCGTTGGTGGCCCGCAGCCCCATGTCCTTGGCGATCTGGACGAGCAGCCGCTGCTGGATGAGCTGTTCCAAGGTCTGCTCGGGGATGCTGAGCTGGCGGATGAGATCGGCGTTGAGGCTGCCGACCTGCTTTTCCATGGCCTCGAGCCTCTGGCGGAGGCCCTGGAAATAATCGTCGGCCGAGATCCGGTCGCCGCCCACGGCGGCCACCGTGTTGTCGCCCGCTCCCCCCCCGAAGCCTCCGCCGCCCCAGATGACGAAGATGCTGACCACGAACGTGGCGATGACGATCCACAGGACGGGCTTGAGCGATTTGACGTTGTCTCTCATGGTCTTGAGCATGGATTCACCTTTTCGCGCGCGAGAGTCGGGTCCGGGCCTTGTCGAACAGGGGCCTCAGCCGCTCGTAGGTCGTGTCGAGGTCTTCGAGGAAGACCCGGGTCCCCCCGACGATGGGCATGAAGTGGGAGTCGCCCGTCCAGCGGGGGATGAGATGGAGATGGTAGTGGCCGGGCACCCCGGCCCCGGCCGGCCGGCCGAGGTTCATGCCGACGTTGAATCCTCCGGGCGAGAACCGCTCCCGCAGGATGCGGATGGCGACCTGGAGGAGCTCGGCGGCCTCGTTGCGCTCGTCGGCGCGGGCCTCGGCGAAGTCGGCCAGGTGGCGGTTCGGGGCGATCATGAGATGGCCCGGAGTGTAGGGATAGCGGTTGAGGAGGATGAAGTTGCGCCGTCCCCGGTAGAGAACGGCCGAGCGCCGGTCGTCGCGGTCCTTGAGGGCCGCGCAGAAGATGCAGTCTTTCATCTTGAGATGGCTCCGGACGTACTCGGCTCTCCAGGGGGCGGAGATATAGCGCATTATTTGTTGATCAGTTCCTTGAGGAGCTTGCTGGGCTTGAAATAGAGGACCTTCTTGGGAGGCACCTTGACCGGCTCACCGGTCCGCGGGTTGCGGCCAGCCCGGGACGTCCTCTTCCGGAATCGGAAGCTCCCGAAGCCCCGGATCTCGATCTCCTCCCCCTGGAGGATGGCTTCGCGGATGGTCTCGAAGAACAGGTTGACGCCTTCCTCCGCCTCCTGCTTGGGGATGTTCATTTCCTGGGAGATCTTGTTGACCAGATCAGCCTTTATCATGGGGGTCCTCCTTCTTTTTGGCCTTTCTTTTCGGGGCTCCGAAGTTCTTCAATTGGTCTCTCATGATATCGCCGAACGTCATCCGCGGGTCCTGGGAGTCCATGTAGCGCTGGAATTCCTGCTTCTGGATGTCGTACTGGGCCTGCTTGAAGCTCAGGGAGATCTTCTTGGCCTTGGGATTCAGGCGGATGATCTTGGCGTTGCGCTCGTCGCCGACGGCGAAGGCGTCGGAGGGCTTCTCGATCTTCTTCTCGTCGAGCTCGGAGGTGAAGACGACGCCCTCGATGCCGGGGACGATCTCGACGAAGGCCCCGAAGTCCGTCAGGCGGACGATCTTGACCTTGACGATGTCCCCCGTCCGCTGGCGGTTGAAGAAGTCCTCCCAGATGTCGCCTTCGAGCTGCTTCATGCCCAGCGAGATCTTCTGCCGTTCGACGTCGATGTTGAGGACGATGGCCTCGACCTCCTGGCCGGTCTGCAGCTTCTCGGAGGGGTGCTTGACCTTCTCCCAGCTGATGTCGGAGATGTGGATGAGTCCCTCGATGCCCTTCTCGACCTCGACGAAGGCCCCGAAGTCCGTCATGCTGGTCACGACGCCCTTGACCCGGGCCCCGACCCCGTGCTTCTGCTTGAATACCTCGAGGGGGTGGGGCGAAGCCTGCTTCAGCCCGAGAGAGATGCGCTTGGTCGTCGGGTTGACGTCGAGGATGGAGACGACGACCTCCTGGCCGGGGGTCAGGACCTTCTTGGGATGGACGAGCTTGCGCGACCAGGTCAGGTCGGAGATGTGGACGAGTCCCTCGACGCCCTTCTCGAGCTCGACGAAGGCCCCGAAGTCCGTCAGGCTGGAGACCTTGCCGGAGATCTTCTGCCCGGCCTGGTACTTATCGGCGATGCTCTCCCAGGGATCGGGCGTCAGCTGCTTGAGGCCGAGGGAGATCTTCTCGTCCTTCTCGTTGAAGTCCAGGACGACGACCTCGACCTCCTGCCCGACGGCCAGGTGCTCGGAGGGATGGGCGGTCTTGCCCCAGGAGATGTCGGAGACATGGAGAAGGCCCTCGATTCCGCCGATGTCGACGAAGGCCCCGAAACTCGTCAGGGACTTGACGTGGCCGGCGATCCGCTGGCCCTTGGCGATCTGGCCGAAGACCTTGCGCTTCTTCTTCTCCCGCTCGTCCTGGAGGAGGAGCTTGCGGGACAGGACGGCGTTCTCGCTCTTGCGGTCGAACTTCATGACCACGAACTTGAAGCTCTGCCCGATGAGGGAGGCCGGGTCCTTGACCGGCCGGATATCGGCGTGGGACTCGGGGAGGAAGGCCGGGATGCCGGCGTCGACGCTGAAGCCGCCCCGGGTCCGGCCGGTCACCGTCCCGGTCACCGGGACACGGTGGCTGAAGGCCTTCTCGAGGATCTCCAGGGCCTTGACGCCATCCGCTTTTCTTTTGGAGAGGACCAGGGTGCCGTCCTTGGGGTCGGTCCTCTCGAGCATGGCCTCGATCTCGCTTCCCGGACGCAGGGAGGCCAGGACCTTGGGATCGGTGAAGTCCTCGTTGGCGATGAGGCCCTCGGTCTTGAACCCGATGTCGACGAGAACGTGGGTCGGGGTCCGCTTGATGACCCGGCCTTTGAGGATCTGTCCTTGGGCGATCTCCTTGTTGCTGAACTGGTAGCTCTCCAGCAGGTGCTCGTAGTCCTCCGACGACATCCGGTCGTCGGGGCCGGGGTGCTTGGTTGCGTCAGTCATGGCGTGTCACTCCATCGCTCGATTTTTACTTCGGTCCGGAAAGAGTCCATCATACTATCCGAGAAATGACTTTGTGTCAACTCTAAGTCCCATCCGTAGCTGAACTTAGCCACGTTCCGGGAGTTCAGGCGTCGGTCGCTTTCTCCTCCTGCAGGATCCGGGACATCTCCTCCTCGGACGGCAACTCGTCAAGGCTGTTGAGCCCCAGGTAGAGAAGGAACGAGTCGGAGGTCCGGTAGACGAGGGGATTCCCCGGGGCCTTCTTGCGGCCGACGATCTTGATGAGCCTCTTTTCGAGCAGCGTTTTCAGCGCGGAGGTCGAGTCGACGCCGCGGATGGCCGAGACCTCCGACTGGGTCACGGGCTGGTGGTAGGCGACCGCGGCCAGCGTCTCCAGGGAGGCCGAGGACAGCTTGTTCTTGCGTTCGATCTGCAGCAGCCGGCGGACGTCGCGGTCGTAGGCCGGCTTGGTGGCGAAGAGGTAACCGCCCCCGCTGCGGACGAGGTGGATGCCGCGCTCCTCGGCTTCGCAGTCGGCGGCCAGCCGCTCGACGGCCGCCCGGATGTCGGCCTCCGAGACGCCCTCGAGGACGGCCTGCATCCGCTCCACGGACAGGGGCTCCTGGGAGACGAAGATGAGGGCTTCGACGGTGTCTTTGAGCCGGCTACTCATGGGCGACCTGCTTGGGGGGATCTTTGCGGAGCCAGACACGGATGGTCCGGAAGAGCTCGTCCTGGACGGCCACGGCCACCCGCGACTTGACCAGCTCGAGGACGCAGAAGAACGAGACCAGGGCCTCCTCGAGCGATTCGCGGGCCGCGAAATATTCGAGGAAGTCGATCATCCTGCGCTCCCGGAGGAGCTCGACGAGCTCCTTCATCTTGGCCTCGACGGTGACGTCCCGCCCGCGGATGACGCGCGTCGAGTCCGCGGCCCGCCGCTTCATCATCAGGAAGAAGGACTCGGCCAGGTCGAAGAGCGAAAGCTCGATGACCTCGGCGTCGGCGGCCCCGGGCAGGGGCGGCAGGAAGTGCCGCTTCCATTGCAGGAGCTGGTCCTCCTCCTTATCCCTGAGGATCGAGCAGGCGGCCTTGATCTTCTGGTATTCGAGGAGGCGGTTGACGAGCACCCGCCGGGGGTCGTCCTGCTCGGCCAGGTCCGTCTCGCGGGGCAGCAGCATCTGGGACTTGATGTAGATGAGGAGGGCGGCGACGAACAGGAACTCGGCCTCCCGGTCCAGGTTGATCTGCTCCTTCTTGTCGAGGTACTCGAGATAGTGACGGGTGATGGCGGCGATGGGAATGTCGTGGATGTCGATCTTCTTCTTGCGGATGAGGAACAGGAGCAGGTCGAGCGGTCCCTCGAAGATCTCCAGGCGGACCTGGTAGCCGTCGGCCGGCCCGGCGGCGGGCGCGGCGTCCGCGGACGTTCCCGCGGGGTCCTGGGGGAGGGGGAGGCCTTCGGTCATGCTAGCTGAACAGTCTCCCCATCAGCCGATAGACCGGGGAGAAGATGAGGGTCAGGAATCCGCTGTACATCAGGACGATGAGGATGAGGAACCCGTAGGGCCGCAACCGCTCGTATCCCTCGGCGGCTCTCGGCGACAACAGTCCTGCCAGGATGCCGCTGCCGTCGAGGGGCGGGATGGGGATGAGGTTGAAGACGGCCAGGGAGATGTTGATGAGGGCCATGAAGAAAAGGATGAGGCTCAGTCCTTCGAGGGGAGCGGACACGGACCAGGATACCGGCATCCGCGCCCCGAAGGGCTTGAGGAGCTGGAAGACGAGGACGGCGCCGACAGCCGCCAGGATGTTGGCGATGGGTCCGGCGAACGAGATCCACAGCCCGCCCCTCCGCCGATCGCGGAGATTATAAGGATTGTAAGGGACGGGCTTGGCCCAGCCGAAGACCGGCCCGGCCCCTCTCGACAGGAGGATGAGGGCCAGGGGGAAGAGGATGGTGCCGATGGGATCGATGTGGACGACGGGATTGAGCGAGGCCCGGCCCAGGGCGGCGGCCGTGGGGTCGCCCAACTTCTGGGCCGTCCAGGCGTGGGCCGCTTCGTGGATTGTGATGGCGAAGAGGACCACGAAGACCTGAGTGAGGATCATCGGGATGTTCATGGCTCGTCCGAACGTCTTTTATAGCATACATCAAGGGTGGAGTAAACAGCCGGCGGAGGCAACGGCGGGATCCGCAGGGGTCAGAGGACGGGCAGATAGCGTGCGATCTCGTACTCGCTGACCTGCTTGTCGAACTCGCCCGAAACGTTCTGCTCGTATTCCTCGATCTCGCGTCGTTTGTTGGCGACCAGGGTGCGGAACAGGTGGTCGCCGAGGGCTTCGCGGACGGCCTCGCTCTTTTCCATCAGGCGCACGGCCTCGTCGAGGTCCCGCGGCAGGGTTCGGATCTCGAACTTCCGCTGCCGCGTCCCGCTCATCCGGTAGATGTTCTCCTCGACCGGCTCGGCGAGATCGAGCTTCCGACGGACGCCCTCCGCTCCCGCGGCCAGCATGACGGCGAAGGCCAGGTAGATGTTGCAGGCCGGGTCGGCCGCCCTCAATTCGATGCGCGTCGACCGCTCCTTGCCGGGCTGGTACTCCGGAACGCGGATGTAGGCCGACCGGTTCTTCTGGCCCCAGGCGATGTACACGGGGGCCTCGTAGCCCTCGATGAGCCGCTTGTAGGAATTGACCCATTGGCTGAGGACGGCCGAGATCTCCCGCGCGTGGGCCATGATGCCGGCCGTGTAGCGCCGGGCGAGGAGCGAGAGATGGTAGGGGCCGGTCCTGTCGAAGAACAGGTTGCGGCCGCCCTTCCACAGGGACTGGTGGACGTGCATGCCGTTGCCGTTCTGGCCGTTGATGGGCTTGGGCATGAACGTCGCGTAGAGCCCGTGCATCCGGCAGACCTTCTTGACCATATAGCGGAAGAGCATGCCGATGTCGGCCATCTCGACGGCGCTCCCGTAACGGAGGTCGATCTCGTGCTGTCCCGGAGCGACCTCATGGTGGTCGTATTCCGTGGCGATGCCCATCCGGTGGAGGAGCAGCTGGACCTCCTTGCGGATCTCTCCGTGGCGGCCGCTGAAGAAGTACCCGCCCTGGTCGGCCGGAACGGGCTCGCGGCAGGAGGGGAAGACGAAGAACTCGAGCTCGGGGCCGCATCGGAAGTCGTCGATGCCGAGCTCCCCGCGGGCCCGAAGGAGGTTGCGCTTGAGGGCCGCCCGGCTGTCCCCCTCGTAGACCGAGCCGTCCGGCTTGAGGATGTCGCCGAACATGACGGCCTCGCGCCACCGGACGCCCTCGTCGAAGCCCCGGTATTCCCAGGGCAGGAGGCGGAAGGTCTTCGGATCCGGCTTGACGACCAGGTCGCTCTCCTCGATGCGGACGAACCCGGCCACCGACGAGCCGTCGAATCCCTTGCCTTCCTGGAAGGCCGCGTCGAGCTCCGAGCCGGGGATGGTGAAGTCCATGGGCCGGCCGAGGATGTCGGGGAAGATGAAGCGGATGAACGACAGGCCGAGGGAGCGGTCCCGGACGGCCGCCAGGACGTCCCGCTCGTCCCTCATCCCGAAGGCTTTCATGGGAGCGGCTTGCTTCTGAGGCATGTTCGGCGACTCCTTGGGTATCGGCTTATAATGGGAACCCATAGACCAAAAAGGAATAATTGTCAAGATAAATAAAAATAAATATTGCAATCGTTACATAATTATGTAAAATTATGGACAATCGGAGGTACGCCGCCATGATCGACGAGCTCGACAGAAAGATCATCCGGGCCCTGAACCGCAACGCCCGCAAGAGCTTCCGGGAGGTCGCCAAGGAGCTGGGGACATCGGTCACGGCCGTCATCGGCACGGTCAAGAAGCTCGAGGCCGCCGGGGCCATCAAAGGCTACGTGCCGGTCGTCGATCGGGAGCACTTCGGGGCCGGCCTGGTGGCCATCATCGCCGCCCGCATCTCCAAGGGCAAGCTCATCGAGACCCAGAAGAGGATCTCCCGGGATGCCCACGTGTCCGCGGTCTACGACGTCACGGGGGAATGGGATTCGTTCATCATCGGGCATTTCGCGGGCCGGGAGGACCTCAACGGCTTCATCAAGAGCCTGCTGGCCATCCCCTTCGTGGACCGGACCGTGACCCACATCGTCCTCAACGTCGTCAAGGAGGACCCGCGGGCCGCCGTCTGACGACGGCCCGGCGGCGGAGCGCCCGCGCCTTGACAGACGCCACGGATGTGCCATAATCGGCTTCCAGGACAGTCCCAAGGAGGCGCGTATGGCCAAGATCACCCATTCCCCGATCGGGCATCATTACATCGTCGAGGCCTCGGGCTGCGATCCCAAGGTCATCGGCAGCGTCGAGCAGGTCCAGCAGATCCTGGTCAAGGCGGCCGAGGTCGCCGGGTCCAGCGTCTGGTCGATCTCCTGCAGCAAGTTCCCGCCCAACGGCGTCAGCGGCGTCGTGGTCATCTCCGAGTCCCACATCTCGACCCACACCTGGCCGGAGATGCGCTACGCCGCGCTGGACATCTACACGTGCGGGACCAACACCAAGCCCGAAAAGGGCGTCATCTACGCCATCGAGGCCTACGGCGCCGAGACCTCGCACATCACGGAGATCACCCGGGGCATCGACGAGGGGGACGCCGTCTTCTACCACAGCTTCATCACCTGGGAGGAGCGGCTGAAGAAGTCCGGCCCGAAGAAGGACCGGGAGTAATTCCGCAGAAAGGAGGCCGCGGCCATGATCGTCGAGTTCAGCGTCGTGCCCGTCGGGCAGGGCGAGGAGCTGGCCCGCCTGGTGGCGGGGATCGTCGACATCATCGATCGCAGCGGCCTTTCCTACCGGCTGACGGCCATGGGCACGATCGTCGAGGGCGAATGGGACGATGTCCTGGCCCTTATCAAGGAGTGCCACCGGGCGATGCGCCGGCAAGCCGGCCGGGTCCTGACCCACATCGCCATCGACGACCGGGACGGCGCCCGGGACCGCCTCCGGGGCAAGGTCGAGGACGTCGAGAAGATCCTCGGTCGCGACCTTCGCAAATGACCGTCCGTTCGTAAAGCAAATTTACGTTCCGCCCGTCTGTTGGGCGGGATCCGGCCTCCGCGCCCGCGGCGCCCCACGCCCGGCCCTGACGGCGACAGATGGACTCCTGTTGGCATGAAACCTGCTGGATATTTCCGCGGAAAGACCGGGTATCGCGGCCGTCACGGCTTTCCCCCGCTGTTATAATGGAAATGACGGTGAGAACGACGATATTTAGGGGACCCATCCTGGCGGCGATGTTGGCCGCCTTGCTCCTGTCCGCGGGGGCCTTTCAGGGACCATCGGAGACTCCCGAGGCCTTCATGGCCCGCGTCCAGGGCCTCCTTCAGAACGGCGACCTGGACGGCTATCTCCAAGCCTTCCGGCCGGCCGCCCGTTCCCGCGAGCGTGAGCGCCTCGACCAGTTCTTCGGCCAATACCGGATGGATTCCGTTTCGCTCCGGCTGGCGGGGAAGACGCTTGCGGAGGGCGGGGAGCCGCGCTTCTATCTGCAGGCGGTCTTCCAGAACGCCCACATGGCCATGATGGAATCGTGGATGGTCCGGCTCGGCCGCGAGGGTGAGGAGTGGGCCGTCGCCGACAAGGAGGTCCTGGGGAGCCTGTCCACGCTCTACAAGATCAGGATCCCCTCGGACCGCTCGGAACGGGCCCGGCGGGTGGAGGTCGTCCACCGGGACATCCGCCTGACTTTCCGGGACGCGGCCGTCTTCTACGACGATGTCCCGGAGCTCGAGACGGCCCTGGTCGTCGTCGGCAAGGGCACGGTCCATTTCTCGCCTTCCGACGCGGCCGAGAAGCACCAGATGGAGCTCCTCTACCGGAAGGACCACCTCGAGGAGGCCGTCGAGCATCTTTTCATCCGCTGCTCGCCGTCCTTCTTCGCCAGCAACGTGAGGATCGAGAGGGACGAGCGGGGACCGGCCGTATCCCCGGCCGAACGGTCCCGGGCGGCCTCGGTCTTCGCCCGCAGTCACCTTCGTTCCTTCACCATCGAGAGCTCGATCGAGAGTGAGCCGCTGTCGTTCCTCCCCCAGGGCGACGAGGCCGTTCTCGACTTCAAGGCCCGCAAAGCCGGCGAGTTGACCTATATCTATCACCCCTTCTCCGACGAGCCCGTCAACCTCTACGATCGCGGCAAACAGAGGATCATCAGCCTCTACGATCCGGACAGCGGACGGGAGATCCGGGAGAAAAGGTTCTTCGTCAGCTTCGAGGACAAGTTCGACGTCCGGTCCATCGATCTGGACCTCAGCTTCACGCCGGCCGAGTTCCACCTTTCCGCCAAGGCCCGGATCGAGGTGACCTCGAAGGTCGGGGCGCTCGACGTCCTCAAGCTCCGCTTCCATCCCGGGCTCGAGATCCTCAGGATCCTCGACGACGCCAAGAGGGAGCTGTTCTTCACCCAGGATCGGCTGCGGAAATACCTCTACGTCTACCTCCTCGCCCCCCCCGGGCGGGACGAGTCGTCCTTCATCGAGATCTTTTATCGGGGCCGGATGCCCCCCCCCGTCCCGTCCACGGACGTCATCGCCCAGGCCGGCTCCGGGGACAGGTACGTGTTCAGGCCCCGCTACGAGACCTATTTCTACTCCCATGCCGGCAACTGGTACCCCGGGCCGACCGACGAGGACTATTTCATGGCCCGGTTCAGGCTCGTCATCCCCCCGGAATACCGGTGCGTCGCCGTCGGGGAGCTGACCGACAGGGGCCGGCTCGACGGGATGGGCGACGCCGTGGCCATCGAGAAGGCCGGCAGCGCCGTCTACACCTACGAGACCCGGCATCCCGTCAAGTACCTGTCCTTCATCGTCGGCCGTTTCGACCGCCAGAAAGACGTTCCCGGTCCCGTTCCGGTGACGATGTCCGTCTCGTCCGAGATCATGGACGCTCAGCTGCAGATGGCCGACCGGGCCCGCGGCATCCTCGATTATTACACCGGTTTCTTCGGCGACTTCCCCTACGAGAAGCTGGACATCGTCCTCCGGCTCTGGCCTACCTTCGGGGGCCACAGCCCGGCCTCCTTCGTCGTCCTCAACCAGGTGCCATGGATGGGCGAACACGGGATCCCGACCGGCGCCGACAGCCCCGTCGACCTGTCGCAGTGGCCCGATTTCTTCCTGGCCCACGAGATCGCCCATCAGTGGTGGGGGCACGGCGTGTCCTTCGCGACCTACCGCGACCAGTGGCTGAGCGAGGGCCTTGCCCAGTTCGCGGCGGCCTCCTACCTGGCGGACACGTACGGAGATCGGGCCGAGGCCGCCGTCTTCCGGAAATTCTCCCGCTGGACCGAGAGGAAATCCCGCCGGGGCCCGATCCTGATGGGCTCGCGGCTGAGCTATTTCGACTTCGCCGCCTATCAGGCCATCGTCTACAACAAGTCGGCCCTGACCCTCTTCATGCTCCAGGACCTCCTCGGCCGGGACGTCTTCCGGGCCGGCCTGCGGGCGTTCTTCGAGAAGTATCGCTACCGGCCGGCGCGGACGGCCTCGTTCATCGCTGAGATGGAGGCCGTCTCGGGGCGGGACCTGAAGGCCTTCTTCGACGGCTGGCTCTCGTCGCACGAGCTGCCCGACGTGCGGACGTCGTGGACCGGGACGGCCACGCCGGAGGGCGGGCGCCTGACGCTCCGCGTGACCCAGCTCAACGGTCCTTTCGTGTTCCCCCTGTGGATCGAATGGAAGAGCGGGTCGCGGACTTTCCGGGACATGGTCGTCGTCGAAGCCGGGAGCCAGGAGTTCGTCCTGACCCTGCCTGCCGAGCCCGACAGGGTCCGCCTCAATCCCCTGCGGACCGTGCCGGGACGTTTCAAGTAGCCCCCGGCCCCCCTCTCAGTGCGGGAAATTCAAGGTGTCGATCTTGAGGCGCTTGATCATCTCGTTGAGCGTCGTCGGCTTGACCCCCAGGAGCTTGGCGGCCTGGTTCTGGACGCCCTTGGTCTTCTTCAGGGCGGCCGTGATGAGCTTCCTCTGGAAAGTCTGGGTCCGTTCGTGGAGGTCCAGCGATTCCTCCGTCTCGAGGGGCCCCTCGTCGCCCGCCTCGGCCGTCCTGCGGAGGAGGAAGGGCGGCAGGGAATCGCGGGTGATGGCCTTGGAGCGCGACAGGACGACGGCCCGCTCGATGAGGTTCTCGAGCTCGCGCACGTTGCCCGGCCAGTCGTGGGCATCGAGCATCCCCAGGACCTCCGGGGCGACCTCCCCGATCTCCTTCCGGTTCTCCCGGCTGTAGACCTCCAGGAAGTGCTTGACGAGGAGGGGGATGTCCTCCTTGCGCTCGCGCAGCGGAGGGATCTCGATCTTGATGACGTTCAGCCGGTAAAAAAGGTCCTTGCGGAACAGCTTCTGGTCGATGAGCTCCTCGATGTCCGTGTTGGTGGCCGCCAGGATGCGGACATCGACCTTGATGGTCTGTGTCCCCCCGAGCCTCATGAACTCCCGCTCCTGGATGACGCGGAGGAGCTTGGCCTGGGTCTCGAGGCCGATCGAAGAGATCTCGTCGAAGAAGATCGTGCCCTTGTCGGCGGCCTCGAACAGCCCCTTTTTCAGGGCCACGGCGCCCGTGAAGGCCCCCTTGACGTGGCCGAAGAGGTGGCTCTCGAGGAGGTCGGGGGGCAGGGAGCCGCTGTTGACGACGACGAACGGGGCCCCGGAGCGGTTCGAGTTCAAGTGGATGGCCCGGGCGACGAGCTCCTTGCCCGTGCCGCTCTCCCCCTGGAGGAGGATCGTGCTGCGGGTCGGGGCGGCGGCCTTGACCAGCTCGAAGACGTTCTTCATGGCTTGGCTCTTGCCGATGATCTGCGAGAAGCCGAATTTCTGGCGGAGCTCGTCCTTGAGGCGGATGTTCTCGTCCTGGAGGCGCTTGCGCTCGATAGCCTTCTCGATCGACATCAGCAGGTCGTCGTGCTTGAACGGCTTCTGGACGTAGTCGAGGGCCCCGATCTTCATGGCCGAGATGGCCGATTCGACCGACCCGTAGGCCGTGATGATGATGACCGGGACGAGGGGATCGACCTGCTTGATCCTACGGAGGACCTCGATGCCGTCCAGGCCGGGCATGAGCAGGTCGAGGAGGATGACGTCGAATGACGGCGACGGGAACTTCTCCAGGGCCTCCTCGCCCGAGGACGAGAACTCGACCTCGTAGCCCTCCGAGGTCAGGAGCTCGCCGAGAACGTCGTGGATGACGGGCTCGTCGTCGATGATGTGGACGAGGCCTTTGCTGCTCATGGTCGCTTCCTGGTCGCGGGGGATCGGAGGTCCCGGGGGGCCTCCGGGCCGGCGGGGAGGGAGATGGTGAAGGCCGATCCGCGGCCGACCTCGCTCTCGACCCGGATCTCGCCCTCGTGCTCCTTGACGATGGCGTAGCTGATGGACAATCCGAGCCCGGTCCCCTTGCCGATGCCCTTGGTCGTGAAGAAGGGATCGAAGATGTGGGGCAGGTGCTCGGGCTTGATCCCCGTCCCCGTGTCGGAGACCCGGACGACGGCCCGGCCGTCGGCCTGGCTCAGCCCGATGGCCAGGACGCCCCCCTGGGGCATGGCGTCCAGGGCGTTGAGGATGATGTTGATGAAGACCTGCTGCAGCCGTTCCCCCTGGGCCAGGACGGGGGGGACGTCGTCGAAGGCCAGATCGAGCCGGATGTTCATGTTCTTCAGCTTGTAGTCGATGAGCGAGAGGATCTCGCCCAGGCTCTCCTTGAGGTCGACCCGGTGGAACTCCGTGTTCGAAGGATTGCGGGCGAAGGCCAGGAGGTTCTTGATGATCCGGGCGACCCTGTCCGTCTGGGCCTCGATCTTCTCCAGGAGCTGGGCGTAGTGCGTGTCGGTGAGCTTCTTCTGGAGCATCTGGATGTAGCTCGAGATGCCCGTCAGCGGCGTATTGATCTCATGGGCCACGCCGGCCGAAAGGAGCCCGATGGAGGCCAGCTTCTCCGAGGTCAGGAGCTGCTGCTGGAGGCGGACCTTGTCGGTGACGTCCTCGAAGACGATGATCGTCCCGTAGGGCTGGAGGGCGTTGTCGAGCAGCGGCGTTCGGGCGACGTCGAAGATCTTCTTGCCGCCCCCGGCGGCGTCCAGCGAGAACTCGCTCAACAGCCGGAACTCCTGCTGGGTCTCCGGCGGGAACAGGGCGTCGAAGGCCGTCGGCCCGATGACCTCGCGGAGAGGCCGCCGGAGGGCGGCCTCCTTGCGGACGCCGATCTGGTCCTCGAGGACCCGGTTCCAGCCGATGACGGCGCCTTCCTGGTCGATGACCGAGACGCCCACGGTCAGGCTCTCGATGATGTTCTCGCTGTAATCCTTCAGGCGCTGCATCTCCATGGCCCGCACGGACTCGCGGCTGTAGAGGTCGGCGTTCTCCAGGGCCAGGGCGGCCGACCCGGAGACCGTGGTCAGGAGCTCCCAGTCCTCGCGCGAGAGGAAGGAGCCGTCCTGCTTCTTGCCCATGACCAGGCAGCCGATGATCTTGTCCTCGATCTTCAGGGGCAGGATGTGGAACAAACCCAGGGCCGCGAACGGCTCCAGGGAGGCCCGAACGGGGTCCGGACCGGGCTCGGGGGCCAGGGTCAGGGAGTCCTTCTTGATCATCTCCTCGACGGCCCGCCCGTCGATGAGGACCCGTCCGGCGAGAGGAGCCGTCTCGCCGCGCGTCCCCAGGACCTTGAAGGACGACGGGTTCTCGTCGTCGGCCAGGAGCAGGGCCAGGGACCTGACGGACAGGGCGTTGGCGATGGCCTCGAGGAGGGAGCGCGCCAGGTTCTCGAGGTTCCTCTCCCGGCTGAGCTCGCGGCTGATGAACAGGAGGGTTTTGCGGTATTCGTAGCTCCTTTTGTAGATGGCCCGGTCGAAAAGGGCTTGGAAGAGCTTCTTGAGAGGGGTGAACAGGGTGGCCCCCAGAACGATGGCCACGATCCCCAGGACGATGGCGTTCAGCCTGTTCTCGGAGAAGAGCTTGGTCTGGGAGCTGACCACGAAGTAGAGCATGGCGATGACGAAGAACGAAAAGATGAGGGTCGCCGCCTTCTTCAGGAGGACCTCGATGTCGACCAGCCGGTAGCGGGAGATGGAGTAGGAGAAGGTCAGCGGGACGAGCGCCTGGAGAAGGATGGTCAGCTCGGCGCCCGACGAGGGCCCGGTCCCGGCGAGGATCGGGGCGAAATAGAGGGCCAGGGACGGCAGCAGCCCGAAGGCCAGTCCGTAGGCGATGATGCGGATCTGCTTTTTGACCAGGATGGTCGGGGCCCGGAGGGTGCTGTGGACGAGGAAGCCCAGGGTGACCAGGGCGAACAGGGCGAAATGGAGGATCTCGAGGCGCTCGAGGGCGTCCTGGTACCGCAGGGCCGATGCCTCGTCCCAGGGCGTCGGCAGGGGGACGTGGAAGCGGAGCCGGGCGAGGAGGAGGAGCCCGGCCGGCGCGTAGAGGAACGGCAGGACGCGGGACCGGGACCGCAGGAAACGCTTGCGGAGGGGGTAGATCATGAAAAAATGGAGGAGCAGGGGGGGGAAGACCGTGAAAGCCGCCTTGTCGAGCCCGTAGAAGACCATGTCTAGCCCGGTCATCTCTCCGGTCGGCGAGAAGATGGAGAACGAAGCGAAGGTCAGGGCCAGGAGGTAGAAGAAGACATAGGGGAGGGACAGCTGTCCCCGGGAATTGAAGAAGATGACCAGCCCGATGACCAGCGTCGTGAGGCCGACCACGACGAGGTAGAAGTAGATGGGATTGACGCCCTTCTTCTGCGGGTAGAACGTGGGATAGGTCTGGAAGCCGGCTTTGTTGATCTCGTAGGTCACGCCCTGGTCGGAGCCGGCGGCCATCCACAGGTTCCTCAGGACATCGATCTTGGTCCGGACCGGGGCCTTGTTGATGGCCGACAGGACATCCCCCTTGCGGATGGCCGCCCGCAGGAAGGCCTCGCTCTCGGGGTCCACCCGCACGGCCGTCAAGCCGCTGGCGGTTTCCTTCCAGGTGACCCCGTCCGTGACGTCCTTCCAAATGGATTTCCGGTAAACGTTGACGGCTCCCAGGGCGACGACGGCCAGGACCGGAACGAAGACGAAGAGGGAGCTCTTTTTCATCATCCAAATAATTGAATCAGCGGCATAAAAAAAAATCCCCTAGTTGAGGACGTGGCGCGACCCGGCCCGGATGGCCCACTTGACGACGCCTTGGTTCAGGATCTTCCTTGCGGTCGGGTCTTCCTTGAGGCCCAGGGGGCGGGTGCTTCGGGACAGGAAGGTGCTCATATAGTCGTAGCGGGGCTTCTGGATCTCCTGGGGCGGGGGCTGGGGGTCGGGCGGATCCTGCGCCGTCCGCCCCGCGGACAGGCCGAGCAGGGCGCATACGGCCGCCACGAGGAGGGCGCGCCGAGAGAAACCCGACGGGTGTTTCATCATTGTCCGCGTATAGTTAATTCCACAACGCTCCTTTTGTCAACTCGGGCCCCGCCCGCGGCGTTTGACAAATCCGTCCGGCCTGGCATAGATTTGTGCCGACTAATCTCATCGGAGGACCGCGGGAGAGATGCCCCATTATTCGTGCCGGATCGCCGGCGAGGACGGCCGCGTCGCCGTCAGGTCCGTCCTGGCCTCATCGCCGGACGAGTGCCGGAAGATGCTCGAGTCGGAAGGCGGGCTCATCCTCTCCGTCCGCCGGGATTGGAACAAGCTCGAGGCCCAGGGCTTCCACCTTGGCCGCAAGATCAAGGACAAGGACATCATCCTTTACAACCAGGAGCTCGTGGCCCTGATCAAGGCCGGATATCCCATCCTCAAGAGCCTCGAGGCCATCGCCGCGCGGGTCCGCAACGTCCATCTCAAGGAGGTCCTGCTCAAGGTCGCCGGAGAGGTCCGGCTCGGCAAGGCCCTCTCGGAGGCTTTCCTCCCCTACGAAGGCATCTTCGGCACGGTCTATACGGCCAGCCTGATGGCCGGCGAGAAGAGCGGCAATCTCCCGGGGACCATCGGCCGCTTCATCCAGTACGCGCGGGTCATCGCCCAGACCAAATCGCGGATCCGGTCGGCCATGACCTATCCGACCATCCTGCTCGTTTTCTCCATGGTCCTCATGTCCCTCCTCGTCAACTTCGTCCTGCCGCAGTTCGCCGAGTTCTATCTGAGCTTCGAGGCCGAGATGCCGGCCGTCACCCGGGTCCTCATGTCGGTGGCCACGACCCTGAACGCCGGCTGGTACTTCCTGGCCGCCGCCGCCATCGCCGCGGTCCTGGCGTTCCTGCGAGTGCGCAAGCGGCCCGGCTTCCGGTCCCGCTGGGACCGGGCCAAGCTCCGGATCCCCTTCGGCCGGGCGGTCTGGCTCGAGTCGTCCCTGTCCCTCTTCAGCCGGACGCTGGGACTGCTCCTCGAAGCGGGCATCTCCCTGCTGACCTCGGTCGGCGTGGCCATCCAGGCCGTCCCCAACGCCTATCTGGCCGAGCGGATGAAAGGCGTCCCCGACAACATCAAGAACGGGGAGAGCCTGTCGGAGTCCCTGTCCAAGTCGGGGGCCTTCCCCGACCTGGCCCTGGATATGGTCCGCATCGGGGAGTCCTCGGCCAACCTCCAGGGCATGCTGGGGGACATGGCCGACTTTTACGACGAGCGGGTTCGTGGTAGAATCGATACGCTGGTGTCCCTGATCGAGCCGGTCGTCATTATCTTCATGGGGCTGGTGGTGGCGGGCATGCTCCTCGCTGTGTACATCCCCATCTTCAACGTCATCCGGATCGCCAGATAAGGGAGCTGACAGGAAGACGCATGAGCAAAGAAGAGCTCGAGAACATCCGGGCCGAGGAGAAATCGACCAAGATCCTGGCCGCCCGCTACGGCGTTCCCTACATCGATCTCGAATCCCAGCCGCTCGACCGCGAGCTCATCCAGTCCGTGCCCGTCGAGTTCCTCCACCGCCTGAGCTTCGTGCCCCTTGGCGAGGGAGGCGGGGTTATGAGGATCGCCGTCGCCGACCCCTCCGACCTGTCTTCGATCGACGACATCGAGTCCTTCCTGGGCCGCAAGGTCGAGGTCTACGCGGCCTCCAAACGGGCTATCGCCGAGGCCCTGCGGAAGAGCGAGACGGCCATGCAGGTACTGCGCGACGCGACCGAGGGATACGTGACCCAGGTCGTCGAGCGGGACATCGCCGGCGAGGAGGACGTCATCTCCATCGAGAAGCTGGCCGACCAGGACGGATCGATCATCAAGCTCGTCAACACGATCATCTTCACGGCCGTCCAGAAGCGGGCCAGCGACATCCACATCGAGTCCAAGGAGGACGACGCCAAGATCAAGTTCCGGATCGACGGCGTGCTCGGCGAGGCCATGGAGGCCATCGACAAGAGGTTCCAGGCCCCCATCATCTCCCGCATCAAGGTCATGTCGGACCTCGACATCGCCGAGCGCCGCGTTCCCCAGGACGGCCGGTTCCGCCTGAAGATCAAGGACAAGACCATCGATTTCCGGGTGTCCATCATGCCCTGCATCTACGGCGAGGACGCCGTCATCCGCATCCTCGACAAGGAGATGATCACCGAGGCCATCCGCGAGCTGCGGCTGGACCTGCTGGGCTTCTCCGAGGAGATCCAGCGGAAGTTCCGCAAGTACATCACCCAGCCCTACGGCATGGTCCTCGTGACCGGCCCCACGGGCAGCGGCAAGACGACGACCCTCTACGCGGCCCTGACGGAGATCAAGTCGCCCGAGGACAAGATCGTGACCATCGAGGACCCCGTCGAGTACCAGATCGACGGCATCACCCAGATCCCGGTCAACGAGAAGAAGGGCCTGTCGTTCGCCCGCGGCCTGCGGTCCATCCTCCGCCACGACCCCGACAAGATCATGGTCGGGGAGATCCGCGACCCGGAGACGGCCCAGATCGCCATCCAGTCGGCCCTGACCGGCCACCTCGTCTTCACGACCGTCCACGCCAACAACGTCTTCGACGTCATCGGCCGGTTCCTCCACATGCAGGTCGACCCCTACAGCTTCATCTCGGCCCTCAACTGCATCCTGGCCCAGCGGCTCGTCCGGGTCCTCTGTCCCCGCTGCAAGACGGCCGTTCGCTACACGCCCGACCAGCTCCGCGAATCGGGGCTCGATCCCGAGCGGCACGCCGATCGCGTCTTCCACGAGCCCAAGGGGTGCCCGGAGTGCCACTTCACCGGCTACCAGGGGCGGACGGCCATCGCTGAGATCCTCGAACTGTCCGATACCATCCGGGAGATGATCCTGGAGAAGAAGCCCCTCTCCGAGGTCAAGAAGCGGGCCAGGTCGGAAGGCATGATCCCCTTGAGGGAGACCGGCATCCGCAAGGTCCTGTCGGGCGTCACCAGCCTCAAGGACCTCAACAAGGTGACCTTCGTGGAGTGACCGCCGTGGCCCTCGGAGAACGATTCCTGCGACGCTACACGGACCGCATCCCGCCGGACGCCGTCTTCCAGTTGACCCCCGGGTACCTGACGGGACTCCGGCTGGCGAAGCGGGACAGGTCGGTCCGGCGGCGGTTCATCCGGCCTTTCCGGGAGGCGCCCCTGAGGCCGTCGTTCGACCGGCCGAACGTCACGGAGGGGGCGGCGCTCGCCGACTTCGTCGGGCGGGCGACCAAGGAACTGCGTCTCTCCGGCGGGACGGTCAGCCTGCTGGTCCCCGAGGCCTGCGTCCGGGTGTTCGTCCTGGCCGTGGAATCCGTCCCGAAGACCAAACCGGAGCGGGACGCTTTCGTCCGCTGGCGCATCGGCCGGCAAATGCCCAACATCCCCGAGGACGCCCGCATCGACTACGCGCTGTCCTCCCCGCGGGGTCCCGGGAGGGTCATCGTGGCCATGGCCCGCCGCGCGGTCATCGAGGAGTACGAGTCCCTGTTCGAGAGGAACGGGCTGACCGTGGGGGCCGTCACCATCCCCACGCTGAGCATGGCCCACTTCGTCGTCCCCGGCGCCTCCAATCTGCTCCTCAACCTCGAAGAGGATTCCCTCGGCTTGCTCGCCGTCGCGGGCGGCGAGTGGTCCCTGTTCCGGCAGAAGACCTTGGGTGCGGATGAGGTCCCGGCCCGGGCCTTCGAGAGAAAAGCCGCGCAGGTCGCCATGGAGATCTCCAACACGGTCCGGTTCCTCGAGGACAAGGAGCGGACCAAGGTCGACCGCATCCGTGTCCGGACCGGCCTCCTCGAGGGCGGGCCGGAGTTCCTGGCCCGGCTCGGCAGCGGAGTTCCCTTCCCCCTCGAGCCCGTCGAATATCCGGCGCCCGAGACCTGGAGCCCGGCGGAGAAGTCCCTGCTGGCGCCTCTGATGGGGCAGGTCCAATGACGGGCCGCGCGACGAGGCCGCTCGAGCTGAACATGGCCACCCGGCCGGCCAGGAACCGGCGCCTGTTCCGTCTGCTCCGGAACGCGATGGCCGTCGTTCTGCTGGCCTCGGCGGGCCTGGTCGTCTACACCCTGCTGGCCTACGGGACGGAGACCTCCCGCCTGCGCGCCGAAAGGGAAGAGATGGAGGCCGCGATCAAGGACATCCAGAGAGAGCGGACCCGGCTGGCCGCCGAGGTCCAAAAGGAAGAGAAGGCCACCAGCCCCCGGGTCACACTCGTCAACAGCATCATTTCGAGAAAGGCCTTCTCGTGGACGACGCTCTTTTCCGAGCTCGAGGCCGCCCTGCCGCCCTCGAGCTACTTCACGGCCCTCAGCCCCGAATTCCGGAATGAGCGGGCCCTGGCCATCCGGTTGCGGGTCGTTTCAAGGAGCCTGGACGACCTGATAACCCTCATCGACAACCTGTCGGAGAAGGGGTTCGCGGGCATCCAGGTCAGCGGCGAGTCCCGCAGCGTCGAAGGCCGCCTGATCACGGAGATATCCCTGACCTATGAACAGACTCTTTGACCGCTTCGAAGAACGCGACAAGAGGGCCATCGTCCGCCTGACCGCGGCGGCTCTCGTCGTCCTGGCCGTCGCCCTGACCTTGTTCGTCAGGACCAAGGGCGAGCACACCCGTCTGCGGGCCTCTCTCGTCCGGCTCGAGAGCGACCGGGCCGAAGCCGTCGAGGCCCGCAGCGAGGCCGAGGCCGAATGGCTCCGCTGGCAGGAGGCCGTCGAGGACCTGGAGATGCTGGGAACGGAATATTTTTACAGCGCCAAGGACGGGGTGACGGCCCTTCGGCTCGACCTCCAGAGGCTGTTCGCTCTGGCCGGGCTGACGGTCTCGGACATCGGTTACGGTTACTCGGACCTTGACAAGGAGCAGGCCACCAAGACCGTCGTGACCTTCAACTACAGCGGGTCCTACGCGGGATTCAAGCGTCTGGTCGGGATCATCGAGCGCTTTCCCCGGTTCCTGGTCATCGAGAGGATCGATTTCCAGAAGACGGGCTCCGACGGCGGGCCGTTGGTCTGCAAGCTGACCCTGGCGGGGTATTATGGAAGCTAAACGAGCGATCGGGATGCTGATCATCGCCTTGGCGGCCGGGTGGGCCTCCCCGGGCCGGCCGCAGACCGGCCCGGAGGGACAGGCCGCGGTCCCGCCCGGAAAAGACCGGCCGCCCATCGTCCGCACCGACCTTCTCTTCCTCGATCTGGAGGACCCCGCCCCGCCTCTCCGCGACATCTTCCGGCCCCGCGCGTCCCGAGCACCCGCCCAGCGGCCGGCGTCCAGGCCGGCCGCGCCCAAAGCGCCCGCCGCCGCCCCGAAAGAGGCTGCCGGGTTCGCCCTGGACCTCACGTACATCGGCTCTGTCAGCGTATCCGGCCGGACGATGGCCCTCGTCCTGCGCGGGGGCCAGACGGTCTCCGTGGCCGAAGGCGACGAGGTCCAGCCCGGCTACCGGGTTGTCCGCATAACCCCCGACGAGATCGTCGTCGAGGGGCCGAACGACGAACGCAAGACGTTCACGCGATAAGGAGACCGGCCATGAGAAGATACGCGTTGGTTCTCGCGCTGGCGCTGGGTTTCGCGGCGTGCGCGAGCGTCGGCGACGACTACACCCAGGGGTCCCGGAAGCTGAGCCATGAGTACCGGCAGGGCGTCCAGGCCGAGATTAACAAGGACTACGAGAAAGCCGCCGAGCATTACGAACGGGCCACCCTGGCCTATCCCCGGGAGCCCGTCTATCGCCTGGCCCTCCTGAGGGCCCGGGCGGCGGCCAGCATCCAGTATCTCCAGATCGCGAGAAGCATGGCTGTCCGGGGCATGAGAGAGGAGGCCGAAGGGGCCTACAAGAAAGCCCTGTCGTTCGACCCGGGCAACCGGCCCCTGGCCGAAGAGCTGAAGGCCTTCCTGTCGCCTCCCTCCAAGCGGGACAAGGCCGTCCAGGAGAGGCTCGAGGGGCCGGTGACGCTCAAGTCGAGCGGCGAGCCCCTCAACCTGAGCTTCCGGACCGAGGTTTCGCTGAGGTCCATCTTCCAGACGCTGGGCCGGGTGGCGGGGATCAACTTCATCTACGACGAGACCTTCCGCGACACGGCCCTGGCCATCGACCTGACCGGCAAGGACCTCCAGTCGGCCCTGAGCTTCCTCTGCGTCGCCAGCAAGAACTTCTTCCGGGTCATCGACGAGCGAACGGTCATCATCGTCCCCGACAACGTCCAGAAGCGGATGCAGTACGAGCTCAACGCCATCCGGACCTTCTACCTCTCCAACATCAACGCCCAGGACATCCAGCAGGCCCTCGTTCAGATGGTCAAGGCCCAGTACAAGGTGCCCTCCATCCATGTCGACAAGGAGCTCAATTCGGTGACCATCCGCGACACCCCCCAAGCCGTGGCCTTGGCCGAGAAGCTCCTCCGGATGTGGGACAAGGCCAAGGGCGAGGTCCTCATCGACGTCGAGATCATGGAAGTCTCCCGGATCCGGCTGCAGGAGCTCGGCATCGACCTCAGCCAGGGCAACCTGGGCATCCAGCTCAATCCGGTGGAAGGCGGGACGTCGGACGGCTGGTTCCGGCCGCAGGGCCTCGATTTCCTGGACCTGGCCAACTACCAGATGACCATCCCCTCGGCCTATCTCAATTTCATCGGCGGGGACTCCGACACCAAGATCATCGCCCAGCCGCGGATCCGCGGGCTGGCCGGGGAGCCCATGGAGTACATCGTGGGCCAGAAGGTCCCCATACCGCAGACGTCCTTCTTCCCGGTGGCCGCAGGCGGCCAGAACTCCCAGCCCCTGGTCAGCTATCAGCCGACCGACGTCGGCATCAGCATAAAGATCACGCCGCGCATCCATCTCGAGGGGGAGGTGACCTTGGAGATCGAGCTCCAGGTCTCCTCGGTGGCGGGCGAGGGCGTTGCTGGCATCCCGATCATCGCCACCCGCGAGATCAAGAACACCGTCCGTCTCAAGGACGGCGAGACCAATCTCCTGGCCGGCCTGCTGCGCGACGAGGAGCGGAGATCGCTCAAAGGCATCGTCGGGCTCAAGGACATCCCCCTGCTCGGGACCCTGTTCTCGAGCGCCCAGACGACCATCGAACAGTACGATGTCGTCCTGACCATCACGCCCCACATCCTCCGGAACCTGGTCGTGACCGACGAGGACGCCCGGGCCCTGTGGGTCGATCCCGACAGCCTGGCCGGGGTGACCGGCGCGGGCCAGCGCGGGACGGGCCAGGAGGCGTTCGGCGAGTCCGGGCCCCCCGAGGCCGTCCGCCTTGAAGCCGAGCGCCCGGCGGGGACCGACGCCGTCTTCCTCTCGCCGGCCAGCTTCGAGGCCCCCCGGGACCGCGAATTCCGCGTCAATGTCGAGCTCGCGAGCGAGCGGGAGATCGGCAGCATGTCGCTCGGCCTGTCGTTCGACCCCGGCGTCCTCCAGCTCAAGGACGTCCTCGAGGGCGGCGTCCTCAAGCAGCTGGGCGGCAGGACCCCGTTCCTGAAGAGCATCAGCGGCGGCGGCGCCACCCTCGGCTTCACCAGCCCCACGGGCGCGCGAGGCTTCCGGGGCCGCGGCATCCTGGCCGTTCTCGTGTTCACCGCCGCCGGCCCGGGAGAAACGGCCGTGTCCATCACCAGCTATCAGGCGGCCGGTCCGGCCGGTCAGCCCATCGCCCTGGAAACGGGCGCGTCGACGATCATGATCCGCTGAGACCGGCCGGCGCCCATGATCTTCATCCTCTCCGGGCCGGTCCACGGGGGCAAGACGACCCTGCTCGAGACGTCCTTGGCCCGCTGGGCCTCGCGCGGCCTGGCCTATGGCGGCTTTCTGAGCGTCGCCGTGCTCGACGCCGAGGGGCGGGCCGAATACGACCTGCTGGACCTCAAGGAGGGCCGGCGGCTGCCGTTCCTGCGCCGTGAGGGCGAGCCGGACGCCGAAAAGACGGGCCCTTTCTTCTTCGTCGGCCGGACTCTCGATCGGGCCCGGTCCATCATCCGAGCGAGCCGGCCCGGCGAACTGCTGATCATCGACGAGGTCGGCCCGCTGGAGCTCGAAGGCCGGGGCCTTTGGCCGGCCCTGCGCGAGGCGCTGGCCCGGACCGGGACGAGAACGCTGCTCGTGGTCCGCGAGGAGATCCTGGAGAGGTTCGTGGCCGCTCTCGGCCCGAACGTGCCCCTGATCTTCGATGTCCGGGACCCCAACGTCCACCGGCTCATGGACGGCGCTCTGTTCGGGACCTCCAGGATCGATGAGGATCCAGTTTAAGTTCTTCGCCGACTTCCGCGGCCTGTTCGGAGGGCGGACACGGAACGTCGACCTGCCCGAAGGCCGGACCGTCGGCCAAGCCCTCGAGCTTGTCTGCGACACGCCCGCCCGGCGGGAGGCGGTCTTCGACAAGGACCTCCTCAGAACCCACCTCGTCGTCATGGTCAACGGCACGCCCATCGGCTCGCGGGCCGGATTGGGAACGGCTCTCGGAGAGGGCGACGTCGTGGCCGTCTTCCCTATGCTCGGCGGAGGATAGACCTCGGGCATCCTCTCTCTCGCTCCGAGGGCTTCCAGGCTCGGGGCCTGGGCCTGACCCTCATGGGGCGGTTCCTCTCGCGGCGCACCCCCGTCCGTGCCCGCCGCTTGCGGGCGCGACGGGGGTTCTGATATTGTAAGGTCCGGAATTCGTCCGGTGAAAGGCGCCGCTTGACGCAACCGTCGTTCCCCATCTCCGGCTACCACGGCCGCGTCCTCGAGGTCGACCTGACAGCGGGCGCCGTTCGCGAGGTCCCCCTCGATCCCGACCTGGCCATGGATTATCTCGGCGGGCGGGGCTTGGCGGCCCGCCTTCTCTACGACACGATCGATCCCGCCTGCGATCCCCTCGGCCCCGGCAACGCCGTGGTCATCGCGGCCTCGCCTCTCGTCGGATCGAACGCGCCGACCTCGGGCCGCGGACACATGGCCTTCAAGTCCCCGCTCACCGGCGTCCTGGGGACCTCGAATTCGGGCGGGGCTTGGGGGGCCGGCTTCAAGGCCGCCGGGTATGACGCCATGATCGTCAAAGGGGCGGCCTCGGCCCCGGTCATGATCGACATCACGCCGGAGAAGGTCGAGATCCTGCCCGCCGGTCCCTACTGGGGGAAGACAACCCACGAGACCCACGACCTGCTGACGTCGGTCTCCGAGCCGGGGAAACCGGCCAGGGTTCTGTGCATCGGGCCGGCGGGGGAGAACCTGGTCCGGTTCGCGGCCGTGGCCAACGAGCGCAACCGGGTCTACGGCCGGTGCGGCCCGGGCGCGGTCTGGGGATCCAAGAAGCTCAAGGCCGTCCGCGTCCGGGGTAAGGAGAGGATCGCGCCGGCCGACCCGGAAAGATACAGGTCCGGCCTCGATCAGGCCGTCTATCTCCTGAAGCAGGCCCCGGTCACCAAACGACTCCTCCGCGAGCTCGGGACGGCCGGCCTCGTCGAGCTCATCAACCTCATCGAGATGCTGCCCCGCCGGAATTTCCAGGATTGCCTCCATCGCGACGAGGATGTCGAGCGGATCTCCGGCGAGAGGCTGGCCCGGGCCTATCTCGAGAAAGCCGGGTCCTGCCATCTCTGCCCCATCGGGTGCCAGCGCCACACCCGGCTCCCCGGCCGGGACGGCCGGGAGGAGCGGGGGGAGGGCCCGGAATACGAGACCATGGTCCTGCTGGGCCCGGTCTGCGGCGTCTACGACATGGAAGCCATCACCCGGGCCGGCTATCGCTGCAACGAGCTGGGCCTCGATACCATCAGCTTCGGCGGCACGCTCGCCTGCGCCATGGAGCTCTTCGAGAGCGGGGCCCTCGCGGCCGATGACATGGGAGGGCTCCGCCTGCCGTTCGGGGCCGCCGAGGCCTTGGAGACGCTGGCCGGCATGACCGCCCGGCGCGAAGGCTTCGGGTCGGAGCTGGCCGAAGGATCGGCCCGGCTCGCCGCCCGCTTCGGCCGTCCCGGCCTGTCGATGACCGTCAAGAAGCTCGAGATACCGGCCTACGATCCCCGGGCCTCCTACACCCAGGCCCTGGGCTATATGACCTCGCCGACCGGGGCCTGCCATCTGCGCGGCGGCTACGCGGTCTCCCTGGCGTTTTTCGGGGGGGCCAAGGAGATCCCCCGCTTCAGCCTCCTACAGTCGCCGATCGCCATCCGCAACATGCAGAACGCCGGCATCCTCCAGGACAGCCTCGGCATCTGCCGGTTCACGGGCTACGCTTTCGCCGCCGATCCCTGGGCCCGCATGGCCAGCGGGATGACAGGGCGGGACCTTTCGGTGGCCCGCCTCGAGGAGATCGAGAACCGGGTGGCGACGCTCGAGCGGCAATTCAATATCGAGGCCGGGGCCGCGGCCGCCGACGACGCCCTGCCGGCCCGGTTCGCCGAGGTCCCCATCACGGTCCAAGGAAAGGAGAGGAGGTTGTCGAGGGACGACCAGGACAGGATGCTACGGGATTACTACCGGGTCCGGGGATGGGACAAGGACGGTCGGCCGACCGCGAACCTCCTCCGGGACCTGCGGATCAAAGCGAGGCGGCGATGAGCGAAAGGGAATGGGAAGCGAGCGACGAGCTCCTGCGGCTCCTGCAGGCCGTGGGCCGGGCCTCTCTCCTCTATGATATCCAAGACAGCCACAGCGGGAACATGGCCGTCCGATGGACGGACCCGAGCGGCCGGGAACGCATGGTCATCACGGCCACGGGGTCCCAGAAGGGGGCCCTCGATCCCGACGACATCTGCTTCCTCTCGCCCCAGGGGACCGATTTCGGCTACTACAAGGCGTCATCCGAGACCGACATCCACGCCCGCATCCTGGCCCTTCCGGGGGTCGGCGCCTCGATGCACGCCCATGTCAAAGAGCTGACGGCGGCCACCATGGACGACGGGCCCAAGCCGGCCCGGCCCTCCGCTTTCGAGCCCGTCGATCCCCTCGGCTATCACCACCTGGGGCCGGCCGTCCCCGTGGATTGGTTCGCCGTCCCCAGCGGCTCGGTGGAAATGACGCGGACCGTCCCCGACCGGCTGGCGGGCCACGCCCTGACCGTCATCTACGGCCACGGCGCCATGGCCAAAGGGCGGACGCTCCCCGAGGCCTTCTTCCGCTTGTGCGTCGCGAACCACGCGGGAGCCGTGGTCCGCTCGATGGAGCGTCTGGGCGTCGACGTCGGGGACCTGAGAGCGAGGATCCGGGCCGCCGCCGCCGCCGCGTTCGCGGCCCCGCCGCCGGCCTACGAGACCGGCGGAGACGGCCGTTGCGATTTCCCCGAGGAGGAGGAGATCGTCAAGGAGTTCCTCAAGGCCGGGCACCGGATCTTCGAGTCCCGGCTGTCGCCTTTCCACACGGGCTCGATGTCGGTCCGCGGCGTGGAGGTCATGCTCTACGCGCCCAAGGCCTCCTGGCCGGCCGACCTGCGCGGCCCGCTCCTTCGCGTTCCTTTGGCCCCCGCCGCCGATGACGACGGGGAGGTCAGGGTCCACAAGGAGATCTACGCGGCCAGCGATTTCCAGACCGTCATGCACTGCCACGTCGCCGAGGCGGAAGCCTCGGCCCATTTCATCTATCCCGGAGAGTCCGCCCCCTGCGAGCGGATCGTGCCGGTCGATGCCGAGGGCTCCTTCCTCTACCTGGCCGTCCCCGTCCTGCCTCCCGACGTCGCCCCGGCCGGGCTCATCCGCGCTCTCCACGACTATAAAACCGCCGTGGTCAGGGGGGGAGGGGTTTGGGCGGTCGGGACCCAGTCCCTTTCCGAGGTCCTTCACCACCCGTCTTCCCTGCGGGAGATCTGCATCTACCGGATCTCCGCCCGGGAACGCGGACTGGACCTGCGCCGGATGGAGCCGGCCAAGGCCCGGCGATGGTGACCAGGCCGCGGCCCGGTCCGCCTCCCTCCCCGTCCCCCCTCCAGGGGTGAAGGGTCACCCCGGGAAATCACCCCTAAAGGGGATTGCCCCTCCCCGGCCATCCTGTATTCTGGTCCCGGAGCGTCCGGTCCCGAGTCCGTTCGATGAATCGAAGCACCTTGGAAAGCGTCAATCCTCAGGTCGAGGTCAGCCTGGAAAGAAGTTCCGGCCGGACCCTGGGCCTCGCCGGCCGGCTCATTCCGCGGAAAGCGAGGACCAGGATCGTCCTCGCGTTCACCGCCGCCATCGCCGGCCTCATCCTTCTCTTCGCCATTCTATTCATCGGGCGCCTCGAGACGTGGGCCCTGCGCGACATCGAGGCGGACGCGGTCGCGGCGGCCGGGGCCGTCTCCGGCCATCTGTCCCGGGGGCTCGAGAAGGATCCCGACGCCGACCTGGGCTCCCTGCTGGCCGCCGTCTGCGGGAAGATGGAAGGTCTGAGATACGCCGTTGTCGAGGACCCCGCGGGCCGCGTCCTGGCTTCCATCGATCCCGGAGAGGCCGCCGGCCGGGCCTACCGGCAGTCGACGTTCCCCCGATCCCTGAAAGAGGGCCGAGGCATTTTCGGGACGTCCGCCCCGGTCACCGCAGCCGGCCTTGCCTTCGGCCGGGTCTTCGTCGGATTCTCCTTCCCTGACCGGCTGGCCGCCTTGGACCGCGAACGGGCCGGAGCCGTCGCCGTCGGCTTCCTGATCCTGGCCCTCAGCTCGGCGGCCGTCTTCATCATCAGCGGCGTTTTCACCAGGCCCCTGACCCAAGTGGCCCGGACGGCGGACCGCATAGCGGCCGGCGACCTCAGCCAAAGGGTGCGGATCTACTCCCGTGACGAAGCCGGGCTCATGGCCCGGTCCTTCAACGCCATGATGGACGAGCTGGAGAGGACCTGCCGGGGCCTGGAAGATGCCAACCGGTCCTTCGAAGAGCGGGCCGCCGCCCGGTCGCAGGAGCTCGAACGGGAGGTCCTCGAGCGCCTCCGGATCGAGCAGGAGCTCCGGCAGGTCCGCGGCGAGCTGGACAATCGGGTCGAGGAGAGGACCGAGGTCCTCTCTCAGGTCAACGAGGACCTCCACGGCAAGGTCCGCGAGCGAAGGCGGGCCGAGGAGCAGCTCCAGAACGCGCTGAAGAGGCTCGAACGGGCTCTCGAGGGGACCGTCAAGGCCTGGTCCTTGACCGGCGAGATGAGGGATTTCTCGACGGCCGGCCATCAGTGCCGCGTGGCCAGCCTGGCGGTGGCCATCGCCGAGGAAATGCACCTCGCCTGGGAGAAGGTCGAGGGCCTAAGGGTGGCCGGGATCATCCACGACATCGGCAAGATCGCCATGCCGGCCGAGATCCTGGCCAAGCCCGCCCGGCTGACGAAGACCGAGTTCCAGCTGATCAAGGACCACCCCCGGATCGGCTACGAGATCGTCAAGAGCATCGAATTCCCCTGGCCCGTGGCCCACATCATCCTTCAGCACCACGAGCGGATGGACGGATCGGGATACCCCGAGGGCCTCCTGGGAGAGGCCATCCTCCTCGAGGCCCGGATCCTGGCCGTCGCCGATGTCGTCGAGGCCCTGTCCTCTCACCGGCCGTACCGGCCGGCCGCCGGGCTCGATAAGGCCCTGGAGGAGATCCGTCGGGGACGCGGCATCCGCTACGACATGCGCGTGGTCGACGCCTGCCTCAAGATCTTCCGTGATCGCCGTTTCTCGTTCCCCGTGGCCGCCGCCGGCACGTCCCTTCCCCATTGAGAGGGCCCGGCCCGCGGCCGGCCCCCCCGTTCATTGACTTGAGGGGTCGTTTTCGCTAGAATCGTGGGACCCTTGGCGGCGTAGCTCAGTTGGTCAGAGCATGCGGCTCATATCCGCAGTGTCGGGGGTTCAAATCCCTCCGCCGCCATGTCCCGTTCGCTCGGCCCTCAAGGACATGGAACCGTTGAAAGCGCTCCCCGACACCGCGGCCGGCGTCTACCGCACCTTCCGGGAGGGCCTCCTCGCGTGCCGGGCGGCCGTCGCCGGCGGCCGCATCGTGGCGGCCTGTTCGGGCGGCCCCGATTCCGTGGCCCTGGTCTCGCTTCTCCTCAGGCTCCGCCGGGAGGTGCCGGTCGACGTCGTCATCGCCCATTTCGACCACCGGCTCCGGGCCGATTCGGCCGCCGACGAGGCCTTCGTCCGGGAGCTGGCCGGCCGACGGGGCCTGCCGATCGCGGCCGGGTCGGCCGACGTCCGGGCCTTCGCGGCGGACAGCAAGATGAACCTCGAGGAGGCCGGCCGCGTCCTCCGCTACCGGTTCCTGCGTGACCAGGCCCGTCGTCTGAAGGCGGCCGCGATCGCCACCGGGCACACGATGAACGACCAGGCCGAGACCTTCCTCATGCGGCTCATGCGCGGCGCCGGGATCGCCGGCCTGGCCGGCATCGCCCCGGTCCGGGAAGGGGAGGGCTGCCCCGTCATCCGCCCGCTGCTCGGACTGACGCGGGCTCGGCTCCTGGCCTATCTCGAGGCCGAAGGCGAAACCTTCCGGACCGATGCCACGAACCGCGACCGGCGCAATCTGCGGAACAGGATCCGGCTCGACCTCATCCCCGATCTCGAGCGCCGCTATGAGCCCCGCATCGTCGAGCATCTGGCCCGGCTGGCGTCGATCGCCCGGGAGGAGGACGAGCTGCTGTCCGAGTTCGTCGGCGAGCTCGGCCGGGTCTTCATCCTGCGCCGGGGCCGGGACGTTCTCTTGAACGCGGACGGGCTGCCCGACCGGCTCCCGGCCTTGTCGCGGCGCCTCCTCAGGGAGTTCATCCGCGAGGTCCGGGGCGATCTGCGCTCGATCTCGTTCGACGACGTGGCCTCCGTCCTGCGGTTGGCGGACGGCAGGAGGCGGGCCCTTCCCGGCGGGCCGACCCTGGTCCGCGAGAAAGGCTGGATCAAGGTCCACCTCCGGCCTTCCGTTCCCCGGGCCTTTCGCCTGACCTGGGACGGCCGCGGGCCGCTCGACGTGGCCGCCGCCGGCATGAGGTTCCACGGCAGGTGGAGGAAAGCGGCGGCCCGGGTGGCGCTCCGGAAGGACGACCGCCGCGGGGCCGCCCTCGACGCCTCGAAGCTCGCCTTTCCGCTCGTCGTCCGCGGCCGCCGCCCGGGTGACCTTTACCGTCCGCTCGGCGCGCCGGGCCGCAAGAAGCTCAAGGAGATCCTGAGGGCCAAGGGCGTGGACGCCGAGGCCCGCGACCGGTTGCCCGTCTTCGTCTCGGGGCGGGAGATCGTCTGGGTCCCGGGCCTGCCGGTGGCCGACGCGTTCCGGGTGACCCCGAAGACCCGGACGGTGTTCGTCATCGAAAAAAAATAGACGCTGACCGCTTCTTCGGCCTCTTCTCCCGCAGCTTCGTACGGTATGGCCCTGCCTTTCTTGTTGACCTGACTGGGACAGGCTCAGCCGGCAGGGAAGATGCTTAGCGTTGATAGAGGGAGAGGTACCAGCGGATGATGCTTTCACCCCAGAGCATGGCGATGAAGGCGGCCGGCGCCAGGAACGTCCCGAAGGGCAGGGCGAACTGGAAGTCCTTGCCCCGGCGGAGGATCATGAACACGCCGGCGGCGGCCCCGAAGAACGATCCCAGGATGAGCGTCAGAAGGGTCCTCGAAAAACCGAGATAGGCCCCGACCATGAGCAGCATGGTCACGTCGCCCATGCCGAGACCCTCCTTTTTGCGGATGAGCCGGTAGGCGCCGTAGACGATGAGCAGGAAGCCGGCCCCGGAGACGGCCCCGACGAGGGCCCCGCGGAAGGTCAGGTCGTCCCGGAAGAACGCATAGACGAGGGCCAGGACGAGGCCGGGCATGGTGATGGCGTCGGGCAGGATCTGATGGAAGTAGTCGATGACGCCCAGGACGATGAGGGCGCTCGTGAACAGGCCCCCGGCGACGGCCTCCAGCCCGACGACGCGGCCGGAGGCGATGTACACGAGGACGAAGCCCAGGGCGGTCATGATCTCGACCAGCGGGTAGACGGGCGATATGGCCCGGCGGCAACGCCGGCATTTTCCTCCGAGCAGGAGATAGGAGAGGACCGGGATGTTGTCGGCCGGCCTGATCCGCGCGCCGCACGCGGGGCAGGACGACGGGGGGCGGACCAGGCTCTGGCCCAGGGGCAGGCGGTGGATGACGACGTTGAGGAAGCTGCCCCAGACGAGGCCGGCCAGGACAATCAGTAAGAGGGTCATCGTCTCCATGGGCTGATCCTTGTCTTCACCTCGCCCGTCTGCGGGTCGTAGAGGTAGTCTTCGCCGTCGAGGTCCCGGGGGACCTGGGTCAGGAGGCCGGTCCGGACGAGGTCCTCGAGGTCCCCCGGCCACCGGGCGAAGCGCTCGCGGAAGGCCTCCAGGGCGTTGCGGATGCCGCCGATATCGATGGCGGATTTGACGTTGTAGAGGTGGTTCGAAGCGATCCGCTTGGTCCGCTCGTCGGGCGCGGTCCGGTAGATCTCGAGCCAGGTCTCCCAGGAGGTCTGCAGGTCCCCCTTCCTGAAGATGGCGTTGGCGTGGAGCCGGCGGACGAAGTCAGGCGAGCCGGGGATCTCCATGCAGGCCTTGAAATAGCTCTCGGCCAGCTCGTAATCCCGGAGGCTCATCATGGCGATGTGCCCGGCCTGGAACGGGAAGATCCACATATCGGGGTTCTTCTCGAGGCCCCGGTCGAGGATGCGGAAGGCGGCCTGCGCGTCGCGGGCCTCCTGAACGGCGATCAGGGCCCCGACCTCGTAGGGGTCGGCGAAGCGGGGATCGAGCTCGGAGATGATGGAGAAGACGTGGTCGAGATGGTCGAAACGGTCGTCGATCGTCGGCGTGCTGTAGTACTGGATGGCCCAGAGATAGACGGCGTCGGCCGCCAGCGCCGAGTAGCCGAAGGTCGCGTACCTCAGGAATTTCCCCGAAGGCAGGTAGATGACCGACGAGCCGGGGACCTTTTTCCGGGTTATCCCGTCGGTGTGGACCTTGAGGGCCATGAACGCGGACGCGGAGACCAGAAGAAGGACGGTGAGGAGCACCGTCGCGGATCCCCGGGCCGCGGACGGCGCCGTTCTCATGGCCTCCCCGGCGATGGCCGCGCGCTCAAATGAAGTCCCGCCTCCGGAAGACGAGAACGGCCAGGCCCAGGATGAAGGCCGTGTAGAGCAGGCCGTAGAGCAGGGACGGCAGATAGATCGCGGGCGGGATGGGCAGGCCGTGGACGACTTCCGTCTTGAAGTTGAAGTTCTCGAGGTCCGGGAGGACCGTGTAGAGGGCCCGGACGAGGGTTCGGCCCGCGCCGGCCGGCATCTTGTCGATGATCGCCTCCAGACCCCAGGACAGATGGCCGATGAGATAGAAGGCCAGCGAGAACAGGGAGCTGAGGATGGGTGTCGAGAAGGACGAGAAAAAGATGGCCACGGCCGTGATCAGGACGAGCTCCAGGAAGATGTAGGCGACGGCCGCGAGCAGGCCGCTCTCGAACCGCCCCGTGTGAAGGAAGACCAGGGCCAGGAAGATGGCCGTCATGCAGACGGTCATGACGAACAGGGTCAGGACGAGGCCCAGGAACTTGCCCAGGATGAACTCGGCCCGGTGGAGGGGCTTGGAGAGCAGCGTGAAGATGGTCTTCTTGTCGATCTCCTTGTAGACGAGGCCCGTCCCGATGAGGACGGCCATGAGGACCCCGAAGATCGAGATCGAGGCCAGGCCGACGTCCTTGATGATCTTGATCCGGTCCCCAACGGTCAGCAGGGCCAGGACGCGCGACGCGACGATGGCCACGGCGGCGAAGAAGAACAGGAGGTAGAGGACGCGGTCGCGCTTGGCCTCCTTGAAGGTGATCCCGGCGATGGCCCCGATCCTCATCGTCCGGCCACCGTTTCGACGAAGATGTCCTCGAGCGTCTCGGTCCGCGGGCTGAGCGACACGACCCGCCCCCGGCGCTCGTGGACGAGGGCCAGGACCTCGTCGACCTTGCGCTCCTCGAAGACCCGCAGCAGCAGTCGGTCGCCCTTGGCCGTGAAGCTCTCCCCCAGGTCCCGGAAGGCATCGGGCGGCAGGCCCGACAGGACGACCTCGGTGAACAGGACCTTCTCCGAAACGAGGTCCTGAAGGGCGCCTTGCTTGACGACCCGCCCGCCGACGATGATGGCCACGTGGTCGCAGATCATCTCGATGTCCTGGAGGATGTGCGAGGTGAAGAAGACGGTCTTACCCTCCTGCTTGAAACGCAGGATGATGTCCCGGATCTCCTTGCGTCCGAGCGGGTCCATGCCGCCGAGCGGCTCGTCGAGGATGACCAGCTTCGGGTCGTTGATGAGGGCCTGGGCCAGGCCCACCCGCTGGAGCATCCCCCGCGAGAACTTCCTCAGCTGGAGGTCGCGGGCCCGCTCGAGGCCGACGAGGGCCAGGAGCCGCCCGATGCGCTCGGCCCGCTCGACGCGGCCGAGTCCGAAAAGGTCGGCCGTGAAGGCCAGGAATTCGGCGGCCGTCAGGTAGTCGTAGAAATAGGGGTTTTCCGGTAGGAAGCCGAGGTGGCGGCGGGCCCGGGGCGAGGTGTGGGGCTCGCCGAAGATGTCGATCGTCCCGGCGTCCGGGGCGATCAGCCCGAGGAGGCACTTGATGGTCGTCGTCTTGCCGGCGCCGTTCGGGCCCAGGTAGCCGAAGATCTCGCCCTCCCGGACGCCCAGGGAGATGCCCTTGAGGATCTCGCGGGGCTTGGGGATGAACCCGATCCGGAAGGTTTTCCGGAGGTCCTCGATACGGATGGCGTCGTCCATGGCTGCGGCTCCATCCTATTTTATGGAATGCCGGGCCGAAGTCAATCGGCCCGGGGATCGAGCAGCCCCTTGATCCGCCTGGCGTTGTCCAGGAGGCGGCCCTGGGTGAAGATGTGTTCCCGGGTCAGGGCCAGGTGGACCTTGAGCTGGGCCAACACGTCCTCCGGCAGGGCCAGCCTGACGGCTTTCTCGTAGTCCGCGGCCAGGCGCTCCTCGGCCGGCAGCAGCGATTCGAGGGCCGAGAGACGGTCCGTGCCGGGATATTCGGTCGGCATGGGCCTCGAGCTGCGCTCGACGCCGTCGGGGCCGGTCTCGGCGTTCTCGATGGCGATGACGTCGCCGAGCTTGACGAGGATGCCGGCCAGCTTGTCCCAATGGCGCATGTGGTTGACGGAGTTCTTGAACAGGCGCTGGTGGAGGTCCTGGTGCTCGCTGAACATCATGACGTACTTGAGGTAGCGGTGGGTCAGCTCGTTCTCCACGCGGCAGATCCCGTGGAGGAGCCGGAGGTCGTCGCGGCCGTCCCGCTCGGGATGGGGCCGGAAACAGAGGGCCCCGGCGTCCGGCGAGCCTTCGAGCGACCGGATCATGGCCTCGAACTGCTTGATGTGGCGGACCTCGTCGTAGGAGATGTTCCAGATCATATTCTCGATCTTCGGATAGGCCCCGGGCTCGACCTCGGCCGACTGATAGAGGTCGGTGACCGTCTCTTCGGTCATCTTGTCGCGCTTGAGGTTGTCGAGGATGCGGGGAAAGCGGACGACTTCGTCGGTCCGGAAGCTGGGCTCGGCGCCCATCCGGGTCAGGATGATGCCGAGCTGGAGGGCGTGGTACATCTCGTCGATCCCGATCTGGATGGACTGGGCCCGGGCGTCGGTCCGCTGCCCCATGACCGGATCGTCGTACAGGAACCTGCCTTTGGGCATCGAGTAGGCGTGGACGACGTATTCGAAGCTGACGGCCCACTCGTGCTCGAGGGCCGCCCTCAGGAGGCGGACGACGTCCTCGCGCGTTCTCACGGATCTGATCTTTTCCACGATTCCTCCTTCCGCCGGGTCCCTTTCGCGGAGGGACATTATATCCGCGGGCCCGCCCAAATCAAAGGTCCTTTTTCCGACAGGGGAAGGGCCCACGGGGGCGGCTAGCCGCGGGAGGGGAGGGAAGCCCGATTTATCCACCCCGGGAACCGCCGCCGGGGGCGATTGACCCTGGAGGGGGCCCATGGGATGCTGGCCCCGTCGCAGCCGCAAGCAGCGATGGCCTCGAGGGAGGCCGCGCCGAGGTTGTGAAAAGGGAGAAGGCGGAGGATCTCTCCCCACCTTTTTCGGCCCCCTCCCGATCGTCCCGCGGGACATCCGGAGGGGGTTTTTTTATCTCATTTTTCCCCCGGGCGGTGTATAATCGGGGGCACCGTTCTTCCAGGAGGTGCGCGATGTCCGATTTCGGCGGAGCGCTCAAGCCGTTGTCCGAGAACCCCGACTTCAAGATCGCCGTCCTCGGCGTCCCGTTCGACGAGAAGTCCAGCTATCTGAGGGGCGCGTCCGGAGGCCCGGCGGCCATCCGCGCCGTCTCGACCGGCAAGTGCTACTGCGCCTGGACCGAGCTCGGGGTCAACTTGGAGGAGGACACGGTCATGGTCGACCTGGGCGACGTCGACACCTCAGGGGATCCCGACAAGACGTTCGCGCTCATTGAAAAGGCCGTCGCCGGCATCCTGGCCAAGGGGGCCGTTCCCGTCGTCCTTGGCGGGGATCATTCCATAACCTACCCCGTCCTCAGGGCCTTCGCCGGCGTCCACAAGCCCCTCGACATCCTCCACTTCGACGCCCATCCGGACCTGTACGACGACCTCTACGGGGACCGGCTGTCTCACGCCTGCCCCTTCGCCCGGATCCTCGAGGACGGACTGGCCGAGAGCGTCGTGCAGGTCGGGGTCCGGGCCGTGACCGCGGCCCACCGGTCCAAGGCCCTCAAGCACGGCGTCCGCATGATCGAGATGAGGGACGTCCTGGAACCTCTCTATTTCAAGTTCGCCCACCCCGTCTATATCTCCTTCGATATGGACGCTCTCGACCCGGCCTTCGCCCCGGGGGTCGCCCATCACGAGCCGGGCGGCCTGTCGACGCGGCAGGCCGTCCAGATCATCCAGTCCCTCAAGGGCCGCATCGTCGGGCTTGATGTCGTCGAACTCAATCCGGCCCGTGACCCCTCGGGCATCACCGCGGCCGCGGCCTTCAAGATCATCAAGGAAGCCGCCGGGCGCGTCGCCAAGCCCTGAGCGGCGGACGCGGACGCGGAACTTCCCGCCGATGTCCATGACACGGCGGGCGATGACGGCCGCAGCGGCCGCGCCCACGCAGAACGGAGCCGTCCCGGCGTGAGGATTGATATTTCAGATTCCTTATATGAGGTGCGGGCTGTTGTCAGCAAAAGGGGGGTTGATGATGGGAACCAAAAAGGTGGGGGCTTTCTCCAGCCCGCACAAGAAAGCCAATGTCATTATAGCACCACGAAAACAAATGTAAAGCGAAATCTTCATTCCCGCGAAAGATTTTTTTTGGCCTTCCAACCTATTGATTTTCGGCCTTTTTGACCTCACAATGGAGGCACGACGAAACGCCGGAGGGACCATGGACCAGAAAAAAGTGGAGATCAAGGTCGACGAAGCCGTGGCGCTCGGCCAGTATGCGAGCATCGCCGCGATCCGTCATTCCCGCGAGGAGTTCATTTTCGATTTCGCTTTTCTCTTCCCCGACGGGCCCTTCGGCAAGCTGGTCGGCCGGATCATCGTCAGCCCGGCCCACGCCAAGCGCTTCCTCGAAGCCCTGCAGGCCAACATCAAGCGGTACGAGGACGCCTATGGGACGATCGTGCCCTCGGACATGCCGCCCCCGGTCAACTATATCCAGTGAAGCCGGATGTGCGGCGGTCTTGACATCAGCGGGGATTCCCGTTATAAGTTGAACCAGGCCGATATTCAGCGTCAAGGCGGCAATCTCATTCGGAGGTATAACCGATGGCATATGAGTTCAAGAATTCCAGGGGCGTCAGCTACTTCCTCCACTCCAAGCAGGTCAATCTGAAGGGCGGGCGGCTGCAGACGATCTATTTCTTCGCCCGCGACATCCGGCCGGGCGCGCTCAACGCCGTTCCCGAAGGCTACATGGTCCAGGAGACGGCCAAGACGGGCATGCCCATCCTCAAGAAGAAATAACGCGCAAGGGGGAGCCGTTCCCGCGGCCGGGCCGCCAAGGCGGTTCCCTCCCTCCTTTTCTTCCCTTTTGACCGGGGGGGTTGTTCTGGTTATACTTGGGCCATGAGTCCCTCCACGCGCATGTTCCTGGCGGGCTGCCTGGGCGCGGCCCTGCTCCTCGCCGCCTGCGGCCGCAAGGCCGCAGACGATCCCGGCGGGGATCGCCGGCTCCGCATCGCCGTCATCCCCAAGGGCACGACCCACGAGTTCTGGAAGTCCATCCGGGCCGGCGCCGAGAAGGCCGGCCTCGAGGACGGCGTCGAGACGATCTGGAAAGGGCCCCAAAAAGAGGATGACCGCTCCCAGCAGATCACGGTCGTCGAGGACTTCATCAGCCGCGGCGTCGACGGCATCGTCCTGGCCCCGCTCGACGACCGGGCCCTCATGCGGCCCGTCCGCGACGCGGTCGGCGAAGGGATACCGGTCGTCATCATCGATTCCGGCCTCCAGGGCGGCGATTACGTGAGCTACGTCGCGACGGACAACTATCGCGGCGGGGTCCTGGCGGCCCGCCGCCTGGGAGAGCTCCTCGGCGGCCGCGGGCGGATCTTCCTCATCCGCTACCAGGAGGGATCGGCCAGCACGATGCTCCGGGAGGCCGGCTTCCTGGAGACCATCACGAAGGAATTCCCGGAGATCGTCCTGCTCGTCGAGGACCAGTACGCCGGGGCCACGACGGAGACCGCCTTCCAGCTGGCCGAGAACCTCATCGGCCGGTTCCCCGACGTCGAAGGCATCTTCGCCCCCAACGAGTCGAGCACGTTCGGCACCCTCCGGGCCCTGCAGTCCTCGGCGCTCGCCGGGAAGGTCAAGTTCGTCGGCTTCGACAGCTCCCCCAAGCTCGTCCAAGGCCTGAGGGACGGCCACATCCACGGGCTCGTCCTGCAGGACCCGATGAAGATGGGCTACCTGGGGGTCAAGACCATGGTCGCCCACCTCCGGGGCGACACGATCGAGAAGGTCATCGATACCGGGGTCACCCTGGCCACCGGGGAGAACATGGACGATCCCGAGATCAGGTCCCTCCTGGAGCCCGATCTCGCCGGAACCCTCCGGTGACGATGGATGCCGCCTCCTCGGTCCTCCGGATGACCGGGATCACCAAGACCTTCGGCGCCACCCGGGCCCTCGACGACGTCAGCTTCGATCTCCGGCGCGGGGAGGTGCGCGCCCTGCTCGGCGAGAACGGCGCCGGAAAGAGCACGATGATGAAGGTCCTGAGCGGGGCCGTCACCCCGGACTCCGGGCGGATGGAGATCGACGGCCGGCCTTACGCCCCGGCCGGCCCCCTTGACGGCTTCCGGGCCGGGCTGTCGATCGTCTACCAGGAGCTGACCCTGGCCCCCCATCTGACGGTCGAGGAGAACATCATGCTGGGCCGGGAGGTCCATGCGGGCGGGTGGCTCGACCGCCGGGCCCAGAGGGCACGGGTCCGCGAGGCCCTCGAGCTCGTCCGTCACCCGGAGATCGCGGCCGACGTGCCGGTCCGGAAGCTGAGCGTGGGGGCCCGGCAGATCGTCGAGATCGCCAGGGCCCTGATGAGCCGGTCGCGCATCCTGGTCCTCGACGAGCCGACGAGCTCGCTGTCCCGCGAGGACGGTCTCCGTCTGTTCGAGATCGTCCGAAGGCTCAAGGACCAGGACGTCAGCGTCATCTATATCAGCCACTTCCTCGAGGAAGTCCAGGAGGTGGCCGACTCCTACACCGTCCTGCGCGACGGGCGGAACGCCGGAGGCGGGCCCATGGCCGGCACGGCCCTCGAGGACATCATCCACCTCATGGTCGGGAGGAAGGTCGCCCAGATGTTCCCCCGGGTGGATCACTCCGTCGGCGGAACCGTCCTGGAGCTCCGGCGTTTCCGGGGCCGCGGGATGACGGGTCCGGTCAACCTGACGCTGGCCGAGGGCGAGATCCTGGGGATCGCCGGGCTCATCGGGTCGGGACGCACGGAGATGCTCCGGGCGCTTTTCGGCCTGGACGAGGTCGAGAACGGAGACCTGATCGTGTCCGGAGTCGCGACTGCGGCCGGCCGGCCCTGGGACCGTATCGGCCAGGGATTCGGACTGCTCAGCGAGGACCGGCAGGGCGAGGGGTTGGCCCTCGGGATGTCGGTCGCCGACAACGTGACCCTGAGCGATTACGCCCCCTATCTCCGCCGGGGCCTGATCCGCACCGGCCTCCAGCGCCGGGCCGTGGAGGGATGGATCGGGAGGATGAACATCCGGACGACCGGTCCCGACCAGAAGGCCCTCGACCTTTCAGGGGGGAATCAGCAGAAAGTGGCCCTGGCCCGGCTGCTCCATCAAGAGGTCAGGATCTTCCTGTTCGACGAGCCGACGCGGGGCATCGATGTCGTCAGCAAAGCCCAGATCTACGAGTGGATGGGACGGCTGGCCGGGGAGGGCAAGTCCGTCCTCTTCGTCAGCTCCTATCTGCCGGAGCTGCTCGGTGTCTGCGACAGGATCGCCGTCTTCCACCGCGGGGCTCTCGTCGACGCCCGTCCGGCCGCGGATTGGGACGAGCCCCGCTTGATGGCGGCGGCCACCATCGGTCGGGCCTCCGAAGACCGGACGGGGAGCGTCGACCAAGAAAGGATACCGGGATGAACCGACCCCGAACCGACAGCATCCGCAGGGCCCTCGGCGTGCTGGGCCCGTTCGCCGGCCTGGTCCTGGTCATCGCCATTTTCTCCCTCATGCCCGAAGTCCAGGGGCGGTTCCTGCGGGTCGCCAACTTCACCAGCGTCGCCACCCAGTCGGTCATCGTCGCCCTCGGGGCCCTCGGCATGACCCTGGTCATCATCAGCGGCGGCATCGACCTGTCCGCGGCCTCGAACATCGCCCTGTCGAGCGTCATCACGGCCTATGCCATCAACGCCGGAGCCCCCCCGGCGGCGGCCGTCCTCCTGGGCGTCCTCACGGGAGGGATCGTCGGCCTGGCCAACGGGGCCCTCATCACCCGGCTGAGGCTCATCCCGTTCATCGTCACCTTGGGGATGATGGGCATCGCCCGCGGAGCGGCCAAGTGGATCGCCGGCAACCAGAAGATCGACGCGCCCATGACCTGGGTCAACGAGCTCATGGCCCGGAGCCCGCGGCCGTCATGGCTGCTCGCGGCCCCGGGTGTCTGGGCCGTCATCGCCCTGGCCGTCGTCATGGCCATCGTCCTCCGGCGCACGGTCTTCGGCCGCCACGTGTTCGCCATCGGCTCGAGCGAGCCCGCGGCCCGCCTTTGCGGCATCCGGACGGGACGGGTCAAGATCCTCATCTATGTCGTCGGCGGGCTGTTCTGCGGCCTGTCCGGGGTCATGGAGTTCTCCCGCCTGACGGTCGGCGACCCGACCGTGGCCGTCGGTCTCGAGCTCGACATCATCGCCGCGGTCGTCATCGGCGGCGGCAGCCTGAGCGGCGGGGAAGGCAGCATCCTGGGCACGATGATCGGGGTCATGATCATGTCCTTCCTCCGCAACGGCTGCACGATGATGGGCTGGCCCAACTACATCCAGGAGATCATCATCGGGGCCATCATCGTCGCCGCGGTGACCCTCGACCGCATGCGGCACCGGCGCGAGTGAGCCGCCCCTCCGCAAAGGAATCCGGGCGCAGGGCGTCTAAAGGAATGGAGACACCGACAAGGAGGCTGTAGATGAAAAAGAGAGACAGGTTCCCGATCAACGCGGCCGTGACGGCCGTTGCCCTGGCGGCCCTTCTGGCCCTCCCGGCCGCCGCCCAGGCCCCCGCGGACCAGCTGGACGACCGGCCGATGCCCCGCATGCGGATGGCCGCCCGCGACATCCTCGACCTGACGCCCGAGCAGGAGAAAAAGCTCGAGACTTTCCGTCGGGAGCGGATGGAGGAGCGCCTGGCCTTCCGTGACGAGATGATGAAGATGCGCGGCGAGCTGGACGAGCTGATGAAAGACCCCAAGGCCAACGAGGCCAAGATCAGCGCCGCGATCGACCGGATGTCCAGGATACACGCCGACAGGCTCAAAGCGTCCATCAAGAGCCGCACGGCCTGGGAAGCCATCTTCAGTCCCGAGCAGCTCGAGAAGATGAAGAGCTACCGGGGCGCTTTCATGGGCCGCTCCCGGATGATGGGCCGGCGCGGCACGGCCATGGGACCGATGATGGGCTTCCGTAGGCCCGGCCGCTCGATGGGCCCGGGCATGGGACGCCGGCCCATGATGGGCCCGGGGCGCAACCACGCCCGTCCGTTCGGCTGGCGCCGCTGGTGATCGGTCGCCTAACCTCCCATTGAGGACGGCCCCCCCAACGGGGGCCTTTTTTTTTGCTCATCTCTCAATTCCGGGGAACAGACGGCCATGAGGGGCCGATAGGCGTCCCCCTGAAGACCGCCATACTTCGAAATAAGTTAATTCACCGACTCTTTTCAGATATCTCCCAGAAGTGCGGCTCCGAGTCGCTCCGACGCACTTCTGACGGTCGCTCCCCGGAGTCCGTTCCCTGCCGGAGGGGCCCCCTTGGTTCGGCCGCGACAACTGTCCTTTAGAGGGGACAGGAAGTGGCCCCTTCCCAGGGAGCAGGGAATGGCATACAATTTGCAGAAGCAGGAGGTGGAAGGAGAAAGACGATGAGAAAACTCGCGACTCTCGCTACGGCGATCATCGTTTGCCTCCCCCTGGGGCTGGCCGGTCAGGACGAGACCTTCTATCCTTACAGCTACGCTCGCCTAAGCTACGTCAACGGGGACGTCTACATCCAGAGAGCCTCCGACCTGGGCTACGAGAAGGGAGAGGTCAACTTGGCCCTTGTCCAGGGAGATAAGATGGGCACCGACCAGGGCCAGGCCGAGGTCCATTTCGGCCGCCGCAACTACCTCCGGCTTGACGAGAACACCCGGGTTGAGTTCGCTTTCCTGCCTCGCGAAGGCGAGGAGTTCATCAAGATCCACCTCCTCGAGGGCCGGGCCTATTTGCGCGTCAGCGCCCTCATCGAGGACAAGGGCATCGAGGTCCACACCCCCGACGCCTCTTTCTATGTCCTTGAGGAGGGCCTTTTCCGGTTCGACGTCGGGCCCGACAGAATGACCGAGGCCTTTGTCCACGAAGGCAGTCTCGAGGCGGCCTCCGAGGACGGATCGGTCATGGTCCGCAGCCTCGAGTCCGTGTCCGCGGCTGACGGACGCCTGCTCGGCGATCCCGATTATTTTTACTCGCGCGAGGACGCCTTCGATGCTTGGAACGTGTCCCGCGATTCGCTCTTGGCCCGCAGGACCGACCGGAGGTACCTGCCCCAGGAGCTCGACGCGTACGAGGAGGAGCTGTCCGACAACGGCAACTGGGTCTATGAGCGGCCTTACGGATACGTCTGGGTCCCCGTCGTCCACGAGTCCGCCTGGCGTCCCTATCACTACGGGCGCTGGGTCTGGTACCCCGTCATCGGCTGGACCTGGGTGTCATCGGAGCCCTGGGGCTGGGCCGTCTACCATTACGGCCGCTGGCACTGGCGAGTCGGCCTGGGCTGGTACTGGATCCCCCATCATCACTGGCGCCCGGCCTGGGTCCACTGGTGGTGGGGCGCGGACCACATCGGCTGGTGCCCGCTCGGCTGGTACAACCGGCCCATCGTGGTCGTCAACAACTTCTTCTACGACCGCCACTTCGACGCCTACTTCCCGGCCCACAACCGGGCCCTGACGGTCGTCCATCGCCGTCAACTCCAGGCCCCGCAGGTCCACCGCCACCAGCTCGGGCAGGCCGAGCTCGGCCGGATCAGCAAGGTGGCCCTCAAGGCCCAGGCCCCGACGGTCCGCCCGGCCGTCAACAGCGCCGGGCCCCAGGCCGTCGCCGCGAAAAAGGTCCTCGCCAGCCGTTTGGGCGAGCGGGCCGGCCCGAAGAACATTCCCGCTTCCCAGTCCCTGTCGCCTTCCGGGGCCACCCTCCGGGGCGGAAGGACCGGCGCCAAGACCCCGGCCCGGGTCACCGGGACCTCTGTGACGACCCTTCGACGGACCTCGCCCCCGGAGGCCGGCGCCGCGCGTCGGGAAGGCCTGTCGACCGGTTCCGAGAACCGGAGCATCCGCTCTTATCCCAGCCGGCCGGCGGCCGGTCTTCGCCAACAGAGCGGGACCACGGAGAAGCGGCCCCCGACCATGCGCCGGCCCGACGCCGGGACGGGCACCGGGCCCGGAAAGTCCCCGGCCCGGGTTTCCCCGACCGTCCGGCAGAGTCCTCCGGCCTCGAAGACGAGCTCCGAGGGCCCGGCCGCCAAGATCAAGAAGAACGACGGGGCGGCCTCCTCGACAGCGGTCAAGAAGAGCGGAACGATCAAGAACTACCCTTCGGCCCGGGCTTCGGCCTCTTCGTCCCGCGCGGCCCGTCCCTCGACCTCGGCCTCGTTCAGCGCGTCGCGAACGACACGGCCCACGGCCGGCTATCCTTCTCGGGTGGACCAAGGCGTCTCGTCCGGCGCGAGCCGGTCGTCGTCGCTCTCTAACCGGTTGTCGGTCTCGAGCCGGTCCTCGGCCGCGAGCCCGTCTCGGTCCGGAAGATCGCCGGCCGTCTCGGGACGGTCCGCGGCCCCGCGGAGCTCGCCGGCGGTGACCGCTCCCTCGTCGCGGCGCCCGGCCTCGTCGTCTTACGCCCGGCCCGGAGCTTCCCGGTCCTCGGCTCCGGCTCGGCCGCGAAGCTCCGTTTCGTCGCCCTCCCGCTCGGGCGGCCCCTCGGTCCGGTCCTCCGGCGGGTCGGGCCCGAAGGCCTCTTCGGCCCGGTCCTCATCCTCGTCCTCTTCCCGGTCGTCCCGGGCCTCGGGGAGCGTCAAGAAAAAAGACTCCTAAAACGGGTCCATTCCGCTTTACTTTTCGGGCCCGGAGTGGTATAAACTACCTCTTGTCCGGGGAGGATATCGCCCGGGCGGAGAGACGGATCATCCCTCTCGAACGGACCGGTGATCGACTCGAGCATGGAGGTAAGTTCAATGACTTCCGCGAAAAAGTTGGGCATCATCCTGATGTGTTTGGCCGTGGCCGCCGTTCTCGCCGGAACGACCGCCTGCCAGAAGGAAGCGGCCGAGTCCGAGGACGTTTCCGCCAAGATGGAATTCAAGGAGTACGAAGGCACGGTTATGACGGCCCTGGGCCGCTACATGTACTTGCCCTCGGCCCAGGGGTTCGACATCGTCCTTCAGGGCTTCGACGCGGCCTCGCTGGTCGGCAAGGAGGTCCGGGTCAAGGGCGAGCTGCTCATCGAGCATCCGTCGATCTTCCAGGCCGACACCGTCGAGGTCAAGGATGACGCGGGGAACTACACCACCGTGTTCACCCGGGCCGAGGAATTCCAGATGGAGGACTTCGTCGAAGTCAAGGCCCGCGAGGCCTTCGAGGTCCTGGCCATCACCGGGGTCAACAAGCCCGAGGAGTGGGAAGGAAAGGGCCAAGGCAAGGTCTTCGGGAAGCTCCAGGAATCGTTCATCATCCTGTCGGACGACCGGGGCCGGGAGATCGGCCGGATCGTCGTCGACGATTTCACGACCTACGCCAAGTACTATATGCAGAAGCTGAGACTCTTCGACAGCTTCTGGTTCTACCTCAATATCAAGGACACGGTCGAAAGACGGGCCCGCACCCGCACCAAACAGCTCTTTAACGCCGAGGTCGTCTACGCCGGCCTTTACTGAGAACAGGATCCCGAGCATAGGGGACAGCCCCTCGGGGGCTGTCCTTTTTTTTTGCCGGCGGCCGTTCTCTTGTCACTCAAGAAGCGCGAGAAGGCCGCCGAGGCCGGCCTCGACGGAGCCCTCGATCTCGAGTCGCAGGACCCGCCGGCCTTTGTCGGCGAGGGCCTTTTCGTCGCCCCGCCCCTGGGCGTCGAAAAGCGCCCCGAATGACGGCGCCGGGCGCTTGAGGCCATCGATGGCGGGGATGGGCACGTCCGGCCCGGAAGAGGCCGTCAGGAGCAGAAAAATCCCCCGCCCCGCGTCCCCCTTGTGGAGCTGTCCCGTCGAGTGGAGGTAGCGGGGCCCGAAGCCGACCGTGACGGGAAGCCGGCTCCTACGGCGGAGCTTGGCCGCGAGCTCATCGAGGAGCCCGGCGACGGCGGGCCGCGTCGGGAGAAAGGCCAGGACGGCCAGATAATCCCCTTCCCGGGCCGTGCCGAGGAGCATCTCGAGGGCGTCCTCGGCCCCGCCCGGACGTTCTTCTCGGCCGATGCTCGGCGGCCGGGGCTGCGAGTTCTGCCCGGCCGGCGGCCCGGCCAGGATCTCCCGGGTCCTCCTCTTGGTCGATTCGACGTTCGGCTGGTTGAACGGATTGATGCCCATGAGATGACCGGCCACGGCCGTGGCGAATTCCCAGAGGAAGAAGTGGCCGCCCAGTCCATAGGCGTCGGGGAGTTCGATCCCGGCCAGCGGGGCGCCCGCCGCGATCAAGGCCGTGAGGTCGGGTCCGAGCTCCGCTCCGCCGTTCGAGACGCGGACGAAGAGCCGGTCCTTCCCGTACGCCTCGGGCGGCCCGGGCGAACCCTCCGGCACGGGGACGATGCCCCGGCCTTCCTTTCCCGTGCTTTCGGCGATCAGCTGCTCGAGCCAGGCGGCCAGGGGCGCAAGCTCGGGAGGCATGAACAGCGTCAGCTTGTCCATGCCCTCGCCGGCCGCCGTGCCCAGCAGGCATCCGAGCAGGGCGCCGGGATTGAGAGCGGGGTCCCCGATGCGGCAATCGTCGGCGGCGGCCCGGCCGGCGGCCAGCAGCCTGGGCAGATCGATCCCTTTGACGGCCGCGGGGACCAGCCCGAAGGGCGTGAGCGCCGAAAAACGTCCTCCCACGTCGGGCCGGCCGTGGAAGGTCGCCCGGAAGCCGAGCCGGGCGGCCAGAGCCGCGAGGGGCGTCCCGGGGTCGGTGACGGCCGCGAAGAGGCGCCCGGCCCGGTCCTGCCCCACGGCCCGCCGCGCGAGGTCATAGAAATAGGAGAAAAGGGCGACCGACTCGGCCGTGGTCCCCGATTTCGAGGAGACGAGGAACAGGGTCCGCTCGAGATCGAGACCGGCGGCGAGATCCCGGACCGTTCCCGGTTCGGTCGAGTCCAGGACCTCGAGAGAGGGATATCCCTCTTTTCCGGGGAAGAGGCGGCCGAAGACGTCCGGGGCCAGGCTCGATCCTCCCATGCCGAGGACCACGGCCCGGGCCAAGCCTTCCTCCCGGAGGCCGGCGGCGAAGGCCTCCGCGGCCGGGACGTCGTTCTCCGCGGTCGACGGCGCGTCGAGCCAGCCCAACCGGTCCGTGATCTCGACATCGTCGGGTTTCCAGACCGTGTGGTCACGGGACCAGATCCGGGAGACGACGTCGTCCCGGACGAGGCTCTCAAGCCCGCCGACGAGCCTGCGTCCCAAGCGCTCCTGGTTGAAGATCCGAAGGTTCCGGCTGTCGTAATCCATGATCGGTCCCTTTCCCGCCTCGGGATTATACCAGTTTCCGAAGGTTCCGGACAAAGGCCCTTGATTATTTCGGCCGGATTCCGGAAGATAGGGGCCTGCCGGGGCCGCGCGGCCCCGAGCACGTGAGGAGGTAGCGATGAGAAGATCCGTAGCCCTTCTGGCCCTGGCGGCCCTCCTTGCCGCAGGTGCGGCACCGCTGGCGGCCCGGCAGGGGGCGCCTAAGCCCGATAACGGCAAGATCCTGGGGACCTGGGGGATCGAGGTCTACGCTGACGCCATGACCGTCACCCTGACCCTTCTCGCCCAGGAGACGGATGGTGTGCTGGGGATCAAGGTCAGCGAGCAATACGGCATGTTCACCGATGCCCCGGCCGACAATGTCTCTTTTGACGGGACGCTCCTGAAATTCGTCCTCAACGTCCCCAGCCCTCCCGACGGCCTGGCCCGCCCCTGGGCCGTGGAGGCCAGGATCGGCGAGGATGTCCTCGAGGGCCTCATCTCGAGCGCCGAGCTGATGATCTCCGCCGGGCTGATCGGCAAACGGATCAAGAAGTAAGCGGGCGGCCGGTATGACCAACGCCTCCCCGGCCCCAGCCGGCCTGTTCCACCCTTCCCGGTCCCTCTACAGGTTCACCAACCTCCTTTTCATTGCCTCGCTGTCGTTCGGCAGCTACTTCGCCTACGACATCATCGGGGCCATCGCCCCGTCCCTTGTCGAACAGCTCCGGGCGTCCCGGGCGACCATCGGGACGATGAACACGATGTACAGCGTCGCGGCCATCCTGCTGGTCCTGTTCGGCGGGATGCTCATCGACCGGCTGGGGACGCGCAAGGCCAGCCTGATCTTCTCGGCCTTGGTGTTCACGGGCGCGCTCATCGTCTGGAAGGCCGAGAGCATCCCGGTCATCTTCCTCGGCCGGTTCATCTTCGGGGCCGGCTCCGAGCCCTTGATCGTCGCCCAGAGCGCCATGCTGGCCCGCTGGTTCAAGAACAAGGAGCTGGCCCTGTCGTTCGGTATCACCCTGACGGTCAGCCGGCTCGGGTCCCTGTTCGCCTTCAACACCGGGGAGCTGTTCGCCAGCTACTTCGGGAGCTTCCGGTTCGCCCTGCTGGCCGCGGTCGGGGCCTGCGCCCTATCCTTCATCGGCAACATCCTCTACGTTGTCATGGACAAGAGAGGGGAGAAGGTCCTCGCGCTGCGCGACGAGAGCGCCGGCGACAGGATCGTCTTCAAAGATATCAAGGCCCTCAAGCCGACCTTCTGGTACGTGACCTTCCTCTGCCTGACCTTCTACGCGGCCATCTTCCCTTTCCAGAGCCTGTCGACGGACTTCTTCGTCGACAAGTGGGGCATCGCCCGGACGGCCGAGGCGGGCGGCGGTTTCCTGGCCCAGGTCTTCAACAACTTCCTCCACATGTTCAGCACGGCCGGCGGCATCACCAGCATCATCATCTTCGCCTCCATGCTCCTGGCCCCGTTCGCCGGGCGGCTCGTCGACCGCGTCGGACGGCGGGCGACGCTCATGATCGCCGGCTCCCTGCTGATGATCCCCTGCCACTTGGCCATGGGCCTGACGATGATCTCCCCGGTCTATCCGATGATCCTCCTCGGGTTCTCTTTCGTCCTCGTCCCGGCGGCCTTGTGGCCGTCGGTGCCGCTCATCGTCCGCCAGGAGCGCGTCGGGACGGCTTTCGGGCTGATGACGGCCATCCAGAACATCGGCCTGGCGCTCTTCCCTTGGCTCAACGGCAAGCTCCGAGACATAACGGGGGATTACGTCGCCTCGCAGTTCATGTTCGCCAGCCTGGGGCTGGTCGGGCTGGCCTTCGCTGTCCTGCTCAAACGGGCCGACCGCCGGGAGAGAGCAGGGCTGGAGGTTCCGCAGAAGTCCAAGGATTAGATCCAGCGAAGCCCCGTAGAGGTTGCGTTTTTCTTCAGGCTGACCAGCACCTTCGGATTCAAGCACCGCAAAGACGCCTATCGCTGAGCGGCTCGACTTTCCTGAAGGGTATCGGCCGAGCCTACCGACGCGAGTCGCTTTCTCCCATCGAGTTGCATTCACGGCCTTTCGGTGGTATCTTTCCGGCAACGTACGGCCGGGGAGAAGAGGAATGCGGTGCCTTCGCTGCGGCAGTGATAATCCCGATTCGACCCGCTTCTGCGGACACTGCGGCGCTCCGCTGGGCCAAGGAGCCGGCGCCGGCCCTGAAGTGGGGTCGCTGACCAAGACCCTCGAGACCCCCATTCACGTCCTCAAGCCGGGGACTGTCATCGCCGGCAAGTACCGGATCGTGGAAGAAGTCGGGGCCGGCGGCATGGGGGTCGTCTACAAGGCCGAGGACCTCAAGCTCAAACGGGCCGTAGCTCTGAAGTTCCTGCCGCCGCATCTCATGGACGAGCCGGGGCTCAAGGAGCGGTTCCTGGTCGAGGCCCAGGCGGCCGCGGCCCTTTCGCACCCGAACATCTGCGTCATCCA